>Ga0307515_10001497_pt1 | contig 52377 bp, 68 predicted proteins | sample 17_EM_MG_FD_194513 | JGI IMG/M metagenome (GOLD analysis project Ga0307515, IMG submission 194513) | Populus trichocarpa ectomycorrhiza microbial communities from riparian zone in the Pacific Northwest, United States - 17_EM | ecosystem: Host-associated > Plants > Roots > Unclassified | place...
ATGCAATCGAAAGTCCAGGTATGGTAGCGACACCAGCACCAGGTGAGATTGCAGTCCTTCCCGATCACCGTAAATTGGACGGTAATCCTGTTTCGACCCAAATGACCCTAGCGCCGCAATTCCAGATGAGCGGTCTGGAGGCAATGTCCGTGACCCGACACGACGGACGGGGTCCTGACAGCTCCCTTATAAGTCCACAGATATCTGTGTACACATTTTACAGCCTCACTGGCACGGAATGTAGTCACCAGTCACTCATCGGCATTGTTCAATAAACCCCGGCCGCCGCCACCCTTCGAGTCCAGAAGTATATGTCTATATTTATGTGCTTACGGATGGTCACTCTATGTAAAACCGCCGCCAAAGATCTGGGGCTCGGGGAGTTCGGTGTTCTATACGATACACGGTGTGCGCTCCCGAACCCCACGAAACCCGGTGAAATCTTCTCGAAGATGGACACATTAACAACACGTGTGGCGGAAGCGTGCATACATCGCGTGGTAATCAACGAGAGAGAGAGAAAGTGACTCACAACCCGGCATCTAGGCAACCAACCCACTTTCGAGACATATGCAACCGAGCCGAGTTGCGACCACGCGACGACAGCATCATGCATCGACTTCCATAAGATCCGCCACACCGCATAACATCCCTTGGTCCATCTCCTCGAGTAAGAAGTCGACCACGTAACTCTCCTGAATCAGCCTTTCCATCCTCGCGAGATGCCGTTCCGTGTACGGTGTCAGGCCGTCCACGATCTCCTTCAATCCCCCGGTTGCGTCAGCCGACCGCTCCATCCCAACGAGAACAGCTTGAGGCTTGAACATCTCCATGATCTCCTCTGCGGACCTAAGCTTGAAGATCGCGTACAAAATCCCCTGCGCGATCTCACTCGTTTTTGCATTTGAGTTCCAGTCTCGGACAAACTTGATCAACGTGATCAAGTCCTCGGCGGTCATACTCCTTATCACCTCATCCACCGCTGAACTCCCGGTGAACGACCCGGGCTGACTAAGCCCTTCTATGTCGGGCCCGCCACGGACAGATTTGAACAATGAGAGGAGGCGGCCGGGCTGCTGCATCGCCAGCGCCAATAAGATCGCATTACGATAGTCCCGCAATGAGACGTAGTTCAGAAAATCCTGTTCTCTAATGAATGTGCTCGGTTAGCAACAGGCTGCAAATGGCAAAACGAGGGACACAAACTTCGAGACCAACTCGGCCCGTTGGCTCTCCTTCTCCATTTCCTTCTTCTCCGTAGAATCTTCCCAGAATGTGATAACAGAGTCTGCGGCTCCAGAGACAATCGTCTTCTCATCTTGGCTGACAGCAAGAGCCCAAACCTGTGAAAAAAAGTAAGTATGGGGAAACAACTTAACCGGAATGAGCTTTACCTTGTCTTCATGATTATCCATCGTCGCAACGCACTCCTCCGTCTTGACGTCCCATATCTTCACCAACCCATCGGACCCACTGCTCACTAGCTGCTGTCCTTCGCTCAGGAAATCCACCCTCAGGACAGAATTGGCGTGACCCTCAAATGTCTTGATACAGGTAAAATCGCTTAAGCTCCAAAGCTTGACCGTCTTATCTCCACTCGCCGTCGCAAGCACTTTCTCGTGTCGGCCGAATTTGACGCACCAGACCCCGCGCTTGTGTCCTTTGCAAGTTCCAATCAACTTGAAGCTTCCCCGAACCGGACTCGTTGAATACTCGATCTCGTAAACCTTGGCCGTTTTATCCTGAGATCCGGACGCCAGGAAACGATCGTTCGGCGAGACGTCGAGTGAATTAATATCCTTCTCGTGGGCCTTGAGGGTGAACAGGCTTTTACACCGATCCGGCGTTCCCGGACTCCGCGTCTCCCCGTTTCCTCGAGATTCAGGGTCGAAATCAATGTCTGGCGAAAGTGGGGGATAAGGGACCTTGACAACAGCAGAAACACCGGATAGATCCCACATCTTGATAGTCCGGTCCTGGCTTCCTGTGAACGTAAACTTTAGCTGGACACTCCGCCCGGTCTCACGATCGTCAACGTCTCCGGGGACGGGACCATTCTCCCCGAGGGTATTTTGAGTTTGACGCGCCATTGCGACTGCTCCAACGCTCTCCGCGTGCCCATCGCAAATAGCGACACACTGCCAATCGTTTGAGCTGGTGGACAAGTTCCCCGCTGACGCTAATGAAAGCGAGTCATTGTCATTCCCGATTCGGGTTGCCGCCCTTGATCGATTTGATCCGACGAGCGTTTCCGATGCCTGGGGAACCGAAATCGGAGCCCAAACACGCGCCGTAGAATCCTTGCTGCCGCTAATCAGAACAGTGCCGTCGTTGCTGCAATCAAGACATAGGACGATGTCGTGATGTCCCTCCAGCAAACGCGCATCCAGGCCAAAAGCGTCATAAATGCGGATCAAGGATGAGTTCGTTGCGACGGCTAGTCGATCATCAACTCTCCGTGCGCGGGGGAGGTCCCCATTTTTTGAGTTTAGGGGCGGTGAAATTTGAAGTGTCGTGAGGAATGCGGCGTCGACAATTTCGTCGTTAAATCCGATGAACTGGCGGTGAAGTGAGGCGTCGAGCAAGGAATGAAAGAGAATGTTCTGATCGGCGTGCATTGAGACAATGGTAGACTTTGTCGGGAGGTAACTGGTGATATTTGATGAATAAATAACAAAAATGGTTAATTCAATCCTCTACTGTGAGGAAAAGGTGGGTCACAGGGGAAAGGAGGAAACTTACACGGCATCGAGAATCTGTCTCGACTCGTCCTTATCGTTCGGTTGTTCCCTTCCGAGGGTCAACAATGGAGTACCTTTATCGGTGTCCCAGATCGTTACGACACCCTTTTCTCCTGCAACAAAAAAGCGGAGGCCTGAAGACGTAGCGTTCTTTGAGGACCCAGCGAGCCGTTCTTCAGGGAGAAGCAACCCCGCGGCCTCCACATGATCGAGGACAGGGATCGTCTTCACCAGTCTGGGCTCCAAAAACTTCCCTTTCCCTTTGCCAGTAGGCCTGGACGTCCGCAATGAGGATATATCCCATAGAAGCGCTACGGAGTCGCGGCCAGCGCTGAGCAACCACTTCCCATCCTGGGAGACATCTAACCCTCTGGGAACTGAGACATGGCCCTCGAGGACCGCTTCCGGTTTTGGACGACCACTTTTCCTTGCAACGGCAGCGCCCAAGTCAAATATCCGTATCTTGGTATCGACAGATCCAGTTATGAGCTGCATCTTGACATCCCCCGTTGTAATTGACGAGGGATCTCGGGGATAGCTGAATGCTAGGGCGCTGACCACACCTCCGTGACCTTTGAATACATGCGTGATATAACCCTTGTGGATATCCCAGACCTTGACGACCCCGTCTGCGGACCCAGACGCGAGGTACGTAGACGTGGGGTCGACCTTACATACGTGCACCGGGGCCTCGTGCGCCTTCGAGATAACACGGTCAGGGTGAACGACGCTTTTTGCATCTGGATTGGCCTGGAGTGACTGAGATGCGGGGAGCGTGAAGATCCGAAGGGCGAGTGATCCTGAAAAGACGAGGAGGTACTTTGAGCATGGAGATACCGCGAGGGAACTGATCGGCTCTGTGTCCTTTACATATGAAAGTTCCCAACATAGCCCGGTCAGCGGACTCATGGTGAATGCGTGGCCGGGACGCAGCAAATGATAAGACGTACACCAGCGAAGCGGCAATGTTCCCTGCCAGATTGGATATCGGTTAGGACGAGCTGTTCTACTAAGCAAGTGATGACTCTCGTCCCATCTGGGGTGAGGCCAACGGGGCCAGCGGTGTGTAAGGGTCCGATGACCCTTTGCCTATCGTAACTGTAACGTACGCTGGTCAGCACAGCGTCGCTCTGCCCGTCGAGGAGGGGATGAGAGGACAGTCACCCACAACGTCTTCAGACGAACAGACATGAAAATCGAAATCAAAATTAATTTATCGCACGCGAAAAATTTGAGGGGCAGATCGAGATTTCCAAATTCAGTAAAACGGTTCCAGAACTACATGCAGCTCACAACATACAGAAAACAATGTCTAGGGATGGTACAAAGTGCGGGGGAATAAGTGAAGAAAAGAATCCGCTGTATCCTACAAAAAAAAAGTCTTCTTGATCAATGTCGCCGCCTGTCCCTATCCTGCAATGATGCCTCCGTGATTTGGTGCAGCCGTTGCTGCTGATCAGCAATGCGTTCGGCCTCCTTACGTCTCCTCTCTGATTCCTCATACTTATTTTCCATATTCCGGAGCGCGGCTCTGGCCCTCGACGCTTCGGCGTGGGCCTCAGCCAACTGATCCGACATCTTAACAGACACCGACACCGCATCTGCGGACTGCTGCCTAAGGGCCAGCACCTCTCTCTGCAGCCTCTCGATTACAGTCCGATGGTCGGAATTATCCCTTATATCATAATCAACGTATCCGCTCGTTCCGGTCGACGATAAGGAAGGTCGACGGATATGGCGATGATGTGGCTGTGGCTGCTGCGTCTGTTGCCCCGCCGGCCGAGGGGGGTTATGAGAGGGTACATTTTGACTCCGGGGCGCTCGAGAATCACGCCCCGGGTTGCTTGGGCTGGACACGGGGCGAAGGAGGTAGGGTGACTGCCTCTCCCGGGACTCTTCTTCCTCGTTATCGTCGTAATCGCCATCCGACATCCGGTGATCATCCACCGGCACGTCGCTATACACAACCTCGTCATCATCGCCGTAATTGCTCGGCTCGCCAGTTGATGTCTTTGAGCTGCTACCCTCGCGAGCGGACCATGTTGGGAGCTGACAACCAGGGGGGTAACCATCAGTAGCTGGGACCAGCATCGTTGTCATCGGGGGCTGGTCGAATACCATCGGCTCCTGCTCTGGGTACTTCCTCGGCCGACCTCGTTTTCTCGGCGGGGGCGCGGGATCAGACTCATCATTGGCATCTTTACGGCCACGCTTCCGAGGACGCTTCGTGCCGGGGGGAGCGTCCAAGTTTACCGTCCAATAAGACCCAACCCCAGGGTCTGTCACGGGCCGGGGTTCCCGTTCGAAAAGGAGATTCAACGAGAGATGATGCCGGACAGATTGCTAGGGGGTGAAGAGAGGGAATAAGCCTACGGTTATCAACGTTGCGGACCGCTGCCGTGTGTTTCATACCTTCCACGCGTTACCCGCAGTTTTATACCAAGGATATTTATTCTCCATGGCGGCGTATATCTCGCGGATCGTGAGCTTCTTGTTTGGGCTGCCCAGGATGGTACACCTGAGAATAACGGGGAGGGTATGAGGCGGTCTGCCATCGGTATCCCGCAGGCAGTGCAAGCTTGATGGACAATGAGGGTGCTCCTTATGTTCTGTGGCACCGATCGAATGAGACTCCCGAAAACGCTGAGAACACGGGTGTGGGGGGCTCACCGGGAACTTGAGGTTTAGCGTAGTAGTAAGAATCGACCGGAGAGGAGGATTGGTCGTCAACTTTACTCCTAACCGAGATAACCTGTCAACACTAAAACTACCCCGGACATAGAGGGGAACCAGGGTGGGGCCGAGGTGAGGGGTAGATAAACATACCTAGGTGCGGGGGTCTGGGGATGGTTCAGGATCCGATTCAGGGACATGACGGGAGGGATGGGGAGGGGGAGGAGGGAGATGGCGGGGAAAGGAAGACTAGGAGGGTGCGTTGACGACTTTGTTCAGTCTTTTTCTGGACGGCAACGGAGACAATACACGTTTCTTTTTTTTCGAAGGATCAGTAGGTCCCAATGTATGATCCATATTTCAAAAGATCCGTTTGGACCGATTCGGAAAAATGTAACGTTTATTCCGTTTCGGATAGGCGGGACCGCTGGGCTGGTTACAGGTCACACCGTGGCCGCGGCGACTGCCAAAATATCGGGGCATGGCCGGTAAAGGGGCCCAGCGGTATTTTGACGCAGGGTTTGGGACTAGAAATGAAATAAGTACGGTTTTACCTTTCATCTAAAAAGAGGCTATACCCCCGGGGTGAGAGACCAGGGTGAGAAAGGCAAGTTTTGCCGTGGGCATGAAACTAGCCGAAGACCGGACAGCCCCTCTCAAGCCCCATGAGGGGAGGTGGAGGAAAGAGCCAAGATGGTTCGAATCAGAAACCTTAAAAAATCGAGGCAGCCATTGATGAATCGATGGATTGGATGGCCGCAGGGCGCGCTGGAGCTGTTTGATTGAGGATAAACAAAGATACACAGAAGCCAGCAAGATCAATGTGCACGCTGGCGGCCAGCAGGCGGACAGAACAAAAAGATCCATGTTCTAGATCCGTAACAACAGATCCCATCTCGTGGGAAACTTTCCATAAACGAATAATTATATATCGATACACACTCCCATCTTACACCATATGTACAGCACCAATCAGCGTGAATACGTACACTTGTAGCCATAGTAGTAGTATCTACCGTCAACGAGAGAAACATAAACAACAAAGCGCGCACCCGTTTCTGTTCGACCGTTCCCTACATCAAGTCCTGGACATTGTAGTACAAGTTATTTTGCACCAGCCCTTCTTGCGGAAGAGCCACCACGTAAGGGAAGCCCCCGCTGCTGACTGGCTGCGACTCGTAATTAGCAAAACCTGCAGGATCCATTCCCAGGTACGACGTATCCAACGGCCACGACCCGTCCAGGAATCCTTCCGGCGGCGGCTGGAGTCCACCCCCCTGATCGCCGAATTGAGGGGGCTTGGGCCACCATCGATAGCCAGCGAAGTGCGAGTTGGCCGGTTCAACAACACCCGGATTGACGTCTAAACCGAGGATGCGGGCCATCAATTGGTTACTGAGGTCCTGCACTCCGACATAATCCCCAAATCCGGCAGTCACTTTGTTATCGTGCATCGGCGGGCCAATCGCCTCCCTCGGTGAAACCTCCAACGGTTGGTCCTTTTCAAAAGCGGCTGATGCCGGACGCTTATTACGTCCCTGATTGCCAGATGATGTGAATCCCTGCAGGTTGTCAAACTGCAATTTCACGCCATGCAACAAGTCGTAAGACCGTGAGGACGCCGGCCACGGTTTCTAAAACAACAACCCGATCAGTCAAAAACTCTAACACCCCAAATCGAGATCAAGCCGAAACACGCACCTCCAAGTCCTTCAGCGCTAACAAACACTGCTGAAGACCCTGTGATGCTTGTACACTCGTCGGCGTAAGGCTCACTGTCATGTCGCCAAAATACCGGCTGTCAGAGATACCATCCCGCACAATGCACCCCAATAGAGATGCTTACAGGTAACGACATGCATGATTCTATAGGCAAAAATTCGATGAAATCAGCCATCAGGTACATTCATTCGAGAAGATTTTGACACGCACCCGGCGCTGAGCAGAGCTGGAGTGAGAAACGGCGAGGCCCGTATCAAGCCATACTTTTCCCGGTAGGACGTGACTATGGAAAATGGATCAAAACGTGGACTTCAGGAGGAGGCGTGGGTTAGTAGCCGGTATTTACCCGCGGTAGATATGCGAGAAGCTGCGGTCTGGCACAGATCAAATGCTTTCAAAGCAAACGGATCCGAACATTTCGATGAACTAAAATTTCATGTCAGAACGAAAATTCGAAACATCCATCCAGTTGGGTCGCGGCTACTTACTTTCTCCAGTTCGGAATACTGCGACGTGCACTCTTTAATCAATTCGGCAAACAAACAGGAGAAAATGAGGGACTTACAAGGCACGGTGCAGAAGAAGCACCGTAGACCAATATGTGGTGTGGAGACGTAAGACGTGCGGTGGTGGAACAGCCCGCTTGCTGGCCGGCTCATACCGCAGGGCCTCTGGAAGCTCGTAATACCACTGGTCCAATTGTGCCTCCAACCGAGCTAACCACGTCCGTCGTGGAATCCGACTGGTAGACTTGACAGGGTAGATCCGATCCGCCACGGACCCAACGACGATCGCTATATCCGCGTATCATCAAAACCAAAAGGCCAGGGCAAAGGGGTGCTACTGGGAAACTTACACAGTGATGCCCAGGCCTTGAAACAGCTGAGGACAAGTGCCGGGCCGGATGTGTGATCGATCCCCTGATGGGCTGGAGGCCAGATCTCACTCTCTTCCTCCTATATTAACGAGGTCAACATAATGTTCCAGACACGATTAAGTAAGATGTGGATGTGAAACTTACCTGGTTAATGTCTGGGAGGGGGGCATCAAAATCTCCCTCACGGATGATTGGATTACGGCCTAGGCGTCCAAGGTCAATGAGGCGGCGCTAGCGCCGAATGAAGGGGCGTCTTACCCGTGTAGATAGCATAGTACCTAAAAAGGCGAAGTTGGTTTGTAAGCACGCGTCCAAAAGCATACAGAGAGAAAATCTTTACTTGTCAGTGATGCAGCAAGCCCACCAGATCCGCTTTCGGGATTCCGTCTCTGTCGGAGACAGGATATTCTTCCCGCCTACCTTCCAGTCCTCCGTCGATCGATTAAGCCCGAGATCAAGAGCCTGACAAGCCCGCGGTCAGCGGGTTGTAAACATTACGAACCGATTGCGTCGCATTTACCATAGCTTTTGCCATGGCCATATACAGCCATCCTTGCTCCATCGAACCTGGACGGAATTTAATACCGTGCATGAATAATCTCAGAACTGAAACATACCGATTCCGAATTCCCTGATCCCGAGCAATAGGAGGGACTGAATGGTAGGCGTTCTGCTGTACCGATAAACTTTGTCTGTCCAGTTCGGCTGCATGAGAACAAAGGACCACACGACCTCGGGTGGTTACGACACTTACTCAGGATCTTTTGGGCATCGGCCAAATAGACCGTTCCATTCTCTTTCTCGTTATTTACGACTGTATCGACGTCGTCGAGGTACCTCGCGGCTATCGCGAACATCGACAACAACAAAACTTTCGAGACATTCTGTTTGGCCTTCGATGTATCTTTGGGTGAGTCTTTTGAATCGTGCCTATCAGAAATTCATCAAGGAAACACGTATCAGAAGGTGTTTATGAAAGGCTCGAAAAAACATGGGACAAAGGCCGGCAGGGGAGAAGAAAGGGGAGGGAAAACAACGTTCACATACCCGTTTCGTATCGCCTCCCAATCTGCCAGGAACTGCGCCTTATGGATCAATGGTAGCGAGGGGTGCATGTACGTAAAGTACAGATCGACGAGGTGTTCTTGGACATGCATCGGGGGCATTGCGACGTCATGTTCCTCTTGCAGCAAATGGGCAACATCGTCCTTGGCGTGGGGCCATTTACGAGTTCTGGGTAGGTGCCACACGCCCCCTATCACCGGAGAACAAGCGAACAATTGAACAATGGGAGCGAACACTGCGCGGGAGTTCAACAAAAGCCCTACCTTCATTTCGGTGGTCAGTGCGGTCCGAACGTCCCAGAAGGTGAAGTCCAGATGTTTTGCCGTGGAAGCGAACCTGCGGCCCGGATGGGAATAAATGAAGGGGCGAGATTATACGTCAGACCATGAGGCTTTTTGAATCAAAACCCATCCGATCATCAACACACCTCCTGGGAGTCCCCATCCAGTGAAAGTTGACAAAAAGCCTTGAATCCGTCCTCGTGAGCAGGGTCATCGCTTGACGACGCATCCATCGTGTACATTCCATCCCACGCTTGGGATTCAGCGGAGAATCCAACAAAATCAGAGTCGTCGAGCCTCCTTCGCTGATGCGCGTTGTCGGAGCTCTCAGTGGAGATGGAATGCGATCCCGGTGAGCTCACAGAGCCTGCTCTTGAATATGCTGTCTCACTACCGCTACCGGGTGATGAACGCGAGCGATGGATGGAGCGATGGAGGTCTAGATGCTTGCACAGACGATCCTGCCATTCAACCGTTGGTGGTGGCAACACGATGCTGCTATCTGCAGAAAAGAATTTCCGCTGTTTCCATATGCCACACAAAGAACACGAGGGTTACACCCACCTTCGTTTGAAACGAACTCGCGTGTTACTCGTGATTGTCGCCGGGCCGACCGAGAACTTTCTTTGGGAGTCTTTTCGCCATGTGTATGAAACCCCCGACCGGCGGGGCCCTATGATGTCATAGGTTGAGGCTGTGGGCGGTCAGAGAAAAAAAGCGAGTGCGACGTACGAATCTACTAGCATCGACACGGTTTAGGATCGACCTCGCAAGTTCATCTTGTCTAAGGTCTGAAAGAAGACTGGTTGCCCGAGGATCACTTGTCTGCATGATGACGCCGAGCATAGCCTCGAAATGGTGCATGCGCTGTTCAATGGCATTGATGTAACCCTTAGGCGGTCCACGTTTGTAGCTGGGGCCTACAGACAAACGTTGGTGAACGTGTGTGAGGGAGGGTCATCGAGGATCGCCAACAAACCTGCAAAGGTGCAGACTGCCATGACGTATGTGAGCGCCGGTGAACAACTGAGGTAAAAAGTATTGGGGCGGCCTCACCAGTGTCCATGGTGGAACAGTTCGTACATAGGGTGTCTGATAATCGTTCGCACTTGCTCTTGGTCTTCCGACATTGGTCGCAGGCTGGGATGGGGATAAATAATCAGGATATGGATCGAGGCGGAAGCAAAACGTTTGACAGACCTCGGGTACTTCTCCTTTTCCTTGAGGCCGCATCGTCTTCAGAAATGTCGGAATCTGAGTGGGACATACTGCACCGGGTGGTATTGGTGGGAGAGGGGGATGTAGGATGGTCTTGGGGAAGTAAACGAGGACTGGAAACGCGTTGGCTAGACTTGATAAAGCCCAGCGGGATCTCTTTACTTAACTGCGAAGATCATGACGCACGTCGGTCCGCATTGGTTCTCGCTTAGGGCGGATGTAGTGTGCTACTTCTGACAGGAACGACTATTTGGTACACTGTCCGATGATGCAACACAGATCGGAATTGTGCGGAGATTATCTACCTCAACGAAGAGAAGGGGAGCGGTGTCAAAATGTAGGCATCCATCGACTTCACCAGCAGGGCAGTCTGTTTGCGTTGACGACCTTAAGTTTTCCGTGCATCAAAGCCAATCGGGGTCCTCTCACCTTTGACACCGTCTCAGCCCAACCATCAACTTCCCAGGCCTTTTGCCTCGTCTCCTTTCGAGTTGTCAGGTCCCTGTCCAACAGTGACGCACAATCGTCCGTCAGCGACCCGGTGAACAGACTGGTGAAAAATCATCCGGGCACTTACGGGAACTGCCACATGTGGTGAACCTGGTGCAACCGGCCAACTTGAGAGAACCACGCGCCAATCGGAGAGATAAGACTACGACGAGCCTCGATTCCTCTTCTCCTAAATGGGTAGGCACGATCGCCCCCGTCAATCAGCGTAGAACGACGTTCGAGAGTTACACACCATGCATTCTCCCATTCCAAAAGGGTTCCCGGGTTCAACTAGCCAATTGGTTGTCAGGACCCAGTATCACCGGGTGACAGGTACGTTATTCAGTGAGGTCATACCTGATACGTCCTGAGTTCAAAAACGCCGCCATGGTTGTGCGGCGGTGCAGTAGGCATGAATGCAAACTCTTGATTCAGTTGCAACGCACGCGAAGTCACATATGGTAGCATTCGGTTGTATCTAGTTTGATGCTGTGAAACGAACAGTCGATGACGTTATCTCAGCCGCAACTGCGAAGGCGGACCCGCTCACCTCAGAGGCCTTTATAAGTTGCGCTGCCTTGTCTAGACCGCGATAATTCTCATATTCCAGGATATGGACTACAGAAGAAAGTTGAGTCCACCGGCAGACGGAGCAAATAGGGGTCTGTCCGCTTACAGAATGTATCTTGTTCACCAACCAATGTCTCCCAGCTCCCTGAAAGCTTCACACGTAGCTCAGGGTCGCCAATGATTCCGGTGTAGTACTCTTCTCTGTGTTTTGACGGAACGAGCATCAACTACTCGCAGCGGTAGCTAACACAGTAGGGTACTAACGCAGCCTCCTTGTAAGCCTCAACCTGGTCAGGCTTGACCTTGTGGGCTATCGGACGACGGCGCGCGGTGTTAGTTCCGGGCTCGACGGTGGGGCGGGAGACACTGCTCCAACGACTCACTCTCGAATCCATGAACATATTTTCCCCGAGCGACAATCGCAGAGTGCTTCTGGATCTCAATCTCTCCGGCCTTCTTAGCTTCGGGCGATCCGTGCAAAATACTCTTCGGGAATAACTCTCATCAGGACCGAAACAGTGCGGGGTAAGCGGCGGAAATGCGTTTGCTCGTCACCTGTACTGAAATTCCACGACTCATGTTCCTCGCTAGCACCTGTCCCGGGTTAGTTTTGTGTCTTGTTGCGTAAAGGAGGGTAGAAAGCATTGTTGGCAGCGGGCAGCGAAAGCAGATGCAGGGAGTTTGGGAGGGATCTTGGTCGCGTGCTGTCACGTGGAACCGTCATAGTTATCCGGGCGCTAATCGTAGCCAATGACGCGGACGCAAAATGTTACAGCTACAAGGATCTAGCCTATGTCCGTTGTGGGTTAGGCAGAGGATGCCCTTGCCCAAATCTCGTAGATCTTCCAGGGCACCCTTTCTTCCAGGCTCGTTAGCGTAACGCGCAGATATCGTGCGGAATACACCTCTCCGTGCAAACGGAACCAACATTCCATCAACCCTCCCCCAGACAATTCCGTAAGCCTGTGGCAGGATGGTTGGGTAACGGGGGACGACTGAGTAAAACGTTAATCCAGATTGCTCGAGGAGCGTAAAGCTGTGCTCACCCACTGGCGTTCATCCGGAGAATGATCGACCTGAACCCTATGTAACAGATCTGCGGTCGCCGCGTCAACGAGGAAAGCCATCTCGATTTTTGTACCTGGAGCTTGCGGTCCAACTTGCCCAGTCAGGTCTAGCGTGAAAGAATCCCCGACCCGTGCATCTAAAAAACCTCAATCAGAGCTCGAAACTGCGTTTTTAAAGGGGCTGGCTACCTTGTTTGCTTTCGAAGTACGTCCCTGGTTCTCCATCAACAGCATGTGATAATGCGTGTTCCAGCGATCCTACCGCTACGGAAGAGTTCGAGGCTATAGGAAGCAGATCTTTGGCGATTCCAACTCTGTGAGCATGGTGACCTGAAGACTCGGGCAGTAACGTGGATAGCAAACACTGTCGCTTCAGGCAAACAGCGTGAACCGTTTCCCGAGGAGGGTCACTCCGTACATCTGTCAGAACGTAGGAGTAACTCCTCGCAGAATTAAGAACCTCATCGAGGTACCCTAATGCCTTCCCCTGGAACTACACCTTAGCAGATGCAAATGAAATAGCAAAATGTGCTTACGATATGCATCCTGTTCCTTTGTTCACCTTCCGTACCGACAGTGAACGGTTGGCCACCACCGAGCTCAATCCCTTGGTCATGCCAAATCTCCGTAAAGTCATTACGAAGTATCGTGAAATAATTATCCGCCATTTTCCTCTCCTCATCGCTGAACTTTAGATCCTCTACCAGCGATAAGAACGATTCCGATAGTTCACGGTGCATGATCATCCCATAGCCAAGCCAGGCAAACCGTGTATGAATCCGGCCGTCATGTGAGCAGCCAGTTAGGGAAGAGCTTGACAGGTGTTCATGGGGAGGCAGCAAGTGAATCGACTTGGGGATTTCAGATAATACGATGCGCGAATACAACCTGAAACGAATGTTAGTCTTCGTGAACACAAAATTCGCACTACTAGGCCACAAGGGGATTAGACACTAACGTCCTGACGACCTTCGGTTTCACGAGGTAATCATCATCCTATCATCCCGGCGGGGGGTCATAAGCTCGCAGGCACTCTTAGCTCCTTCCGCTATCGATGGAAGGTATGAACAGGGGCCGACATACCTGAATAAAGCAGTATTTGGAACTCGAGTTGGAGCACGCCATGAACCTTGCTTGGAAATACAAATTCTCTGGGGAATTTACGATCCTTAGCCTGGAACCGCACGATGCGTCGAACTCCTGACGACCATGGAGGGTTAGCTCGGAAGAGTGGGGTAGGTATAGTATATTGCGAAAGCGGTGAGACGCTCGGACGTTCACGGTTCCGCGACTCACTTCGGCGGAGATCCTCCGGGGGCTGTTGTTCCACACGACGATCTCGGTGATCACATCTTGCAAACTTGGGTCGCAGAAACCAGAAACGATCAAAACGACATTCTGAAATCTGCTCCAATTGAGGATAATTGCAGATACCCCAGGCTCATCATCACTGCCCCAAGGGGTTCGGATAGAATCAAGAGCCCGGTAGCCGACGCCGATGTGAGATCCTCGGTAAGTTTCCAGAGGTGAAGGATCTCCTGGATCATCGGAACCGTAAGATGGAGGCGATTGGGTGGCACTTCTTCCTCGCCACGCCTCAAACACGAGCGAAGTAGCAGCGGAGACGATCAGAAACCACAAAAGTGCCCGGATGGTCAGGCTCATCATATCGGTTTCGTGAGCTGGTTGCCGTATGCCACGTGTTCCTGTGATCGACAAATTGCAGGTTCTCGTTCCCCAATGACATCATTTAAAGGTCGAGAACCTCTCCATCTTTTGGGCTGGTCCTCACATCTTTTGTCTGAAGTGAGAGCAGTGAGAGCGTTAGTCGCGCATTTCCTCCCAGGAGACGGTGGATGATTTATTGGTTCCTTGTTCGCAGGATCAAACGTCTCGTGTTACCTCCCCAACCGCCGCGAACCTCTCGGTCGCCACGCACTCCCCCAGTTCTGGGAGAAATCTCGGCAATCGCGTGCCTTCGTTGAGAGATCTGGCCGTGAAACACTGGCTACAGCTCATTGGTTTCTGGGCCATTATCCGACCCGCACTCAGGCGAGACATCGCTCAGTCATCCGCGCACCTTGCGCCTCATGATTGAGATTTCATGACCTCGGGACGGAGGGAGATCTGAAACAGGAGAGGTTCACAAGCCCCACGGTCTGGCCACAGCACGTCCATCACTGTTCGTGAGTCCCCGATCAGCCTAGGTACGGCAGTCCGGGGCAAGTGGAGACGAACTTCCAGCTCTGGGCCCCCTTTCACTGACTCTCCGACACCGGACCCCGAAGCCTCCGTAGGCCGGCGTTCAACCCTCAAGGTTGGTCAGTGGTCATCTCCGCACCGGTCCCAACGGGTGTCAGTGAACGAGCAACAATCATCCCCTCAATCAATTGTAACGCGTGGGCATGAATGGACAAACGGACGAGTGCCCAGATGCCGCAGGCCGCCAGGGCCGGAGACAAAACTACCGATCAGATCTCCTGACGACAGATGTTGGACTCCTGGTTGTGGGTCTGCCATCCCAAGGTGCATTGAATCCGTGTCGGGTTCATACTCTGAGGTGTATAACATAGGCTAGTAACTGGTATACCAGCCTTGCTCCTAACCCGAGTCACCATCAATCTCTCACTGCCAACTGCGATACTCAGTTCACGTCGCGTCACTGCGGCTCAACTACCCGAACCCCGGTCAAACACTGCGTACGAGGACAAAGCCTACCCCCACAAGACCACACGCTCGAGGCAATCACAGCCCAACAGAATACAATTTTTTGAGGGTATCATTGACGTCATCCGCCTAGGCTTGCATACTCCGCATATCGCGGATGATATTCGACGAGGGTGCGGAGTTCCCCACCGCGGTCGATCCGAAGCTCGGCGTAACGTAAAGGTGTTGTTGGCAGACTCAATGTTACGTCTACCCATCCTGCGGCCTTTCCGACGGCCATGGGTAAAATGGGGTTCGAGGGGCAATAATATATAGGAGATGATTAGTACTTGTTCCACTACGTACTTCTACCGAATCGAAGAAAGATATTCTATGGCTACAGAAGACAATCCTGCCTTGTACACGGTGGTCATACTCATAGCTGATTACGATTACTGGAATAAGCCGTTCTCGAGAACAACAAAGATAGTAAGAATAGCAAGAGGGGGATGGAGACGAGGTCCGCAATTGTCGGTGCTCGTCATGAACTGAAGAATGCGTTGTGCTCGTATGTGGAAGGGGAACACGATTACCAGATCCCACGAGCGGTCCCGACGAACCCGAGCTCAATCGAGTCTTCGACGTCCGCTGGCCGTTCTTTGCCACACAGACCAACGAAACCGACACGGTCGTAGACACGTTGAGCACTGTTTCCATGGCCAACGTACAGGGTCACAGCGTCCCTTTTGACGTCAAAGAGCAACCTATTCAAACCGCGGTAAGCCACTTGATACCCGAAGCCGAACAAATTCCTGCATACCCTCTCGTGATATGCCTCACGAGTTTTTCCGCACAACCCATCCTCCTGAACCTGGGGGTCGTATACACTTTGGTGATACAGGAGACGTTATGGGTCGTTCTTGTGACGGCACAGATAGTCGAGCATTGACCATTTACGTCATAGACCCATATGTGGGCATTTTTAATCAGCTCCTGCGCCTCGATCCTCCCTTGGTCTAGGGTCATAGGGAAATAAACCTAAAGTTGGCGTTAAAATGTCAGGAACGTTCTCCATCTCGGGGATGGGCAGTCTAGAAGGAATGAACTCACAGAGTCGTCACCGAACTCCTTGCAAAGCTGAGCGACAGTTTCGATATCTGACCTGGTGGCGAGACGGATAGCGTGGCTGGGGGGCAGTTGGGGACTCGAATCGATGAAGGTTGATTCGGTGCAATAGCTTAATAGCGCCGCATAGAAAGGTTCCGGCTCGACCTCATGGCCGGTAATACTTGTCCAATATTCCGAGAAGGCCTTGGCAAGCCAGGTCATGCCAAAAACGGAGAAAACGCGCTCCGAAGGAACGCATCCAAGGAGGTGATTGGTGAGTTTGGTGATTCGTGGAGCCAACCAGGTCTTATCATCAGGTTGTGGCGACCAGAGGAAGATCGGATAGTTGCCTAACGTCCAGTCGACACACGATAGGACGAGATCGAGTGTGGCGGTATTATCGGTGGGGTCCACCGACCAAACGGTCAGCCAGAACGCATTGGGATCGTCGGGAACGCGATGACGGGGGAAACGCAGCCAATCTTCGACATCACGGGGAGTTGTCAGAGCGCTTCCAGCCTCCTTCCGTAATCGTTTGAGGGCATGAGCAAAAACAATGTTGGACGATCGCTCTTTACTCTGGAGATGAGAATGCGCAGCAGAGAGGAAGTCGGTGGCGGTCCTATACTGGGTCACGATAATCAGAGACGAGGAAGCGAGTTTTACAGGCATGATGGTGCGTCAGCTGGGAGTACGGGATATGGGGCGATATTGGTGGAGGCGGTGGGGGACTGAAGTGTCTGACTAGCAGCAGAGATACTCTGAGTATTTATACGAAACATATGAGCACAGCAGGAGTCGACGAGAAGCAGCGGCGGGGGTGTTTCCCATGATCGAGAACTAGCAAATGCGATGATCAATCCGACGTGGAGAAAGCCTATGACGCCTGGTGCGGGAGAGAGTGAAGAACTGGAACGCTGTCATTGTATAATGAATCAATGGAAGAGGATCTTATCTCCCTCCACAAATTGAAGGAAGAATACCAGATTTCCGCATACCTAGGAAGAAGCTGCAGTCAGGTGTGTGATAATACTCGGAGTCACGTCCTGGAAATGAAAAGCCGATGCACTGGAGACACAGCCCGAGAGAATCATCCTAGGGTTTTACACACCAGTCCAGTTCGGGAGCAAGTAACAGGACACCAACTCTAGATTCGGGGAGTGGGTAAACTTTCCCACAGGTCATCCTCCCAACTCGGATCGCCACTTGGCATCTGCTCATTCCGTCATATTCAAGCCGATTTCTTGGTAATTACCCACGAAACCGCAGACGGCGTATCCTGGACAGCAAACCTTCATTAAGGGGATTACAGCGGTACCGGTCAATGATCGCGGTGTTCCTTTTAGACCGCCTGGAAGAGTCACCCATTTCGACCAGACCCCCTCCTGTACGTGCGACTTCAAACTTGGTAGAGGCCTTCAATGTCGTGATCCTCAGCCAGCTAATCCCCCCCGAACCCGTATCGAAAGCAGCTTTCCTCCTAAAGTTTCTGGTATGCAGTACGGATGACTCAAACTGATAACCGCCTCTCCATTTCTTGTGCCGCCTACATACTGGTGGTCTCAACCTCCCGCAGCCCATCAAGTTGCTTATTTCAGCTGTTTGAAGGTTCTCCGTGTTCGGGACGTTTCATGTGACACGGAGAACGTTCGCGACTCGCTCGCCCTCACGAACTTATAGACAGTTGGCGACGTACTTCACTCGGCCCGGCCCGTATGAGAGCCTGACGGAGCATTGACACTACAGCCTCGGCCTCGTTTCCTTTTACGACATGCGTACAAACCTCCAAACCACGAGGGATGAACGGCCCGCACCCGTACGACAGGTCCCTTGCTTTCGAACTTAGGCCTCCGAGGTTGAGATACCGAGTCGGAGTCTCTCAAGGATTTCCCAGCGCGGCCCAGATCCACTTGTTTAGTCAACACGTGGCCGATGTCCCAACCAAGTGCAGTGGGTTACTTGGGACATCCCTTTCTCCCGTGATCTCCGGCACAGCTTTCTAACCCACTGAAACCCGGCGGCATTATGTCGCAGGGTCTGGTAGAGGCATCGTTAACTCATCTGTCTTAATTGAGATTCACCGTCGGGCGCCAGGTAACTTGACCCATCCAAATTCCCGATCCTCCCTTGAGTTTTGTTGACTCCTCCTATCCAGTCGCTTTTAACTCACTGTGCGCATCAACCAGACATCCCAATAGAAAGACTGCGATCTAGATCCTAGGATGAGATCGTGCCTGAAGCTCGTCACTTTTTCATTTCTCTCGATATCAGTTTCTCGCACAAACTTCCGAGATCCAAACGTCCACATCCCTAACGATCACTTGGCGGTGTTTCGCATGATGGCACATCTCGGGCAGGAATATGTAGTGGCTTGCGACCCATGCGCGCGAGTACAGCCTTCCATGATACCCCTGCTTGGCCAACTGAGCGCGAGTTGTGGGGACCGAACAGTCCGTCTATCCACGCATCAAGAATTTGATCAACTGCGGACACATCCTCCACCTTTGATCAAACGGAAGCCCCTCGCACTTAACCATAATCGAAGCACCATCCATTTATTACCATCCCACTCTATCAGAGTGTCAGACTACAGCGTCCCGAAGGACGTCACCACATCTACCGGTCCTCCAACAGTCAGCTTACGAAGATGTTTTCTAATAATTCTGTTCTACTTCCCAGACCCCACCTCAGCTGCGGTGGGTCGAGCTGATGGAAATATTTTGGGGTTCGTCCTCGGACGTACATGCTAGCGGCGTTTCAGGAAGCATCCTTTTACCGACTGAGAAATCTCCCCATGAATCAAACAAATATGGTTATATATCGCAACACCGTTCAGCGAGGGTTTGAACGAAGATCCAATAACAGCCGTGCTTTCTGTGGGTCCAATCTTACGCGGGAGCTCTTCTTACGTGTTTCCCGTGTCGAAGCGAACAGGATGGTGTCTTCTGAGATCCTTTCATCATATCCTACGTCAACGATCTACATCCAGCCGGGATCCCGCTCTGCAGCTCAAGTAGTACGTGAAATTCGGCGTTCCTTATCTGGGTTGACCGCGATCCCCTCAGGTGTGGAACATCTGTTGACCAAAGATGTCCTCATACTCATCCACCGGCTTCCAGGGCTTCCGTGGGAAACTCAGAACCAAAACATAGCCCCACGTTCCCACCCCGCTGTCCCGGGAAGCCCTGATTCACGCCACTAACCGGTTCCTACAGGGTTCCCATCGTCATTTGTCTGATGTTTTTGTGCGGGTATGACCGTCGGCCGCGATGGTTTTGGCATCTGCTTCTGGGTTGCTCTGCACGGCCGATCGATCGTATCCTATGCTTAGGATCACCCGCCCCCGAAGATCCCTTAGGAATGCAACCTTGCTCCCGCACAAGACGACCACGGGATCGAGCTGTGGTTTGTGATGAGAATCCCCTCTTTAATCTTGTGCGGTTACAGGCTATGGTTCAGTTTGGCGGATTTGTTTGCGTGGGAACACGCAATGACCCCCTTGCCCTGTCTCGCTTGCTCGGTTCCGTCCAACGTAGGGTTTGGGCATACGACGTCTTGCTTCCAAGCTGATGCCGTAACATTGTGGGTGTTCGATAAGGGCGGGTGCTACCGCTCTTCGCCGAACACGAAACCCCGCATTCTCGCGCCCGGATCACTTGTAGGGCCTAGGTTAGCCGTATTTGGCTTTGGACTCGTGGTCGTAACCCGATCCCATTCCCGCCCGGTAGGTGAGTTATCCACGTGTGGAAGGGGAGAGGGTTTTTTGCGACTAGTAATCAAGGGGGATTTCGCGTTGGGATCCAGTCGTGGTGTATTTGGATCTTGCCCCCACAAAGACCGAAGAGGGAGGGAACCAACCCCCTGCCTGTCAGAGGCGGAACGCCGCTCGTGGGGCCGCGAGTTGAACGTTGAGAGATGGGCGGCGCACGAGGCCCCACTTCAGAGTGCTAGTCCCTCACGTTCTCTCATTCCATATTCCCTCGAAACGTCCCTCGCCCGTGGATGTAATACATGACTCTGATATTTGGTCATACGGAGCCCACCTCTTTCGTCCCGTTCGCCCCGTAATTCTCAGAGATTAGTTTTTAGGTCCGGGAAATGGCCATCCGTGAGACTCGCACGATGGACACGGTTTGGACACCACCAATCATTAATTCCCTACTCAACGGAGAAACTGAGAGCGCTTATCTCAGTCCACACCTTATACACGCCAAAACGTGTATGCGATCCCGTTTCCACGACCCAGATATTTCATTTCCGCCCTTTGATTATGGTTGTCGACAATATACCTTCCTTATCTTTGGTAGATAATCACCCTCCCCAAACACGAACACATTATTTGAAACTAGCCCCGTCCCAATCATGAACGAGACTCGAATTAAAGTTCGCCTGCACGCTTATGCGGTTTCAAATTTTTCATTTCATTGTGAGTACGTGATAACACGGACTTCGACCATACCATGTTGGTCGCAGCCAATGACCGGAAACTTCCCAACCTTCGTGCTTCCGAGTTATGAGTTACACACACGCATAACGTACACGGGATTAAGCACTGTGGGAAAGGTCAGAAGGCTGATCGTCAATACAAACAATTCAGCGCCACCGAAGGTACACTGAAAAACGACCCAATAACAACTGAAACTTTGTGCTTACCGGTCTATCAGGACTAACCTTTCTTTCCCACAACGAAGGGGGTCCAGAGGGCTCACGAGATCGAGTCTACCCAGACTTTTGATGGTCATGTGCGCGTTCTGCAACACATGTAAGATGCGCGTAAACGAGGACTGAAACGGGGCAAGCAAATAAGTGGATAACGAGTATTGATATACAACGAGTTGTCTGGACTTCAGTTCACTAATCCTGAATGGAAGCTCTGAGGGCTCCAAAGTTAATCAGAATCCTTCGAGTCGCCAACCGGCTCCCCCCCGACAAACGCTTTCAACTTCTCCTTGATGGGGCCCTGGTCTACCAATCGCTCGCCCTACGCATCACCAAAACGATCACGATCCCAAGACCAGGAAGGGTTGGAGGCCGGGGGGAGGGGGGGAGATCATCAGCGTATGTTTCACAATTCACATCGAGGAGGCATTAGAGCTGACACGATGAATGGAAACGGGTGGCACTTACATCACGCAGTCGAACGATTGTAGGGATGGTCTGGATGTCCCAAGGTTGCTGTCTCCATTCGTTCCTCGGGGTCTTCCATCTTGGAAAAATGGAGCGAACGAAGAAAGGGTTGGTCAGTATCCCGTCATAATCGTGATATGCTCAAGGTCAAACGAACTCATGCCGTGATGACGGGAGGAGGTCATGGAGAACCCGAAGCAACGGGACAAACTCCAGAAGGACCTCAAAAAAGATTCTGGGCCAGAAACGGATGCCCGTTTCCGTCGAGGGTTCCCTCTCGGAAGGGTCTCGTGCGCAATCCCCTCCGAGTCCTCGATTCCGATAGCACGGACCGCAAGAACCGCGCGAAAGTTACACTTACTCCTGTTTCTGTCCGACGTAGATTATCAGCGCGGTCGGAGCGTTCTCCTTATCGAAGGTTCTCTCGACGATCTCCTTCACCGCGCGACAGTCCTAGACCCAAACTTTTGCGTCAGGAACACCAGCGAAAGAAAGAAAGAAAGCCACTGGATATACTACACTACGAACGTACCGGGCACCACATAATTCCGTCATCACCCTTTGAGGAATAAAAAACCGCAAATTGCTCCTGAATCTCTTCCCAAGATTTCGGTTTGATCTTGCTTTCGCGAAGGGGCATTGTCTCGTAGACGAATTCACTGGTCGCACGCTCTCCCGATTCTGAGGCGGTTCTGGATCGAGGTTGGGCGTAAACGCTGGCTACCTAGGCTTGTAAGAAACTGACTGGGGTGGAACAAGACTGACGCGATCCGACATAATAACACTTTCAGCCTGGCGTGGGTTGCAGAGATGATCCTCGGCGATTCACGAAGCCTGATGGCGTGCCGGGAATTTCCCGCTCGGCAGCGGCCCTGATCGATTGATCAATCTCCGGCCGGCTGGCAAGGATACCCGGAGTTTCCGAAAGCTTCCTTTATATTGGGAGGTCTCTAAGCCAATCACTACGGCAAACATTACTCAGCCACTCACGGCAGCTTGGTGTTCGGCTCTCTCTCGTACCAGGAACACGCGAGGGTGAGCTCCGTGAGGATAAGAAATGTAAACATACGCGTAGGTGGTGAAAGCACGGAGTGAAGGGGATAAACGAACCACGAAACAAGATACGATTTCTAAAACCAATCAGAAACCCAAGTGCAAACAACCAAAAATAAAATAAAGCAGCAGGGGGTGAGAAGAGTTGGCTTCGAAAACGACGCACAAAAAGCAACCTGCACAGACAGACTAAAAAAAGCCGAAACGATTCACAGGAAAACGGAGAGAGGGGAATATATGATGAATAGATATGAATCAACTACGTCGTTGGGACCACCTCTAGTAGTGTCCTCCATCCTGGTCCTAATATTAGTAAGGCTGGTAGGTGGGGGACGGGGTATGAGCCGGAGGGGAAGCGTAAGTGTTCCACTGGTTGTCGTTTCCGGGCTTCAAGTACTTGTATTGGTCGCATTGGGACAAGCATTCAGAGAGACCAGTCTCCTTCAAGACCTTGGTGGTAGTAGTAGAAGTAGCCACCGAGAGCTGGGTCGAGATGTCGGTCTTGGTAGAGGTAGAGAGGTAGGTGAGTGTGTCGGTCAACGTTTTCTTGTCAACAACGGTCGAGGTGAGAGTGCGTTCGACGGTGTTGGTCTAAAGGTATCGGTCAGCCCGACTCTCGGGTTGTGGGAAAGGATATCCTTACCTTGTCAATGATATCCGTCTTAACCCAGATGCTGGTGTAGGTGGTCGGGATAACTTTGATATCGGTCTTGGTGACAACGTCCGTGCGGGTCTCCTTGATCGTGTCAGTTTTGGTCAAAGTCGTAGGATCGACCGAGACACTGGTGCTGGTGATGGTGACGGGCAAAGTCTCGGTCTTTACGACGTGGAGAGTCTCTGTCTTGACATCGACCTTGGTCACAGTGTTGTAGATTGTGGTCGGGACGGGCTAAAGTTATCCAGGATCACCAACCACGATAAATTTTGCTAGAGACGTAAGGCATACCTGAGTGTGGGTGACGGTGAGGACCTTAGTCTCGACAGATTTGTCGGTGACTGTCACAGTCGAAGGGGGAGGACAATGCTGGCTAGAACAGGAGATCATCGATCAGGCGTTGGCCAACGCAAATTGATGGATCCAGTTGGGAGCGTTGACTTACTATGGGTCGCCCTTGTTAATGATGATCGTGGTCTGATAACAACCCCAGTTGTTGTTGTCTCCCCACTAGAAAGAAAAACACAAGCCCGATCAGCAAAAAAATTCCACAACATCCGGTCGACTTGTTCTCCAGGCGGGTGTTTGGGAACAAGCATGGAAAAAGGAGACGTACCCAACTCTCGGGAGTACACTTCCCGTCGGATCCCTTTTTGTAGCCATAACCACAGTCCATCTGAGAGTATCCACCGCCGACGAAAGACGAATACGGCATCGGTTCGTAGCTTTTCGGCGGCTCAGCAGGAGGGGGAGTATACTGAGACGGCGGGGCGCCGTACGAAGGTGATCCCGTCTCGACAGGCGGGACCGAATACGAGCTCGAACCCAAGGAGCTGGAGTACGAAGGAGCCGGGCCACTGTTGCTCGACATCTCGGGGTTCGGCACCATCTCGACTCCCACAGAGATCTGAGCCGTAGCGTAGCTCACGGCCGATAGAACAACGACGAAAGAACGAATGACGGATGAAAAAGACATCGTTTTCAGCTTATCGGTCTTGGGACCAAGGAATGAGCGATGTTGTTGCGGGTTCTTGAAAATAAGAAAAACTTGGGCAAATGAAGGAGAGAAGCGGGGTTGGAAAGAATATCAAAAAGAGGGAGAGCGATCGACGCAAAGGTGTATGTCTGAAAGTTTCCAGTAGCAACAGCAGCAGCAGCAGCAGAGGGGGGACGACGAGATCGAGCCGACGATGCTGGTAGAAGATTCGGAGTGCTAGGAAGCTTAAGACACGAACGCAAGCGCTCTGTGTTTCTTTATTAGAGTCCCATGTCTTTGCTCCAGTGATCACCGCCACACTCACCGGTGAAAAGAACGAAAGTAAAAAAGAGGGAGGGGAAACGAAAGAAAGTGGAGTGAGGGAAAGCCTTGATCGAGATCGACGCGGAATGTGTCCCTTATATGCTGAATGAATTGCCCTGGAAACACTGTCTATCGCGCCAATCGAGTTAGCCGCTTTTCGGGGTGCGATCGGTCGACAGCACAGTGGATGGGGCATCCCGGCCAGGGTCAGACCTCGTCGTCAAGGCCACAAGGATGTGGCCAAGCCCGCTTCTCATCATAACATAACTCCAATCATCTCGGAGCCTGGGCACGCCCACCGACGCGGTGGTAAAGTCTCCGAACTGATGGAAGCAACGAGCCCACGTTGACGGATGTGTATTCTGAAGCAATCTCTGAAGCAATTGGAAACCAGCGTATAGTGTGATGGAGACACCCATCTATCATTATGATGCCACCCATTGTCGACCAGGAAACTATTAAGACTATGACGAGATGTCCCCCTGTACGTCCAACATGATCTTGAGTGCGTTCCTCGCCCGTATCCGCGAGATATCCTCCAGTCGTGGCGTCGTGAGCGCGGTTTCCAGCTTGGCTGATGCCTTGGGTTCGGCCCAGGGGAACTGTAAAGGTACAAGAGAAACGATAACAATCAGTAAACGGATCGATAGGGATAGGTTGAGGCTTACCGGCAAGAACTGATGTAACGAAGGGGACATGTACAATCGAGACGGCAGTTGTAATGAGTGTTCCAGTACCTCCCATAGCTAGACGTTTGACATACCTTTTGAAGGTACTCGTACGCAACGAGGGTACATCCGAATTGGGGGCTGCTCCGGAGGATACGAGCAGCACCACCTTTCCAGAAAGCCCTGAAGCCTTCTTCTCGATCTGGACGACGGCGCGCGGAGGTAGAGAAATCAGGTTAGCGCATGGCGGATGTGCGGATAAGAAGGGACGAGCGAAGCGGATGCGGTGATTTATTTCGCGGACTTACAAATTTTTCCGAAAGCGTCCAAGGGTCCCTTGTAATTCGATTGACCCTTCTTGGCTTCGGACTGGAGACGTGTTTTTACGACGTCTTAAAGGCATCATTAGTTTTACCGCCCACCAACGTCTGGCCGTGTTTCGATAATTTGCGCTCACCGAACGGAGTAGTCAAATAGGCTGCCGGCATTCCACTAGAACATCAAGCACCCTCCGTTAGGGACAAACCTTAACAAGGATCAGACAAAAGAAGACAAAACGTACGCAATAGCGGCCGAGGCCAAGGTCTCCAAGAACGAGAGTTGCTTTCCGTTGTAATCTTGATGAAACACGTCGGTCTTGAAATGCGAATAGACCGGGAAGTAGATGGCGGAGAACGGGATATCCCTCATTAAACACGCCGTCGCTCCTTTGTACAGCCCAACAATACCCAGCTGTCGAATAATGTGGACTGCGCCTTTTTGGATTTGATCGGGGGCGGCCTTGGCAGCTTCACCCTGCATCTGCAACCGAATCTTCACAATCTCGAGCGGGTTCGTAAATACGACCTGGCATCCACCAGCAGTGCCACCAGCCACGAGCTCCCACCCGAGCTTGATCCTGCCGGTCTCCGGATCCATTGCGAGACCACGAACAAAATCATTGACGGTTAGTTTGATCGCTTTCTCGGGGGCAACACCCTACGAATGGGAGGAATCAGCACTTTATCACACCATCCACGTGGAACGGCGGGGAGGTGAGGGAGGATCGAGTTCGAACTCACAATAAGCTGTGGCCCGAGACCACGATAGAAACCCACGAAACCCTCGTGGTGAAACACCTTGCGAGCACAATCGATACTGTTCTTGTATAACAGTTGTCCCACAACGGTGCTCCGCTGGTTTTGCATACTAAAAACATGGTCACTGGTTACGATCAACCGAGGGGACCGGCGCAATCACGAACCGAGTCTAAATATTTGAACGCATACAGAACGCATACAATCAGCAAAAGCGCCTTGGCATTACTGCTGCCCAATGACGTACCTTCACGAGATCAATGGGGTACACCATCGTCGCACCGAAAGCCCCGGCAAGACCTCACAACCGCACTGTAAGCCACCCAGATTACGGGAAACACCGGTCATGAACATACCTCCAAGAACAAAGTTGTAGGCGGAATGAAAGGTTCGGTTGAGCATGCTCACCCCCTTCTCCTCTTTCTCCTCCGATGGAAATTGGGACTGTGGAGTCCTCCACTTAGGGTTGAGCAACTGTGCGAAATCAACGAGAGCGAGGCGGGAGTTTCCACCCCTGCCAGCAAAGTGGAAGACGATAGCGGCTTCCATAGGAGTGAAAAGAGAATAGCGAGAGCTTGCAGCAGCATAATTCATGAAGTCGGACTGATCGATACGACCGTCGGAGGACTTGGCAGTGGCTTCACGGACGATCCTGGGCCAGAGTTAGGAATTCTGCGAGTATGGAGGGGTATAGGAACTGTACCTCTCAACCATGTCCATCTCTCTGACGACATTATGGAAGGCAACGATTTCTGAATAAGATATACGACCACCGGGAGTAATAGTTGCAAGACTGGGTAACCGCTCAATCACGGCGTCAGATAATTTATGGCCAGCAAGTTCCTGGAAGACGGTGCATAGCATGAGAAGCCGGTATAACGTACAGAATTGAAGTAAACTCACTAGAATGATACGTTTGAATTGGTCGGGTCTAATCAGTCCGTCCTGGTCTTTATCGAGGTACTTGAAAGCCTGTCTTAACCGTTCGCCTTGGAGTCCTTTCATCAACTGGGTGAACTCGTTGTCTATGCACGCCTTAAGTCAGCCAAAGAGAAAGGTCGAGAACTTTGGTACGCGTACATCCGAGGACATGGGTGCCGTTCTTGGTTCCCAGGTAGAGTTTAACCCAGTCACTATGAAACAAAGATTGAACGCTGTCAGCAAACGTGCAAAAGTGACCACACAAAGCTCTGACCAGTCGAAATCGAAGGGAATGGCATCCGGCTTGATGTTGGCTTTGTAGACGTTCTTGAACTCATCGAAGGTGATCGTTCCCGAGTTGTCACTGTGGGGAACCTCTCAGTTCCGCGTGGTCACCGTCGGACGGAGGGCGGAGAAACTATACATACACGTCGAAATACTGGAATGCGACGTAGTAGTCCGCGTCAGGCCTCTTCAGTAACGTCTCGAACACCACAAAGTCTTCCCAAGACACCAAACCACGCTTGGAGGTATCCGCGACACGGAACAAGATGGCGAACTGGTTTCGACCGATTTTCGTCAAATCCTCGACGGGAGCGATGGCCTTGACGAATGACTCGGTGTCCAAATACCTTGAGGAGGTTCAACCAGCATGAGTTTCCATCGTGCAACAAGAGACGCGGACGGTCGGAGCCAGCGAGTAGATTGGGAAGAGACGGGAAATGACAGAGAGGGATACATACTTTTCACCGTCGTCGCCGGGCTTGGCGTGCGTGTCGAATATCCTCTTCCACCTCTTCAGCTCGGATTCTTGCACGGAAATCGCGCCCTTGACAACCGAAATTGCTGTGGAGAGTTTCTTGTGGTCCGGGGTTGGCTGTCCTTCCGTGCCATCGTCACAATGTAATGTCGGAAAGACGCGGGGTAAATCGAGGGGAAACATTCGGGTATATGTGGGGAGAGACTTGGGGAAACGAGGGGTGTACCGAGACGTCTAAGAGGTCTAACGCGGACTCTTTACTGTAGCCTATTGGGAAAGGTCGGGTATTGGAAGGAAGGAAGTGAGGGTGACTGGCGGCTCTTTTTTTTTAGTTCCATTTTTCGGTTGGCTCTGACATGATCTGGTTTTGTACCTCCGCCATTCTAACTATTGCCCTCAGGTCTACTGCTCAGCGAACGCGACAACCTGTGGTAACCTAAAACTTATGCAGTACATGTCCTTGCCAGGCGAAACAGACCGGACGAGGTGAAACGTCGCGCCGTCGGTCAGTGCATGCCCCAGTTTATCCTCCACTCTCTGTGCGACACGCAGTCAGTCTTCTCAGAGCTCAATAGCGCCCAATTGCAGTTGCGACACGGACCTGTTTGATGTCCCTCTCAGCTCTCGTCTGATCCTCAGCTTCTCTGGTAAAACAGTGGCAATGAACCATAGGCATCCTTCCCTCGTACGCTTCCCTCAGTTCCGGCTTGGCGAAGATCCCTCGGAATGCATCTAAAAACTCGATCGCGCTGTCGGGGAGGTTCATTACAAACTGCGAGATTTGCCTCCGTGATTTTGCCTGTGGTACTGGTGCCGAGGACACTGGCGCTGGCACTGCTGCCGACCCCGGGGCTGTTTCCCGGTATCGGCCGGAAACGAGGGCCCTTTTCTCCTTCTTGGCCTGTGATTTGGTGATTTTAGGGGTGAATTCAGGGAAAGGGTTCCCCCAGACCCTGCGGGCGGCCGCTTCGATGAAATTCCGTCCATCCTCCGCGAACGGTCTCACGAGATCTTGAACCTGTGAGCCATGTGAGATCTGCGCCGGCGGATCAACTGAAGCTGTCATACCTTATTGCTTTCGATATTCCGCGATAGCCACTTGTAGCTCTCGGGGTTCAAGTCATTCGCAAGTACCCCGCATCCTTTCTTCGCCGCCGGAAGGGCGAAGGGTCCGACCCCGGCAAACACATCCACAACAACATCCTCTGGGCTGAACAGCTGAACGAGCCTGTCGTGCTCAGTGTGTAGTCGAGAGTTCCAGTAAACCTTTGTAAAGTCGAACGCAAACACGCAGTTCGACTCGTGCTACGGCCGGGTTTAATGTTAGCGGATGCAATACGCTGGGTAGGATGCCAAAACCCACATGTTCCACGACGTAATTTGGTTCCCCTGCGAGTAACTCCATCTTGAAAAATCTGAACTTTGTATCGATGGTGTTGAGTTTATTCACCACGGTCTTTACGCCCTTGTTTTTCTGTACCACGTTGATCAGACGTTGGGCCAATTGAACGTGGATATATGCGCATACATCTAGGATAACTTGCCCGACAACGTGCTTGAACGGGAGGTATTCGTCATTGAGGTTTAAGTGAGCTGAAATGATCACCAATGAAACCCCTGATCACAACTGTATACAATACGCACCTATATGCCCAGTCGTAGCGAATCCCGAAGGCGCGCCATCCAACAACTCCTCGGGCAGCACAGCACCAAGGATTTCGTCTGTCCAGTGTATAGCCAACGCTCATCAACGCCAACGCAGGTCTTCCAGGGTGCATGCAATCTCACCAGCGTTCCAGAAGTCATAGTTCAAGTCGATACCATGCGTCGTGGTGGCCGCATTGTGGAATTTCAGGAACTTTTGCGCGGGTTCACTCAGATCGGCTTGCTTGAGACAGCCCGTCAGCCAAGATCCTATATGTAAGGGACACGGTATCATAGAACTGACCAAACTCCGGAACACGGAACAAGACCAGCTTTTTATCAGGATTTGAGGGATCGCGCACGACACTCTTCGTTTTTGGTATGTTGATGATTGACCTACGAGGTCCGGGGGGTTAGGCAGCTGTGAAAGCCAGCGATTTCTCAGACACACTCTTTCAGTTCCTGGGATTTGAGAAACGGCGAAGCCTTCTCGGGAGGTACGGAAACCGCCAATACAGATATCCGCTTTTTGAAAGCGTCGCGGTTGAGAGTCAGTTGAGCCATCTCACGATGGACCGGGGGTCGGGTGTCGAGGGTGTTCTGGTGTCTCTTTGATGACGACATTCCAAAGGAAATGTCAGCTGTTGGATTCAAGAACGGTAGGGGTATCCGAAAGGATATTGTGGAGAGAGGAAGTGGGAGGGGAGGTACGGGCCGAGTCAGCGGTCTCGTCCTCAGCCACCACATCCAAGCAGTTTGTGCCAGCCAGTGATGAGCAAGGTAGGACGGGCCCTCGCGGAGCCGGGCCGAAGCCGCACCGAGAGTCCAAAGGTTCTGATTGTATGTCCACCACACGTTCTCGCTAGTCCTCCGTCTTATTTCCTCATCTCACCCCAGACAGACCGGTGACAGAGGGCCAGCGGCGACATCATTGTGATTATTGTCATTGCCAGTGCAGCAGATGTAGCGGCCCGTGGTGCTACGGCGTCAAAACCGTACATGAAAGGTGTTCCCACACTCCCGGCGGCGCCTCGATTCCACGTCTGACCACATTCGTTCACTTCCATCTGCTTAGCGTACCCGCAGCGATGTTGAACTTTGAAATTTGACATATCATTGAGTTACAAAATTCAGGTCGCGTGAGGTATACCGCGACCGTGACCACACGGGAATGCTAGCCACAACAATTGTCAACACGGCAAACTCCGAAATAAGCGGCCCAGGCCAGCGACCAAAGCCCCCTGCTCAAATAAAAGTCAAGTAACCGAGTGATGGCTTAAGTTACCCCCCACTCCAGCTGACGCTATGTTACGGATGCAAACGACATGTCAATAACGTACATCGACGTGACTGACAGGAAGGGGGTCGGATCCAGCCGACAACGCTGCGTCCACCGTTCCTCACGCACCACCAACCTCTCCCCATCCCCATCTCGAGACACGGAGATCTCGCCTTGGTACAGGAGGTTCATTGGTAAGTCGTTCTTCCTCGAAATTCTCCCAACTGGCGTGATAAGACACGACAGACCTTTTGCAACGTTTGGTCAAAAATCGACAAATCGTCTTCGCGATCACGCGACTAGAGTCCCTCCCCCGCACGGTCTCCAGATTTCCTCCGGATTTTCTATACTCGAGATGCTAAACAGGCACGTTCCCGGAGGTTTCCGCGCTCTGCTCGCCCATGAATGATGGTTTCGCTCCAGGCACCGTCCCCAGAGACAGACTCTGTTGGGTGAATTGGTGCTGGCCTGATAGGGGGCTGCAAGAGTACCGTCCCTTCATCTTGTCTTGAATGCGATCAACCCTCCCCCAAACTCGGAAAATCAGACTGTCCAACTGGAATGGAACAGTGGGCCAGCCCATCCAAATAAGAACCGCGTCTGAATTAGAGGAAGGGTTTTTTTTCTCACCTCTCTCCACCCCTCGACAGCGTGTCCACTTCTGGACCCAAAGAACTGCAGGATACGGTCCGGCGTATCCTCCACGCCTGGGCCAGGGAGCTCACCTGTTCAGTGATCATCTCTTGGAGATCTTTCGCCCATCCTGTCTCACCCGTCCCCTCAACCTCGGTGGATGAATACTCCGGTTATCATGTATTTAAGAAGCAGTACTCTTCCTCCTCTTTGTTCCTTGTTCCACCTTTCTCTCCTCGTCACCTTTGCCGACGACACACCACCGGAACCGCTCGCACCCCCGATCGTGACCTTGTCTCTTTCGCCTGCGGTCGCAAAACAGAAATGAAGGAAGCCCAGCTGGAAGATGGCGAAAAGAAGGATGTGATTGTGAACGTTGTCTACAATCCTCACGTAGACGTGTCTGGCGTCGACGAGGCAAAACTCGTCAGAAAAATAGACTGGTGGCTCCTCCCTTGGTTATCGTTCTTGTACCTCTTGAGTTTCCTGGATCGTACGAGCATCGGGAATGCCAAGGTATATTGATTGATCTCTTTGCTTTAAGACAGCCCTGACCTTCCGACAGCTCTACCATCTCACAGCTGATCTACGCCTCAGCGATAAAGAATACCTATTATGCCTCACGGTATTCTACTTCTCTTACTCACTCTTTGAAGTACGTCTACCTTCTCGTGCAAGTTCATCAAATTTCGAGCATATTTTTATAGGTCCCGAGCAATATACTCCTCAGGAGACTCCGTCCCAGCATCTGGCTGTCAATGCTTATGCTGTTGTGGGGTGTTATCATGGCGAGCGCTCCTGCTTTTCCCTCGTTCTGCCCATTGTTGACATCTTTTCAGACTTCCCAGGGTCTTGTGAGAAACTACGGACAGCTCCTCGGTGAGATTCATCGTACTTCTCGTGCGCAACCTTCATGACACGTCCTCCAGGCATGAGGTTGCTTTTGGGTATATTCGAGACAGGATCGTTTCCCGGAGTTAGCTACTATCTCTCATGGTGCGTTGCGAACACCGTTTTAAGCTCAAACTCAACCCCCCTTCAGTTGGTACAAACGTTCGGAATTTGGCATCCGCATGGCACTTTTCTTCTCAGCGAACGCGCTGTCAGGTGCATTTGGTGGCTTGCTCGCCGTATGTGGAATACGCACCTCCTTGTGAATTTTTACTTATTTGGTTGTTCGAAAGGCCGCGATCTCGAAGATGGACGGGATCGGTGGGAAACCTGGTTGGTCGTGGATCTTTATTTTGGAAGGTCTCGCCACGGTTGTGGCAGGGTTCTTGTCGTTCTGGATCATTCAGGACTTCCCCGACAACGCAAAGTTCCTCTCTGACGCTGAGCGAACTGCTGTCGTCCGTCGGTTGCAGAGTGATAACCAGCATAGCGCGGCAGGGGAAAAACTTAAGATGAAGTACATCCGGCAGAGCTTATTTGACAAGAATACCTATCTCGCGAGTAAGAGTTTTCCTCTTTCTTCGATCTCCTTGATTGGCTAATTTTCTCCAACCAGTATTGATATTTTCCGGAAATTATGGTCCTCTATACGCGTTCTCGTTGTTCTTGCCTACAATCATCAACCAGGTATCAGGCCGATGTCACGACTCCAGCCTCTGTGTCAATGCTCATCGAGTTATAGATTGGATTCACTGCCACTCGCGCCAACCTGCTCACCGTTCCCGTCTACGTCCTTGCCTGTGTCTCAACTTGCGCGGTTGGATTCTACGGCGATCGCAAGGGGAGACGTGGCCTGCTTAACATGTACGTATTCTCGTCTTCAGATGGATATTCCGGTCGATTGAAGTTACCCAGTGCTTCTCTTTGCGTCGGTAGGCACAACCTGATGTGGTACAGGAGCGGTGACCTGACATCACACAGCCGGTACTGGGTACATCGTGTTGATTGCTTCCAGGAGCCCGGCATTATCGTATTTTGCCGTGTACCTTGCTGCATGGTAAGCGTGACAGGTTTCCTAGAAGCCGTAGGCTAACCAGCACACTAGCGGAATCTACCCACTCGTCCGTGAGTATTCGAAATCTCCCACTCCCCCATGACTGATCAGTGATCCTGCTGTAGCAAATACTATGTGGGTAGTCTCGGGCTCGAGTTATTCCTATCATCTGACCGTTCTTAGTACGTGGGTCTCCAACAACGTTGAAGGATCCTACAAACGTAGCGTATCCCTCGCGATGGGCATCGGTCTGTGCGTATAGCTATCGTTTTATGGTCCCTGCCTAAACCAACGATTCTCCTGGGATACAGTGGCAACCTCCACGGTGCCGTCAGCTCGAACGTCGTACGCCGGAATCATCCCAACCGTTTTCGCTCGCCCCCTCACAATTGACTTTCAACAGTACCGTGATCGGGACAGACCGTGGTACAGAATGGGCCACGCAATCGTCCTCGTCTATATTGGGCTAGGCATTCTGGCTTCCGCGGCGTACTACTTCACGCTGAAGGCCGAAAACGCTCGACGCGATCAAGGAATGAGGGATGAGATCATCGACGGTATCAACGACAAAGGTATGCCTGGCTGTTGCTATAACTATCCCCATCATCGGCTGATTTATTTCCGTGGCGTAGGCGACCCAGAGACGGTCAAGAGGTTAACAGAGCTTAACGGAAGGTTCGCAACGGTGGAGGATGCGAAGAGAGAGAAGGGAGACAATTGGAGTGGGTACCGATATGTTTTGTAGGAATATCTTGGGGCTCTCAGGGCCAGGACATCTTTCGTCGGGCTCTTCGAAGATTTGTCCGCGAAGGTGTTGAATTCAATGTTTGTCATTCCAGAGTTACGAGTATCGTGATAAGAAGAGACGTTGCTACGGTATCTCAAAGTAACACTTCGGAGTCCCCGTTCCCACGACCCGGCTACATATCTTGCGCGGGCGGGTCTTTATTTTTCCGCCTTCAAGCATGGAATTCCCACCGCCATCGGTCCTGGCCCACGTCGTCGACGTCCATTGCCATCCAACAGACACAGATATCCCAGATGGGTTCCCGGACGACCTCCAGATCACAATCTGCGCGATGTCCACTCGGACCAGAGACCAACCGCTCGTTAGAGACATCGCTACCAAGTATCCTGATAAGGTGATTCCGGGATTCGGTGAGTGTGTTCGCATCTCGGCGGTTATACATGAGTCTGGCAAGTCACCCGATTCGGATGTACTTATGGACACAAAGCGTATAGGGTACCACCCGTGGTGGTCACACCAAATCGCCCTCACGAAACCAGTGTCGAAACGGAAACACTACGAGTCGCTGCTGTTACCCCCGTCGCCATCGGAGGAAGATCTTGCCGTTTTTGAGAAGGTCTTGGAAAACCAACCGGAACCAAGGCTGTTCGACGATATCCTCTCAGAAGTCCGGAGGAACCTCCTCGATTTTCCCAACGCTCTCCTCGGAGAAGTCGGACTAGACCGCGCACTTCGTATTCCACATGACTTCGATGCCACCCCGCGCATTCTCTCGCCGTTCACCGTCCCACTCGACCACCAATTAAAGATCTTTGAAGCTCAGCTGGAACTGGCAGTGGAACTAAAGAAGAACGTGAGCATGCATAGCGTCAAAGCTCAGGATGCTACACTGAAAGTGTTCGAGAGGATGGCGAAAAAGTTCGGGAACGAATTCTGGGACGTGAGTGTTGATATGCACTCATGCGGGTTCAGTGGGCAGATGTGGAAAGAGATCGAGGTGCGATTCCGCGGCAAACTTGTCCAACCTTTTTGTTGACGAGCCCTCGCGTCTACGCGCCACCACCAGAAAAAGTACTGCAATGTTTTCATCTCACCCTCAACTATCCATAATGCCCGCTCAGAGAGTCACAAGAAACTCATCGAAGCCGTCTCCCCCAACCGACTCCTCATCGAGTCTGACTACAACACCGTGTCCGAACTCACGTCCCAGACGGTCAAAATGCTCAACACGGTCTCTGAAATCAAAGGCTGGCCGATCGAGCAAGAGTGGATCGATGATGAAGACGCGGACGGCGTTAACACCAGACCCAGGATACCAGAGAGCGAGTGGGGTGCGGTAAGGAGGTTAGAAGCGAATTGGAAAGCGTTTGTGAAGGGTGATCATCGACCGGAGCAGAAGGTCTCCAGTAAGTTCAAGAGGTTCCAAAATGATTGGGTGAGCGACGATGAGGCGGACGAGGCCTAATCTAGACGAAGGAGGCATCACCGAAGTATCCAAAATTACAGGTAACACGGGCAACGAGAAGCGTCAAAACAAATGTGTCGTTAGTACATGTATATACAGATGGATGCAAAAGCTTTACGCGGACCGGGAGCGAACGAATAGAAATAAGGATAGCGGTATCGTGGGGTTTACTTGCCAATGTAGCTCAGCAGCAGGACGACACAGACGCCTATCAGGCAACCGACGATGATGGAGTCCCTCCGTCGTCTCGACTTGATCATACCCAGGAGGTTTTTGATGCCAGGCATGGTGCTAAGGACCCCCGCCATTCGAGTGTTGATCCCGGTAATCGTCGTCCGTTGACGAGAAAAGTCGGCTCGGGTCTCGTACGCTTGTCTGTCCAATGAGAATACAAACCCATGCGGTCAACCCGAGAGTAACCAAGGCGATGGATGGGTGTACATACTCCAAGATTTCGTCCGTCATCTGGTGCGAGCTGTCGATCCTGCCTCTTTCGGCAAGCAGCATGTCCGCAGCGGAAGACTTGTGTGCGCTAAGCGTGTTGTGGTCAATGCAACCTCCGCGAGAAGGGATTGCACGGAGTCATACTCAATGTCATTCCTAACCCCAGAGAGCAGGTTCATTTGATCCAAAGCTTGCTTGACGCTTGCCTGTTGGGTTGTTAGCCTCTCTACCCGCAGACGCGCAGCTCGATGTACCTTGGTCCGACGAAACTCTCTGATGTTGTCTTGTTGCACGTCTCTGTGCCTCTGAATGGCACGTAACATCGTTTGCGTCACTTGATTGCTCGCATCGCTCGACAACGTATCAAGTTCGTCGTTGATCTCTCCCAACTACAACCACCGGGAATTGTCAGAAGCCAAATCGCACGGAATGAGCTGGTGCTTACCTTCTGGAGTAGCTCTTCCAATTCTACTTCTAAATCCTGCCACCGCTCCAGTGATCCCGTGCTCTCGAGGTCATGCGAACCAGGACGGGTGATGGTAGCCGCCAAGCGACTGTAGGCAGTGAGTTTGTTGTCGAAGAGCGATTCCAGGGTGCGACATTGCTTGTGTAAAGACTCTGTAGTCGACATTGTGGTCTTTTTTGTGGGTTGGGGAAGGTGTGTGCGTGTGTGAAGCGAGGAGGGAAGAGGACGAGGTGGATGCGTGCGTGAGAAAGTCGATCCGAGTTTGCCGAAGGGCAATTAAGTGTCCGCCACTTACGATCGAACTTGAGAGAGGGAGGCAGCGTCCATCGGATTCGACTCTTGGGATCCGAAAGTTGAACTTGGCCGGCTTCTAATGGAGCTCTGGTGACGAGGCCATGTTCGAATTTTTGGTTCATCCTCCTCCTGGGGGTATATAACCCTGCCCTCCCCTCCTCGCCGTCCCCAACACACCTTTCCGTCCCCACCTCACCGACGACGACCGAGTTTCTGCAACAGCCCACACGAACATGACCTCTGAGTACTTCCCTCCCACTGCCAACGGTCTCCCCTCCTTAAGCAGGTCGAATACAACGCGCCTGCGCTCCGGCGCGCCGTTGTTGTCTCCCAAGATCATGCTTTCGTTGGGTCATCTCCCAAGGAAACGAGAGATCACCCTCGACTCTGGCTGGCCAAATACCCCTTCCGAGGTATGCCACTCATCTTTATCGGTGTGCAAGTGTACTGACTCAGAGACTCGTAGGTCAACCCAGAGGTCTGCAACAAGTGCTGCCCCCCCGGTATCCAGGCGATTGACTTTATTGTTATTACAGAACCCGCCCTGGCCCGTGTTCAGGGGCTACCATGAGTTCTCTTTTGCTCACGCAACGATGGGCCATCGCCTTCCAACAATCCTCGGAAAAGCGATCAATGACGTCATCCATACTCTGAACGAACAGTCTGGGGAAGATGAAATTGTCGATCTCGTCCAGTGCATTGCCCGTATGAACGTCCTGATGACCGAGCTTTCCGAGAGCGCGACCCTAAGGCCTATCATCGATGGTCCGTCAAATCCGACTGCGGTTCTGTTGTTTGGAATGCACACTGACCTTGACGTGCTAGATGATGAAGCAGACGTCGCGTTATGGAACAAGGAGATCGCAAAATACTTCCAAGGTGGTGTATGTGGGGGGGCTGCATTTATAATTCCTGACCCTACCACTCTAGGTCGGACGTTTATGAATGCACCATGGGTCTTTGCAGAAGCATACAAATATCGGCGCCTTCGTGAATGTTTCAGCATCAGCAAGTACTGGAAAGACTACGACGTTTTCTTCCGCCAAAAAGTAAGGGCACGTTGTCACTTTCTTTCCGTGGAGCTCAACCGTTCAACAAAGTGCGACACCTTTTCACGTTCACGAGACGCGGTATTCGAACTTTCCATGCGGTTCGCTGAGGTTAACCAGCTGCCCGCTGAGCTGGACGAACAGATAGCCATGGAGAAAGAGCGTCTCATGTTTCACGAGCTTACACAAAGTCCGTCTTCATGTCTACTGACAGGATTCTCGCCTCGATTTGTTGACATCGTTTGATATATGATAGTCTGCCTCTGGGGAAACTCTACCGACCTTTCGTTACTTATCGACATGACCGAGGAGCAGATCAAAAGTCTCCAGTCAACTGGGGGCGACCACCTTGCGGCGACGGAGAGGAATATTCTCGGGAACCACCTTCCACAGTTGTGGGATACGGTGAAGACACTCAAGGTCGCGGGAGGAGGTAGGATCGATTTCGTATTGGATAACGCCGGATTTGAGCTATACTGTGACTTCATTTACGGTAAGGTTTACGCGGCGTCGAACAGCAACGGCTCGTGACCACTTTCGCTAGCCGATTTCTTGATCCAAAGCGGGTTGGCCAGGGAGATCAGGTTCCACGGTAAACGCTATCCCTGGTTCGTTTCGGACGTTACCAAGAAGGATTGGAATTGGTTGTTGAACACGATGGTTTATGGACAACTCTTCGATAAAGCGAGCAACCAAGAACTGATGTCACTGAAGAAACTGGGGCTGAGATGGAAGGTACGTTGAAAGTAACTCCCGTGATTTCGCTTTGACACCGACCTCCACGTGTCCGCAGGAATACGAGAAGCAAGGAAAATGGGTAAGCGATGCCCTAGATAACGAGCGGGGTTCCGTGGTTTCTGACAGTTGGCGGCTAGATCTACGAACAACACCCATTCTGGTGCTCGGGCTGGACGTTTTGGGAGTTGCACTCAGAGGCGCCAGACTTGTTCTTGCACCTTTCCCATTCGGACCTCGTTTTCTTCAAGGGCGACTTGAATCACCGCAAGTTGACGTACGATTGCACGGCGCCCGCTAGCACTCCATTCGAAGTGGCCATCGGGCCCATGGCCAGCAAAGTAGGAGCCCCGAAGATATGTTCGCTGAGAACGATTAAGAGTGACGTGGTTGTGGGGCTCGGAAAGGATGGGGACGAGACTGCGAAACTGTTGGATACGGAAGAACCAGGGTGGAAGATCAGCGGGAAATACGTGAGTAGAATTGGGTGGGGTACGGTTACCCCTTACGCACTGACAATTTAATTATCAGGCTGTGGCGCTCCTCTCATACGGAAAGCCCGGGGAGAAAGTTGTCCTTGACTCGTGAATGTGGTAGAGAGGGATCATCGAGGGTGCTTCCTATGTACAAACGGTGGAGTCTGAGAGAAGTTTTTTGTGTCGTGGTGAATTGTAGATGAAGTACCATTACGTTGATTGTGTCTTTTGGTCAAGTTGAGTGATTTCTTCCGTTGCGCCCGGTCATCGGGTGGAGCAGCGTTTACATCGGTGTTGCCGGTCCGCTGATTCATTGGGGTTCCTTTTCCTTCCATCTGAACGAATTTTAATCGCCGCGGTGTATTGTTCCTTGCGCGCAGGGTTCCAGAACAGTCGGGAGTGTCGGAGGGGGACAGGGTGCTTGTCGTATTTCGGGCCGACCCTGCGCGCGCCTGCGAATCCGAGGTTTAGTCTATCCGTGTTTATTGCCCTGAAGAGTTCTGCGTTACGATCGGACGACATCAGCCCTGGTCGTCCATGATGCCCGTAAGACGTCGTGGTCGGGAATGGGGAGATGAATGAGTACCGAAAACACGAGAGCAGATGGTATGATGCAAGTGAGCTGTATTTGTTATTATCCCAAAGGTCCCGACTCCACCCATACGAAGGATGCCAGTGATAAAGACATTCACTCTGTGTAGGAACCAGGCACAAACGGCGTCATTGGTATCGATGACGACCCCGTTTTACTCTTGGGGAAATAAAGTGAATGCGAATGAAGCCTTCCTTCCGATCATTTTTTTCAAATTTATTTTCGATCATTCCTCCGTCCGTCCCACTCATCTCACATACGTCTCGAAGCCGTAAAAGTCCCGTTTCGAGGTGAGGCGCCGTCATGAGGTGGCCAACTGCTGTCATCTCCTTCCGTTTCCGGATTCTTGCCTCTGTTTCTCTTGCACCGACCCCCGCTTTTGGATGTTGCGCCACTTGCCAATGCGCGTGTTGCGCCGTCCCCCCATTGGGTGCTGTCATATCACTTCATTTTCGCTCCACCTCTCGAACTTTTCCTTGCTTCCAATCTTTTTTTTTTCTGCCTAAATGTGGCGCGAACGTTGGCCACGTCCTAGAATGTGTACTCGGGGAAATCGCACCGTTCTCCCGTCAACCCTGCAAAACGGACACTAGATTGTCACCTCGGTCGAGAGGGGGCCGTCCATATAAGACAGAGCGAAAACCGAGGGATAGTTTTCTAATTCCCCATCGAACTCTCCCTTCCTCCTCTCTTCTCTAAGCTCATCTTCCTCACCGACGCGCAAAACGAAAAGAGGACACTATGACTAACGACTACTTCGTTGTCAACCCCGGAAACGATACTTCCGTCTTCGCCGATGCTGCTACGACTAGGCATGGTGGAAAACCTGGTGCACCTCACAAGATTTCCCTCACGCTGGCCAACCTTCCGAAGAGGAGGGATAATGCCGGTGCCACCTGGCCTCGCACCCCATCCAAGATTGACCCTCAGGTTAGTCACTTTTGGGTACAATCACCGCGTGTCTGCACGGTAGCTTATGTTCGTTACCCCGTCGGTGTAGAACCCGCCCTGGCCGGCGTTCAGAGGGTACCATGAGTATTCCTTCGCTCATGCCACCATGGGTCACCGTTTGCCGACGATCCTCGGCAAAGCCGTCGACGACGTTATCCGAACGTTGAACGAGCAAGCCTCAGAAGAAGAGGTCATAGACCTCGTCCAGTGTATAGAAAGGATGGAAGGTCTGATGACCGACCTGTCGGGCAACGCCCCCCTCAGGTACATCGTCGATGGTCAGTCTCTCCCTTCCCATCGTCATCACCTCGTCTCAACCCTACTTTCTCGTTGTAGACGGCGAAGCCGACGTTGCTTTGTGGAACAAGGAGATCGCCAGGTACTTCCAAGGTATGGATGCATAGAAACCACACTTTGGCTCGATCTCAATATGCGGCAAATCAACAGGAAAGACATTCATGAACGCCCCTTGGGTCGTTGCCGAAGCATACAAATACCGCCGTCTCCGCGAATGTTTTGCGGTCAGCAGATATTGGAAGGAATATGACGTGTTCTTCCGTCAGAAGGTACGCATAAGGGGATGATGATAGACGACCCTTTCCCTCCCCCGATCAAAGTTGGGGTCAATCTAATCGGAATTTCTCTTTGATCTGCAGTGTGATACCTTCTCACGTTCCCAAGATGCCGTATTTGAATTGTCGACTCGGTTCGCCGAGCCGTTCCGGGGGTCTCCTGGTGCGACCGCTGAGAGCAAGCTCGAGAGGGAGCGTCTGATGTTCACGGAGTTGACTCAAAGTGAGTTGAGGCTTGGGACTGAAACCGTGATCTTTCTGACCGAAGTTTCATCTAGTTTGCTTGTGGGGTAACTCGACGGACCTGTCGTTGCTTATCGACATGACCGAGGAGCAGATCAAGAGGTTGCAGGCTACCGGTGGCGAACAGCTCGCTAGGACCGAAAAGAACATCCTTGACAACAACCTCCCCCAATTGTGGGAGGCCGTGAAAGAGCTCAAGAACCAGGGTGGAGGACGGATCGACTTTGTCCTTGACAATGCCGGTTTCGAGCTTTACTGCGACTTCGTCTATGGTGAGGTCATTTATCGTGACCACCAAGTTTGTGTCGGTTACTGACGTACATGGTTGTAATGTGTAGCCGATTTCCTGGTCCAGAGTGGCTTTGCCAAGGAGATCAGGTTCCACGGAAAGAAGTACCCTTGGTTCGTGTCTGACGTGACGAAGAAGGACTGGAACTGGCTCTTGAACACGATGATCTATGGTCACTTGTTCCACACAGCCAGCGATCAGGAGCTTAGGTCACTGAAGAAGCTCGGTTTGAGGTGGAAGGTACGTCTTCCCCCACATTTACGTTCGCGATGCAAATCACTCACATCATCCTCCGTCATTCAGGATTACGAAAAGCGGGGTATCTGGGTAAGCCGTTCTTATCAACCCGGCAAGCGCCGTCTATGCTCACGTAGCGGGTTCCGTCATGTAGGTTTACGAACAACACCCCTTCTGGTGTACCGGGTTCAGCTACTGGGACCTCCACCCCGAAGCTCCCGATCTCTTCATGCACCTCTCGAAATCCGACTTGGTCTTCTTCAAGGGAGACCTCAACCACCGCAAACTGACCTACGACTGCCAAGCTCCCGCCAGCACGCCGTTCAGCGTCGCGATCGGGCCGATGGCCAATGCCGCGGGCGCTCCGAGGATTTGTTCGCTGAGGACGATCAAGAGCGACGTCGTCGTCGGGCTTGGTGATAAGGGCGATGAGACCGCCGAGAGGTTGGATAAGGATGAGCCCGGTTGGAAGATCAGTGGAAAATACGTGAGTGTACCCTTTGCCCTTCCCCGAGCCTCTCTTGTGAATGAGGTAACTTATCGAGCGAGGCAGGCTGTCGTTTCCTTCTCCGAGGGTCGACCGGGAGAAAAAGTCAGGTTCGCTTAGAAGCGACCCGGCCTTCTCACTCCACCGGGATCACTACACACATCCCTTCCCCCCTTTTTCTCCCGATCATGGGCCACAAATCTTATTGTACATACGCGTATATCACCACCCCTCCCCCTCCCGCCCCGCACCCATTGTAAACATGTCTCTTTCCCTAGTTCGCACTTCCTCCGCACCCGTTTGCTCCACGCATGTATACATTCCGCTTATCCGGTATCGGAATACCATCACGACACTTCTCGTCATCTTCCCACACCTGTCCCCGGCCCCCTGCAACTGTAATCGCACTGAAGACTGAAAGTGTGACCGGGCGATCCGCGCGCGTCAACTGGGGGTCGTTTGACCTCCCCGATTTTGTCTACGTCAAGTTAATGTCTTACTTGCGGGTCGACAGAGTTTGAAGCTTGAAGTTCGATTTACTCCCGCCCGCACCCGACCGATGTCCGTGGATCCGAAGAACAGGAGAGACCGTGGGACCCAAACTTAGTTTCAGCCTCCCACGTTCATCTTTAAGTTTGTTACAACAATTGTAGCCTATGTATGTAAGTGGCGCCAGTCCAAGGCAAGTCTGGGGCGACCTCCCGTCCTGCCATCTGTCAGCAAATCTCTCGGCCATCACGCGGATATGCACGGTCCGGTGGGTGTGACCCGAGCGTGACCAGGCAGCATGTTCGCGATTCTGTCGAATGATCTGATCACACCTCGGACGGCTTTCCGAAACCATTCAAACCGTACCGAATCCGACAAAGCTCGCATGCGAAGCAGAACGACTGAAAAGATAGCGAGGCGGAGGTCAGAGTGAATGTGATAAGTTAGCGCGAGGCGGCTTTTTTTATTCTGATCGCTCGTATCTAGTTAACTTACAATTCCATTCCCCATCTAGAGCAGGACCCGGACGCCGTTGCTGTACGTGAGAGGAAGAGGGAAAAAGATCAGAGTACTATGCAATAACCCCACATGAAATCCGCATTGCGATATCAATGTTGAACGGGGAAATCAAGGGAGGGGGGAGGATGTGGGTTGGATAAAAAAAATATATACGATGGGTCGGTGCGGATCAATGGGAGCGACTGAGCAGAAGACAAGAAGGTCCAGATGCAAGAAACAAAAAGCGACATCAAACAAATACACAGATGAAAATTGCAGCGAAGGGAAGGGTAGGGGGGGATTTGAAGAGGCAACGAGAAAAAGGGAGTCAACGTGGTCACGGCATGGTGTGATTGGGTGTTGATCGCACATGGCCGGACCATATTTCCCTCACCGCGAGTCCGGAGACGGAAACTTCTTGACACCCCGGTCGCGTGCTACGCAGCCGGGTTTCATTGTTTGTGACTTCGGCTAGTCTGGCATTTCTCCAGTCGAAAGGATTGTGGATGGAGAGCGATCGAGTAATACAATATTAAATACCGGGTCTTTAGCATAGCGGGTGGTGGGCAGGAAAACGGAGAGAGTTGCGGGTGAACGGCATGCGTGCGCGGTGTGTTCTGATCCTGGGGATTATGCGGGAACAAATGACCGGAGACATCCTGATAAAAAAAGCAGGTCAGGAGATCATCCACACAATAGAACATCTCAATGCATTCGCGTATGCAAAAGAACCTGGAGAGGGGGGTGATGATGCATAGAATAAATGAAAACTCACCCTTGCAACGTTTGGGCTTGAACAACACGAGTAGGGACGGTTTTTAGTTCTCTCTTTGGCTCAACAACCCCCGAAAACATCCCCTTCCACTTTCCCCGACTGAGGCCGCACGATCATTGTTCTCTTCTCCAGAGCCTTGAATAGAAGTGACGTGTCCGTAATAGAGAAGGCGCGTGGGGGCGAGAGCAAAATGATTGAACAGCGGAAGGGTCTCGAAGGTGAAGGGGAGCGCCCCGGAGGCCGGTGGGGCCCAAGCGAAGGTCAGGTATCATAAACGGTCGTCCCAGTCCCAAATTGCAACCCGCATGTCTTTCCAAACTTTATCGACCGAAATTCCGCCACCGGATAGCCGGGACTGTGAGATACTCAGTCCCGCCGACCCCGTACCCGAAGGGATGAAAAGGGAGGAAACAGGGCAGTCCACATCGCGCCACGTTCGGGCACTAGACCAATTCGGGTAAGGGGAGAACGCGTTAGTTTGCTTCCTGGCTCGGAAATGAAATAGCCGCCAGACCGCCAAAATATAGGTTCCAGGCGACGGGCGCGTGTTTTGGGGTGCAAGGGGAGAACGGGGACGTACGTTACGCTCGCAACCTTCGTACACGTCTTCAGGACGTATTTGTACACCGAACCTGCGTCGAGCACGAGGGTTACAGTCTCTCCGGGAGGGATCAAGACCGCTCCAGCGGTGTTACCGTTCCTGCTGTTGTAGTCCCGGAGGAGCTGGAGGGATGTGTAATCGTGGGTGTCGTTCGTGAAGTCGAGGAGGACGTCGTAGGATTGGACGAGACCCGGCATCGTCTTGAACGAACGAGCAGGAGAGGGGGGATGAGGGGGGGAGGGAGGATCTAGGGGGAGATGGTGGTGGGTTGAAGAAGAGAGAGAGAAAGAAGTAAAGAACTCCGTCTATAATTCTGCCACTTCCCGATTTGATGGGAATGGAGACCGAACAATGACCGCTGGGTTACTCACCCTCCCTCCCGAAGTTCGGTTGATCATCTTTAATTTTCTCTTGCACCTCGCTCTCAACTCTCGACACAATGGCCACCTCAGGCTGCTTCAGACGTGCACTCAGATCGCAGCGGAGGCCGGTCCGATAGTTCGCCAGTACCTTTGCCTCAAGGACGAGTCCCAGACCAGGGGTCTCCTCTTTGATGCCAACAGGGACCACCTGGTGCAGGTCTGCACAGCGGAAGTCGCCAACGATTCCCGTATCTTTCGTGACAACGAAACCTCCGAGGTAAGGATGATAATCTGATCCCCGGAGATTTAGCCTGAACTTTTGCCTTCCTGCCTCATTGTCCGGCTTTTTGTCTCGGCCTCGTGCTGATTCACGCTGTTTTATCTCCCCGCAGCTTGTTCCGGTCTCCGCATTGTATATAGCCTTGCGGAAGATGACGTCTCTGCGTTCACTGCGGGTATTTGAGGCCCAGAGGGCCGTCTTCATCGACTCCCATGGTACGGGCTTTCCCCTATCCCCTTGTTCGCGTCCCCCCCATCCGTGCGAACTACTAGTTCGTGATGTTTACCCCCGTTCCCCTGGTTAGGTCTAGCAGGCAAACGCCTCATCATTGATTTCGAACGAGCCCTGTTCCCGTTGGACAACGCCGACCAGCCGCCATTGTCCACTTACGAACTGCTACTCCCGGGGAAGACGACCGTGACACTGCTCGCCGCGCTCCGCTCTCCCTTTCTCAAGACGCTGCGGTTGTCAGGGACCGTTCGGATCGCGAGCGTCCCAGCCACTACACTGAAAAACCTGAAACACCTCACGATCAACGACGTCCAGGGAAGCTACTTCGACAATCGCGATCTTTCACAATGTTTCCCTTCCATCTCCACCCTGGAATCTTTCACCTACGTCCGGACCGATTGGCTGAGCTTCGAGCTTCGGGATCACCATTTGCGCGCCATATCCGCCGCCGCTAGTTCATTACGCAAGCTCGTCCTGATCGACTGTCGGAAGCTGACGACCGCCACGATCGCCCATTGTCTTGAGCAGTTCCAGCGGTTGGAATACTTCGCACTGGCGCTCGTGACGACACTCGAGCTAGAAGTCAACTTCATCGGATGTCTTCCTCCTACCATTCAAGTGTTAAGGCTCGCGATACGGAATGAGGGGTGGACGAAGGCATTTGTTGACAAAGAGGGTGATATCTACGGGAGGCTGGTGGAGTTAATGCAGGAGGCTGGTGGCGTATTGACCGAAGTAAGTTTGCATATGCGGCCGGAACCCTTTGGAGATCCAACGTGGAGGGCACGGTTGTCCAGCGCAGCCCACCACTCTCGCGCCCGGCTCATTCTCGGACCATGGATCAGTTCAGAAAGTAGCTAGCTCGCCGAAGACAAACGATCGCACCCTTCCGGACGCGAGCAGAATTAAACGGAACAAGCATAATGGAATATATCGGTTTTTACATACACAAATTCTTCATGTTCGTAGGGTACACATTATACGGAACGGATGGACTCCAACAGCCAACGAAGGATTTCCTCGTGTGTAATGTTGAAATCTTCCGGAGGGAGGTGGGGGACGGAACATCACCGTCTAAGCGGATTGCGTGGTAGCTGGGACGGTTGTGGTGGTAGTAATGTTGGACACATTGGCGTCACGCATTTGACCTCTCTCATCCCGTTTGTGACGCCCAAAGAAGGCAAGCCAGAGGGCCAGGAAGAACCCTATCAAGACGAAGGACCTGTCAAACCGTCAGCGGTTTTAACTTTCGGCGGTGAGATTCGACAAACCAGTTGATCCAAGCGAACGCAAGGGTAGTGTTGATGATGTTAACGATGAAGCAACTGGGGAATCCAGGACTGGAGTGTGGACAGTAAGAACCGATGTGTATCACAGGAGGCAGAGTTTACTTGCCCACAGGATACGCCACCTCCTACCGCCGACGTGAAGAGGGCCGCGCCGAGGAGCCAGAAGATCATAGATATGAACATCCTAAGCACTTGGCATCAGGTCGTGCCCGAATTGCAAAACAAGAAACTCGCACGTACACAATCACCTGGGTAACAATAGCCATAACGGCATCGGCCATAGTCATGAACATCAACAGCATAATTCCGGCAAGGATAGTCCAGGAAGAGCAAAAGATGAGGTAGCGGGTTCGGGGGCGAATGACTGATCCGAATGCGACGAAACCACGGTCAATATGCCAAATAAAATCGCTTGCGAGACCGATCTATAGTGTCCAAACGTCGGTATGGATACGTACGGTATGTTATGAAAAACGTACCTCGACCATTGCGAAGATGATGGTGAAGATTAAAACGACTAGGGGGTTCGATAAGCGCTGCAATACCACTCGCTGCAGGCCCAACGAAATACGCACTGATGTAGCAGGTCTTCATGCCCTCGTGCGCCATGGTGAGCAAGAATATGCAGAGTGCACGAGCAGGGAAATTTGGGGATACTTCTCGAGTGATAGAGAGAGATGAGGGCGACTGACGGAGAAGCACTAGGGTATTATATCCTGCTTTATACCTATCCTCGCTGAGGACTCAGGGGTACTGTCGGCGTTGCGTCATATACTCGAAAATAGGTCCCAGGAGTGGTGACCCCTGAGTCTCCCCAGACCCACGCAAGGATGCCCCCTGAGTTGCTGACATTTACCTTGTCTCAGAACAAGAGTCAAGACCCCCTGTTCACCCAAAGAACACCTATCCTCGGAGCGGATAGATTGGATCTCCGACGGAGCGGATGGATGGGTAGCCGAGGCACGAGGAACGCCCAATCATGTGACACCACGAGCCTCTTGTGCCGCAAATCCTCCGGCTAACATCTTCGCTAAAACGACAGGGGACTCTTGGCCTGTGAAACCTCACTAGTCGTCGATGAACGTTCCGACCCACTACCCAAGTCAGTATTATTTTCACTCCGCGCGGGGATCCGACCGAGAGTAACGCTATGTGGCTACAGATTGGTTAAAGATATTCCCGCCTGAACCTGCCCCGGATGCCCACGGACCCAGGCGCGTTCCAAAGAGGAAGAAGAAACCTGGAAGAAGATCAACCAACAACCGAAGTGTCGGGAAGCTGGCGGGGATAGTGAATATGCCGTTGGATGTGTTCTACGAGGTGGGTGGAACTCCATCTGTTCGTCGACGGGAGTGGATCTTGAGTCGTCTTCGTGCATAGATCGTATCGTATATCCATCCCTCGGATTTACTCCGTATCTCTCGTGTATCCAAGCATTTTCGATCGATGTTTATGACGGAGAACGCGGTCAGCTTCTGGCGAGCGGCGCGCAAGAACATCGACATGCCTGATCCACCGCCAGACCTCAATGACGCACAATATGCCGCGTTGATATTTGAGCACGTATGCAATGTTCGTTGGTCTCGTACCTTTTGACTCTCGGCCGGTACTCACCCATCACGTACCAGGCATGTGGCGCAAGGGTAGAGTGGTGTAAGATCCTGTCACTGAAAGTACAGTTGTGCAAGAAATGCAATTGGCACAAGTACGCTCGGTCTTAGCTCCTTTCTCGGAAATGTTTCCTAACTTCCAGTATTCCAGCATCGAAGGTGTCGATAGGATATCCCGTGATTTCAACCTGTCCATGAAGGACTTCGACTGGTCGTTAGTTCTCCTAGTCGAAGACCTTCTCGTGCACGACTGGTCGAATAACGCCGCTTACATGGTTCACCGCTCCATAAACCCGGACAAAATTGTCTATGGCCCGCAAGTAAAAGCTGTGGTGAACCAGCTTTCCACGCTTGAAGGTGAAGCTCTGGAAGTATACGTGGAGCAGCAGAGACGCATGGTTCAGGATACCCTCAATGTACTGGACCGAGTCCCCTCTTTCGTAGTTCGGTTGCTGACAGTGTTACCATCCGCAGTTCATCAGGAGGTATAACGCCTGGGAAATGAAGCGCCAAGCTGAGCAACTTTCAGAAGAATCACGCCGCAGGGCAATGTATGGCTTTCGCTCTTCTGTATTTGCTAGTCCCTTACAGTTCTCAGTGTCTACGAGAGGTTGGAATCCCTTGGCCATGATCGACGAGACATGAAGTGGGACGACGACACAGATTGGGGCAAGTTGTTTACCGAAGGGGGAGAGATCAATGAGACATGTACGTATTCCTAGAGTCTCGTGCCGCCCACCGCTTAACACCATACTGTCAGATTGGCGAAGGTCCTTGTTGCCCTCGTTGGAACGCGAAATAGCAAACTGGAGGGGTTCGAGGATCGTCGATGAACTATGCGAACGTCTCGCACACCGATACACCGAGTTCATGGTCCTCCTTGATGAGTTCCTTCCGGAATATTCGGATCTCAATCCTGTACACCCTCCTCGCGTGCACTGGAGACACCCTGTAGCGCTCTTCGAACTGTTGCGACGGGATGACGCTCGAGCCCCCGTCACTCGCGCTTTCCTTCAGGAACACCGGAATGTCATCCTCGATGTGGTCACGGAGTATAATCGTAACCTGCGGGCGGATATGATACAAATGGCGTTCGAGGACCCGGTGGGACCCACCAGGCCGATAGCCATGTCCGAAGAGAAGGCCCTCGAAATATTGAAAAGCGCTTCGACGTTGTTCGTCAAGGTAGACCGGCATACCGGTCTGCGCGGGAGCACCCTGTACACTTACGATAGTCTCGTCGAGGATATCAGAAAAGAGTTTCGTTATGACGAATTGGACGTTCGCCTTCGGTACGGTGGGTACAGTTGCTGCGATTGGCCTGCTGTGTTGTTGGAGAAGTTGGGGCTGGATGAGGATGCGACGTGGGACCTGGTGGATGCGAAGCAGGCGGAGAAGCCACTGGTTTGTTTGTGTGGGAAGCCGGGTTTCAAACAACCCGCTTCGTTCATCGAGCTGGTAAGTCGTTGGCACTCACCAGGGGTTCAGAACAGTCACCAATTGCTGTCTATGTAATAGCTTTCACACGTGTTGGGGGAATCGGATTGGCATCTGGATAAGTGAGTAGCAATGGACCACACTCCGACGTTATGGGTTAACGCAAACTTATTGTTTCCGATAGCCTTCATCCGATACAACCACGTTTCGACTACGATCATAACACAATTGACCTATCCAAGCTCAGGAAGATCATCGTTCAGTTGGACCCGGAAAATGGGCCTTCTCTGGATACCCTCCTTGAGAAACATCGGAAAAAACTAATCAAGCGAGCAAAGGATGAGGATGTTCCAAGTTACTTGCTCTTCCCTTCTCGGGGGTTTAAGTGTTTGGATTGCCAGTCGAGCGAGGGAGTGATGAGTAAGGAAACGCTCCAATGGCATTCTTTGACCAAGTGAGCATCCCGGTTCCTCCTCGACTTACTCTTTGTTCGTGTCGGCATCTCGTTGACGATCTTATCGGGTTCGTTCTGTATGGAACAGACACTCGAAGTACTACACAATCCCAGACAGTCAGGACATGGACCTAGGGTTTTACTAGCCGCTTCTGGTATATGCGCTCGTTGCGAACGGCCCCTGAAAGCGATCAAACAGTCTGGAGATTTAAAACTCGACAAGCCGCCGCGAGAGTGGGACCAAGGGAGCGGGGATCCAGGTTGGTATTAGTGCAAGTATCTCTTCTCTTGATGCAGACATACAGACATACATTGGCTTATGTTGCGACACGATCCACGTTACTTACAGTACATAACTCTCCGTTCTCGCAGTGGAAGCTTTTCGGCTTCTTCCGATACTCCCGTCAAACCACTGACTCTCATTGGTTGAAAGGAGGCGATGAGCCCCATTGACCCTATTATAATTCGCTTCGGCGCGATAGCTGTGTATTCATTCACTCATTCACGTGTTCATTGTTTGTTGGTATCCTTGCTACTCTCCCATATCCTAGCGAGATATCTTTTCCTGCACGTAGAGCGACGCGGATGGAACGACATCGGAGTGCGCCCATTTCCGCCCAGCTACGTTCTTCTGCATCTTGACCTCCAACAACCGTTATATTGCTAGATTGGTACAAAGTGTACCCTCCCATTGCGGGTCGTCCAACACAAGTTGTGCGAAGTCCTCGCCCCTTGAGGAGGATGTCCACGAGGAGTTTCATTGAACCCAGTTACGAAGGGAGACTATCACTCATGATGGTTGTGCCGCTTGATATCTTCTACGAGGTACCTCTTGCGCTCGTATCAACTCTTTGAACCGGTCTTCCGCCCTCCAATTTTTGTTTCTCGTCGGTGTTCCGGCTTCCGCTGATCGGAGAATTTTTTGGTGTAGGTCGTGTCGCATTTGCATCCGAAGGATTTGCTCGCACTCTCGAGATCTTCGAAACATTTGCACTCGCTGCTCATGACGAGCGATGCGAGTCCGTATTGGAGAGCTGCCAGGAGGAGTATCGATCTGCCCAACGGCCCGCCGACGATCAACGAAGCCCAGTACGCTTCGTTGATGTTTGAACAGAAATGCACGGTGAGCACACGCGCCGGCCGCGCGGCCGCGGGCGCTATGTTTCAAGTTTGGGGCGGCCTAATAACGATATTTGAATATCCTTGTTAGGCGTGTGGATTAGAGGATACGGACCTCAGATTTACTCAAGCGTATGCGCGGTTCTGTGACATTTGTTATGTGCTCAAGTACGTTTTTTTTACCCGGTTTTCATCGGTATCCCAGTTTAACGGGTGTGCATTTGGATAACAGTATCAGGAGCCACGACGATGCCTTCCGAGCTCTTCAAACTAGTACCATGCTCAGATCCCACGGCCTCGATTTCGGGCTCTTCGTCTCAGAGTTCGAGATGGTGTTACCTGGGAGCATAGACTCATACATGAGTCGGCGCGCTTCACGACAAAACGGAGGAGGTGGCTGGTTTTACTTCCCGGAGTTCAAGGTGGTGGTCGAGGAGTACACCCGAGTCAAATACGATCCCGAGGCTTTGAAAGCCTTCACAAAGACGCAGATGCTGGCTGTCCGCGAGAGCTTGCAGTTCCGAGCACGGCGAGGAAGGTGGATGGCGTGCCAGGATGCAAAGGATAGGGTACTCAGAAGTCGCCGGAACGAAAGAGAAGCGGAATTCCTCGCAATTTTTCGACAGCATCTCCCCAAGCACAGCGAAAGAAACCCACTTCAACCTCC
>Ga0307515_10001498_pt1 | contig 52355 bp, 42 predicted proteins | sample 17_EM_MG_FD_194513 | JGI IMG/M metagenome (GOLD analysis project Ga0307515, IMG submission 194513) | Populus trichocarpa ectomycorrhiza microbial communities from riparian zone in the Pacific Northwest, United States - 17_EM | ecosystem: Host-associated > Plants > Roots > Unclassified | place...
CGCGTCGCCCTCCTCGAGGTCGTGGACCTGGCACACGTTGGGGTGGTTGATCCGCGCCAGCAGCCGCGCCTCGTCGATCAGCGCCGTGACGTGCGCGCGCGTCGTCGCGCCGAGCGGCCGCTTGAGCACGACGAGCTTCTCGAACCCGACCGGGCCGATCCGCCGCGCGAGCAAGATCTCGCCCATCCCGCCGGACGCCACGTGACCGAGGATGTGATAGCGACTCGTGGGCATCGCGGCCGCGCCGGCCGCCGCGAGGGTCGCGCGACCGCGCCGCGCGGCGCAAGCCCGTTGTGCGAACCGGCGCGCGGCGGCGCCTTGCATGGCCGGCGAAACTGCCGCAGCCTGGAGCGGCGGTATGGTGCGCGCTCCCCACGCCTGGCTGGTCGTCGTGCTCGCGACCAGCGCGGCCGCGCGCGCCGAGCCGATCGATCACCGCTCCGCCGCCGAGCTCACCACCGCGGCGAGCGCGGCGCTCGGCGCGCTGCGCTACCGCGACGCGGTCGGGCTGCTCGAGCGCGCGTGGCGCCGCGGCGACAGCCAGCCCGCGGAGCTCCGCGCGATCTTCGCGCTCGCCGGACGCGCCGCCGCGTCGATGGGCAAGGACGCCGCGGCCGAGCTGTGGTTCCAGCGCTGGCTGTGCCTCGAGCCCGCCGCGGAGCTGCCGGCCGGGGCCTCGCCGAAGCTGCAGGTCGTGCTGGCTCGCGCGCGCGACGCGCTGGGCGGCGCCGCCCTCACCGTCCGCGCGGTGCGCCGCGGTGGCGCCGTCGAGCTGACGATCCGCGATCCACTCGCGCTCGCCGCCAGCGTGCGCAGCGGCGGTGAGCGGACCCCGCTATCGTCCGCGCACCTCACGCTCGCCGCCGCGCGCGGCGACATCGAGCTGCTCGACACCTACGGCAACGTGCTGTCGTCGAGCGCCGTCGAACCAGCCGCGCCGGCAGCGCCGGTCGCGCCGATCGCGGCGCCCGACCCCGCGTGGCACGATCGCTGGTCATCGTGGGCGATCGCCGGCGGCGGCTTCGCGCTGATCAGCGTCGCCGCGTGGTGGATCGCCGACGACGCCGATCAGCAGGCCGGGGACGTCGGCGACGAGACCGAGGAGGCCGCGCTGAAGCGCCGCCGCGACGTCGCCACCTGGGTCTCGCGCGGCGCGCTGGTCGGCGTCGGCCTCGCCGCCACCGTCGGGATCGTGGTCTACGTCCGCGGCCGCGAGCATCGCGTCGTCGCCGCGCCGCAGCCCGGCGGCGCCAGCCTCGCCTGGCGCGTCGCGTTCTGATCGGCGAGAACACGCTATACAGACCAGCAAATGAAGCTGACGTTGCCGGCCACGGCGTTTCACGCGTACCTGTTCGATTGCGATGGCACGATCGCCGATTCGATGCCGCTCCACTACCGGTCGTGGACCGGGGCACTGGCGGAGTGGAACTGCGAGTTTCCCGAGCAGCAGTTCTACGCGTGGGGCGGCATGCCCACGGCCAAGATCATCGCCGCGCTCAATGACCAGCACGGGCTGCACATGCCGGCCGAGGACGTCACCCACCGCAAGGACGCGCTGTATCTCGAGAGCCTGTCCCAGCTGCGCGCGGTTCCGGAGGTGGTGGAGCACATCGAGCTCATGCACGGCAAGATCCCGTTGGCCGTGGTGTCGGGAGACACCCGCGCGATCGTCTCGGCATCGCTGCAGATCCTCAAGCTGCTCGACCGGTTCGACACGCTGGTCTGCGCCGGCGACTACCAGCGAGGCAAGCCGGATCCCGAGCCGTATCTCCTCGCGGCCTCGCGGCTCGGCGTGGCCCCTGCGGGCTGCCTGGTGTTCGAGGACACCGAGATGGGGATCCGGTCCGCGACCGCGGCCGGGATGGCCTGGGTCAAGGTCCCGCCGCCGTGGGAGCGCTCGGCGGGGTAGCCTCGCGACCCGTCACCCCGGTCCGGCGCCCAGCGCGGCGAGCGCGGCGTCGAGCTGGGGATCGCGGCCGGCCGCGTAGCGGAGGTCGAACGGCGCGGCGACGTCGGGCGCGACGCCCTTGCCCTCGAGGACCTCGCCGTCGATCGTGACCGCCGAGCTCGCCAGGTACAGCACCGCGCCGTCGTCGAGGCAGAACACGCCGCCGGCGACGACCGCGCCGCCGGTGCGCTCGCCGACGAGCTTCGCGGTGTGGTGTTTCGCCACGCCGTACGCGATGAGCTCCTTGCCGCTGCGGCTGCCGCGGTTGATCAGCACCGCGGCCGGCACGTGGATGTGGCGATCGACCCGCTGGCCGTTGCCGTCGCGATCGACGAACTCGATCACCGGGATCCGCGTGTCGAAGATGCGGAGATAGTCGGGCGACGCGCCGCCCCAGCCGTCGCGGAGGTCGATCACGAACCCGGTCGGCCGCTCGCGGTTGAGATCGCTGATCGCCTGCTCGAGCGCCTCCTGCATCGGGTCCCCGGCCCACGACCAGACCCGCACGTACGCGATCCGCGCGCGGCCGCGCTCGAGGATCCGCGCGCTCGCCGCGAGCGCCGAGCGAAACGCCGCCTGCGGCTGCACCCGCCGCGGCTCGACCGCGATCGTGCGCAGCGGCCCGCCGCGGCTGCGCCGGATCCCCAGCGTCACCCTGGTCCCCGGCCCGGCGGCGAACGCGGCGACCGGCTGGAACGGGCGGCCGTTCGCGGTGACGACCTCGTCGCCGAGCACCAGCCCGGCGACCTTGGCCGGGCCGTCGTCGAGCACGCCGCCGACGAACCAGCGATCGTCGATCCGGGTCCACCACACCCCGATGTCGGGGACCTCGATCGGCAGCGGCGGCAGCTTCGACAGATCGGGGCAGCGGTCCTTCGCCGACGGCAGGATCTCGCCGAAGATCGACAGGATCTGCGCGTACCTCGGATCGTCGGGCGCGATGTACTCGGTGTGCGAGGTCTGGAGCCGCGCGACCAGCCGGGCCAGGATCTCGCCGCGCTTGCCCGCGGGCGCGGTCGCCAGCGCCGCGCGCGCGTCCCGGACCGCCTGATCCCAGCCGCGCTGCGCGAGCACCGCCGGCGCATAGAACCGGGTGCGGACCAGGCCGTCGATCTGATCGAGCACGTCGGCCCGGTGCGCAGGCGGTGGGTCCGCGCGGGCCGCGGTCGCGGCGATCAGCGCGGCGGCGAGGCAGATCCAGCGACCGAACATCGCGCGACGATATCACCCGAGCCGGGACACTGGCTCCAGGTCCAGCAAGCGTTGCTCGATGGGCTGGCGCAACATTTCCGCGCGACAATACCCGACCGCCTGCTCTTGGTCGTCGCGCCGGCCGGCGGTGTTCCGCACCGGTGCCAAGCATTCAATCGAGAGTTGGGGTGGCGCATGGTTCGCGGACGTGTAATCGCATCGCTTTTGTGGCCGTTGCTGGCGTTGACCTTGATGGCGCCGATGTGTCCGAGTCCACCGCCGGTGAATCCGACGGTCAGGCCTGGATCGTGGCTCACCTTCCTGTGCCGGGCATCCGACGCTCCGGCGGAGCCGCACCCGGTGGCGTTCTACAAGGAGTTGTTTGCCAGCGATCAGCGAAACCTGCTCTTCGACTATTTCATGGAGGTCAGCGGCGGCATGGCGGACGTATCGGGCAGTGACGTGTTCGGTTGGTTCCCGATGACGGTCAACACCGACACCATCTCGCCCGAGAAGCGCAACAACACCACCGATCCCAACCGCTCCCGGACCCTGCAGGACTGCATCTCGGCCGGTGTCGCCGGGCTCGCCGCGCGAGGCCAGAGCATCGACATCGCCAGGTACGTGGGCGTGATCGCCGTCGTCAACGTACCGGTCGATGCCGGGCAGGCAGGGCAAGGCCTCACCGCGAATGTCGATGATGAGGTCGCGTTCTACGAGCACGAGATGCTCCACGTCCACGGCCTGCCCCACTCGATGGCGATGTCGAAGGCGCTGTCGAACGATCACGTGCGGGAGAGCGGCACGGACAGCGAATACAACGACTGCTGGGACATCATGAGCTGGAAGACCTGCACGCCGCAGATCGCCACGCCGGCGCATGGTGGCAGTGGCCCCGAGCTGCAGAGCGCCTACCGCGCGACGCTGGGATGGATGCCGGCGGGCCGGATCTTCACCAAGGATGCGCTGGATGTCGCGCCGAGCACGGTCACGCTGGCGCCGGTGGGCGAGCCCTCCCAGCCAGGGTTTCTCATGGCGAAGATCGGGTATCCGAGCATCGGGAGCTACGTCGTCGAGTTTCGAGTACGCGCCAGCTTCGACGGGACCGTGGCGGCGCCCGCGATCTTGATCCGCGAGCTCCGGCGCAACGGCCGGACGTACCTCGTCAAGCGCGCGGATGGCAGCAGCGTGTTCCGGCCGGGCGACGTGTTCACCGACCTGGGGAACTACCTGTCGATCAGCGTCGACTCGTTCACCGCGCACGCGGCCACGGTGACGATCCGGACACGGGTCTCGAGTCCCGCGCAGCTGGACCAGATCTGCGGCGACAAGTTCTTCGGGGTCATGCGGCAGTGTCCCGCCGGATCCGTTTGCAAGCCGCGCATCACCGGGCAGCTGACGACGATCGACTACTTCTGCCTGTCGGCGCCCGATGTCGCGCGGTTTGTCAGCCGGACCGGCACGCCGACGACCACCATCGCGCCGGGCGCGAGCTTCACCGAGGTCGTCACCTTCCTCGACAGCGGCGAGGTGCCGTGGGAAGGCCAGCACACCATGGCGATCGGCGACTCGTCGTCGGGGTTCCCCGCGCAGAGCTTCGCGGTCGGCTCGGCGGCCGCCCCGGTCGAGCCCGGGCAATCGACCTCGCGCGCGTTCGCGCTCCAGGCGCCGACCCAGCCGGGAACCTACAACCTCGCGTTCGCGCTTCGCGACTCGATCGGCCGGGTGCTCGCAGGATCGCCGACGGCGCAGATCGTGGTGGGCGTGCTGAACACTCCGGTCGACAACGCCAGCCTCACGATCGTCAGCGCGCCGTCCTCGTTGCGCAACGGCGCGTCGGGGACGGTGACCGTCAGCGCGCAGAACATCGGCACGACCACATGGACGCCGCAGCGCCACTCGCTGCAGCTCGGCCGCGGCATGCGGATCTCGCTCCCCGCGCCGTCGGTGGCCGTGACCGGCAGTGTCGCGCCGACCGGCTCGCAGAGCTTCGCGTTCACCGTCATGTGCAACGGACAGGGACAGGGCTCGTTCACTGCCCAGATGGCCGAGGCGGTGATCGGCAAGTTCGGTCAGCAAGTCGCGCGGACGATCGTCTGCCAGCCGTGATGCGCCGCGCCACGTGCTCCGCAGTTTGGCTCTCGTGGCGCAATCGAGAGGGGTACCGAAACGCAGCCCGCCATCGCGGCCGTTCTACGCGGAGGTTCAACGTGCGCCCCTTCGTCTCGCCGTCACGGCCACGCGTCAGTTCCGGGCGCTCTCCGACGTGAAGTAGGTCGTCGCCCGCTTCTGCCCCTTGGGCCGGATCACGCCGTCGGCGATCAACTTCCGGACCGGAAGCGCGAGATCCTTGGTCGTGGTTCCCAGCCCCTTGTTGATCTGCTCGATGCGCAGGCCCGGGTTCTGTCTGACGAACGCCACGAAGCGCGACGACGCTGCCGCGATGTCGTCCGCGCTGCGTTTCTCTCCATGATGACCACGAGGACGCCCTCTCGGCAGACCCGACGGTAGAGCGACGATCCGCACCTTCGAGTGCGGTGTACCGGGAGCGAACGCTGCCTGCAGCGATTCAATAGCCGCGCGCTGCGCGATCCTGGCAATCTGCTCGACAAACACTTGCATGACACGATGCATCTCCAGTTGCAGAGTGGACATTCAATACTCCAGGTAAGCCAGTTGACTTTGATCATTCGCAGCTAGCGATTCCGAGAAAGCGCGACAGCCGACATCCGAGCCGTTCACGATGCCCCCGCCTCACACTCGTCAGGCAAGCGTGGCTTGCCGTCCACGATTGGCATACCGAGCTCGTCGCAGAGCTGGCGAAGGACGCGGCGAAATCGCGGTGAGCCGGCCTCCCGGCGCTCGCACGCCTGGCAGACCAGGTCGAACAGGTGGGCAACCACCTGCCGGCAGGTGTGCAGCGCGAGCTTCGCGATCTGCCTCTGCAGAGACTCGATCTGGGGCACCTCGACAAGCGCGATCGTTGCGCTCGCGACGCGCGCCGCCGCGGCGAGTCTGCTCGCCGCGAACTCCATGCCGAGCGTGTCTCGCCGCTCCAGCGCCACGCATAGCCTGCCGCACTCGAGCTGAACCTCGGACAGGTCGCGGTAGAAGCGCATGAGGTCCGCCATCGCCGCTGCGCGTTCGAGAGGCTCGCGCTTCGTCGGCTCTTCCCAGGATTCCTCGTCATCCGCCATCAGCGCCTCACCTGTTCGTGGCCCCACCGGTGAATCGTGGCCTGCCGTCTATCGATCACTTCTACGGCCATCGACGACAGCTTGTCATCTGAACAATACCAGTTTCTTTCTGCAGCATTGGCATCAAGCGAGCAATGAAGGTGCGAAGTCCGCATCGTTGTTTCGGCGACCGCTCCTTCGCGTCGCACCGGCGCGCGAGGGAGCACTCCACTGCTTCGATTCGCGTGGTGGCGGCGGCTGACGCGACCGGCTCGGCTGCGCGGATGCCCAGGTTTGCCGAGCTGGCACGTTCTCACGGACCTACAGGCACCCAGCACTAGACCATGCATGCATCAGCGTCACAGCAGAGTGGACGCTTACGGGAGGCGCCGTGCGGGGTGACACACCCCGGTTACGCCCCTTCCCAACCTCTGGAATCCCGGCGAGGATGCCCCGACGCGGCTGCGGGTGCGGCCGACGAAGATGGCCGGAGACGCGGAGATGATCGGCACGGAGATCGGCGACCTGAAGATCGTCCGGCAGCTCGGAGAGGGCGGGATGAGCACGGTGTACCTCGCCGAGCACGCGCTCCTGAACGACCTGCAGGCGGTCAAGATCCTCGCCCCGGAGCTGTCCGGGAACCCGCAGGTGGTGACCAGGTTCCTCAACGAAGGGCGGGCCGCCGTCAAGCTGCGGCACCCGCACCTCGTTGCCGTGCACGACGTCGGGCGGCTCCCCGACGATGGGCCCTGGTACATGGTCATGGAGTACCTGGAGGGCGGCACGCTGGCGCGATTCAACGCTTCCCAGGGTGGCCCCGTCCCCGTGCACACGATCCTGTACATCCTCGCGCAGGCCATGAGCTGCATGCAGTGGATCCACGATCGCGGCGTGGTCCACCGGGATCTCAAGCCGGAGAACCTGTTCCTGGTGCGGCGCCCGGGCGATCCCAGTTTCATCAAGGTCCTCGACCTGGGCGTCGCGCTCGTCACCGATGCCATTGCCTCGAGTCCAGGGACCGAGGCAGGCACGGTCATCGGCACGCCGGTGTACATGGCGCCGGAGCAGCTTCGCGGCGAGCGGGTGACCGCCGTGGCGGACATCTTCGCGCTCGGAACGATCGTCTACGAGATGGCGACCGGCGGCTGGTTCCCCTGGCAGCGCGATGACGAGCCGCGCGCCGCATACCTCAAGCTGCCCAGCACCGAGATCTACCATCGCCATCGGTCGAGCCCTGCGATCGATCCGCGCCGGCGATTCTCCGGGATCAGCGAGGGCTGGGCGCGCGCGATCCTCCGGACGGTGGATCCGGATCCGCAGAACCGCCCCCAGACCGACCGCGAGCTCGCCCTCTTGCTCGCCGAGAACGTGCCCGGCGACGGTATCCGCGAGGACGGGTACGAGATCCTCAGGCTGCGCGCGCGGGATCTGGTGCCCAAGCACGCGCTCGACACGCTGCGCTCCGTGCGGCCATCGCCGCCCCCCGCAGCGCCGGCGCCGTCGAACAAGCTCCGCTACCGGCTCGGCCAGAAGCTCGGCGCCGGCGGCATGGCCGAGGTGTTCGAAGGCCACTTGCTCGGCATCCAGGGGTTCGAGCGCCGGGTCGCGATCAAGCGAGTGCTCGCCGGCCTGTCCGAGGTCCCGACGTTCGTGGACATGTTCGTCGTCGAGGCGCAGATCTCGTCGCGACTCGACCACGTCAACGTGGTGTCGGTCATCGATTTCGAGCGGGACGCAGACCACCGGCTGTGTCTTGTCATGGAGTACGTCCACGGCAGGGATCTCGCGACGGTCCTCGAGCGCGGCCCGATCGCGCCGTCGCTGGTCATCTACATCGTGACCGAGATGCTTCGGGGGCTCGGGTATGCCCATGCCCCCGAGGCCGGTCGCGACGGCATCGTGCACCGCGACGTCTCCCCGCAGAATCTGCTGGTCAGCTACGAAGGCGCGGTCAAGGTCTCCGACTTCGGGCTCGCGAAGGCCCGCGACGCCAGCGGTAACGCGATGTCGCTGACCGTGCGCGGCAAGCCGTCGTACATGAGCCCGGAGCAGTGCAACGGGGACGTCCTCGATGCGCGATCGGACCTGTTCGCCGTCGGCGTGATGATGTGGGAGATGCTCGCGCACGAGCCGCTGTTCACCGGCTCGGCGCGCGAGGTCATCGCGCAGATCCTGCACAGGGACATCCCCGCGCCGAGCAGCGCGCACGGCCGGGTCCCCGCGGACCTGGAAGCGATCACGAGGAAGCTGCTCGCGCGCGATCGCAATGACCGGTATCCCGATGCCGAGGCGGTCATCGCCGATCTCGTCCGTTGCGAGGACGCGCCGCGCGATGGCCGCAGCGAGCTGGTTCGCGTGCTCGCCGAGCGTTTCCCGGAAGGCGCGTTGCGCACGCGCATCGGCGGCACGGCCCCGTCCGGCGGCGGTAGCGGCCGGGAGCTCCCCGCCGCTCAGTTCGCCGTCCCGGATGTCCCCTTCACCACCGCGTCGGCGTCGATCCCGGCCAGCACCTTGCAGGGCGCCGCGTCGCAGCCCGTCCAGCGCGGATCCTCCTCGCGGCGCTGGGGCATCGTCGCGGGCGGCTGTCTTCTCGTGGCCGTGTTCATCGCGGCGGCGGCGCTGACGCGCGGGCAGGTCTCGAAGCGCCGCGACCACCACGTGGCGGCGCAGGGTCAGCCCACGCATCCGGATGCCGCGCCCGTTGCTTGGGTCGACGCGAACACCCCGGGTGCAAGGGCGCAAGCGGCGCACCCTGTCAGCGTCCCCGACGCCGCGCCGGCGGCTCCTGCCGCTCCCGCCAGGGCGCCGGCTGTCGTCGTCGCGCCGAGCGCTGGACAGCCAGCAGCCCCGAGCGCTGTCCGCACGCCGACCGTGGCACCGGATACGCCGACGGCGGGAGCTCGTACGCAAGCGGCCACTGCGAGCGCGACCCGGCAACCTGCGCCGCCGGTTGCACCGCCCGACACCTCGGCGCGGGATGCCCGCGAGCCGGCGAAGCCGGCGAGCACCTCGGCACCGGTGACGGCCCAGCCCGCCGCGGTCAAACGGACCGGCGAGCTGGCGATCCTCGTCAAGCCGTGGGCGCTGATCTGGCTGAACGGCAAGTCCGCAGGTCAGACACCCTTCCGCGAGAAGCTTCCCGTCGGGCGGTACCGGCTACGGATCCAGAACGATGAAACAGGGAAAGACGAAACCGTGACGGTGACGGTCACCGCGGACAAGACCACGACCATCGAGAGGACATGGTGACGATGTCGGCGAAACACGTGATGCTCCTGATAGTCATCCTCGCAACCTGGATGCTCGCGCACCGCCGCGCCGAGGCCGGCAGCGGATTGCTCGTCGTGAGCGGAGGTGCCGCGGAGCACCAGCGATCCGCGGTCGGGACGGCCATCGAGGCGGCCATCCGCAAGGCCGGATGGTCGCTGCCGGCGAAGCCGCTCACCAAGAAGGACAGCGACGGGCTGCTCAGCTGCACGGATTCAAAGTCGCCGTGGACGTGCCTCCCGGCGTCCTATGGCAGCGCGCGCGACGTCCACGACGTGCTCGTGGTCTCGGTCGACATGCAGCAGGCCGAGAACGGCGCTCCGATGGTCATCATCACCGGCAAGATGATCGTCACGGACCCGCCCGCGTTCGCGGTCCTCCGGCGGTATTGCGAGCACTGCGCCGATGACAAGCTCGTCGAGGCCGGCCAGAGCCTCACCGAGGAGCTGATCCGGCAGATCGCCACCCGGAGCGGCAGGACCATCGTCAGCATCAGGTCCGTGCCCGCGCCGGCGGCGATCATCTTCGACGGCGTACGCGCCGGAGCCACCGACGCGACCTTCAACACGTTCCCCGGCACGCACCTCGTGATCATCGAGAGGGCCGGGTTCCTCTCCGAGACACGAGAGTTCACGGTCGAAGAAGGCAAGACGGCAGAGGTCACGTTCAACCTGCAGCCGTCGGCCACCCGGTCAACCCAGGAGCCTCCGAAGCGAGACTGGCTGGTGCCAGCCATCCTCCTCGGTACCGGCGTCCCCGTGACGGTCTTTGGCGCCATCTCGATATACCGAGGGCAAGTCAACGGCAGCGGCGGCAAGTTTGACTACCGGCGCGCCACCGCGCTCGGCGTGACGAGCAGCATCATCGGCCTCGGTGCCATCGGCACCGCGGTGTACCTCGTGTGGCGCGACTCCGCGCGGTCCGCGCCGAGCGCCGGCCTGACGCCCGGCGGCGCCATCGTGGGATGGACAGGGAGCTTCTAGGATGACGGCCAAGCGATCCAGCAGAGAGCAAGGGAGGTCTGCCATGCGAGCGATCCGAGCCTGGGCGCTGCCATGCGCGGCGCTCGTGTCGATCTGGTCCACCAGTTGCGGCGCCTTCGATGGCATCTGGGACAAGCAGCTGAGCCCGGGGTGGTGCAAGGACCATCCCCAGGACGCCGACTGTCGCCGGGAATTCCCGGACGCCGGGCCGGTGACGTGCTCATCGAACGCGAGCTGCATGGCACCGACGCCGGCGTGTGACCTCGCCGGGACCATGACGTGCGTCCAGTGCGTCGCGCCGGATCAGACCACGGCCTGCGGCAGCACCATGCCTGCGTGCGGCCCGGACCACGCGTGCCACGCCTGCAGCAAGCACGCTGACTGCGCGACGTCGAGTGCCTGTCTGGAGGACGGCTCCTGTGCGATGGAGACCGATGTGGCGTATGTCGAGCCACTTGTGGGCACCGGGACCACCTGTAGCTTGGCGATGCCTTGCAAGAAGGTCGCCGAGGCCCTCGGGACCGGTCGGCGCTACGTGAAGCTGACCGGCACCGTGGACGAACCGATCGACGTCCATGGGGGACGTGTCGTCACGTTCCTTGCTGACTCGACCACGACACTGACCCGGACCAATGGGAACGGAGCTGTGATCACGGTGAGAGACGATGGTACGTCACTGGCAATCTACGATCTCACGATTCGCAACGGCCAGAACAGCCCAAGTAGCATTGGCTGTCTCATACCGGCGGGCAGCGGCGCTCCGACCCTGTCGCTCACGCGCACATTGATTACAAACAATGCCGGCGGCGGCATTTCAGCCGCCAACGGAAGCCTCACGATCACCCAGAGCACCATCAGCGGGAACCAAGGGCCCGGAATCTCGGCCACCGGCGGAAGCCTCACGATCACCCAGAGCACCATCAGCGGGAACCAAGGGGTTGGAATCTCGGCCACCGGCGGAATGCTAACTATCGCCCGGAGTACCGTTTCACTCAATCCTGGTGGCGGACTCTCGATCGGCGGAGTCGGCCCTGTATTCGATATCACGAATACCTACATTTTCCGGAACGGGGATGAGAACTCCTCCACATTTGGTGGCCTGAGTCTCGACTTCGCCATACCCGGTACGAATCGCCTCGCGTTCAACACGATCGTCGACAACAGAGCAAACCTCGGCGCAGCAAGCGCCGGCGGTGTGTTTTGCGACGCGGCCAGCTTCGTCGCAGGCAACAATCTGATCTTTCGCAACACCGGCGGCTCGACAACTACAGCTCAGACATTTGGCAACTGCACATACGGCAACTCCTTTGTGGTTGCAGCTCCAGCTGCCGACAATACACCACAGTTCAAACACCCCAACACAACTCCATTTGACTACCACCTCACGGCCGAGACACCGACCACGATTCGCGACGCTGCGGGCAGCTGCTCCATCGTGGATCACGATGGCTACCAGCGTCCCTTCGGGGGCGCGTGCGACCTCGGAGCAGCCGAGTACCATCCATGACGAGATACAGTAGAGAACGGTGCAAAGTGGGGAGAACATGAACGACCTTGCAGATCGTAGAAGCGGGCGCGGAGCCGTGCCGCGGTTGCTGGGCACCGTGCCGATGCTCGCGGCAATGGTCCTTTCCGCGCCGCGATCCGCATCGGCGGCGCCGCGGGTGTCATCGATGGCTCCGCTGGTGCCATCGGCGACGGCACAGCCCTCGGTGACGACGCAGACTCCATCCGTCGTCCTGGAAGCCAGCGTCGGCGAACGAACCTCCGAGAGCGGCGCGATCATGGCGCCGCTGTTCAGCGCTCTCGAAGGCTACGGATTCACGGTGCGGCCGAGCTCGATCGCGCGGCTGCTGAAAGGGCGCCTCCCTCGCCCCGGCATTCTCGATGTTGGCAAGACCACAGAGGACATCATCCAGCAGATCAACGTCGGCATCGACGCGTTCAACCGGGGCAGGTTCAAGGAGGCAGAGGATGCGCTCACGCTCGCGATCCTGCAGGTCAAGCGCAACCCGGCGCTGCTCGTCCTCGACGCCACCAACCACAAGGCGACGTTCGACGCCTTCGTCCAGCTCGCGCTCTCCCAGGCCAAGCTCGGCCACGCCGCCGAGAGCGTCGAGACGATGTCGGAGCTGATCCGCATGTCGAGCACGCCGGTCTCACGGACGGCCTATGGACCACAGGCGGAGCAGTTCTACCGGAGCGTGCTGAAGCAGGTCCAGAGCACCGGCCGAGGCTCACTGGCGATCAACGTGAACGATGCGCATGCGGTGATCTTTCTGGACGGTGAGTACCGCGGTATCGGCAAGGTCCTGCTGGGGGATCTGATCCCGGGGCCGCACCACGCGTTCGTCCAGGTACCGGGAACCGCCAGCCGGCAGTACGAGCTCGATATCCGTGCCGACGCACAGAGCGTCCTCGACATCGACTGGCGAATCGACACGACGCTGACCGTGGCCGAACCGTGGGCCGGCTTCGTGTTCGCGAGCGAGCTCGATCGCGCCAGAGAGGCGGCCTACGCGGCGAGCCTGGTGCGGCGCTGGGGCAACCTCAACCTGGTCGTCGTCGGCATGATCCGGCTCGGCGGTACACCCTGCGTGATCGGCACCGTGTATCACCCGGACGGGGAAGCCCCGCGCGGCGCCTTCGTCCCGCTCAGCGACGGCGCGCGAGGGCTGCGATCACTCGCGCGGTTCCTCTACGATGGCACCGTGAGCGACAACCTGAGCGTCGTTTCACGCCCCGGCTCGACGGCACGGCCGACGCAAGCCGACGCTCCGGGTCGCCTGCTAGTCACAATCTCGGAGATCGCCATGGGCACCGGCGCAGTCGCGGTCGCCACGGGCGGAATCGTCTATGCCCGAAGCATGGACGACGACTCGGCGCTGACCCACCCTGGCAAGCGAGCTGTCGCCGTCGGCACGATCGCGACCGGGTCGGCACTCCTCGGCGCCGGAGTCTATGTGTGGGTTCGCGAGACACGATCGGCTGACGTGCTGCCGTCTGCAGCGTTGGGTGCCGGGATCGCGAGCGTGGTCGCGGGTGGTGTTGTCTATCTCATGAGCGATACCTCCGCCGCCGACCAGCGGTACTACACCAACACCAGGACGCCCGGCTTGATCATCGGCGGCTCGGGCCTTGCCCTCACGGGCATCGGACTGTGGCTCTTGCACCGCAACGCGGAGGCCGCGACGAGACACTCCGCATCGGCGAAGGTCCGGAAGCGCGTCGCCGTGTCGGCGCTGCCAACGCTGTCGATCGGCGCGTCACAGGCGCTCGTCGGATGGGCCGGGAGCTTCTGACTCGATGGCGACCGCGCGGACCAAGACCGACGTCAACGCCGGGTGGAGCATCGACGACGAGGTCATCCGCTTGCGCGAATGGGCCGGAGAGCAGAAGTACATGCTGCCCCGACCGCCCGTCGACGAATGTCTGATCGGGAGCGCCGACGACTGCTCGCTCGTCCTCGAGGATGCTCGGGTATCGCGCAAGCATGCCCAGCTGAGACGAGAGCGAGGTAAGTGGACCATCACGGATCTCGCCAGCAAGAACGGATTGCGGCAGGACGGGACGCGCAGCGACAGCTTCGTGATCGAGCCCGGGGTCGAGATCGGGATCGGCGGCAAGACGCTCATCGCGGAGAGCGAGCGCTCGATCGCGCTGCGCGGGTTCTGCGCGCGCATTCTCGGATGGACGAGCGACCGCACCAGCGTCATCGATGGCGCGCTGCGGGCGATCCGCCTGGGCGCGATGCATCGCATGGCGCTCGTCCTGCACGGCCGCCCCGACCTGGTCCCCGTCGCGCACTCGCTGCACCGCTACACGCACGGCGCCGACCGGCCGTTCATCCTGTGCGACCGCAGGCGCCGGAAACATCCTGAGGAGTCGGTCCGCTCGGTGGCGACCTACGACGTCGGATTGACCGCGCTCGAGGCCGCCGCCGGCGGGTCGCTGTGCGTGCGGAACTCGGGGAGGCCGCGCGACTTCGAGGCCGTGCTGCTCAGAGTCCGCGATCCGAGCTGCCGCGTCCAGCTGATCCTCTGCACGGAGAAGGCAGCTCGCGATGCCGATCGGCTGACGCAGATCGACGTCCCGCCGCTCGCGTCGCGGCCGACCGAGCTGGACTGGATCGTCCAGGAGTATGCACACGACGCGATCACAGCGCTCGCAGCGCCGCCCTCGGCGTTTGTCCCGGCCGATCGGACATGGGTCCTCGGCTGTGCGCAGACGTTTCTCGAGATCGAGAAGGCCACGCTCCGGCTGGTGGCGCTCCGGACCTCCGCGAGCGCGCGCCAGGCGGCGGCACGGCTGGGAATGTCAGCGATGGCACTGTCGCAGTGGGTCGAGCGGAACAAGCCACCCGTGGAGGTCGAGGCGTGATCATGGCGATCGTGACCAGCAAGGACGTGGACGGTGCGAGCGAGTGGCGGATCGACGACGAGGTCACGCAGCTTCGCGAGTGGGGGAGCGTGGCCGTGCACGCCATGCCGGCGACGGCGGGCGACCACATCATCGGCGCGGCCGAGGGCTGCTGGCTGCGGCTCGTCGATCCCACCGCGCGGATCTCGCGCCAGCACGCCAAGCTCACCCGCATCCAGGGTCGCTGGGCGATCAAGGACATGCGCAGCAAGAACGGGACCCGCCTGGATGGCGCGCTGCGCGGCGCGTTCGCGGTGACGCCCGGGATCGAGATCGGCCTCGGAGGGGTCACCCTGATCGCCGAGAGCGCGCGATGGTGCGCGCTCCGCGAGATCGTCGCGCGGCTGATCGGCTGGTCGGAGGATCGTCGCGGCGAGGTCGATCTCGCGCTGCGTTCCGTGCGCGTCGCTGCGACTCGCCGCGAGACGCTGTTGCTGTGCGGCGACGGCGATCTGGTCTCGGTCGCCCGCCTCCTCCACCGTCACGCGCTCGGCGACGATCGGCCCTTCATTCTCTGCGACCCCCGGCGACGTCCCACCAACCCGAAAGCACGTGCCACCGTGTTCCCGGGCGGCCCGGACGCGCTCGCCGCAGCAGCCGGCGGCACGCTCTGCGTGTGGCGGAACCGGCAGCCGATCCGGTTCGCCGAGGTCGTCGGCGCGATCCGCGAGCCTGACTCTCGGGTGCAGCTCGTCGTCTGCTCGCGCACGCTGCTGCACGGCGAGCCGGTGATCGCGTCGCCAATCATCCTCGCGCCCCTCGCGAGGCGCGCCTCGGAGCTCGATCGCATCATCGACGCGTATGCAGCCGACGCCATCGCCGAGATCGGCGGGGCGTTCCGGCCGGCGGATCGGGCATGGGTGCGCACCAACGAAGCCGGGACGCTGTCCCAGATCGAGGTCGCGACCAGACGTCTCATCGCGCTTCGCAGCGCCAGCGGCGCCGTCGCCCGAGCGGCACAGCAACTCGGGCTGTCCCACGGCACGCTTTCGGAGTGGCTCGCGCGGCGAACGCTGCCGGACATGCGCTCTGACGGTCCCGCAAGGCGGCTGCGGAACGCATGAAGACGAGTGGATCGGCGCCCCTGCTTGATCGTGCTACGTGGCCGGGGTCAGCGGCGCGGATCGGTACGGCGGCTTCATGTCCCGTCTGTGTAGAGGGAAGAGTCGCTGTTCTGGCGCAGGACGCGCTTGACTCGCCCGCGCGACGTCGACGCCCGACGAAAGGATGCATGCAGACCGAGCACGACCTGGTTCTCGAGCAACTTCGAGCCGCGTTTCCGACGACGGAGATCGATTTCGATGACGCCTTTGCGGCGTGGGGGATGACGTACGCCGACGGCGAGGAGTACGCGAAGCAGCTGAGCGGCAAACGCTGGGACGCGCTCGACCGCGCGTACCTGGATCTCAGGTCCGATGCGCTCGGCTTTCTGGGCACGGCGCAACTCGTCGCCGTGCTGTCGGCCTATTTGCGTGAGCTACTCGAGGGCGGGCCGTTCTCCCAGGTGCCCGACATGCTGCTCCTGATCCTGACCAAGCCCGGTCCAAACACCGGCAGCAAGCTCGGCAAGAAGCGATTCGACGAGCTGGTCGATGCACTCTCGGAGCCGCGGAGCGCGGCCCTGGCGTCGGTGCTCGATCGGTTCGCCAAGGAGCATCCCGAGACACCGCACGCGAGCGCGGCGCAACTCGCACTCGACATGTACTGGCACCAATTTATCACAGTGGAGAGTTGAGATTATGATTCGAAGCACGGCGGCGATGGCAGTAGCGACGGCAATATTGCTGTGCGCGTCGGGCGCGCGTGCCGACAAGCTCCAGGACTTCAAGGACGCGGTGGCAGCGAAGCCTGGGTGCGAAAGCATCCCGTACAGGGACCTGTTCAAGGTGTGCGACGGCAAGAACGAGGTGATGCACGAGTGGTGCGACGGAAAGAAAGGCCCCATCACGTGCGACGCGGGCACGACTCGCACGTTGAAAAAGAATCTGGAGAAGGAGCGACAGAACTACGAGAAGCTGAAAGACAAGAAGCACGACCTCGAGGACAAGAAGTATCACTCGAGCGACGACAAAGAGAAGTCGAGCTTGCAGTCAGATCAGAGATCGACGCGGTCGGCAAGCAGATCGACACTTCGGAACGCGCGATGAACGCCATCAAGAGCGACATCGACAGGCGCAAAGACTTCGTCAAGACCGCCATCTCCACCATCGAAACGTGCATCGACCACCGACGCGCCATCATGAACACCTTCGCGGAAGCGCTCGACAAGGTCCGCGGCGAGAATGACGATGACATCAAGCCCCTCGCCCGAGCCCGCGCGATCGGTTCGAGGCGTCGAAGAGCGGGCACGAGCAAGCGATCACTGGCAAGCAGAACGCGCGAGAGAACTGCAAGTCGGAAGCGCCGTAGCTCAGCATCCATGCTCGGGGAGGTGCGAACTCCTCGCCTTCAGGCGAAGCCTTCAGGGGAAACAGCTCGTCGGCGATCTCGGCGCCGCCGATGCGGAGCGCTCGCGCTCCGTCGAGTGGGCGTGCCTCGCGCAGCGCCGATATCTCGCGCGCCGCGATCCGCGACGTCACGGCGGCCTCGTTGAGATCCTAGACGAGACCGTGCGCGATGAGCGCCGCGCGAGCACGCTCGGCGAACGGCCGCAGGTGTGAAAGGTCGGTCACACTCCAGGTACGACCGCGGCGCCCCAGGTTCTCCAGGAACGTGAGGTAGCGCAAGCCGCATGCGTACAGCGCGCGGAGCAGGCCCCCCCGAGAGCATTCGTGCGAGGGAAAATACTCTCCCGACAGCGCGATCGTTTGGCCGTCAGCTGACGATGCAAGTGCTGCGTGCGCGTTCGACGTAAAGTACTGGTACGAGTACGTGGTGCTCGGCGCCACCAGCCGTTCGACGGCTTCGAAGCACAGCCGCTGCGTCGCGGAGCTGAGGTCATCAAGGATGGACGCATCGCCGATGACGATCGCCCCTTCCAGTCCCTCCAGCTCGCACAGCGATGTGACGAACTCGCCATCGCTATCGAGGAGACGCGCGACCGTCTGCTCATCGAGCTCCTCGATATCGGTCGTGAAGCGGTGGACCAGGAAATGGACGTTCGTCATGGTAGCAGCCCCAGGATTCTACCAATCGCACGCATCTCGTTGCGAACGATCGTCTCGCCACTGGTGGGATAGAACTGGCCGATAGCGCCGCTGTTCTGCGAGCCGACCTGCACCGGACCACCGGACGTGGGGGCTGGCAACGGAGAGCCCGGCGCAGGTAGGCGCGGCGGGGGTGGCGAGCCGGGCACCGCAGAGGGATTCAGATGATCGAGCGCCTCGCCGAGGTACCGACTGATCTGGCTCGGCGACGTGCCCTGCGGCCAGAACGTCGTCGTCTGCTTCCCCATGCGCGACGCGAGGTCGACGTACTCCCAGGTGTGGTCGAGAAAGTGGCCCATGTTCGCGCCGGAGAAGCCGTGCGCGGCGACCTCCAGCGGCGCTGCGTATGCGGGCTTCGCGCCGCGGAGAGCGAGCCGCTCCGTCCACGTGACGAGCTGCTGGAACTTCGTCGCGTTGCCCCCGGCGATGTCGAGGAGGTTCTGACACTTGGCGGCGTTTCCGGGACCGGCGAGCCGCAAGAGGTCCTCGAGCTTGGCGGCCGAGCCTACACCGCCCGCCTTGGTCAGGTAGTCGAGGAGCTGCGTGCCACTATCTGTCGCGTCGAGGAGGCGCTCGAGACGCGCGGTGGTATCGACTTGCGCGAGAAGCCTCTCGAGCTGCGCGGCGTCGGCGACCTTCGCATGGTTGAGCAGCGGCTCAAGCGTCGTTGCATCGGCCACCTTCGCCTCGGCAAGCAGCCGCTCCAGCGTCGCAACGTTGGGTACCTTCGCGTTGGCCAGCAAGCGCTCCAGCGTCGTGACATCCGGGATCTTGGCGTTGTTCAGCAGGCGCTCGAGGGTCGCGACGTCGGCGATCTTGGTGTTTGCTAGCAGGCGCTCCAGGGTCGCGACGTCGGCGATCTTGGTGTTTGCTAGCAGGCGCTCGAGCGTCGCCGCGTCGGTGATCTTGGCGTTGGCGAGCAGACGCTCCAGGGTCGCGACGTCGGCGATCTTGGCGTTGGCGAGCAGGCGCTCGAGGGTCGCGACGTTGCCGATCTTCGTGTTCTCGAGCAGATGCACGAGCGTGCTGACATCACCGATCTTCAGATTCGCGATCAGGCGGAGCAGGTTCTTGACACCGCCGACGCGGTCGATCAGCGGGATCAGCTTGGATGCGCCGCCCGCATCCTGGACAAGCTGCAACACTCGCTCGACGGAGCCGAGCGCCTCGACGAGCTGGAGCGCGGTCTTGATGCTGCCGACGGCGCGGATCAGCTGGATTGCCTTGCCGATACTGCCGGCCTCCTGCACCAGGCGAATCGCCTGCGGGATCAGGCCGCCCCACCGGGTGAAGCGGAGGAGGTTACTCCCCTTGACCTCGACCCCGACGAACGACAGCACGACGTTGAACAGCGCCTTGCCGAACAGCTTGCCGCGCTCGTACGGCGAAAGTCCCGGTGTGGTGACCGCCAGGTAGACGTAGTAGACGGCCATGCACAGGCCGATGATGATTCCGGCGATGATCAGCGCCTCCCAGCCGAACAGCACCACGACGATCACGGCGAGGATCACCACGATCGCGAGCAAGAGCCAGCCAAGGGGCGTCTTGAGCATCTCCCACAGGCCCTTCAGCAGCTCCCACGCCGCCTCGAAGAAGCCCACGACGAGACCGGCCACGAACTCGAATGCAGCAGAAACGCCGCTCTTCACCGCGTCCCACGCGCCCTCGTACCAGGGCTTGTCGCGCTTGGCGTCGTCGCTCTTCTGCTTCGCGTCGGTGTACTGATTGCCGAGGTCGCTATCGAGCCTGGAGAGCTGGCTGTCCTGTTGCGAGAGGATGCTGTCGACGCGGCCGGACAGCGTGCCGATCTTGTCGGTGAGCTGCTTGTTCCACTCGCCCTGGCCCTTGGTGACGCCCTGCTGGAGATCGCCCTCCGCCTTGGGGGTGAGCGACTGCATGTCGGTGATGGCCGAGGTCGCCGATTCGTCGATCTTGGCGGTAGCGTGATCGATCTTGCCGCTCAGGTTCGTCTGCAGGCCGGTCATCGCGCCGTCGATCCCCGCGAGGTTGGTGCTCGTCTGGTGCGTCGCGGCAGCGCTCGCGTCGGTCCGTACGCCGACGAACGCCGACGCGCCGTGCGCGCCGAGCTGGCCGAGCCTGGTCTCGTGCTGCGCAACCGTGCGGGTGATCCCCGCGTTCAGCTCGGCGGTGACGTCGGGTGCCACGGCGTACTGCTTGGCGCCCTCGACCATGCCGGTCACGTCGGTCTGCATCTGCTGGCCGACGGCGTCGAGCTTGCCGAGCACCTGGGCAAGGCCGGTGTCGACCTGGGCGATCGCGCCGGCGCGCAGCTGATCGTAGCCAGTGCCGGCGTCGCCCTTCTTCTGCTCGACCTGCTGGCGAGTCTGCGCAAACGACTGCGTGATGCCGTCGCGCGCGCTCTTGACGCCATCATCGATCGACTTGACCGCGTCGTCGCGGTCCTTGTCGATGCGGGTGCGCGCGTCCTTCAGCTTGTCGGACATGCCGCTCGCGACGTCGCCGGCGTCCTTGCGGATGTCCGTGGCGATCTTCTGGCCGTGGTCGAGGCAGGTCTGCCGGCCCTCAGAGCTGCCGCTCTCGATCTTGCTCGCGAGGTCGTTCGCCTTGGAACGGATGTCGGATGCCGTGCTCGCCCCGCCATAGAGCGATTCGAACTTGCCGGCCCACTGGCTCCCGATCGTGCGCGCGCACTGTGCGCGGCTCGCGGCGCCCTGCTGGACGCGATCGCCCTGCGCGGTTGCCTGCTGGATCGCCGCCTGCGAGACGGTGTCGCCGGCCTGCCGCACGGCCTGTTGCTGTCGGCCGAGGGCCTGCTCGAGTTTCGCGTGCTCGGCGGTCGCGGCGTTGTGCACGCGGGTCCTGGCGGCCTCGGCGCGCGCGGTGAGATCCGCGAGCGCCTTGTCGCGGGCGGCCTCCATGCGCGCGATGAGGTGCTCGAAGCCGGTGAGCAGCTTCTGCCGCTCGCTGGTGAACGCGGTGGCGAGCGCGCCCTTCACTTCGCTGGCCTTGGCCGTGACCGCCTGGTGTTGCGCGGCGACCGCCGTCTGGATGCGCGCCGCGAGGTCGCCCGAGGCGCCCGCCGGGGCGGCATCTGATGTCGTGCCCGGCGTTGCCGCCGGCGTCGAGTTCGGCGCTGGCGCCGCCGAAGCCGTCGGCGATGTACCCGGCCCGTGAGTAGCCGTGGGCCCTGGGGACGCGCCGGGCGATGGCGCATGGATCGGGACCGGCGCCGCGGCTGGGGCCGGCGTTGCGGCGTGTGCCGGCGCGGGCGTGAGTGCGGGGGTCGCCGAGGGAGCGGGCGCCGGTGACAGAGCTGGCCCGGGGGCCGACGCGGGTGTGAGGTTCGGGTTGACCGCAGGGCGTGCGCCGGGCCTCGGCGCTGGCGCAGGTGCTGCGCTCGGTGCACCGGACGCATCTTCGCGCGCAAGGAAGATCGCGGAATCCGCCCGCTCGTGGATCGCGAACGGCGCCGGGCTGGCGCCCGGGCGCGGTGCCTGCGCGTGGGTGATCGGCGGGCTCGAATCGCCGCGCTCGGAGCCACGCACGAACCGTTCGGCGAACGATTCCGCCTCGCGCTCACGCGCATCACCGGGCTGGCTGATGGCGAGGTCGTCGGCCGACGCCACCGTTGTTTCGGGCGCCTGAACGGCGTGCGCGACCTCGTGCGCAATCAAGTGCTGGCCGTCGCGCGAGCTGGGATCGTAGGCACCGTCGCGGAAGAACAGGTCCGGGCCGATCGCGAACGCGCGGGCCCCGAGCGCGCGCGCCGCGGCGTCGGCGTCGGCGCCTGTGTGGACGCGCACATGGCCGAGGCTTCTCCCTACTGAAGCTTCGAGTTGCGACCGCGTCGGCTCGTCAAGCGGCGTGCCGTCGTGGCGGGCCTGTGCGACGAGCTCGGCGGCTTCGGGCTCCACCTCGGCGCGCTCGGCGCTTCGCATGACAGCGACGGTAGGCGCCGGTGCCGCGGTTGCCGCGGGCAGGTGTGCGGGCACGTCCGCGCCCACCTGGAGGCGCCGTTCCCCCTCGTCAGACGGACGGCCGTACGCGCCCTCCATCCGGCGCTGCGGCGATGCCGGCAATCGCTCGGGTGCACGTGGTTCATCGAGGCGGGTACCCGCCTGCAGAAGACCCTCCGCCCGCTCAACGTCGTCGCCGATCGCCGCGCGCCATTCCGTAGAGCTCGGCCCCCAGAGCTCCCACGGCTGGCCACCGGCGCTCATGTTGGGCAGCTTCGCGAGCTGCTGCTCGGCGGTCCCCTCGAGCGTGGCGAGCTCCGATGTCACGCCCTCGTCACCCTCGAGACCGTTGGCGAGATGGCGACGCGCCGACGCGAGATCTTGCTTCAAGGCGCCGACCGCGACAACCGCCGCGTAGTGGTCGCGCGCGGCGATCGCGCCCTCGAGCTTGGTGCGCGCTGCGTGGCCGCCGTTCAGGTAGCGCCGGAAGAAACCTCGCGACTCCTCGAGCGAACCGACATCCGAGGCCACGTGCTGTGCGACCAGCATCGTCCGGCCCGAAACCCCCAGCGCGACGCGCGCCTCGGTCCACACCAGCGTGGTCCTTCCAGGCACCCGCTCCGCAAGGAGGTTGTCTGGCGGTAGGTGGCCCGACGCGACATCGATCTGTGTCCAGTGGAACGGCTCGGGACCGAGCTGCCCGCCGCGCCTGGCGATGAGCTCGGCGAGTTGCTCGAACCACGCGCGTGCCGCGTTCTCGTCGCAGACCCCGTCACTGTTCGTCGTGTCCCGACGCACATGCTCCCAGAGCGCGGCCGACACCTCGGGAGTCAGGCCGTAGCGCTTGCCTTCGACGATCGGATCGAAGACCTCCCGGCGCGAGCGCTCGTGCTCGAACGGGTCGCCTCGGAACAGGCGTTCCCTCACGTCGCACCGCCTGGATCGTCCCGATCTCGCACGGAGTCTTGGTCGCCGAGCCCGGCTCGACCAGCAGCACGCCGGCGAACCCAGACGCCACCACAATCGCGCGGAGTGCTGGTCGCCGCCGACGTCCTGTCGCCGCCGCCCACGCCAGCTCGCCGCCGAGCGCCGCAGTCCATGCTGCCGCGGACACGCATCACGGCTCCTGGAGCCTTGGGGCATGCGTGGAAGACATCAGTGGCAAGCAGCGCCATCGCGGGTTGTCGTACGCGAGCCCGGAGCGCGATCCTCCACGCGCGTCGGGTCTGCTGCAAAGTCGTTCAAACCCGGCTGCCAGCCAGATCGCTCCCTTCCTGGCCGTTCAGCGTCGAGGGTGCGGACCGCGTACACACACGCCGAACACGAGCGCGTGGCCTTGCACCGGCGCGGCTGATCAGCGAGCGTTCCACATGGTGGCGCGGGCGCCCGAGCAGAGGTGCTGAACCATGATTGGAACACAGGGCCCCACGAACACCGATGCCGGCGGAGATCGCTGGCCGATCAACGACGACGTCATCCGCCTGCGCGCGTGGGGGACCGAGCGTTCTCACGTCCTGCCAACCACGCCAGGCACCGAGTGGATCATCGGGTCTGGTCCGGCGTGCTGGCTCCGGCTGGAGGACCGCAAGGGCCGCATATCGAGGAAACACGCCATCCTGTCCCGGAGGGACGGCAGGTGGTTGCTCCGCGACGCCGGGAGCAAGAACGGAATGGTGGTGGACGGAACCAGACGCGACGAGATCGTCCTCGAGCCAGGTCTCGAGATCTGGTTCGGAGGCATCATGATGATCGCCGAGAGTGGTCGACTGGTCGCGCTGCGCTCATTTCTCGGACGCGTGCTCGGGTGGGCAAGCAACCGGACCAAGGTCGTCGACCAGGCGCTGCACTCGGTGCGAACCGCCGCGACACGCCAGACGGCGCTCGTGCTCTGCGGCGGAGGCGACCTGGTGTCGCTCTCGCGAGCCGTTCATCGCCACGCGTTCGGCGTCGATCGGCCGTTCATCGTGTGCGATCCCCGACGAAAGCAATCGGATGAAAACGTTCGCGCGGCCGAGAACCATCGCAGCGGCATCGAGGCCCTCGAGGTCGCGAGGTCGGGCTCGCTGTGCATCTGGAACAACCAGCTACCGCAGGACTTCGCCGAGGTGATGGTGGCGATCAAGGATCCAGACACGCGAGTCCAGCTGATCGTGTGCGCGAGGGAGACGACCGAGGCGGAGGCCTTCGGCGTCAGCCCCATCGCCATCCCGCCGCTGCGCGACCGCGCGGGCGAGCTTCCGCGTATCGTCGAAGACTACGTCCACGACGCGACCACCGAGCTGGGAGTTCCGCGCACGAGCTTCCCGACCGAGGATCGAGATTGGGTCGTCAAGTACGCGGCGGAATCGCTGCCGGAGATCGAGAAGGCCACGCTGCGGCTGGCCGCGATTCGCGAGGCCGGCGGCAACATGAACCGCGCGGCCGCCCGCCTCGGGATGGCGCGCTGGTCGCTGGCGAAATGGGTGAACCGCCGCAAGCTGCCGATGCACGTGGTCGACGCTGACGAGTAGCCGGCGATGACGTGCCCCCCGGCGATGACGTGCACCCCGGCGCGCAGCGCGCGTTGTGGCGCGCCGTCGAGACCGTCGACTTTCGGCCCATCGGTCGCAACGGGAAACGCGTGACCGTCGATGCGCCGATCGCGACCTGGCAGGCCGCATTCCAGCACTGCAACGACGAGCACATCGGCGCCTGGTTCTCGGTGACCTGGAAGATCGGCTCGCCTGACTGCGTTCCGCATCCGTACCCTGCGAACTACGCGCCGCCGTCGGTGCGGCGGCCGGGTCGTTTCAGTAGCTCATGTTGTCGACCTTCTTGCAGTTCTCGACGCGGCTCCTGGCTTCTCCCAGTGGTCGCTCGTGTGATTCTTTCTCTGCCTTGTACTGATCGATCAACCGGGATGCATAACGCTCGATTTCCTTGCCATACTTGTTGTTGAACTGCTCGAGTGCCTTCTCGGCGTTGCGCATCTCGTCCGTGGCGCGGTCGTAGTCGCTCTGTGCGCTCGAGTCGCCTGGCTTGGTATCGCGCTTCGCCTTCGCGTCGGCCTGCTTCCGCTGGGCGTCGGCGAGCTTGTCGAGGAGATCCTTCCGCAGACGGAGCGCGTCATCGCGGGTCTGCTCGGTGAGCCGGATGCCGGTTTCCATGAACCACTTCTGCACGTTCTCGCGCGCGGTCACGCACCCCTGCGCGATCGAGGTGCCTCTACGCGCTGCATCCTTGTTGGCGTCGAGAGCTCCCTTGAGTTGGCTGACAGTGTCCTTGAGCTTGTCCTTGTCCGCGTCGGCGACCTGACCACGATCGAGGCGTTCCTTCGCGTCCTTGTACTTCGCGATCAGGCGCTCCTGCTGGTCGACCTCGCACACGACGGGAACGCTGCACGCATCGTCCTTGGCTCTCTGTGCGCGAGCACACTCGTCTTACCCGTTTTCCGTGATGACCGAGGCACAGCCTCTCTTGTCCGCCTGGTCGTAGAAGTTGTATTCCGAGGCGTAGACCCCCGCGGTCAGCCCCAGAGAAATCACCACGAACGCTGTACCCACCTTGATCTTCATCATTACCCTTCCAATTAAAGATTGTTCCAGGCTGTCAGTGCGCGCGACATCGTCTCCTCCAACGGCGATACCGTCGCGAGATGTGCCAGAACGTCACGGATCACCATTCGCTGTGCGGGAGAAAGCATCGCGATTCGGCGATCGAATCTCGCGTGAGAATCTGGATCGTCCTTGCGCGTGAGCTGACCCGCGACCTGAAACGGTAGAGCGTTGAACTGTGTCCGCTCGTGAAGCAGATACCATAGGTAGCCAGGAAGCGTGGCCCGCCATAGAGTATCACCCGCAAAGACGAGCAGCATCGGATGCTTGTACAGCAGTTCAGGCGCGAGCTCGCGCCAGGTCTTGCCCTCGAAGGCAACGAGATCCGGGTAGTCGTCATACACGTGCCAGAGTGCGGTCGGTTCATCGATCATGGCTCGATCGATCGTGACCACCGGGAACGCGAACGTCAGCGCATCCTCAAGCTTCTTGATCATGTTGTCCCCACCCGGCGGCGGAAACTACACCTGGCCTTGGGGTGGTGCCACATCGACCGCTGGCTTTTTGGGGGACAGCTTGCATAGCGTGCGGTGATACTGCGGCTGCACCGCCAACCGTGCCGCGATTTGCCTGCAGCGTGAGGGAGAGCAAGCCCTTCGCAGCACCAAACTGAACCACTTGACCGTGCCGCGGCGGCGCACGCTGTCCTGCCGGCCCTCGCTGGCCGCTCTCGCTATCGGCTGACCTCGGTTGCGGGTATCGCAACTGCGATTCCGTGCCCGCTGCTCGCTTCCATCGTCGGCGTCGCGGGCGTCGGCGTCGCGGGCGTCGGCGTCGCGGGCATCGGCGTCGCGGGCATCGGCGTCGCGGGCATCGGCGTCGCGGGCATCGGCGTCGCGGGCATCGGCGCCGTGGGCATCGGCGCCGCGATCACGGGCGTCGCGTTGGTGAGCTCGGTGTGCTCGGTGCACCGGCGGAGGTCCGGGGGCCGCGGGTCCTCGCGCGGCGCGCGAATGACGATTGCCACGATGGCCACGGCACCGACCACGATCAGCACGCGTTGCAGCGCCACGATCGCCGACGTGCCGCGTGCGGCCGCCCGCCTCGGGATGGCGCGCTGGTCGCTGGCGAAATGAGTGAACCGCCGCAAGCTGCCGATGCACGTGGTCGACGCTGACGACTAGCGCTGTGGCAACGACACCTGCGGTGCTGGAGGCAGATGTATGTGCGGCGCGATCCGCGGGCGCGCAGCCACAGGATCTCGCGCTGTAGCGGCGACGCACGGTGCGCGAGCGGACGCTGCAAGGCCACCACGCGCGCCGCGACGGCCGAGGGCCCGCGTCGCGGCGACGAGCGAGCGCCGTGCGGGCGGCTACCTCGGTCAAGGCGGCGCGATCCGTCGCGTTGCCGCGGATCGCCGCGCCTGGTTCCGCCGCGGCACGGATGCTGCTCGTGACCACGTCACATGCGCAAGCTCGCCGCCATCCTGGTCCTCCTCGCAAGCGCGGGCGCCGCCGGTGCCGCCGTGCAGGCCAGCACGGTGGACGTGACCGCCGCGTGCGCAAACGCCCTGCGGCTCGACGCGATCACGCGCAAGGCCCACGCCGACGTGATCCGCAACGTCCTGGTCGACGCGTTCCCGGCGCGCGGTGCTGCGAGCGCGACCCGGTTCGCCATTGATGTCTCGCTGGTCGAGCTCGAGGTCACGACCGTGCGCGGCCAGGTCGAGATCCGCGCGCAGGTCCGCGCCGTGGTCTCCGACGACCAGCGGCGGATCGTGTGGCTCGGCACCTGCGGCGCCAAGGTCCAGATCCCGGCGCGCTGGTTTCGCTCCGACCAGCTCGTGAAGTACCAGCGCGAGGCGATCGACGCCGCGACCGCTCAGCTGGTCCGCCCGCTGCGCGCCGAGTTGCGCCGCGCCAGCGATTCGTCGGCGCGGCGCGTGGCGGCCTCGTGAGGCTCACTGGCTCGCCGCAGCGACAATCGACCGGTCATCGAGCGTGAAGTAGAAGGTCGCGCCGTGCTCCAGCGCAGCGTCGGCCCAGATCCGCCCGCCGTGGCGCCGGACGATCCGCTGCACCGTCGCGAGCCCGATGCCGATGCCCTCGAACTCGGCGTTCGCGTGCAGGCGCTGGAACACGCCAAACAGCTTCTCCGAGAACGCCATGTCGAACCCGGCGCCGTTGTCGCTGATGAAGAACGCGTCGCGCTCGCCGTCGTGTGTGACCCCGAACTCGATGCGCGGATCCGGTCGCTTTCCGGTGAACTTCCAGGCGTTGGCGAACAGGTTCGCCAGCGCGATCTGGATCAGGCGGCTGTCCCCCAGGCAGGTCAGCCCGTCGGTGACCCGTAGATCGACGGTGCGATCGGGCTGCTCGCTCTGCAGCCGGCGCAGCGTCTCGCGGGCGATCGCGCTCAGATCGACGCGCTCGCGCCGGATATCGCTCTGGCTGATCCGCGCGAGCGCCAGCAGAGCATCGATGAGCTGGGCCATGTGCTGCGCCGACTCGCGCACCCGCTGGATGTAGTACTTGCCCTCGGCGTCCAGCTTCCCGGAGTGATCGTCGAGCAGTACCTGGCTGAAGCCATCGATCCCGCGCAGTGGAGATCGCAGGTCGTGGGCCACGGAGTAGCTGAACGCCTCGAACTCGCGACTCGCGATCTCGGCGGCCTCCTTGGCCTGCGCGAGCGCTTCCTCGGCGTGCTTTCGGTCCGAGATGTCGCGCGCCATCTTGGACGCGCCGATCAAGTTGCCGCGCGCGTCGCGCACCGGCGAGATCGTGACCGAGGCATGGATGACCTGGCCGTCCTTCCTGCGCCGCAAGGTCTCGAATGGCTCGATCCGCTCGTGCCGCGCGAGCCGCTCGAGCAGCGCCGGCTCCTCGCCCTGGTGCCCGGCCGGCAACAACATCGCGATCGGCTGGCCGATGGTCTCGTCCGCGGTGTACCCGAAGATCCGCTCGGCCCCCGTGTTCCAGCTGGTGATGATGCCCGACATCGTCTTGCCGATGATCGCGTCGTCGGACGAGTCGACGATCGCCGCCAGCCGGAACCTGAGCTCGTCGGCGCGCTTGCGCTCCGTGACGTCGCGGATCGCGCTGGACGTCAGGATCCCGGCCTCGGCCTCGAGCGGGCTCAGGCTGATCTCGATCGGAAACTCGGTGCCGTCCCGCCGCCGGCCGTAGAGCTCGAGCCCCGAGCCCATCGCGCGAACGTTGGGGCTCGTGAAGTAGCGGACCCGGTGCGCGGCGTGACCGCCGCGGAACCGCTCGGGGACCAGGACCTCGACCGGCTGCCCCAGCAGGTCGGCCCGCGGGTAGCCGAACAGCTTCTCGGCCTGCGAGTTCACCAGCACGACCCGGCCATCGGCGCTCACGATGACCATCGCGTCGGGCGCCGACTCCAGGAGCCCTCGGAACTTGTCCTCTGCGTGCTTGCGCTCCGTGATATCGCGGATCGCGCTCGACACCAGGACGCCGTCCTCGGTCTGCAGTGGGCTGAGGCTGATCTCGATCGGGAACTCGGTGCCGTCCTTGCGCAGGCCGTGGAGCTCGAGCCCCGAGCCCATCGAGCGGACCTTCGCGTCCCGGAAGAACCCGGTGCGGTGGTGCGCGTGCGGTTTGCGGAACCGCTCCGGGATCAGCATCTCGATCCACTGGCCGACGAGCTCGTCGCGGGAATAGCCGAACAGCCTCTCGGCCTGCGCGTTCACCAGGGCGATCCGACCATCGTTGCCCACGATCACCATGGCGTCGGGGGCCGACTCCAGCAGTCCTCGGAACTTGTCCTCCCCGCGCTTTCGATCCGAGATGTCGCGGATCGCGCTCGACACCAGCGTGCCGTCCTCGGTCTCGAGCGGGCTGAGGCTGATCTCGATCGGAAACTCGGTGCCGTCCTTGCGCAGGCCGTAGAGCTCGAGGCCGGATCCCATCGAGCGGACCTTGGGCGACGCGAAGAACTCCGCGCGATGCCTGGGATGCTTGGACCGCAGCCGCTCGGGAACGAGCTTCTCGACCCGCTGGCCGAGGATCTCCGCGCGGGTATAGCCGAACAGCTTCTCGGTCTGGGCGTTGACCAGCACGATGACCCCGTAACGGTTGACGATGACCACCGCATCGGGCGCTGACTCGAGGAACCCGCGGAACTTGTCCTCGGCGCGCTTGCGCTCCGTGATGTCGCGGATCGCGCTCGAGATCAGCGTGCCCTCCTCGGTCTCGAGCGGGCTGAGGCTGATCTCGATCGGGAACTCGGTGCCGTCCTTGCGCAGGCCGTACAGCTCGAGGCTCGACCCCATCGAGCGGACCTTCGGATCGGCGAAGTACGTGGTGCGGTGCCCGGGATGGCCGTCCCGGAACCGCTGGGGTACGAGGACCTCGACCGTCTTGCCGGCCAGCTCCGCCCGCGTGTAGCCGAACAGCCGCTCGGTCTGCGAGTTGACGAGCACGATGTGGCCCGCCGCGTCGACGATCACGATCGCGTCGGGGGCTGCCTCGAGGAACCCGCGGAACTTGCTCTCGGCGCGCTTGCGCTCCGTGATGTCGCGGATCGCGCTCGAGATCAGCGTGCCGTCCTCGGTCTCGAGCGGGCTGAGGCTGATCTCGATCGGGAACTCGGTGCCGTCCTTGCGCAGGCCGTACAGCTCGAGGCTCGATCCCATCGAGCGGACCTTCGGATCGGCGACGTAGGCGGTGCGGTGCCCGGGATGGCCGTCCCGGAACCGCTGGGGCACGAGGACCTCGACGGCCTTGCCGACCAGCTCGGCGCGCGTGTAGCCGAACAGGCGCTCGGTCTGCGAGTTGACCAGCACGATGTGGCCGCCGCGGTCGACGATCACCACCGCGTCGGGAGCTGCCTCGAGAAACCCGCGGAACCTGGCATCGACCTCGAGCAGACCCCCGAAACCTTGTTCCATGAACTTGGACCTCCCAAGCTGGATTGTAGTCCCCGCAGAAATTGCACTGCACGCTCGAGGCTGGATAGATGCGTCGTATCCTCGAGAGGCGAATTCTGAACACCGGCTGGGATTCGCGGCGACCCTCCATTCAGGGATTTTCTGTTCGATGTCGCCCGCCGCAGGTAAACATCTGGCGAGTGAGCCACTCGATGGCGGGCGAGCCACTGCAGGAGCCTCGCGCACCGAGGCCACCGATCTCGACGAGCTCGTCGCAGCGATCGGCAAGCGCGTCGGCGGCGGAGCCGCGCCGGGATCCGGCTCAGTGCTTCGCGGCGGCGAGCGCCTGGGTCGCGATGGCGCGGACCGAGGCGTCGGGGTGGTGCTCGAAGGCGCGGAGCACGGGCGCGAACGCGGCATCGTCGTGGTCGGCGGCGTGCTTGGCCGCGATGCGCGCCGCCTCGGGCGCGGTGTCGCCGCGGCGGGCGAACTCGACGAGGACTGCGATCTCGTCCGCGGGGCGGATCCGATCGTGGTCGAACGCGTCGAGCAGCAGCGCGCCGGCGATCATGTGGCGCTCGTCCTTGGCGCCGAGCCAGGCCTTGACGGTGGTCAGATCGCGCTCGCGATCGCGCAGGCCGCGGATCGCGGAGTGGACCTCGTCGTTGCCGCGGCGCGGATCGAGCGCCTCGCGCTGGAACAGCTCGCGCGCGTCGGACAGGTACTCGATGAAGCCGTGGGCGGGGATCGCGTTGTCGGTGCGGGCGAGCAGCCGCATGACCTGGGCGCGCAGCGCGACCTCGTCATCGATCGACAGCTTCTTGCCGCCGGTGGTGCGCGCCGCGGCCCACGCGCGCGCGGTCGCCGACGCCATCTTGAACAGCCGCTCGAAGGTGTTGACCTTCGGATCGGACATGATGTCGAACGCGACCTGCAGGACGCGGAGCTCGCCGGGGCGCTCCGCGCGCTCCTGGAGCTTGGCCAGCGGCGGGCAGTGGGTGCGATCGCCGCACGCCTCGGCGTCGTCGAACAGCTTGCGGATCGCGGCGCTGTCGTCAGCGGTTTGCACGGAGCCCTCCCCGGCCGCGACGCGGCGCTCGCAGCCCGCCAGGACCGCGCAGGCGGCGAGCAAGATCGAGCGGAGGCGGCGGCGGGTCGACATGGTTGACCGACATCATAGCTTGCGCTTGGTCCGGGTCTCGTTCCGGCGCAGGATGCTCTGGTAGATCGGCTCGGGGTTCTTGGCGACCTGGTTGTCGATGATCGCCTTCCACCACGAGCTGCTGTCGGGGTGGGAGATGAAGAAGTCGACCAGGTTGAGCAGGCGATCGGCGCCCGGCATCGCCTGGATCTGCGCGGCCTTGTCGGTCTGGAGGTAGTGGCGGCCCTCGGCCTTGGCGTTCTTGGCCTCGGCCTTGGCGCCCGCGTCGGCCTCGGACGCGACGCCGTCGTGGATCGCCTTGCTGTCGCCGCCGACGCTGCTCTGGAACTCGTAGCTCTTGCCGTCGCCGAACAGCGACTTGTCGCCGCCGCCCGGGCGGCCGGCCCACACGACCTGCATCTGCGCGTCGCAGTGCTTGACCGCCTCGACCGCGAGCGGGCGCGCGAGCGAGAACAGCGGCGAGCCGGCCTCGTTGCCCGGTTTATCCGGATCGTCGTGGTCGTGGTGATGGTCGACCTCGGCGTGCGGGCCGTGATCCTTGGCGACCTCGGAGTGCGACGGCGGCAGCGGGTTGACCGCCTTGTAGTAGGTGCGGAACACCTTCTTGCCCTTGTCGTCGGTCTTCTCCTCGTTGACCACCGTGACCGGCCCGACCAGCGCCTCGACCTTGGCCTGCGGCATCTTCGACAGATCACCGCTCTTGAGCCGGCCCTCGATCGAGGTCTGGGCCTCGAGGTCCTCGACCGAATCGTGCAGGTAGTCGAGCGAGTCGCCGACGTCCTTCTTGAACTCGGCGTCCGGATCCTTGGGATCGACGGGCCGGCCCTCCTTCTTGGCCTTGGCCTTGTCGTTCTCGCTGCGGCCCGAGATGCTGTCGACGATCGCGACCAGGCCGGCGGTGACCTGCGCCTTGATCGCCTTGCGCGCCATCTGCTCGATCTGCTTGACCTGCTCGTTGATCATGTCGACGAGGAAGTCGAGCGGGATCATGATCTTCTTGGCGTACGCGGCGTACTGGTTGACCAGGGCGATCAGGTCCTTGGCCTTCTTGTAGACGCCCGCGTAGGTCGCGAACGCCGCGGTGATCGGCACCGACTGCGCGATGTGATCGACGCCGTACGGCAGGCTCACCATGATCGGATCGCCGATGATGCCGGGGCTGATCGGGAACGTCTTCCACTTGAGCTGGAGGTCGGGCACCGGCGCGACCATGCCGGCCGAGTCGAAGCCCTCGAGCAGCGTCGTACCCGCCGAGCCCTCCGGCGTGCCGGCCAGCTGCGCCTTGATCTTCGCCCAGCCGCTGTCGCCCTCGGCGGCCGCGATGCCGAACCCGCGATCGACGGTCTGGAGGATCGCGGCCTGGAGCTTGGGCAGCGACGGCAGAAGGACGTGCGCGATGCTGACCTTGGTATCGTCGCCGCCGAAGCTGCCGGTGGTGACCGGCTGGCGCTGCTTGTTGGCCTGGATCTTTCCCTTGGTGCTGGGATCGGGCTTGGGATCGAACAGCGTGTCGACGTAATAGTGCTGATCGCCGACCGTCGCGGCGCCGAACTTCGCGGTGTTGTTGGCCTTGACCTTCTCGGCGAACGCCTTGCTGGTCTGGTTCTTGTTCTTGAACGACAGCGCCTGCTCGATGTAGCTGTTCAGCGCGACCTCGACGAAGTTCGAGTGCGAGAAGTAGTCCTCGACCGCGTGCGACCCGGCGCCGAACTCGCTGCGCCCCAGCGGGCTCGAGCCGAGCTGCCCGGCCTTGAGCCAGCGGCCCTTGACCGACTCGTTGCTGTTGTAGATGTGGTTGGCCATCCCGCTGGGCGAGACCTGGTAGAGCTTGGGGTTCTCGACCTGGTTGCCATCGAACGCCGAGCCCTTGAGGTCGCGGTCGCGATCGGCGTCGGCGCTGGACCCGGCCGCGTCGACGACCTCGACCTTGTCGCCCATGCCTAGCTTGGCCTTGACCTGGTCCATCGGCGTGTGCGGCGCCTTGTCGACCATCTTGGTCGCCACCGTGCCGTCGGCCGGGCGCGGCTCGCCGACCTGGACCGGGAGCTTGCCGTCGGCCTTCTTGTGCTTCGGATCGGTGTTGGTGACGATCGTGTCGGCGGCGCCGGTGCCCATCGGGTTATCGATGTGCTCCTCGGGCCGGTACGCGCCGATCGCGCCCTTGTTGATCAGGTTGTTGGCGATCTTGGGGCCCAGCTCGAGGATCGCCATCGCCTTGATCACCGCGGTGGTCAGCTCGACCGCGCCCTTGCCCCCGATCTTGTCGCCCTTGGGGTTGGCGACGTCCTTGGGCAGGCCCTGCAGGCCGTTGATCACCGTCGGGACGTTGAGCTGGTTCATGTCGCGCATGAAGTTGCCGGAGTACATCTCCTTCAACCCCTGCGAGTCGCCGCTCGCGCCCGCGGCGTCCTTTTCGATGCTGCCGTGACCGTCCTCGTTGAACCCGGCGCCGAACCGGCGCACCGTCGACGCGTCGTGGCCGGTCGAGATCGCCGGAGCCTCGCCGCCGCCGGCGACCGCCGCGCCCACCTTGTCGGCCTCGGCCTCGGCGGCGTCGCCGCGGCCACCGACCTTCGCCGCCCCGGCCGTGGGCTGCGCCCCGCCCTGCTGGACGACGTGGACCAGCTCGTGGGCGAGGATGTTCTCGTCGCGCGGGCTGTGGCCGGCGCGGAAGAAGATGTTGTCGCCGACGGTGTACGCCGGCGCGTTCAGGTCCTCGCCGCCGCGCTGGGCCTGCGCATCGTTGTGGACCCGGACGTTCGAGAAGTCCGCGCGGAACTTCTGCTCCATGCGGAGGCGCACATCGTTGGGGAGCGGCGCGCCGCCGGTCGCCCCGGCCGCCTGCTGCGCGGCCGCCTGCCCGCGATCAGGCTGGCCCAGCCCGTCGGTCAGGCTGCGCTTGCCGACGGCGGCGTGCTGGTTGCGATCCGCGACGGCCTCGTCGATGAGGCTGGTCCCGCCGGGCTTTCTATCGAATGCGCTCATCGGTATCGACTCCGCCGTCGTTTGCCGAACGCTACCATGCCGGTGTCCGGACAAGGCGAACATTGCCGGGCCTCGCACCGTCGAAGAACGCTCAATTCACCGAACCAGCGCCGGCGACGATTTGCGTGCTGTGGAGGGAAGGAATTCCCAGCCCGGGGCGTATCCCTGTATGCGCTATCAGACCGAAGCCCGGCGGCACACGGCGACAAGCACGTTGTCCCACGACTCGCCGAGATCGGAGGTGTGGCAGATCGACGAGTCCGCGAATCCGGCATCGCCGAGCAGCCCGGCGAGCTCTTCGCGCCGGAACAGGTGACAGTACCGGGTTGCCGCTTCCCGGCGCTCGTGAATCACGAGATCACCTGGCTCGGGCGAGTCCGCCGACCGGATGTCACCCGGGTCGAGCTGGGGTCGAGTGCGCTCGTCATCGTGTACGGAACAGGTCACGAGGCCACCGGGCGCAAGGACGCGCCGCACCTCGCGCATCACGGCGAGCCGTCCGGACCGCGACGGTACGTTGTCGAGCATCTGCGCCCACAGCGTCACGACGTCGAACACGCCATCGCCGAACGGAAGCGTCTCGCCGTCGATCAGCTCGAACGAGCCACGGTGACCGCGTTGCAAGCCGATCTCCCGGGCGATCTGCAGCAGCGGTGGCGAGATATCGACGCCCGACGCCTCGTAGCCGAGCTGGCTCAGCGCGAAGGTCTCGCGGCCGGCGCCGCACCCGATGGTGAGCACCCGACCGGCGCGCGGGAAGTGCTCGCGGACCACCGTGGCCTCCCAGATCCGCAGCCCGCGATCAACGCGCTCGCGGTAGACCTCGAGCGCCGCCGCGGTCGCGTAGCTGTCCCGGACCTGGGCTCGCAGCGCGTGGTTGTCATCCACCATGCCACCACCGAGGTATCATGAACGGATGCCCGTGATCCTCCACAATCCCGCCGGCGTGTTCCCTGCCTACCGCGCCTTCAGCCACGCCACCGAGATCCGCGGCGAGGCGAGGCTGCTGATCATCAGCGGCCTGAACGGCTACGAGGTCGACGGCAAGACGATGCCGCCGTCGTTCGAGGCGCAGGGCGAGCTGATCTGGCAGCACCTCGGAACGATCCTGCGCTCGGCGGACATGGACTATCGAGATCTGGTATCGCTGCGCGTGTACCTCGCCTCGCCGGACGATCGAGAGGCCAGCACCCGGCTGCGGGTCAAGTACCTCGGCGACCATCGGCCTGCCGTGACCGTGGTGTGCTGCCAGCTGCTCGATCCGACGTGGAAGCTCGAGATCGAGGCCATGGCGGCGAAGTGAGCCCAGCTACGACGTCGTGAGCCGCACCAGCGGTGTCGCGACAAACGCCGCGTAGCGCTCGGCGGCCTCGGCGACGGCGCTGCGGACGCCGCGAGCCCAGGGCTCGAGCGGCCGGAGCTCGATCGCGATCCCCGATCTGCCGATGGTGCGGCGCCAGACCCCGACCACGGTGCCGTCGACGACGATGCACGGCGCGAGCAGGCCGCCGCCGGCGTTGATCGCGCGGACGTGGTCGGCGTGGAGCACGTCGCGGCGATCGCAATAGCCGACCAGGTACTCGTCGAACGCGGGCAGCAGGTGCGCCGAGGGCCCGCGCGCACTGCGACCACGGAGCGACCAGTACGCGACGCCGTCGACCAGCTCGGAGTCCAGATCGGCCTCGTTCGCCGCGAGCCCGGCGCGCGCGGCGCTCGTCGGCAGGCCGCTCCACCACACCAGGTCGCGCAGGGTCGCCGGCCCGCGACTCTCGAAGAACCGTCGCGCGAGCTCGCGGAGCGCGCTGTCCGCCGGGCGCGCCGGCGCCGCGGGGACGCGCTCGTCGAACGACGCGAAGGTCGACTGCTTGCCACGCCGCGCCCCGCTGCAGATCACCGCATCGAGCTCGGCGCGCGCGATGATGTGAATGAGGCGCTGGCCGTCGGTGGCGATCCGGTTGCGCTGGAGCACCGCGGCGACCTCCTGGCGGGTGAGCTGACCGCCCCCGCGGGTCGCCTCGCGGAGCGCGACCTCGGCGCGGTGCAGCGTGCGCTCGTCGAGCCCGAGCTGGCGATAGCGCGACGCGCTGGCCGCGATCACCCGCCGGCCGACCAGCGCGAGCATCCAGCGCAGGTCATCGCGCGCGACGTACTGCAACGTGCCGCGAAACACGTGGGTCCGCACGATCGAGCCGTCGGCGATCGCCTGCTCGACCGTCGACGCGGTCGCCCCCCTGGTTCGCTGGCCGACCGCCCACAGCGACGCGAGATAGTCTTGCGCTTGCACCGCGCCGAGCCACCCGACCGCCTCGGCGGGGCTATCGGCGGGCCGCGCGAGCAGCTGGCCGGCGAGCCGGCGATGACGGACCGGGCGAGCACGCGACATCGCACCGAGGCTACGATGCTTCCGTGTCATCCTCTTGTCAGGTTTGGCAGCCCTGCGCCCCGCCTCGATGGCCATCTATCTCGTGCACCTACCCGTCGTGCACCTACCCGGGCCTCACCTGGCAGGGCAGGCCGGCAAGCGCTCGCCCGGTCCCGGGATCGGGCACCGCGCGGCCGAGGCGTTCCTGGCCCAGCGCGGGCTCGTGCGCGACGTCGCGCTGGTGGTGCCGAGCTTCTCGGCCGCGGCGATGATGGCAGCGAGTACCGACCTCTTGGCCGGCCTGCCGCGGCGCGTGGCCGAGGTGTTCGCGGCCACGCTGCCGATCCGGATCCTCACGCTCGACGGACCCGCGCTGCGCTTCCAGATCCAGCTCGTCTGGCACGAGCGGACCCACACCGACGCCGGCGCGCAGTGGTTTCGCGACCTTGTGATCGGCGCGCTCGCGACGACCCACCGCGCGTGACCGCCCGCGCCGCCCGTCCGGCACGCGCGCTGTGATCGACAACCCGTGCGAGATTGGTCAGCTCGGGGTGTTGTTTTGCCTGCAGCGCGCCCACCCGCCCAGCGAGCGTGATGCGACCTCGATGACATGCGGTTCGACAGTCTTCGCGTCCCAGGTGGGACGCGCATCATCCCGATGTGCAACCCCGCTTGACGACACTGGCGTCATCTACTCCGCGCGCCCGGCGTCCCATCTGGGACTGCGCGCTCTCCGGATCGAGGAGCGCGCCTTCGAAGCCGTCGGCTCGCTCGAAGAACTCGCGGGCGCGCTGCGTGATCAACGCCCTGCGCGCCTCGGGCTCGAGCCCCGCGGGCAGCGGCGGACCGTAGACCCAGCGGAACTCGATGTGGTAAGGTGCCTGTCCTCGCATCGCCAGCAGGCCATTGTGGAGTGCCGCGTGGTGGCCAGTGCAGAGCAAAGTGACATTCCATAGATCGTGCGGTCCGCCGCGGGATTGCTCGATGATGTGGTGGACGTCCAGGTTCCGCGCTGACCGGCAGCCAGGTGCGGTGCAACGATGGTGATCGCGGGCGAACACCTGCTCGCGCAGCCGCGGCGTGACGGTGGTGGTCGCCCGCTCGGGTGCGGGCGCGTCGAGCGAGCCGAGGTCCCGGGCGTCGCAGGCTGCGCGCTCGAACACGTCGGGAGCGACGTCGATCTCGCGGCCGGCGCCGTTCTGCGTGGTGCGCCGGCAATCGGGGCACTGCTGGTAGGCGATCTGGTGCGCGGGGCCGCCGGCACCGGAGCCCGGAGCGATCGCGCCGCGGCACAGCGTCTCGACGAAGTCGGCGTCGCTGAGCTCGGTGCCGCGCTCGGCGGCGAGGACCGCGCGCGCCTGCCGCCACAGCGCGTGGACCTCCGGCGGGAGCTCGATGCGCACCACCCGTGGGCGCAGATCCGGCACGGTCGGGTCCTCGGGGTGATCGCCGGGCAGGTGGCCAGTGACCACGCGCTCGATCTGGTTGGCGACCAGGCCCTTGGTGGCGGTCAGCCACGCGGCTTCGGTCTCGGCGGTCGCGACCCGCGTCAGCTCGCGCACCGCCGAGTAGGTCAGCGCGCCGCGCGCGAGGGCCGCGGTGGTCTCGGGCAGCGCGGCGAGGCTGCGGGCGACGCGCATCCGCTCGCGCGCGGCGTGCGGGCCGTAGCCGAGCACGCGCTCCATGTACTCGTAGTGACTGACGTAGCCGAACAGAAAGCAGATCTTGAGCTGCTCGGCCCGCAGCAGATCGAAGAACTCCGCGGCGTCGAGCGCGCTGCGATGCACCGCGTATTCGCGCAGCCGGCGGTCGATCTCCTTCCATTCGATCGGTCCCGTCAGGGGATTGGCGGCCTCGTGTCCGTCTGTGAGTCCACTCGCGCTCTGCAGCTCCATGGCACCTTGTCCTTTGTACTCGCACACCGCACGTGCGCGCCCCTTCTAGCACGCAGGTTTTCGACGCGATGTCCTGCGTTCTCCGGCGATGAAATCGGCGGCCCCGGAATTTTCCCGCGTCGCTCGCGCCGCGCAGGCACAGCGCAGGCCATGACCGCTGGCGCTCGATCAGCGGTGCACAGCCGCTCCGCGATTCTTGATTGTCAATTTTACTGTCAAGCATGATCGACATAGATAATTGCGACTACCAGTCTTTGCCAGACAGCTCGAGAGCCGCAAGGTGAATCGGGCCGCGCGCGAAGTCTCGCCTGGAGGTACGCGTAGCCGAACCGCGCCGACGTAGGGATTGAGCGAGCTGCGCCGAACGCCCGCGAGTAGCTGCCGATGCCGAGCCTCCAGCGCGGATCGTCGCGGGGCGCGCGAGGATATGGGCGCGGCGCGCCTGGATTCGAGCCTGGCGCCGGTCACGCAGCTCGTCTGGCACGAGCGGACCCACACCGACGCCGGCGCGCCGTGGTTTCGCGACCTCGTGATCGGCGCGCTACGTGACGACCCGCCGCCCGCGCCGCCCGTATGGCGCGCGCGCCGTGATCGCCGGCCGCCATCGGTGGTAGCGTCGCCGCGATGTTCGATCTCTCGGGCAAGGTCGCGATCGTCACCGGCGGCAACGGCGGGATCGGGCTCGGCATGGCGCGCGGCCTGGCCAGCGCCGGGGCTCGCGTGGTCGTCGCCGGCCGCAACCGCGACAAGTCGCGCCGCGCGGTCGCCGAGCTCGAGCAGCTGCGGGCCTGCGGCGCGCTCGCCGTCGACGTCGACGTGACCGACGAGGCCTCGGTGGCGGCGCTGTTCGCCGAGACCGTGGCCCGGTGCGAGCGGCTCGACATCCTGATCAACAACGCCGGCATCAACATCCGCAAGCCGCCGCACGAGCTGTCGCTCGCCGAGTGGCACCGCGTGATCGATACCAACCTGACCAGCGCATACCTGTGCTCCCACGCCGCCTACCCGCTCCTCAAGCGAGCCGGCGGCGGCAAGGTCATCAACGTCGGATCGATCATGTCGATCCTCGCCACGAGCTTCACCCCGGCCTACGCCGCCAGCAAGGGCGGCATCGTCCAGCTGACCCGGGCCTGCGCCGCGGCGTGGGCGCGCGACAGCATCCAGGTCAACGCCGTCCTGCCGGGCTGGATCGATACCGAGCTCACCGAGGGAGCTCGGCGCGAGGTCCCCGGGCTCCACGACAATGTCCTGCGCCGCACCCCCGCCGGCCGCTGGGGCTCGGTCGACGACCTGCGCGGCATCGCCGTGTTTCTCAGCGCACCGGCCTCGGACTTCGTCACCGGCGCCGCGATCACGGTCGACGGCGGCTACTCGATCCAGGGCTGACGGCGTGGCGAGCGGGTACGGCGTGACGCCTTCCCGCTGCGCACTGCAGCCCGATCACGGCGGAGCTTGGCGCGTTCGCGACTCACCCGGATCCGGCCGGGGCCTTCGCGCCCAGCGCGTCGCCGGTCGCGGGCCGGCCGTCATCCTGGGGACCCCGGACCTGGTCCTGTCCCGAGCGCTGGTCCGCCGGCTTGCTCGCGCGCATCAGGTTGTTCGCAGTCGTGACGAGCGCGACGTGAGAGAACGCCTGCGGGAAGTTGCCGACGAGGCGACCGGCCCGGACGTCGTGTTGCTCGGAGAGCAGGCCGACGTCGTTGCGAAGGCCGAGCAGGCGGTCGAACAACCGCCGCGCCTCGTCGAACCGGCCGATCATGATCAGCGCGTCGGCGAGCCAGAAGCTGCATGCGAGGAACGCGCCTTCTCCGTGCACGAGGCCGGTCTCGCGCTCGGCCGGATCGTGGCGCATCACCAGCCCGTCGACCACGAGGCGTTGCTCGATCGCGCGCACGGTGCCCACGATGCGCGGATCGTCCGCAGGTAGAAATCCGGTGGTGGGTAACAGCAGCAAGCTGCCGTCGAGCCAGGTCGAGTCGTACGACTGCACGAAGCTGCCGAGCCGAGGATCGAACGCCTTCGTGCAGATCTCGGCGTGAATCTCGGCCGCGATGGCGCGCCAGCGGTCCACGGGGCCGGCGAGCCCGGCCTCGTCGCTCAGCTTGATGCCGCGGTCGAACGCGACCCATGCCATCACCTTGCTGAGCGTGTAGTGCCGTGGCTCGCCGCGACTCTCCCAGATCCCGCGATCCGGACGTCGCCAGATGGTCTCGAGGTGATCGAGCAGGTGCCGCTGGAGCGACCAGGCCTCGGCGCTGCCGGGCACACCCCCGCGATACGCCTGGTACAGCGCGTCCATCACCTCGCCGTAGACGTCGAGTTGGAGCTGATCGTGTGCGGCATTGCCGATCCGGACCGGCCGTGCGCCTTCATAGCCGGGCAGCCAGTCGAGCGTCAGCTCGATCAAGCGATGTTCGCCGGCCAGCCCATACATGATCTGCGCCTGATCGGGCGCGCCCGCGACCGCGCGGAGCAGCCAGTCCCGCCACGCGGCTGCCTCGTCGAAGTAGCCGGCGTTCATCAGCGCGAGCAGCGTGAGCGTGGCGTCGCGCAGCCAGCAAAACCGGTAGTCCCAGTTGCGCGCCCCGCCGAGGGTCTCGGGCAGGCTCGTGGTCGGGGCCGCAACGATGCCGCCGGTCGGCGCGTAGGTCAGCCCCTTGAGCGTGATCAGCGAGCGCAGGATGAGTTCGCGCTCGTCGCCACCGGCCGTCGTGGCGCGGCTCGCCCATTCGCGCCAGAACGCCTCTGCATCGGCGAGGCTGGCCTGCGGATCCGTCGGGTCCGGCGGCGGGAGGTGCGACGGCGCGTACGACAGCGCGAACGGGATCGATTCGCCGGCGGACACGGTGAACTCTCCGACGGTGCGCCCGCCCTTGCCCTCGAGCGCCACCGGGGTGCGCAGCACCACCTGATCGGCCCCCGCGATCGCGCGCAGCGAGCGATCGGGCAAGCGGTGGACCCATGGCACGCGCGCGCCGTAGCCGAACCGGATCACCAGCTCGGTCCGCATCTGCATCGTGCCGCGCTCGCCGACGACGATCCGCACGAGGTTCGAATCACCGTCCCGGGGTGGCATGACATCGATCACCACGACCGCGCCGGTCGCGGACTCGAAGCGGGTCTCGAGGATCAGCGATTCACCGCGATACCGCCGCGACGTCGCGCGCGCGACGCCCGGATCGGCGGGACCGATCAACCAGCGGCCGTGGTCCTCGCCGCCGAGCAGCGCGGCAAAGCACGCATCCGAGTCGAAGCGCGGCCAGCACAGCCAGTCGATCGAGCCGTCGCGCCCGACCAGCGCGGCGGTCTCGCAGTCGCCGATCATGGCGTAGTCTTCGATGGGAAGCGGCATCCTGCTGATCCTAGCGCGCGCTACCGCGGCCGCGGCGGCAGCTGGTCGTACGGCGTGAACCCCTCCCACTCGATCGGCGTGAGCTTGATCGCGAGCAGGGTCTCCAGCAGCGCCTGGTAGATGCCTTCCCCGTTGGAGCTGTTGGTCATGATCAAGAGGCCCGTGCCGTCATCGAAGCCGACCGCGTAGTGCCGCCAGCCGTCATCGTGGCCCTCCTTGAAGAACGCCTTGCCGCCCGGCGTCCGGTACACGCCCCAGCCGAGCCCGTAGCTCAGCTCGATCGCGCGGTTCGCATCGGTGGTCTCGGTGTCCAGCGTCGGAAACTGGTGGGCCGAGTCGATCCGGATCTGCGGGCTCAGCATCTGGTCGCGGGTCTGGGGCCGCAGCCCCCTGCTCTGCATCACCGCCGCGACCAGCCGCGCGTAGTCAGCGAGCGTGGTCTGCATCCCTCCGGCGGCGTCGGGCCGTTTGCGGCGCTGCGGCCCGAGCGCGCGCCCGTACTCGTCGTAGGCATCGGCGTGGTCGGCCTCGAAGCGCGGCTGCCACACCATGCTGGTCCGGGTCATGCCGAGCGGGCCGAACACGCGGGCGTCCATCAGCTGATCGAGCGGCGCCTGCATGATGGTCTCGACGACCAGCTGCAACAGCGCGATCCCCTCGCCCGAGTACGCGAACCGCGTGCCGGGCTCGAAGTGGAACGCCAGCTTGCGATCGTCCTCGAACGCGCGCCAGTTGGCGAATCCGCTGGTGTGGTCGAGCAGCATCCGCGCGGTGAGCTTGTCGGCGCGCGCGTCGCCCGCGAGGTCCGTGTATTTCGGGTATTCGGCCAGCGGCCCGGGCAGGTAGTCGCGGATCGGCCGATCGAGCTCGAGCCGGTGGGCATCGACCAGCTGCATCACCAGGACGGCGAACGCCGCCTTCGACAGCGAGGCCGCCGTCATCACCGAACCGACGGTGAGCGGCAGCCGGCGCGCCTGGTCGCGCGCTCCGTAGGCGCGCAGGTACACCGGCTCGCCGTGCTCGAAGATCGCGATCCCGACGCCCGGAACCTCGGCGGCGCGCATCAAGCGCTCGACCGTGGCATCGATCTGCGCCGCCGCGATCGAGCTCCCGTCCAGCCGCGTGATCCTGGCGCCGGTGGCACAGCCTGCGCACAGCATGGCAGCGAGTACGAGTCTTACCATGCCGGACCTTAGCGCGACTCCGGCGGTAATCGCCGCGTCGCGGCCGCCCGCGCGGGAGCGGACCTCTCGTCGCAGGCGGAGGTAGGAGCCGGCGAGCCACGATGGCGGCGAGAGCCATCCTGGCGCGCTCGGTCACAGGACCGACACCCATGACGCCCGAGACGGCGGCGTCTGGACACTTCCGCTCGACGGTGACGCCTGCCTATGGGGTCGTCTTCTTCCAGCCGTCCAGCTCGGTGATGCGTGCGAACCACGCGGTGATGTTCGGGAACTCCGACAGCGGGAGGTCAACCTCCTTCGCGTACATCAGCGACGACGCGAGCGTGAGATCAGCGACGGTCAGCGCTGTGCCGACCACGTACGGCTTGCCGTCCAGCCGCTTGTTCAGGACGGCGGCGAACCGGCGGAAGTTGCCGAGCGCCTCGTCGATCCTCCGCGCGTCCGGCTCGCCCATGCCCATCATCGGCTTGATGATCTTCTCGAAGGTCATCGTGCCGAGCTGTGGCGAGAAGTGCGACGCATCCCAGAACTGCCAGCGCGCGACATCGGCATGTGCCGCCTCGTCGCGCGGGAGCAGCCCTGCTTCAGGCACCCTGGAAGCGAGGTACTGCATGATGGCACGCGACTCGGTGAGCACGAAGTCACCGTCGACCAGGGTCGGGATGGCGCCGTTGGGGTTGAGCGCGAGGTATTCGGGGCTTCGATGTTCGCCCCTGGCGAGGTCGAGCGTCTTCTCCTCGAGCGGCAGGCCGAGCACGGCCGCTGTCAGGCGGACGCGACGGACGTTGGGCGACAGCGCGTTCATGTAGAGCTTCATGGTTCCTTGTCCTTGAGTGTTCGACCTTCTGGTCCTGAGACGGCACGAGGCGCACGAATTCATCGGCTGCGTTCACGAATGTCGGTTCGCGGTGTCGGCCCCGCCGGTGTATGCGGACATCGAACGCCAAGACGACGCGAGGACCCCGAAACGCATCGGCCTGGCAAACTGCCGAGAACCCATGGCAAGTTCGGCGCATGCGCGCGCAGCCGGCCGACGAGGACTTCCGCACTCAGCTCGAGCCGCACCGGCGCCCGATCACGCTGCACTGCTACCGGATGCTCGGGTCGCTGCAGGAAGCCGAGGAGATCGCCCAGGACAGCTTGCTTCGCGCCTGGCAGCGGCTCGACCAGCGAAGGGTTCCTGGCTCGACGCGCGCCTGGCTCTACAAGATCGCCACCAACGCCTGCCTCGACGTCCTGAAGGTCCGCCGGCGCCGCGCCCTTCCCCACCTGCTCGGCCCGGCGGCGAGCCCGGCCGCCGGCTTCGGCCCACCGCTGCCGGAGGCCGTCTGGATCGAGCCGGCGCCCGATGCGCTGTTCGACGCGGCCGACGAGGTGGCGCCCGGACCCGACCAGCGCGTGTCGCTGCGGGAGAGCGTCGGTCTCGCGTTCATCGCCGCGCTCCAGCTCCTGTCGCCCAGGCAGCGCGCGACGCTCCTGCTCGTGGATGTCCTGGGCTGGATACCCGAGGACACGGCGAGCTTGCTGGACACGACCGTCGCATCCATCAACTCGCTGCTCCAGCGGGCGCGCAAGAACGTCGAGTCACGAGCCGGCGACGACGGCGTCTCCGGTCCCACCGATGACGCGCTGCTGCGGCGCTACATCGCCACCTGGGAGAGCGGCGATCTCGACGCGTTCGCCGCGCTGCTCGCGGAGGACGCCCGGCTCGCGATGCCGCCGCAGCCCGAGTGGTACGCCGGGCCCGCAGCGATCTGTCAGTTCCTTGCGCGCGTCATGGCCACCCGGCCGCAGCGCTACCGGCTCGTTCCGGTGGCCGCAAATCGTCAGGCCGCCGTCGCGGTCTACACGGCGCCGCCCACCGGTGGGGAGTTCCGCGGCGAGGCCATCAACGTGATCGCGATGCGCGATGGTCGCGTCACGCAGATGACGCGGTTCGCGACGCCGCATCTGTTCCCGCGGTTCGGCCTCCCCACCCACCTACCGGCCGTGCGTTCGTAGGCGCTCGACTCAGAGCGCCGTGACGCCGTTCGGTGTCCCGAGGCCGGTCGGGCCGTCATAACCGGCGCCCGCGGTGCACAGGTACGCGGGGCTGCAGCTGCCGTTGCTGCCCGAGGTCACGTCGAACAGCGCGCTGGTGTGCGCGTAGGGGTCCGAGCCGAAGGTGACCGAGCCACCGTTGACGCCGTAGATGCCACCGATCAGCGGCGCCGAGACGCTGGTCCCGCCGAACACCAGGAATCCGGTGCGGTTGCGAGACGTCGGGCCGAACACCGCGACGCCGGTGCTGGGATCCGCGACCGCCGAGACGTCGGCCACGGTGCGCCGGGCGCAGCCGGCATCGGTCTGCCAGGCCGGCTTGGCAAACACCGTGCTGCAGCCGCTGCCGGCGCCCGCCCACGCGGTCTCGGTCCAGCCGCGCGGGTTGGCCGCGGCGCGGAGCGAGGTGCCGCCGACCGCGATGACGTGCGGCGATGATGCCGGGAACTCGACGCCGAACCCCGCGTCGCCCGAGCTCGCGGTGATCGCGACGCCGGCGTGGTTGTACGACGCCTCGAACGACGTCGCCCCGCTCTCACCGCCGCCGTAGCTGTTGCTGATCACGTGCGCGCCGAGCCTGGCCGCCGTGTCGACCGCCGCGGCGAGGTTCGCGAAGCTGTTGGTGTCGCCCTCGACCAGCAGCAGCTTGCATCCGGGACACATCGCGCTCGCCATGTCGAGATCGAGCGCGGTCTCCTGCGCCCAGCCGACGTCGAGTCGCGGGAAGCTCGTCCCGCCGCGCTGATCGACCTTGCGGAAGCAGCCGTTCGCGGTGGTGCACGGCGGCAGCCCGAACGTCGAGCGATACGTCGCGAGGTCGGCCTCCGCGTTGGGATAGCCGAACGCATCGACGATCGCGATGATCGTCGATGACGATCCCGTGGCGGTGATCTTGTAGGCGTCGCGCAGCTGCACCGGGCCGAGACCCGCCGGCGTCGCGTTCACCGCCACGTTGCCGGCCGCGTCGACGAGCACACGCGCGTGGCAGCGCGCCTGGCCCGACGCGTCGCACACCAGCGCGTGCTTGGCGCTGGCGATCTCGTCGGCGGTCATCGTGGTCGTGGCGTCCTCGTCGCCGTCACTCACCGCACAAGCGGAAAGGCTCAGCGCGACTGCGATGGAAGCTGCTCGTGATACAGACCGGCCCCTGCGAGAGATTTGCATGGACTCCTGGTGCTGGTCTGACAGCGCACCGTCGCATCACCGACACTGACAATTGACGAGCATTCCACCCCGCATTCACGGACCACAGACTGCGCGGACGCGGCCTGTCGTCGGACGGGCTAGACCGCTCTCACCGTGCCGCCGGCGCCTGCTTCGCGGCCTCGTGGATCTCGATCGGATTGCCGTCCGGATCTTCGATCTGGATCTGCCGGCCGCCCGGCCCGACCTCCATCTCATTGCGAAACGTCACCCCGGCGTGCTCGAGCGCGGCAATGCGCGCGGCGAGATCGTCGACGTAGATCACGATCCGGTTCCATCCGCCGGGCTCCTGGCGCCGGCCGTCGGGCATCGGCCGCGACCCCGAGCTTCCCGGGCCGCTGAGCAGCAGGTGCAGCGCGCCGCGCGACACCGTCGCGAACACCGGACCCGAGCGCTGCTCGAGCTGGAAGCCGAGCGGGCCGGTGTAGAACGCGATCGCGCGATCGACGTCGGCGATCTGGTAACGGACCACGGCGTCGCTGGTCCTGGTCGGGGCGAACACGGTCTGCCGGGGCGCTGCTGATGCTTCGTGCTGGCTCATACAACCTCCGCAGGTGAGCACGAGCGCCAGGAGCAGCCCGTGGTGAGTGGGTTGGCTTCTCATCCCGGCAGACTAGGAACGTCGGCGCCCCGTCGCTTGGACGAATTTGACCCCCGGTGGCCCTCGGTCGTCGGCGACCGCCACGTGGTTATCCTTGGCGGGCGCGCTCGCCTGGACGAACCGCCCCGGAGACATCCCTGTGAGCTCGCGGAAGTCGCGGATCAGGTGCGGCTGGTCGAAGTACCCGCACGCAAGCGCGAGCCGGCCCCAGTCGGGCATGTTCGCACGCCGGGCGAGGGCGCTCGCCCGCTGGAACCGCAGCACGCGGCTCAGCCGCTTCGGTGTCATGCCGACCTCGGCCGTGAACACCTCGATCAGCCGGCGCCGGCTCAGCTGCAGCCTCGCCGCCACCTCGCCGACCGTGGTCCCGGGCCGCCCGAGCTCCTCGAGCGCGAACGGCACCGCCGGGTGCCCGTGCGGTTCGGCCAGCCGCTGCATCAGCACCTGCTCGAGCACCGCGAACCGCGCCGCGGCCGTCGCCGCCGCGCACAGCCGCTCGCGCAGCTCGCTCGCGGCGCCGCGCCACAGCGCCGCCAGCGCGACATGCTGATCGGCGAGCGCGCCCGGCGGGACGCCGAGCAATGGCCCGGCGCACCCCGGCCGGAAGTGCACCCCGACGATCGACGCGTGCTCGCGGGTGTCGATCACGAAGTACCTCCCGTACGCGCCCGACACGCTCGCCCCCGCGTACCGCCGGCACGCGCCACCCTCGCGATCGTAGATCCGGAGCTCGTCCTCGTGCAGGTTGACCACCAGCTCCAGCGTCGCGCTGGGCACGATGCGCTCCATCGCGTGCCCGGGCGCGTCCCGCAGCGACCACAGGTACTCGATGAAGTGCGAGAGCGGCGGACGGGGAATGTGCGTCAGGTACTCCATCGCTCCGTCGATGACCATGACATGTCGGCCTCGCACACGCAGCCGCGGAAGCCTCGCGGCGCGCGCTAGAACGCCAGGCCGAGCGACGAGCCGACCTCGACGGCGCCCTGCGACGAGTCGCCGACCAGGCCCATCGGCCTGGCCGACACGGTCCACAGCACGCCGCGCTGCTTGATGAGCTCGACGCCGAGCTCGGCCGCGACCGCGAAGTAGCTCGCCTGGAGGTACGCGTAGCCGAACCGCGCGCCGATGTAGGGATTGAGCGAGCTGCGGTTGCCGGCGCCGAACGCCCGCGAGTAGCTGCCGATGCCGAGCGTCACGGTGACGCCCGCCCGCTCGGCCATGGTCGGCGCGGCGTAGCCCATGACCTCGAGGCTCGAGACCGGCGACAGGCCGCCGACGCCGATGCCACCGCCGACGCGGTTGCTGCGGCCCTGGCCGAGCACGCCGAGCCCGAGCAGCGAGCCGCGCGCATGACCGAGGAACCTGCCGCGGGCGTACGGATCGAACGGGCGCGGGGCTTCGAACCGGACGTCGAGGACCGCGACGCGCCTGGTGTTGTCGGCCATCGCGTTGGGGTCTGCGATCGCCGCGCCGGTGAGCTTGCTGCGCTCGTGCTCGAGCGCCGCGCGGTGCTCGGGATCGAGCGCCCGATCGCCGAGCTGCGCGTCGATCTCGCCGATCCGCGCCTGGACGTCGGCGCGGACGATCGCCGCGTCGCCCTCGCTCTCCATCGCGATGATCGACGACACGTCCTGCGCGGTGATCGTCGAGTGCTTGCCGAGCCAGTCGAGCACATCGGGCAACAGCCGGGGCAGGATCTTGATCCGGTAGCTCGCGGCGGACGCGTCGCCGTCGTCGGCGGCGGCGTCGCCGCGGAAGTGGACCTCCTCCGCGAACACGCGCCCGCCGAGGCGGTAGACCTCGCGCCGGAACGCGCTGGCGGTCGACAGGAGATTGGCCGCCGACGCGGCGACCGAGCCGTTGCTGACCAGCGACGCGTCGGTGTTGACGTCGGCGTACCCGGTGCTGGTCGCGGCCGCCGCGGGCGCGGCCGGCGCCTGGTGCGTCGAGGGCGGCGCCTCGCGGGGAGCTGCCGGGGCCGAACCCGAGGCCGGAATCGTTGCGGTCTTCGCGGCGCCCGCACACGCAGCGATCAGGATCGTGCCAACCACAAGGAGCGACGTGAAACCGTGTCGATGCATCATCGACGGGATAACGCCGGTCGCCCCGACGAACTTTCAATGTAAGCGAGCGGGTGGGCCGCCGTTAGCGCCGCCCCGCCGCGACGCCGATCACGGCTCGAGCCGGATGAAGTACGTCGCGTCGGCCGCGATCGCGATCGACGACGCGCGCAGCGCGCCGGACGGACACGTCGCCGTGAACGACGCGGTGCCCGGCGGCAGCCCGTAGACCAGCGTGTAGCCGGTGGGGTCGGTCGCGACCGACGTGGGATCCGGCGAGCCGTTCCTGGCGTACACGATGCGCTGCGGCTTCGGTGTCACCGCGAGCGTGCAACCGTCGAGGCCGGTGCCGAGGCAGTCGCCGAGGATCAGCTGCGCGAGCGCGGTGTTGGCGGGATTGCCGATCTGGATCAGCTCGGCCGCGGTCAGCACCGGCAGCGGCGCGACCGTGTCGCCGTCGAACGGATGCGCGGGATAGAAGTAGCTCGCGGCGTAGGTCCCCGGGGTCGTGACCACGTGGGCGGCGAGCGCGCTGCCGGCGGTATCGACCAGCGCGGAGAACCCACCGCTGGCGTCGGTCGTGCGGGTGAACACCTGGCCGCCGACCTCGAGGACGCCGGTCACGGTGGTGCCGTTCGCCGCGACCCCGGTGCCGAGATCGAGCGCCTGGCCGGAGATCATGATCTGCGCCGGCGCCTGGGTGCCGAACGGCAGGCCCTTGCAGCCGAACGGCGTCTGGGCGTCGGCCGCGGCGTCGCCGGTGCCATGATGCTTGGTCGGAAACGAGCACGCGGTCAGCGCGACCGCGACCGCGACCGCCGCGGCGCGCATCACCAGCGCCCCGCGAGCGCGACGCCGACGTGATCGCGCGCCACGACCGGCGCGACGCGCGGTCCACCGACGATCCACACCACGACCGCTGCGGCGAACAGCCCGCCGCCGGCGGCAAAGCCGATGTTGGCGATCCGCGCATCGTGCCGGGCGTCGGAGTTGAGCGACAGGGCGTTCGCATCGTCGCAGGTCGACGTGGGACACAGCGCGTCGGAGCGCTGCTCGCGATCCCGGCCGCGCAGGCCGTAGGTGATCCCGAGCGCGATCCCCGCCGCGCCGACCGCGGCGAGCCCGATCGCGACGCCGCGCGTCCCGGTCAGCCGCGACGGCCTCGGCGAATCGCGCGGCGCGGCGTCATCGTGGTCGTCGTCGTCGTGGACGGCGGCGGCCGGCTGTCCCGGGCGCGGCGCCGCCGCGGCACGCACCGGCGGCGGCTCCGGCGCGGCCGGCGCCGGCGATAGCTTCGGGACGTCGAGCTCGACCACCTGGGCCTCGCGGTCGATCTGCACGTGCTGGGTCCACGGCAGGTAGCCGTCCGCGCTGGCGACGAGATCGTAGCCGCCGCCATCGACCGGCACGCTCTGGTCCCACAGCGCGCGCTCGAGCCCGACGCCGTTGCGCGCGATGGTCAGGCCATCGACGCGGCTGGCCTCGGGCACGTTGATGCGGAGCGACGACAGCCGCGGCGCCAGCAGCTTCTCGCGCCGCCGCGCTTCCTTCTCGCGCTTGCCATCGCGCGCGTTCTTGGCGGCGACCACGGTCTTGCGGAACGTCGCCCACGCCGTCGCGAGCTGGTGGTTCCTCTCGCGGCAGTCGGCGAGGTTGAGCAGCGTGCCGACGCTGGACTCGAGGCGCTCGCTGGCGTCGAGCTTCTCGCACGCCTCGGCGATCTTGCCCAGCCGCAGCAGCTTCTTGCCCTCGCGGAACAGCACGTCGGCCTCGGCCGTCTGGGCGCGGGCCGGCGGCGCCGCGATGGCGAGCGCGAGGCAGCAGGCGATGAGCTTACCGATCGTCATACAGCGGATCGGCGTGCTCCGGCGCCGGCCGATGCGGCCTGAGCTTCGACCTGGACCTGGCGGCCGGTGGCTCCGGCGTCGCAGCACCCGCGGCCGGCGCGGCGCCGGCATCGACGTCGTGGGCCGCGGCGCCGACCACCGCGCCTGCGTCCGGTGCGATCGGCGGCTCGGCGGTCATCCGCGGTGCCGGCTCCGGCGGTGCGATCGGCGCGGCGGCCGCGGCGGGCCGCGCGGGACCCGGCAGCGCCTCACCGCCGGTCATCGCGATCACGGCCACGATCCCGGCGACGGAGATCGCGCCGGCGACCCCGAGCCGCACCGCGATCCGGCGCGACGCGCCGCTCGGCTGAGTCATCCCCACCGCCGAGCTCAGCGTCGTCGGGTGCGCCCCGGCGGCGCCCGGCGCCGGCAGGACCGAGCGCGGTCCGCTCGGCAGCGTCGCCGCGGGCGTCGCCGTCCTCACCGGCACGTCGCGCGCGCTCAGCCGGATGAGCAACGCGTCGCACGCGGCCTGCAGCTCCAGCATCGACTGGAACCGATCGCGGGCCGACTTCGCGAGGCAGCGCAGCACGATGTCGTCGAGCTCGTCCGGCAGGTCCGGCGCGACCTCGCTCGGCCGGGCCGGCGGGTCGTTGATGTGCGCGCTGATCAGCTCGCCGACGCCGGCGCGATCGAACGGCAGCTGACCGGTCACCAGGCACGCGAGCACGCAGCCGAGCGAGTAGATGTCACTGCGCGCATCGACCTCGCCGGCGCCGCGACACTGCTCGGGCGACATGTACGCCGGCGTCCCCACCATCGTGCCCGCCAGGGTCTGGCTGCGATCGAGATCGCCGGACAGCTTCGCGACCCCGAAGTCGAGCACCTTGGGCCGCTCGCCGCCGAGCGCCTCCGGATCGCGCACGATGATGATGTTCTCGGGCTTGAGATCGCGGTGGATGATCCCGGCGGCGTGCGCCGTCGCGAGCGAGCCCGCGACCTGCCGCGTCACGCGCACCGCGTCGGCGAGCTCGAACCGGACCAGCCGCCGGAGCCGGCGCTCGAGCGTCTCGCCCTCGAGCAGCTCCATCACGATGTAGGCGCTGCCGTCGCTGTGAAACCCGAAGTCGTACATCTGGACGATCCCCGGGTCCGGGATCGACGTCATCGCGCGGGCCTCGTTGAAGAACCGC
>Ga0307515_10001499_pt1 | contig 52270 bp, 50 predicted proteins | sample 17_EM_MG_FD_194513 | JGI IMG/M metagenome (GOLD analysis project Ga0307515, IMG submission 194513) | Populus trichocarpa ectomycorrhiza microbial communities from riparian zone in the Pacific Northwest, United States - 17_EM | ecosystem: Host-associated > Plants > Roots > Unclassified | place...
TTCGCCGAGTATGCTCTCTCCTTTCCCATATATTTGCCTGTCTTTCTCTCTCTCTTTGCTCTTTAGACAATCACTTTTGTACGATAGTCAATTCAATATCTCTATTCGTACTCGATTGATCTCAACAGCACCAACATTTTTCAAACCAAAATAGATTAGTTCCCGTATAGCAACTAAGTACATTGTGTGGGTAGTCTAAATTTACCAAATTGTGAAGATACTAACAGTCCTAAGTGGTGGTGGACTTGGCCACAATAACCCGATGCTTCATCTGATTAAGGAAGCAGAAGAGACATTCCCTCTCGCTGAAATTCGCTACGTAATCAGCATAGGCACGGGCGCTCAACAAGGCCTAAAGTTGGCAGCTGACGGTACTATGAGAACTAACATGTCCGGAGTGTCTGTTCTGGGGTAGCGCCATGATTGATACAGCGGTTGTTGCGGCAGCGATTGCGACGTCCAGTGAGCACATACATCATTTTGCGGAAGATAAATTCCGTACAACTGGAAAGTACAACAGGTTCAATGTTCGCGAAGAAACAAATATCGCGCTCAAGAAAATGTATACTATGCGCCAGGCTACTGAAACATACCTTCAACAGGATTCCAGTGTAGAATACACCAACGATTGTGTCTCTCGTTAACAAAACCTCAATTTCAACCTTCAGCGAGGCTCGCGCACATCATTTAGCAGTTCCGATGACATTCAATCGCTCATAGGGTCTACCATACCCCCGCAGATTCTTGAGTGTGTTCTAGATATGCCCCTGGACTAGTGACTATGTTCGAAGCAACTTTAAATTTTGGTTAAATTCGGTATGCGCACACAATCAATACCTTGCTAAAGCTGACAGATTAACTTAGATTAATATCAGTAGACGTTTGACAGTGGCATTGGTGATGCTCTGGAGCCAAAAGACCCACCGATATTCTTCAACATAACGGTATGAAGGCATAGGTAGAACATTCATCGTTGAGCTTCTGGTGTGTTTGGGGTTATTTTGGTGAGGTTCAGTGAAATCGGTCCTGTAGATGGAACAAATCTGCTTGAGATGGTAGACGAAAACCAACTAATTTGCGTAGAGGAATTGATTTAGATTAACGTGTCCTTAGTCGTGATATATGTACTTCATATGATAAATCCCTAGCGAACGCTACAGCCACATGCAGCCCTTAACCACGTAGGAATGTGAAATAGGCTCAGTTGAGAAGGAATAACCGCCGGCGACTCTGGAGATTCCTTCGTGTTCGGCATATGCATAGATACTTCCTTATTCCACAGTTCTGGAAGTACCAGCCATGCGAACGCCGCTTTACTATTTCTGAGGCAGTAACTCGACGCCGTGGATATGCAGTGGCAATTGTTGCTCAAGTCAATCAATGGTGTCCATCGAACTGAATAGACACCTTCAAACTGCGTAAATTAAATTAGTGCCATGTTGCGAAAGATACCTCATAAGTACATTAACAGAATCATCTAGTTGAGCATAAATGCACAGGTTGCTCAAGAATAATGAGGGTATTTATTCTAGTTCCTAACTATAAATTGACGGGGTGAATGTTTAAGGGCTAATCACTCTGAAATTGAGTCAATATACATATGCACAGTTTTTTAAAAAGCTAGTAATTTTCTTAAATTGACTCTTGGCAATGACTATTCAAGAGCTAGGATTGCAGGCGTGCTGTCACTAAAAAATTTGACCAGTAGAAAGGTACGGCCAAGACCGAGGCTATAAAAATAGTAGCACAGAGAGATACAGTATGTGTGCGTTGCCACGGAAACGATCGAAAAACAGCTCGATAAAAACACAAAAGTTGAAATACAATGTGGGCGTAGCCACGAAAACAGTCGAAAAAACGGCTTGCCCCAGAAGTGTACATAACCTGTTGAGTACTGTAACAAAAGAAATTGGATCAGCCAGGAAAGAATGAAGTCAGCTAGAAGCGGAAACAGATTGTAATAAATTCGGGGGTATTAGGTCGAAATTGAAATCCGACTAGATCTATCCGGTTTAATAATGGCTCTAATAAGCTCTGCATGCGGAGGGTCTGGAGGTTTCGACGGTGTCGGTGAATAACTATCAGACAGTGACTAACAGTAATCAAATTCCAGTTTCGTGGGATTGCCTGGGGGTTCCGGAGTTGAATAATCCGTATTCGGATGATCTGTAACCGGAAGATTCGGTGGTTTCAGCAGTGCCAGTTGTGGCGACGACGGCGATGGCTGCGAATGATCAGCTTCATGATCCTCTATCGGTGGCACCTTCGGCTCAGGATTCAGCGCATTCATTTCGCTGTCTGACGGATATTAGGCTCAGGATCTTCGGCGATCATCGATTCCACAGATTCAGGGTGGTTTCCGTATGCGACTCATCGCCATCAGACTCAGTATCAATCACCAACGGCAGCGGAGATGTTGCGGCTGTAAGTTCCGGTATGGTGGCCAGGGGTGCTGTTACAAGATCCTTCGTCTTAGGGACCTTCTGTGCAGCGACGGAAGTAGGTGCGGGAGTTGGTAGCAGAAACGAGAGTCGGTGCGGCCTGGCAGCAAGTACGGAAGCCGGAGCAACCTCGAAAGCAGGTACGGGAAACGGCACAGCTGCAGGAGCAGGTGTGGAAGGTGGTGGCGCTATCAGAGCAGGCGTGGGATTCGGTGAAGCTATGAGAGCAGGTGCGGAAGGTACAAAGTCGGCCTGAAGAAATTCCCACAGCTTCTTGGGGTCACGTGTATACTTCCAGTATCATAACTGAATCGATCGCTCTAGGCGCATAATAATCGTCCCAGGTCGTGTCGCGTTCCATCAGGAACGTGTTTCACTCGGTGCAGAAGTTATAGAACTGCGGCAGGTACGTCGGATCGGTTGATTTGGGTTTGAAATCATAATTCGGGTCAAAAGCATCGGTGCAGTAGAGGCTCCTGGTGGCCGGGGGACACAAGCTGTCGTGACGTGCTTCCGAAGGTCGTCTCCACGCAGCAGTTGTCGGCTTGGGGTAAGGGTTACTGGTAGTGGAACGAGGACAGGGGAAGGTCGGAGATGAAAATACGGTCGCTACTTGTCAAATGCACGGTCAGACAGAACGTCGGAGGAGTTAATGTTGAGAGTAATCAGCAAAAAAATGAAGTGTGCTGGTTATATATCGTACAAAAAGAGCATAAGATAAGACATAAATAAGAAAAGATATCATACCCAGAGTGAAGCACCGCTCAGGCCCGAATCCCGAGGTTCACGGAGAATTAGGTACCGTACCAAGCCCGAGGCTCAGTTGCAGTGTTGAGTGAAGATCTGGAGAATAGGGGTAAAAGTTGATCGTAGGGGATCGGCGGCGAAGGGAGGGTGGCGACGGTACGATCGAGTCCTGCCGAATTGTCAGGGATTAGTCAGCCAGAAACCGTCGGGTAGTTGTAAAAGGATAACAGGTCGATCAAGGCCGAGGGAGACCGATGAGTATGAGGATAACTGTCTCACAAACAAGTAAGGAATTCCGCCGAGTATAGAACCGCAGTGATGGATGCGGATGGTAGAGTGCCAATAAACTGTGGTAAGAGCGGAAGGGGAGTGCAGAAACGATGGGAGGTGTGGAAGAAAGAGTGTGTGTGCGCTCGTAAACCATTCGTCAGGTGACATGCCAGTTCACCCCAGTGGGGCGCAAGAAGATACACTCTATTGGAGCGAGTTACACGCCGGTATCAAAAGCAGTTTGGCGGCAAAAGCAGTTGGCGGCAAGAGCAACGTCACTTTTCTTAGCGTGGAGCTCAATTGCACACCACCCTCTTCCCTTCATAAAACTCCCTCGAGCTCTCGATAATTGCCATCTTCAACACGTCTTTCCTCTTCTGTTCACTGTTAACACATTCCCGCCATCTACCTACTCATTGCGATCCGACTCTACACATTCCTCCACTCTATTAAACCTAACTCGGGGCTGTCTTTTGAAGCGAAACGGTTGATTTGTGTGTGGTGTGACAACGTGTGCGCTGGGTTGGTCGCCATCAGACCACGGCATCCGGGATCGGCAATCCGACTGAAGTGAACATATAACGCTTTTTTCCATACACCGACAACTGGTATCTACCAGCCATGGATCTTCAGGACGTCTCCGAAGTTGGCCAGTATGTACAAATGCTGGAGCGTCAGAAGCAACATCTGAAAATGTGTGCCTCTTATAAAGGGACTCAGCCTCCTTACAAAAAGCCGCGTTCGACGATTATCAATGGATTCCTATCTTCGCTTCGGGCCAGAACCGAAAAGTATGACACAATGCCTCATCACATGCACTCTACGTTTATCTCGGACACATACCTTCCTTCGGCTATCCCGTCGAAAAGCTTACGTCGGATATCGATCCGCGATCTTCGCCTAGAAACCCATCATCGGGGTTCATACCTCCTGGTTAGAACAGTTACTCCGCCTTCCAAAATGACGGGCATCATGACTGTTGTGGAAGACGACGATCACAGCGTGGAGTTCTTGCAAATATATAATTTAGATGAAGAGCAGGACTTCAGAGACATTATCCCAATGAACAAGATATGCTTGATCAAAGAGCCATATTACAAGATGACGGCTGATGGTGGTTTTGCCCTTCGCGTGGATCACGTTTCGGATCTCCTTTTTCCCAACTGTCTCGACAACCGCATTCCACTCAAGTGGCGCGACTTGAAAGTTAAAGATTGGACAGCAGAGGATTGGAGGAACAAAGGCAACACAGCTGTACGCACCGGCAATTTTATTGAAGCGAGAGAAAGGTATTTACAACATTCCCAAAGTGCCTTGCTACGACGTATGTAGATTCTGACAATCTGACAGTTATACGGTTGCACTCTCTTGCCCGACAGACGAAGAGGGGCTGCGTACCATCAGATCCAACCGCGCACAGGTCAATCTCAAATTGGGTCGATTCGACGAAGCCCTCCAAGATGCCAACACCGCATTGGCTTTGAGTATAAACGACGAAAAAGCACTTTTCCGAGCATCTCGAGCGCTATACGAACTTGAAAGATTTCAGGAATGCCATTCTCATTTGGAAACTCTTCTGAGTCACTACCCCGATAATGCTGCTGCTCAAAAAGAACTTTGTCGCACTAAATCCCGAATCGAGGAAACAAAGTCTGCCAGTTTTAACTTCCATCAGATGCTTGACGCTGTTGGCTGCAATACTACGAACTTGGACTGCGCTACTTTTATCGGACCGGTTGCCGTGAAGGAATCTAAAGGCCGAGGCCGTGGTGTATTTCTCACCAAGGACGTCAAGGCAGGCGACCTCTTGGTGTGCGAAAAAGCATGTGCCGTTGCCCACAAGACAGATACCAAGCCCACAAAAACATCTATTGTGATCAATGTCAATACGAACCGTATCACAATGGGACAACAAGCCAGCGTCATCACTAAAGTAGTCAATCTGCTTTACCGGAATCCCTCCAAAATGCCTGTCATCACCAGTTTGCACTCGGGATCATACAAGACTGTCGAAGGTGTGGACATTGATGAAAATGAGCCTGTTGTGGATACGTAAGTGGCGAGCTTATTAGCCTTGACACATTTTTCTGATAATTTTGCAGATTTTTGGTGGAGCGGTTTGTGTCTTTGAATTCGTTTGGTTGTCCTATCTCCAGTGAAAAGGAATATCGCGACGGTATGGAAGAAGAGCGCTCGGACTCTACCAAACTCCCTGGCTATGATTCAAGTGGTCTCTGGTTCCTCGCCTCACACTTCAACCACAGCTGCCTTCCAAATGCAAGTCGGAGTTTTATCGGAAATTTTATGATCATCCGCGCCGCTCGGGACCTTGTAATGGATGAGGAGCTTACTATGGGATACGTCTCCCCAGGTATTAGCGGAGATGAATGTCAGAAGAAGCTGAGCCATTGGGGATTCAAATGCGACTGCAAATTATGTCGTACCAATCGAACCATCCCAAAAAAACGCATCTCATTACAACACGACCTCCAGACTATCTTTTCAACCTCCGTGCAATGGCGTACTTCCTTAACTCTCCCACAAAGCGCCTTGGACAAAGCGAATAGGATCCTGAATGCACTCGAAGAAACATATGTCTCTCCCGCCGAAACACAACCCCGTCTGCCGTTATTTGCGCCTCTTCTTGGTCTGGCTCGCGTATACGCTAATCTGAACCGCCCTCGAGATGTCATAACAACGGCTATCAAAGCGCTGTTGGCCTTGGGCTTCGACTGTTCAGGCCCGAGGGTTTTACGATGGGGTCTTCTACTCCATCGCGTTGTTGAAACATTCCTGCAACTGGCGCAGGCGTATGGTGCGATTGGAAACAATGAGCATCGTGACCAGGGACTTCGTTTTGCTAGGATATCGTATGCGATGCTTGTAGGTGAATCGGTGACTTTTGACGAGGTTCATCCTGGTGGTGTGCCGTTTTGGATGGGGTAAGTACAATTTCATTGATGGTAGTGAGGGAAGTGGGATATCCAGATGAGGATGAGGATGGATTGATAACAATGTGTGGGGCTAGCTGACCGAGGTTGAATCTTTCTTATTATCCAGTATCTCTTATCTTCGTAGTCTATTTGTATTTAAGCCGACCGACCGTCCGCTATGAATGGAGTATCAGACTTTTACCGACTGTGCTCGCTATCATTTATTTCTGGTATTGTGTGCATGATCAAGTGTGTAGGCGAAAGCGTATCTCCGCCCCATCACTGGGCAGGACCACTGCCCATCCATCCAAGACCCTTTACTCAACTTTCAAAGTGAGTGCATCCCATGCCCAGGCCATAGAGTGAACACTAAATTACATTTAATGGATAAGTGATTTCGAGCTCCGTCGGGGGTGAGCGAGTGATGAATATGACGCCGTACGCCAGCCCAGTGATGCCACCACACAAAAAATACACCCATCATAAGATCCACCGTTACTACATCCGAATGACATAAATCACTGTATCATGTTGTGCGTAGAACACATGCCGGATTATTTTTCCCAATACGGAACAATCGAATCCTTTCCTGCACTCAGGATTCGCACAGTGGCGAGAATACTCTCCGATTCTAGGTACAAGGCAAAGAACTACCTTGCAATATCGTATTAAGAAGCGTTCGAAATACGTTCAAAGTAATGGAGCGCTTTCATGAAACCACCAAACGGCGTCTATTTACAAACTCTCAGAGGCTTATTAACACTATTATAGCAGCGATGATGTCAAAAGCTCTGACTGGTAGAGCACAGGTGACGTCGTAACCAAAATGGTCGAGGAACCGTACTAAAATATTCAGGACATACGCCTAGCGGATTGTGCTGTTTCGAAGACGTTGTACCGATCCCAAGCGATGTCCTATGGGCTCGAGAGTGAATCTGGGATATTTTCGTCACCATACTATATAACCGGCGGCTGCAATGGATCAAGTACCTGCCATTGCGCACAGTGTGTTGAGGCAGCGTTTGATGCGAACTCTTAGTTGGAAGTGTTGATGTGAATGAGTGAGTTGATTGTAAGTACAAGAGAGACGGACAAAGGTGCGTCTTGAGTATGAGGAGCATGAGGGCGAGCATCGTGTGAAATCTAAAAGGGCAGTCGTAGTGTGAAGTCTAAAGAGATGGTCATGACCGTACGCTGAACCTTAGGGCTTTCGGCGACAGGCAGGTCCTGATGTGTTTGTAGTTATGTGGTGTGCAGCCTAAGGTTACATATTGTTGTTATATGTTTGCCAGGTAGCTTCAAATTTCCACTGTGATCGGAAGAGACCCTCAAACCTTGAGGTCGACGTGTAGCTAGCATCTGCCACATGAAGGAAGACACAACAAACTTCGTAGAAAGGATGAGCAAAGGGGAAAGTTGTGTGATCTAATATGGCGGATCATGGGCTATTTCCATGCGAGATACAAGGGTAGAAACCCGGCAGGAGATGATGGGACTTGGCCATATGTTGGTAGCAAAACCTTTCCGTGACCAGTGTTCCCATGAGGTCACATCCGCCGTCCGGTCATCTACAGATTTAGGCCAGGTAATGGCAATTCTATATAGTTGGCTTGCCATAAGCCATAGATCTCTAGTAGTAGTCTTATACCCACATCAACAAATACTATCACTTGCATCCATGTTTGCAACTATATTTTAATTATTATCATATGCATTACAAGGCCAAATATAGACATACATTCCTGTATATTCCTGGTTCCATTACTACTTTCATCCAACTGGTACTGCACAAACAATAACCATGAACTCTGGATGATGTAACAATATTATGGGGAGGGTTTTACCGATTAAGCTGAAGTTAAGGCTACACATACAACCTGAGGCTGGAACTTTGCAAAGAACAACAACAGCCTTCACCGGGAAAAATGACCTTACGCGACGCGTAACTCATAGAGAAGCTGTTTTTGGCCCGGTAATCCATAGCATAATTGACGCGTGGCACTATGAGGTCCTATGGACCTGCGAGTTGACTAGATTTCTATGATACGCATGCGATGATGGGCGCTTGATACTATACATCATGCTGCATTCAATAAAACTGCCAAATGCACTTCATTGCACGCTCCCAAGTACGCTCTGAAGTACACTCCTGATTACAATCGATTGTTCACTCCCAGCCTGCTTGACTTACGCTCCCAATTAAGCTCTCAAGACGCTCCCAAGTACACTACCAGGCATGCTCTCAAGGACGCTCCCAATTGCACTCGATGGTACCCTCCCAGCCTGCTTGACTGTACGCTCCCAAGTAAGCTCTCAAGACGATCGCAAGCATACACTCGAGCACGATCTCAAATACACCCCCAATTGCACTCGATGACACACCCAGCCTGCTTGACTTACGCTCCCAATTAAGCTCTCAAGACGCTCCCAAGTACACTCCCGGGCATACTCTCAGGACGCTCCCAATTGCACTCGATGGCACCCTCCCAGCCTGCTTGACTGTACGCTCCCAAGTAAGCTCTCCAGACGATCTCAAGCATACTCTCGAGCACACTCTCAAATACACTCCCAATTGCACTCGATGACACTCCCAGCCTGCTTGACTATACGCTCCCAAGTACACTCCCAATTGCACTCGATGGCACACTCCCAGCCTGCTTGACTATACGCTCCCAAGTAAGCTCTCAAGACGCTCCCGAGTACACTCCGAGTACACTCCCAAGTACACTTCCGAGTACGTTCTCAAGCACGCTCCCGAGCATGCTGTCAAGGAGGCTCCTAATTGCACTCGATAGGACACTCCTAGCCTGCTTGACTGACGCCCCCCAGTATGCTCCCAAGACGCTCTCAAGCACACTCCCGAACACGCTCCCAAGTACACTCTCAAGAGGCAAGACAACTTGACTATATGCTCCCATGTATGCTCCGGGGTGCTCGTTCCAGAGACTTGCTGAGTTGTAGGCACCAGGCATCGGGAGGCGGGTGGCGGTAGCCGAAATCATGACGTTGGTCGATATCATAGTTTGAACTTTATTTTTAGTGTGGCCACCGCGACGAGATCTCACGATGCCTCATGGTCATGGTGTTGACTATTGCCGCCTTATATTCTGCAGGAAAAGTAGACAACTGGATCTTGGGGAGAGCAGATATCCGACTCAGATTTTCCAGCGGAATCTGCTGCCCGCTTCCCACCGATTTTGGGCGTATGTGTTCGCATTCGGTCCGGGGCTGATAGTGATGATGGCGATGGTGATGGTGTCGGTGATGGTGATCACAGCACCAGAAGCACTTAGACAAGTAGGTTGGCTACGTCAACGTTAGCATCAAAGCTTCCTTAGACTTAGAGCCTTGTATTAGCCCAAGCTTCCACAGACTTAGAGCCTTCTATTAGCCAAAGCTTCCACAAACTCAGAGTTTGCCATCGGCCAAAAGCTTCCCGTGGAAAACTCTACTCCTCCCAAAGCCCGGCTCTCTCAAACGCGGCTCTCTCAAGCAGGCTATCAAGCAGGCTATCGAGCAAGCTATCAAGCAGGCTTTCAATCGCCCGCGGGCTTTCATGCAGACTCGCAGCGATAGCGTGTACAGTACCGGTATAACAGCGAAGACTGCAGGCAGTAAAGACTGGTAGGTATAGGTCCATCTCTGGCCGGCAGCCGTATATAGTTCCATAGGCCCACGCGCACATCTCAATGAATCGAGTATAGATGACTATAGGCTGTGCGTCGCGCAGGGGTCCACGGGAAGCTAGCTATGAGCTGCACGGGTGCGCGTAGCGCAGACTATAGTCGATTTGCACTTTTGCCGATGAATATCAACCAAAAACAGATTTGAATCATGCCATTGAAATGTTTGTGCCAGCTGTCATCACCAGGCCTGCACAGATGCCATTGGGCATATGCTGGCATACATGGATATTAGAGAGCATGGAAAAGGACGTGCAGGCATGTGCAAAATATATAAATGTAGAGATTATATAGTGTTCTAGTCCATTCACGGAGGCGGTTCCTCCGCGGAGAGACCGGTCTATTCGCGGAGTCCCACCCTCCGTGAATGGACTGGTTCATTCGCGGAGTGTATATACAAAAGTGCTAATTACGCTCAACCAAAAAAAAAATTACTCTGTGCACCTTCATCGTGATCCCTACGAGCTGCATGCCTCAACGTCGTCGTACATCTACAATTACACAGTGCTCTATGTCATCATTTGAAACCGTCTGTTCCTAGTTTCCCGCTTCCTCCACACTATCCTCTTCCTCCATTACCTCCTCTTCCTCCATCACCTCCTCCTTCTCCTCCTCCTTACTAGTGACCTGTTCCTCCTCGTGAACCTCTCCTTCCTCAGTATCCAGTTCGGTCAAATCATTAGAGTGCTTTCCTCAGCGCTATTGTTTCAATCATCAGCGGTAGTGGAATCTGTCTGCGCGCAGGCCTCTCCTCGTGTATTTGCTGAGCGGAAGTCGCTATTCATACTGACTGGGCCTAGGCAGAGCTGTGTTCCGTTTAAGATTGAAAGTACCAGATGGCGCTACTAGGAACTAATACAACCATCAACTACGATATAGATGGTGAGTTTCGATATTTGGAAGATGTGAATTTAGTTGCGCTGATTGAATTCAACTGGATATGGCCAGCCGAGTGTGCATACATGCGTGCGCATATATGCATGCAGTGCATTAACAATGTGTGTACACTCCGCGAATGAACCAGTCCATTCACGGAGGTGGGGTACACTCAGCGAATGAACCAGTCCATTCACGGAGGGTGGGACTCCGTGAATGGACCGGTCTCTCCGCGGAGGAACCGCCTCCGTGAATGGACTAGAACATATAGTATCTGTTAATTGTATAACATAATCTAAATCATGTTCCATATGATTGCAATGAAGTATTAGTATAATGGTGATATATATCCTGAGACTGGGTAAGTGCGAAGCTATAAATATCAATGTAAACACATTTAGATCATTACTGCATATCTCACAGCTTACGTCTCCACATTTACTCACTTACTTTTATATACAGCTATACCACTCCATCATATCATTACAGGTAAATGTATATATAAGTTCCTTTAAAACCATTGTAGTATTCATGCACAACTCACAGGGGTCTTCTATACTACATCATTACGAAATTCAGTTTATAACCAAATTTAGTTGTATTGTTTTAGATTCTTAAATACCCCACATGTTCAAATAACTATGCATTTAAAATTAGTTCAACATTACTAAAGCATTAAATTTGTATCAAGCAATCACCGGGAAAAATGACCTTACGCGACCCGTAACTCATAGAGAAGCTGTTTTTGGGACGCTAGTCCATAGCATATTTGACGCGTGGCACTATGAGGTCCTATGGACCTGCGCGTTGACTAGATTACTATGATACGCATGCGATTATGTGCGCTTGATACTATACATTATGCTGCATTCAACAAAACTGCCAAATGCACTTCTGTTGACACGAGAAGATGATGGAGAAGAAGAGAAGATGATGAATTGTCTGTCGATCCAAAGAGAAGGGAAAACTATGGACTTATATATGAAAGAGAGAGAAGGACAAACTCAATGCCGACTGCCAAAGCCGGAACCCAATGCCGAGTACCAGTGCCGAGCCCTCCTCCTCGCCATGGGGGCAAGCGAGGCTGGTGGGGGCAGGCGAGACTGGTGGGGGCAGGCGAGGCTGGTGGGGGCAGGCGAGGCCAATGGGGGCCGTAAGCCACCGGCCTCATGCCGAGCCCGCCAGCACCAAACACCAGGGAAGCCACCGGGCCAAATCCCTAGTCAACAACTTCATTTCACGCTCCCAAGTACGCTCTGAAGTTCACTCCTGATTGCACTCGATTGTACACTCCCAGCCTGCTTGACTTACGTTCCCAAGTAAGCTCTCAAGACGCTCCCAAGTACACCTTCGAGTACGTTCTCAAGTACACTCCCGGGCATGCTCTCAAGGACGCTCCTAATTGCGCTCGATGGCACACTCTTAGCTTGCTTGACTCTACGCTCCTAAGTAAGCTCTCAAGACGCTCCCAAGTACACCTCCCAGTACGTTCTCAAGTACACTCCCGAGCTTGCACTCGAGGACGGTCCCAATTGCACTCGATGGCACACTCCCAGCATGCTTGACTATACGCACTCAAGTAAGCTCTCAAGACGCTCCCAAGTACACTCCGAGTACGTTCTCAAGTACACCCCCGGGCATTCTCTCAAGGACGCTCCCAATTGCACTCGATGGCACACTCCCAGCCTGCGTGACTGTACGCTCCCAAGTATGCTCTCAAGACGCTCTCAAGCACACTCCCGAGTATGCTCTCAAATACACTCACAATTGCACTCGATGACACACTCCCAGTCTACTTGGCTCTACGCTCCAAAATACACTGTTAAGAGGCAATACACTCCCAATCTCGCTTGACTATATGCTCCCATGTATGCTCCTGCGTGCTCGATCCAGAGACTTGCTGAGTTGCAGGCGCCAGGCACCGGGAGGCGTGAGGCAGGTGGCGAATGGTGGGCTGTGTTTGGCAGGCGGCATGAGGCGTGTGGCGTGTGGCAGGTGACGGGCGGCGTATGTTGGCCAAAGTCATGACATCGGTCGATATGGTAGTCTGAACCTTATCTTTAGCGCGCCCACCGGGACGAGATCTCACGATGCCTCACGGTCATGGTGTTGGCAATTGCAGCCTTAGATAATGCAGGAAAGGTGGACAATTGGATCTTGGGGAGAGCAGATCTCCGACTCAGATTTTCCAGCGGAATCTGCTGCCCGCTTCCCACCGATTGTGGGCGTATGTGTGCGCATTTGGTCCGGGACTGATGGTGATGATGGCGATGGTGATGATGGCGATGGTGATGGTGTCGGTGATGGTGATCATAGTACCAGAAGAACTTAAGACAAGTAGGTTGGCTACGTCAACGTTAGCATCAAAGCTTCCACAGACTTAGAGCCTTCTATTAGCCAAAGCTTCCACAAACTCAGAGTTTTCCATCAGCCAAAAGCTTCCCGTGGAAAACTCTACTTCTCCCGAAGCGCGGCTCTCTCAAGCGCAGCTCTCAAGCGTGGCTCTCTCAAGCAGGCTCTCAAGCAGGCTATGAAGCAGGCTCTCAAGCAGGCTATGAAGCAAGCTTTCAAGCAGGCTATCAAGCAGGCTTCGAAGTAGGCTCTCAAGCAGGCTCTCAAGTGCCAGCAGGCTCTCCATCAGACTCAGCGATACTGTGTACAGTACCGGTATAACAGCTAGGCAGTAAAGATAGATATAGGTCCATCTCCGGCCGCCAGCCGTATATAGTTCCATAGGCCCACGCGCACATCTCTATGAATCGACTATAGATGGCTATAGACTGCGCGTCGCGCAGGGGTCCACGGGAAGCTTGCTATGAGCTGCGCGTGTGCGCGTGTACACGTAGCGCAGCCTATAGTCGATTTGCACTTTTGCCGATGTTGTATATATATCCTAACCCCTGTACTATGTATGTAGTTGGTTGAACATTATATCATGTTAGAGCAATTCATTGGTTTCATGGTTTATTACTATCACATCATTCTGATCACAATGTGGAATCCCTGTGACATCTATGGAAATGCTTAACACTGCTCAATTGACCAATATTACCACATACAACTAAATACTCAATCATTTACAATGTCAAATTTGTTGGTATCTTGTATTACTGTAGTATTTTGAGCTATTCCCCCGTAATTGGAACCTTCAATTTCATAATATGCTACAATCACTGGACTCTGGGAGTCATGCTGCACTCGTGTAAATTTAGCACTGCAGTCACACCAATAACCGGGTTATTTTTTGGCACAGTACATGTATGTAACCCATGCATGACGGTCTTACGTTTAATGTTCCCTTTAGGCACCCTGCAGCAGCGCTCTGCAACTCCATTCAAACTTTACACATTAGAGTCGTTCAGAATAATAGTTCACGCAAAAGAACACCACATTCTACCAATTCATCCCACTTCACCCCTCCAATCCTTTTATCCGGCATTCAAAATACACAGCAGTTGGATGATAAATTGCACCCAATGTCACTCCATGGGCCGAGTAATATTTTGGGACTGGCCCAGTCGGAAACGATGTAGGCCAACGATCGAGTGCAGTTCATGTCGGTCTTATTGGCAATCTGCTCCATGTTTCCAATATTAAGTTTTCCTAACCATCGTACGTGTCGCCGATCATACCACACCTTGGTTATAGAGTTACAAAAACATCTTGAATCTGCAGCTGTTCGAGTGAAGTGTTGGTTGGTTAGTCGATCAGTAAGAGCTGGTTTTTGTGATCAGAATCAATACATGCGGAAAAATAGATCATATACTCGCTGACCACCGCTAATGGTTTGGTCATCATGGTTTACTGTTGGGTATGGTCAGAATGGCAGGCCCAGGTACCGAGAGAGTTGAAAGATTCCTATGCTTCTATGGGTGGAATACCTATTGGTAGCATTATGCATGTGCGCGATAGGCTGAAAGAGAGGGAAGTATTCAAGCTGAGTGTGTATGATCGACCATTTTTAGGATCGATCGCGATTATAAATTTCAAGAGTGGTGTCTATCAATGCATGGTCAATCATAATTCAAAAGTAGATTACATTGATTACACGACCTACAGTGGGAACACAATAGCGACGGACAGAAACGACTCTACAGACACTTAAAAGCAGATTGGAGGAAACGCGCCATCAACGGGCGAACTGCGATAGCACTAGTACGCATGCTGTGGTTGTAATTTGCCACCAATCAGCAATATTCGCCCATTAGTTTGCAGCTGGTTGCGAGGCTTGCGCAAAGTGAATGTCGCCGTCTTGCATTCTGAGACACCATCATTTCAGGAAGGTGCAATCGCCAGTGGCAAATGGCCTGTAAGCATATGTGGTCTCGTGAACGAAAGTTAGAATTTTCAAGCATGTAGAGCACACGCTAGAATTCTATTCACTTGCTACTTTAAGATCGGAACGCATCTAATGTGGAACACGTAACCCTCACCCAAAACTGACCAGTGTACTACGCGTACCCTGGAGTGGTCTTGTGGTTGGCGCGTTGCATCATGCAGAGTAAGCTCGTGTACCAGCCCCCGCCCCGATCCAGGGGTGGCTGGACGATTTACGTCCCCGAATAGGTGATCAGTTTAACGGTGCAACTCCGAGGGTTGAACACCCGAACTGAACACCGAAAATCTAACAAGAAGTTTTCGGTCACAGCCTATGTAGATAATAACTGCTCTGGTAGTCTACCAGCACTTGACCGAAATTGTTTGTGTGTGGTGGAGGTACTCCAGCATATCCCCTAATATCATGCAGGATAGACCCAAGTTCGGCCTACCTCTGAGTGAAGCATTGGCCAGCACTGAGGGCACTTCCACCACACACAAACAATTTCGGTCAAGTGCAGGCAGACTAGTAGAGCAGTGATTATCTACATAGGCTGTGACCGAAAACTTTTTTTGATTTGCGTTGTTGAGTTCGGGAGCTCGTTGCCTCTCCGAACCTCGGAGTAACACCGACGACTAGGTCGTCCAGCCTCTCCATGGGGCGGGTATTCATTCCCCCATCAGGAAGGGGCTGGCATGCGAGCTTACATGCAGACTACCCGTTTCGTACACATACATCCCGTACTATAGAACAAGCCTATGTGCATAGTGGGGCGGTTGAGCCTTAAACTTCAAGGTAAGAGGGGTAGATACTCTCGAAGAATTTAATCGATCCTAAAAATTACCCACCTCTACAGTATCAGCAACACAATTTCACCAAGGTATGTCCGGAGCTTTCTCTCTTTCAGCCTGACTGACACACGCAGCGACCATGTCAAGCACATCCAGCAGCCACATCACTAGTAGCCACAACACAACCAACACCGGAAACACAACAACCACCAGCAGCAACAACGCTACAGACAACAGTCATACCTACCAGAATTCCAAGCACATTATATACAATGTTGGCCGGTGAGTCTCTTCGGAACCTGCACAAGTGAAGAAGGTTTGCTAACCTGGCCCCTATGACTAGAGATGACAGTCAGGCTAGACATGTTCGGCAATTGCATCATGACAAGATATTGGAAACGAGTAAGTGACTACTTTAGATCGGTAAGAAGTTAGCTTTAATAGCTTAACGAATGATTCCCACTAACTGACTACCCGCTCGCGCTAGTTGGCCCACAAACGGAGAAGAGTGTGTTCTTAGGCCTGCTGCCACCTATGACCAACCAGGACGAGTATTTCTCACCAGTTAACCCTGATGACCCAAAGTTGTACTGGATCTTCCAAGACATCGACTTTAAGGATTGGGAATCCGATGGTTCACAGGTGCTCTGGATATTTGGACCACCCGATCACGGAATTACTGAATTTGCTTCGCACATTGTCGGACTAAAAAAGGGAAATGCCTCAGGTGCTGTGTTCTACTTTTTCTGCTCGATGTTAGAAAGGGAGACCTCGGTTGCTGCCATCTTCACCACCTCTGTGCTCCATCATATTCTCAATGGTTCAGGCGACAACCAGGCAAAATCGATTATTACTACATTTCTTAGCGCTCTTTTACACAAGATCCTTGAACGGGACCAGTGGAATTTCCGGGAGGACGATTCTTCGGTCATAACCGTAAAGAAGATTCTCGATACTTCTTCAGGAAGCGAGCTTTTGAGAGCTTTGACAGAGACTGTTGTCAAAATAGAAACAATCCCAGATACGCCATTGATCATCGAAGGAATCGATAAACTCGGGAAAGAGGGAGCTCAGTTCCTTGAAAAATTTTGCTCGCACGCAATTGTCAGCCCAAAGTTCAAAGCACTGCTTACATGTCGGCCAGACCCCCATATCAAGGAGATAGCTGATGGGGTGCTATGTATTGAATACGACAAGGAGCGACAAGGTTTGGGCACGTCCTATCCTCTGGCTGTGAGTTTAACTAACTAGGCGTGGCAGAGTGCCTTAATTCTCTTCTCCATGACGATACCCGCTATGATAAGATCTCAAAAGAGCATAAGGGTTCGCTGCAATGGCTCTGGACTCATGAAAAGTACCAAAAATGGTCATCGTCAGAAAGATCTAGCCTCCTATACATCGAAGGAAAGCCGGGTAGTGGTAAAAGCACTCTTGCGAAATATTTCAGAGAAAACCTTCAAAATACTAGCTCAAGCATCATAGTCAATTACTTCTATACTCTTAGAGGAACTACACTTGAACTTACACATGAGAACATGCTGCGGTCAGTTCTATACAGTATCCTCAAAAAAGACGAGACGTTTTTCCCTCTTTTCCAATCTAAATTCCGGAAGTTTGGATCTCACAATGATTCAAAATGGCCTTACGAATCTCTCCAACATATTCTGTCGTCTTTGGCATCTCACCCCTTCACGAAACGACTTTACCTGATTCTTGACGCCATGGATGAGTCTGAGGAGAATGACAGAAGGAAAATCATAGGATTGCTATGTCAGCTTTGTGCAAAGAGTCAATCGTGCATTATAAAGATATTCCTTGCAAGCCGCCCTATTTCGCAGTTTACGCACGAGGTTAAAAATGGTCACCATGTCATAAGATTACAGGACGAGAATGAGAAGGATATTTCTGAATTTGCAAGATCTTTCTTGGGTCCAAAGCTCGGCCTTCCTCGCAACATTCTTAACGAGGCCACGAAATACATTGTTGAAAACGCCCAGGGAATGTTTGTATGGGTGTATTTGGTTCAACAGACGCTACTCGAATATGCTGAGAGGGGCTGCACAACGAATCAAATATTTAATTTCTTAAAAAGCCTCCCAACAGAGCTGGATGCGTTTTACCGAGACATTCTCCGCGAATTGGAGAAAAGAGAAGAACCAGGTGTCAAGGATGGACTCAGAATGTTTCAATTTGTTCTATTCACGTACCGCCCTCTAAGACTTGCAGAACTCAACCACGCTCTTGCCATCATAGACGATCCAGATGCTGAATTTATAACTTCGGATGAGTCATTCGAAAGAGATTTGATTCATGGCATCGACAAGCGGGTTGTTTACTGTGGGGGTAATCTTTTAGAGATTAAGGGTCTTGATGGTACTTTTTCTTAAAGAATGTTATTGCAACTATTCGCTAATATATATACAGAAGATAGAAGTGTTCAATTTATGCATCATACTGTTCGCGAATTCTTCCTACGGTACAACAAACCTGCAACGGAGTTAGAGTTTAAGACTAGGTTCAGGATGAGCGATGGAGATTCTCATATTAGAATATCCATAACTTGCTTCCGCTATTTGATACTTTGTGCCGCTAATACCAGCTTGGTAAAGGAACTTCCAAGCGTCGACTCTTGGACTTCGAAGCACTTCGAAGCTTACGCTGAATATCTGAACAAAAGGCCATTTATCAACTATGCGTTGAGCCATCTCACTCAGCACACAGAACGTTATCGTCAGCGTGCCAATTTCGAACAACTGGTTTCTCTGCTTTGTGAGCAGCTGTCAAATAACCCAGCTTCCCTGCTTTTGGAAAGCTGGGTTGAGTCTCATCTTCACCAAAGTATCGCTACTCCAGAGAAAGGGTTTGCCAAGGATTTCAGAATCGAATTACTACATGCGGCAACAAGAATGAAGTATTCACATGTAGTTGAAGCTGTATTAACAACTGGTGCTGACAAAGAGGCTTCCTTCCATGATAAGACGCCGTTAATGATTTCTGCTGAGAGTGGAGACGAAGCCACTGCCCGGGTGTTACTGGACCAGGAGGCTCGCATTGGGGCGAAAGACAAAAACAAACTGACAGCATTGCATTTTGCAGCTGCGAAGGCACACAACCAAATGATTGAACTGCTATTCCACCGAGGGGCTGACAAGGAGGCGAAGGACGGCGAAGGACGGACGGCACTACACCATGCGGCGTTGAATGGCCACAACAGCACGCTCCAGATGCTAATTAAGACCTTCAGTGTCGACAAGGAGGCGAAGGACAGCGAAGGACGGACGGCACTACACCATGCGGCATCGAATGGCCACAACACCACGCTCCAGATGCTAATTAAGACCTTAAGTGTCGACAAGGAGGCGAAGGACAGCCATGGACAGACCGCATTGCACCATGCCGCATCGAATGGCCATGACACCTCACTCCGGATTCTAATTGAGACTTTAAGTGTCGACAAGGAGGCGACGGATGGCGAAAGCGACAAAAATCAAACCGCCGCGATCAATACCACCGACAGCAACCAACGCACACCGTTAGATCTTGCAATCATGTTCGGACATGAAAACGCAGCCATACTGCTCTCAAATATGTACAGCGAAAAAAACAACCCTCAAAAGTTGACACCGTTTACTATCGCCATCTGGTTCGGGCGTACGCACATGGTAAAGTTATGGGTTGCTGGGGTTAACAAAAGGGATATTGAAAGCACAATCAAATTTGCGCAAGAGCTGTAGGTTTTGCAGATTCCATTTAATGCTACGTCACGATAACTATGTTCTAACGAGTACCCGATGGCCTACACTGATAGCCGGTGAGTCTCTCGATCCACATTAGTATCGGTTGTTGCTAACGAGTTCCCGATGGCCTGCACTGATAGCGCGTGAGTCTCTCGATCCACATCGGTGTCGCCTGTTGCTAACGCGTGCCCCATGGCCTACTCTGATAGCGAGTGAGTCTCTCGATCCACATAGGTGTCACCTATTGCTGACGAGTGCCCGATGGCCTGCCCTGATAGCTCGTGAGTATCGATCCACATCGGCGTCGCCTGTTGCTGACGAGTTCCCGATGGCCTACTCTGATAGCGCGTGAGTTTCTCGATCTTCATCGGTGTCGCCTGTTGCTAACGAGTGACCGATGGCCTGCTCTGATAGCGAGTGAGTCTCGATCCACATCGGTGTCGCCTGTTGCTAACGAGTGCCCGATGGCCTGCTCCGATAGCCGGTGCGTCTCTTGATCCACATTGGTGTCACCTTGTTGCTAACGAGTTCCCGATGGCCTGCTCTAATAGCGCGTGAGTCTCTCGATCCATATCGGTGTCGCCTGTTGCTAACGAGTGCCCGATGGACTGCTCTGATAGCTTGTGAGTCACGATCCACACCGGTGTCGTTTGTTGCTAATGAGTGCCCGATCGCATGCTCTGATAGCCAGTGAGTCTCTCGATCCACATCGGTGTCGCTTGTTGCTAACGAGTTCCCGATGGACTGGTCTGATAGCGAGTGAGTCTCTCGATCCACATCGGTGTCGCCTGTTGCTAATGAGTGCCCGATGGCCTGCTCTGATAGCCGGTGAGTCTCTCGATCCACATCGGTGTCGCCTGTTGCTGACGAGTGCCCGATGGCCTGCTCTGATAGCCGGTGAGTCTCTCGATCCATATAGGTGTCGCCTGTTGCTGACGTGTGCCCGATGGCTTGCTCTGATAGCTAGTGAGTCTCGCGATCCACATCGGTGTCGCCTGTTGCTGACGTGTGCCCGATGGCCTGCCCTGATAGCGCGTGAGTCTCTCGATCCCCATAGGTGTCGCCTGTTGCTAACGAGTGCCCGATGGCCTGCTCTGATAGCCGGTGAGTCTCTCGATCCACATAGGTGTCGCATGTTGCTAACGTGTGCCCCATGGCCTGGTCTGATAGCTAGTGAGTCTCTCGATCTACATCGGTGTCGCCTGTTGCTAACGAGTGCCCGATGGTCTGCCCTGATAGTCGGTGAGTCTCTTGATCCACATCGGTGTCGCCTGTTGCTAATGAGTGCCCGATGGCCTGCTCTGATAGCGTGTGAGTCTCTCGATCCACATCGGTGTCGCCTGTTGCTGACGAGTGCCCGATGGCCTGCTCCGATAGCGCGTGAGTCTCTCAATCCATATCGGTGTCGCCTGTTGCTAACGAGTGCCCGATGGCATGCTCTGATAGCCAGTGAGTCTCTCGATCCACATCGGTGTCGCTTGTTGCTAACGAGTGCCCGATGGCCTGCTCTGATAGCGCGTGAGTCTCTCGATCCCCATAGGTGTCGCCTGTTGCTAACGCGTGCCCCATGGCCTCCTCTTATAGCCAGTGAGTCTCTCGATCCACATCGGTGTCGCCTGTTGCTAATGAGTGCCTGATGGCCTGCCCTGATAGCGCGTGAGTCTCTCGATCCAGATCGGTGTCGCTTGTTGCTAACGACTGCCGGATGGCCTGCTCTGATAGCGAGTGAGTCTCTTTGTGATATCCGTGCTCTGAGGAGACTAGTTGTTAAATAATTTCTTTCTTCTTAATCGGTCAGACGGTATGATTTATCCTGGCATCTCTACTTCTGAATGGCCATATGCTAAACAAAGGCCTCTTTGACTCATTAGTTTGTAAGTTTCGTTCATTATTCTTCTCAATTTTGACCTGTACTTAATACATGCCTGGCGGATAGCACCCACAAAGAGTAAGTCTTATCATAGCTTTGTTTCCCGCCATAAATTGTTGCTAATCAGCACCGCATTTCTTGATCCAACAGTTAGTGAGTCTGTCCCTGATGTCTCCTTGTTCTGGGCGGCTACTAAACAACAGATTGTTTATTTCTTTTGTTGATACTACAGCCCGTGTGTTTCACTCTGTATCCGACTCCTGTCGCTGTATCTGGTCACTAACCGCAGTTGCTACTTCGACTCCATAGCAAGTCAGTACATGATGTTCCTGTACCTCCTTAGAATTTTCAGTCGCTAATCGGAGCCGATGGCTTTATTTGACAGGGAGTGAGTTCTTCACCCCTGGCAGCATTCATCGTCGTTGCTAGCTAATGTGATCTCGATCGCATCATTTCACAGCATGTGAGTTTACCCTGGGTTGTTTTTATTCACTATCGTTGCCATTCGTTGCTAATGCAAAGCGGTGGCTATGTCTGGTAGCAAGTGAGTTCGCTTTGAATGATTCACCTAGTTTCCGGGGCTAATGTTTGTTTCACACTCCAACTCGTAGAGCGTTCGTCAAATCCATTCCTTTGATATATGCCATGCTAATTTGTCGTTCGTCTTCATTATAGGATGTATGCTCCCACTTTGTGGGCATTATTTGACTTGCTTGGAGTAGCTAACATGGTTTTACAGTATGTGGGTTTCGGACAGATCACTCTTAGCGGCATTACACCTCGCTGACTAGAATCTTATTTCTCAAATTCTAGAGAAATTCTAGAAGGTAACTCGCTTTCTGTATTTGCGTATTAGCGAATGCTAACATGGACTTGATTCGACAAAAAGCTGGTCAGTTCTTTATCGAGTCTTCACGCACGCTCCGATATATCTTTCCTTAAGATGATACCTAACTGTGATGATAGCCTTACGAGAAAAAGAGGCAGTGGTGGATGAAGCCCCTGAGCTGATAACCTTACAGGGAAACGAGACGGTGGGGGATAAAGTCCCTGAGCTGATAGCCTTACAGGGAAATGAGACGGCGGTGGATGAAGCCTCTGAGATAATAGCCTCACAGAGAAACGAGACGGTGGTGGATCAAACCCAATGAATTGAATTACAAGGCTTAGGTTGCAATCCGTTTCTTCCTCGTATATTTATCCGTTACTTACCAATTTTTAGGCTTTGATTTGGAGCTGGTGTGGTGTGGTGTGCTAGAAGCGTAGTGTCTATTCTCTCGGTGTCGCGATCTCGGTATACAGAGTTGAGCAGCACACGTCACTAGCTACGAACGTACACCCTACAGCAGGCGTCAGAATATAACTAGTAAGATTATTTGAGTTTCATTTTTGAGTTGTTAGCGTAGGACTCTGGGGCTGTGGTAGCAGAGCGTATTTCTTCAATTATGGCATAGGAGTGGGCAGGTTGTGAGGCTATATGCATACATTTAGTGTTGGTCATGTTTTCAACGGGAATAAGTATCACACATTCTAAAGTTCTTTGCGTGTCCCCCGCGCAGCAGTAGGTTCAGGTTGCATCCTAAAGCCAAGAGCTCCCTATCGTACGTGTCGTAGTTCTGTTCTGCTCGGGAGCACTTTCAAGAGTAGAAATTGACGGGTCAGAGAACACAGCCATCAAAAAATACCTTGCTGAAAGTCAGAGTATCAACTGCGACAATATATCAACTCACTAAATTAAGTACCGAGCTAAATATTCAGATCTCACCTCGGCCTAGCCCGCAAAGTGCCGGCACGAGCCGATAGATACCTTCCAGAAGTTGCTGTGACGTTATCGGTGAGTGAGGGTCAAGTTATAGCCGTAGCAGCCGGGGTTCGTCGTGAACGTGGCCACGTGGCTTCTATTTACATCAAATATTGAGGAGTCACCACTCATCCTTGAAGTTGCGGAGCGCGTCCAGGGCCGTAAACTCCTTGAGTCTTGTACAATAGTCGTCTAGGTCGGATACAGTCGGATACGTCGATAGGTCTAGGTGCATATCGATTGAGTGAGCGGAGATCGCAGGTCCCCCCGGGAGTGTTTCCGGACGAAGTTTGAGCTGGCTATGATTAAGCTGAAGTCATATTCTTTGCTTGTTGACACAAGAACTATCTAGACTGCTGGTTTCAACAGATTGAAAATAGTACTGCACACAAATCAATCTAGCTAGTCTCAAACAGCTGCTGGCACTAACTTAGTAGCAGGTCGATTTACCACCGGAAGCTTTTCGCCATATGAAAACTCTGAGTTTGTGGAAGCTTTGGCCAAGAGAAGGCTTTCAGTCGGTTACAGCTTTGACATTGGCGTTGACGTAGCCAACCTACTTGACAAAGTGCTTTCGGTACCATCACCATCATCATCATCACCATCAGCCCCGGACCGAATGCGCACACATACGCCCAATATCGACGGGAAACTGGCTGCAGATTCCTCGGAGAAAACTGAGTGGGAGATCTGCTCTCACCGAGATCCAATTGTCTACCTTTCCTGCAGAATCAGAGGCTGCAATTGTCAGCACTATGACCTTGAGGCATCGTGAGATCTTGCCATTGTGGCCGCGCTAAAGATAAGGTTCAGACTACCATCTCGACCGACGTCATGATTTCGGCCAACATACGCCGCCTGCCACCTGCCACACGCCGCCTGCCGCCCGCCAAACACTGCCACCATTACGCCACCAGCCTCACGCCACCCGGTGCCTTGCGTATGCAACTCAGCAAGTCTCTGGATCTAACATGCAGGAGCATACAGGGAGCTTATAGTCAAGTGAGATTGGGAGTGTCTTCCCTCTGGAGAGTGTACTTGAGAGCATAGAGCCAAGTAGGCTGGGAGTGTACAATCGAGTGAAATTGTGACTGTGCTCGGGAGTGTGCTTGGGACCGTCTTGGGAGCTTACGTGGGAGCGTACAGCAAAGTAGGCTGGAATTGTGCCATCGAGCGCAATTGGGAGCGCCTGGAGAGCATGCCCGGGAGTGTATTTGAGAACGTACTCGGAGGTGTACTTGGGAGCGTACTCGGAGTGTACCTGGGAGTGTACTTGGGAGTGTCTGGAGACCTTACATGAGATTGTAATTCAAGCAGGCTGGGAGTGTGCAATCAAGTGCAATCAGGAGTGTACTTCGAAGCGTACTTGGGAGCGTGCAATGAAGTGCATCGGGCAGCTTGCTTTCAAGTTTGTTGTATGCAGCGTGATGTATAGTATCCAGTGCACAAAATCGCATGCGTATCATAGTAATCTAGTCACCGCGTAGGTCCATAGGACCTCACAGTGCCACGCGTCAAATATGCTATGAATTACCGTCCCAAAAACAGCTTCTCTATGAGTTACGCGTCGCGTAAGGTCATTGTTCCCGGTGACATGCGAGAATGTATGAGAAGATACGGTTTCACAAGTGCATGTCATAGTACAATCGAGGAGTAGATAGGTAAGATTATCGTAGGCGATCTCGGAGAGATCGTCAGTCGGCTATACAAGCCCTGGACACGACTCGTGCCATTGCGGAGATACCTAATCACGGGTGCCATTACCGGTTAACTATGCTGTGAGAATATCCTGGCATAATATACTAGGTAATAGACATGAAGTTATCAGGTGTTATTTCTTATAAAGTTTGATGTCTTTACTATAGCAAGTGAACTCAGCCTGTCCCCAGTATGTAATGTTTATTTATTATATGCAAATATTTGGAGTACAAGAAAATGCCACAATAGCAAAAATCAAAGCAATATACTAATTGTGTTGGCACGGGATTTGGCCCGATGGCTTTTGTGGCGTATGGGGGCTTACAGCCCCCATCGGTCTAAGGCGGCGGGCATCAGGCCGGTGGCTTGTAGCCCCCATGGGCCTCGCCTGCCCCCATACTCAGGAGGAGGCCTAGCTCCGGCACTGGTAGTCGGCTTCGGACTCGGTTGTGATACTCGGCGAAGCCGAGTATGGTCTTTTCTCTGTATATAAGTCTAGTGTTTTCCTTCTCTTGTATCGATAGACAATTGAGCTTCTTCATTCTTCCTCTTTTGCTTTCAACAAATTGCAGTGTAAACAATCTATAAACAACATTGCTATCTTGGGTGAATTGTAACTATTATTGCAATCCTGCTTCAACTGAACACTTTCATGCAGTGCCAAACCCATTTACTAGATGTAGAGTCAATAATACACAACCAAGAAACAGTATATACAGATGTATGGGGGTGGGTAGATAGACACCAAAGTTGTTACTGGTCTGACTCCTGCTGTTCTTCACCTCCTATATATCCCCTTCTCTGCTTCTTACTTCTTCCGCTACCTTTCAAGCTCAAACTGACGTTCTGGCTGTGAGCTGGCTGGAGACACTGCAATGTAACTACCTTATATTCCACAAAGTCGGCGAAGCCGTCTCCGGCGCCAGTATGTTATACGTCTTTAGTGCTAATTGCCTAACACCACCACAGCAACATTCATTCCAGTAGACACAGCCATCAGCCTCTTGCACAACCACAGTGAGATGTAAAGCCACTTCTCAGAGTACCACCTTCCCTCCTCGATATATCTACGGTCCCGTTAGTTACAATCTTTCCAGCTCGCTGCTTCAATTTCAAGAACTTCAATAACCCTAACCCTCCTTCTGGAGGACATACAGCGACGTTGATTGAAGCCTTAAGCTAATGCGTTGTGTATTATAAAATTTGATCTCCGATGACGTGGTAATTAAAGTGCTACCTGTCACGTAAGTTTGCAAAACTAAATCCATGCGCTAGAGTATAGTCGGTACTTTACCGACAGGTGTGTGACAGACTGGCCGCTGCCAGTTCGCAGCAGCGTGATGCGGGAGACGGGCAACCGTGCGGGATTAGCGCGCTGAGGACAGTGAGGAGAAGAACGTACTACACATTCTAGATGTTCCGGGCAAACCAGATTCTACCATCGAACTATCGTACTTCAGCTGCAGAGACAGACACTGACACATCACCCATCTCGGCACAGCAGCTCTCGCTAACATCTGTGGAGGTATTGTACACCGCTACAATGCAAGGGTCTCATAGCTCTGCAGACGTATACTTCAGCTGAGGTATATCCCTTGCCAATCAACGTTCTGATACCTCAGCTGAGGTATATTGCTGCTCACATATCTCTAACAAGAAAGGTGCAGATACCTCTGCTGAGGATCACCACCTAAATGGCGAGGATCCTATAACTCTACTGATGATTGTACTCTGTATTTCTTCAACAACTTGATTTGTCGTTCACCCCCAAAAACATCCGCATCAATCCATATGACTTCCACAGCTTGTTTCACCATCTGGGCCTACCACATTGTTTAACAAACTTATACCTTGCAGATGTTTTCTTTTCTCTTGAACCAAAAGAATCGCTGTGTTTGGAGAAAACCCGGGCTCTTAGAAGAGCTCGAACTCGAGTTCGGAACATCGAACACAGAAAGTGCATTGTTGGTTACGACAGATGGAACAGATCGTACTTTGAGTGAGACATCAGCGATCGATTTTTTCGACTCGGCTGCTACTGGTGGTTGGCCAACTTTGAGACGCATCGTTAGTTCTGTGGGGATGGATTGAGTGCGGCCATCACAAGGGTTGGGTTAGGGTTGAGCGCGGCGAAGCCGCATGCACTTTAGTTCTTGTGTACGTGTCAATTAGACTTAGAGAGAGACAGTCAGTGAGTTTAGGTCAACAGAGAGATTCAGCACAGCGGACACGGTACAACAGGTTATGAGCCCGGGCACTTCGCTGAGTTAACGAACTCGACTCGAACTTAGATTTCGAATTGCGGCATCATCGACACGGTCTCGGAGGAGTACAGACTGACTCCAGGCGTGTACGGATGACAAGAGGGTCGAATCGACAGCGATCTCGATTAAGACCTTTGATGGTACTGACTACAAGAGCTGGAGTTTGGAATTTGAGTTACTCTTGGAACAGAAGCAGGTTCTCGGCATTGTCGACGGTACAGAGGAAGCGCCGGACGCGAAGGATGCGACTGAGTTTACAGCATGGAAGAACCAGCGTGGAATCGCGCGGTCGACCGTTCTCCTCGCGATGGAGAAGTTTTTGCTGCAGCCGTATGGTGTTCAGAAAGACACGAAGGCGCTGTGGGATCAACTGAAAGAGGACTACAAATCGAAAGTAAAGCTAAACGTTTGAGCTTTGCTAGATGAAATGTCAGCTGTGAAGTTGAGGGATTCCGAGAATGTGTAGAAGTACGCATCGAAGATCCAGGAGTACGTGAACGACTTCAACCTCTGTGTGGAGAGTTCGACCGGTACGATGCCAAAGAGCAAGCACAGCTACTACCTGATGCAGGGTATACCTAAGGATGATGATTGGAGGTTTTTCACCCAATTGATGTACGACAAGATTGACACACTGGCCAACAAACCGGAGTAAGTTATTATGAAGATGAAAGTCCACGAAGCGCGGTTACAAACGGAAGACGATTCGGAGGTGGCAGCCATGTTCTCAAAGTTGCAGACTCGGAAGTGCTGGAAGACCCGTGATAGGGGCAGTGAGAGTGATGGTAGCAGATCGGAAGATGACAAGCATGCGAGTCGCCGCACGAATCGGAGGGATACTCAGGGATGCTATAGATGCTACAAGGTGGGGCACATTGTACGGTATTGTCCAAGCACTGCACCAGTGGAGAGCGCAGCACTGACAGAGACAGCGGCAGGGGCAACGACGATGTCGACGACATCAGTTGAGAACTATTGGATGACAGTTACAAACAGAGAGAGCCCATCGAAGGAGATGTTGACTAAGGGATTTGGCCCGCAGGCCATTGGGACTAAGATATGCACGAGACTTAGCGGGCTTGGAACGGAGCCTATTTCCCTGCCAGCCTCGGGCTTGGTACGGAGACTATGTCTCCACAATCCTCGGGCTTGGTGCGGAAGCGATTTCCCCGCCAGCCTCGGGCTTGGTACGGAGACAATTTCTCCGCCATCCTTGGGCTTGGTGTGGAAGCTATTTCCCCACGAGCCTCTGGTCTGATTAGTGCTTTCTGATTAGTGCTTTCTCTTGTTGATTCGCTCTTAGTGATTGAGATGATTTCTTTCACATATATTTGCCTGTATTTCTCTCTCTCTTTACTCTTTAGACAATCACTTTGGTACGATAGTCAATTCAATATCTCTATTCGTACTCGATTGATCTCAACAGGTTATGAGCCCGGCGCTTTCAGTTCTTTTGGAATCAACATCTATTAGTTTTATCATTTCTGAAGCGCTGCCAGCTATTAAAGTCTCGTATTTTGACCTTGTCCTTTTGGAGCCCGCCACTTTGAGTTCTGCCGGGATCGAGTCGACCTCTCTTAGTACTTGTTTGTTGTCTCTCCTCTGCCTTGTGTTTCAGTGGATCGAGTCGACCTCTCTTAGTACTTGTTTGTCGTCTCTCCTCTGCCTTGTGTTTCTGTGGATTGAGTCGACCTCTTTTAGTACTTTACTTGTTTGTCGTCTCTCCTCTGCCTTGTGTTTCTGTGGATTGAGTCGACCTTTCTTAGTACTTGTTTGTCGTCTCTCCTCTGCCTTGTGTTTCAGTGGATCGAGTCGACCTCTCTTAGTACTTGTTTGTCGTCTCTCCTCTGCCTTGTGTTTCAGTGGATCAAGTCGACCACTCTTAGAACTTGTTTATCATTTCTCATCTGCCTTGTGATGTAGTAGATCGAATCGACGCCTAATAGTAGTACCTTTATCGTTTCCGAACCTCCGCTGCCTCCAAATGCATCGAGCATCGTCCACGAGCATTGTGTTGACTGCGTGTCCCCTGTTCATTGGGTTGACTCTGTGTCCCCTACATTTCTTGAGTCGACTGCATGTCCTCTACCTTCCTTGGGTTGACTCTGTGTCCCCTACATTTCTTGAGTCGACTGCATGTCCTCTACCTTCCTTGGGTTGACTCTGTGTCCCCTACATTTCTTGAGTCAACTGCGTGTCCTCTACCTTCCTTGGGCTGACTGCGTGCCCCTACATTCTTCTGTCGGCTTTGTGTCGACTACCTCTCGTTGTGCCGACATCGCGTCAACTGCCTCTCGTACTGTCAACTATACCGTCCGGCCGCAAGTATTACCAAAGCCTCGAGCACCTTCGAAGTCTCGAGTACCATGCAACCTCAAACAGCGTATCTACGATCCCTCCTCGTATCTACTACTCCACCTTCTACTATCTTTGTGTCGACTACTCGTTCGTGTCGGCCACCTCTCCTCGTGTCGACTACTTGTTGATGTCAACTACTCCTTATATCAACATCCTTCGGAAATACAGTGTGCTGTTCAGAATATGTTCAATTAGCAGGTTATGGACCGCGGATACTTGGGCGATGTCGGGCAACGCACAGTTATGCGATTCGGGACAGTGGACCCCAAGAGACCGGCGGTGGCAATTTTGGCGATGCATCCCCGAAGTCTAGACTCCTCATGGTGAGGATAGGAAGCTCTATTGTGAGCCGTACATTGGGTACCTTCGACCCTGCAACTTAGATAACGACAGCGATTTATGACTTTCAGGATGTGTACATGGATTTTGACTTTGAGAGTTTGTGAAGGATGTGTCTTGGGTAGATTGTTTCGGATATGGGATTTGGGCAGGACTTCATTTGATGTGAATGTTTTCTGAGGACTAGGACTTGGATTTGGATTTGGTCTCCGGGGAGTGTTTCATTGTTAGGGTTCAGGTCTTTCCCTATCTTTCTTTCTCTTTTGTCAACAGGTTATTTGGGACTTGGAGGATTTCATGGCCTTCGTTTGTTTTCTCTTCTCTGTTGAGATCAGTCGAGTACGAATAGAGATATTGAATTGACTATCGTACAAAAGTGATTGTCTAAAGAGCAAAGAGAGAGAAAGACAGGCAAATATATATGGGAAAGGAGAGAGCATACTCGGCAAAGCCGAGTATCACATCCGGAGACCAATGCCGGGCATCACTGCCGGGGCTAGCCCTACTCCTCAGCATGAGGGCAAGCGAGGCTGGTGGGGGCAGGCGAGGCCAATGGGGGCCGTAAGCCACCCGCCTCATGCCCGAGCCTTAGGCCAAACGCCACAAAAGCCACCGGGCCAAATCCCGTGCCAACATTCTCTTCTGCCCTCTCTAATTGGTTAGTCCACTTTGTTTGGAACGCCTTGGGCCAAAGGGGGAGTGTTGACTAAGGGATTTGGCCCGCAGGCCATTGGGACTAAGATATGCACGAGACTTAGCGGGCTTGGTACAGAGCCTATTTCCCTGCCTGCCTCGGGCTTGGTACGGAGACTATGTCTCCACCATCCTCGGGCTTGGTGCGGAAGCTATTTCCCCGCCAGCCTCGGGCTTGGTACGGAGACAATTTCTCCGCCATCCTCGGGCTTGGTGTGGAAGCTATTTCCCCATGAGCCTCTGGTCTGATTAGTGCTTTCTGATTAGTGCTTTCTCTTGTTGATTCGCTCTTAGTGATTGAGATGATTTCTTTCACATATATTTGCCTGTATTTCTCTCTCTCTTTGCTCTTTAGACAATCACTTTGGTACGATAGTCAATTCAATATCTCTATTCGTACTCGATTGATCTCAACAGGAGAGCTGGTACTTAGATTGTGCCACGGCCTTTCACAATTGCGCAGATCGGCGAAAGTTCGAATGGTACACGGAGTATACGAAGAGAGAAGAGCGGGAGATTCGCGATTTTGCTGGAAGAGTAGCAGGTAAAGCGATCGGGCATGGAGATGTACGGCTGAGGCTTCGGTTGCCTGGAGGCTGTAGGAATGAAGTGGTTGTGAGAAACGTCTTGTATGTCGGAGGATCACATCACTCGGTATCACAATCGCAGCATACGGATCGGGGATTACGGATTGTCCCAGTCAATGGCAACGGAATCCAGATATTCGACAAATCGCCGACAGACAGTGCTCGAGGTCGATGTCGAGGAAAACTTGTGGGCGTGGCACGTCAGATTGGAGGGTTATTCCGGCTAGATGTGAGCTTTCAGGAAGAGATATCGAGCGAGAGGATGATTGTTTCGGAGGAGCTCCAGGCACGGTTGATTATTTGGGAGGAATTCTGGGCTTGGTATCGTTTGGGAGGAGCTTCAGGCAAAGCTCTATCGTCGTTTTCTGTACAGTTAGGCACTTACGCTCGTGATACCGCCCCGGAGGAGTGTGGGGATGGATTTGAGTGTGGTCATCACGTGGGTTGGTTTAGGGTTGAGAGCGGCGGAGCTGTATGTACTTTAGTTCTTGTGTATGTGTCAATTAGACTCAGAGAGACAGTCAGTGAGTTTAGGTCAATTGAGAGATTCAGCACAGCGGACACAGTACAACAAGTTCAATCCTCATCTTCTACGGGCTTCCTTGGGATTGAATGTAATGGTATTCACTAGGGGTGGAATGAAAAGAGCGACGAGCACATCCCGCAGCAACTGCCCCACACCCTCACACAGCGCACCGGCCACTGCGTACTTGAACTTGAGACCGATGTGGAGATAGCGAAGCTCATGAGCGCCACCCCTGCGCATCTAGATACTCCGGAGGCCCATGAAGCAGTCGTGTGTGCATTTGATTCCTCCCCACTCCTGGACGACCTCTCTAACGTGAGCACCGAGCTGTCATGAACTGCGCGCACTTTGTCGGGGCTAACGTTGCCTCCATCATCATACCTCTGTTGAGATCGATCGAGTACGAATAGAGATATTGAATTGACTATGGTACAAAAGTGATTGTCTAAAGAGCAAAGAGAGAGAGAAAGACAGGCAAATATATATGGGAAAGGAGGGCATACTCGGCGAAGCTGAGTATCACATCCGGAGACCGATGCCGGGCATCACTGCCGGGGCTAGCCCTACTCTTCGGCATAGGGGCTGGTGGCGGCCCATGGGGGCCGCAAGCCTCCGGCCACATGCCCGCAGCCTTAGGCCGTCGGGGTCTGTAAGCCCCCGAACGCCACACAAGCCATCGGGCCAAATCTCGTGCCAACAACCTCCTCCCGTTAAAGAATCGGTATTCAGGTAGAGTGGAAACTCGTAAAAACCTCAAGTCTATTGTTCTAATCTACAGGGAGAATCTACGATTTATATACTTAGAAAATCTGAATTCCGCAGCGGTTCCGCATTCCATAGAGGTTCCGCGGAGATGATTGTATCCGGAGTTCCTATTACGATATGAGGGGAGAACTGTGTTTATGGACTAAGGAACAGTGTTGAGGGAGAGAGAGAGAGAGAGAGAGAGAGAAGAAAATGACTCGAGCTATATAGTACAAGAGAATGGCGACAGTTACGTGGCCTTTGCCACTTGCCACTAGATATGCAACAGTTCTTGCGGAATAATTGTCCGATTCTTATGGAGTCTATGCGGAGATCTATGGTCTACATATGGCCTGCCATACAGCCTGAAACTCACGTTCTGATGCATAGTACGCATGTTCATCTAATATCCTCATACAAGCCATAATTTCATGTAAGGTCGGAGACAGATGGCTAAATGCATATATGCAACAATTCCAAATCCCAAATCGGCGAGTGAGCAATCATGTATGAGTCTACTCAGCGATCTCAGTACATCGGTGACCTCACATCAGAACATTCATGCAGCGGACGGCGTTCGGGCAAAATCCTGAGTCAACACCCGTGCTCTTCATGCCAACTACAGACAAGCCTATCCCGTCTGCGCTCACGCTAGTCGACGTCGCCCCTCTCCCGCAGCTACGTGCCTTCAGCACCCTCACCTGATCCACTACCTCAACCACCGCGCTATATCCGGAACTAGTAGGAGGGAAAGTGATGGGGGCTGAGAGTGTTGTACAAGAGGAGAGAGGGTGCCCGGGATGTATAAGGAGGTCTGAGATATGGGGGGCGTTCTCGAAAGTGGCGATGTTGTTTAGTGATTTTTTGGAAGAGCACGGGTGGCGGGGGCGGTGGGCATTGTGATGGAGACGCTGTATGAGGTGAAGGGGAGCTAGAAGGGAGTTAGGGGTATTTTCCTTGGTGTTTGGTGTTGTAGGTAGGGGGTGAACCTGCACCCTCGTGCTTCACAATACCGGAATTTCTTATTTCTCTGAGTTCAGCTGAAACGTCTGAGTAGGAGAGCAAGCAAGTACCATGATGCAGGCAAGACAGGTAAAATGTAAATGCATTAGTATTCCTATTACAGTACAGGAGTTAGACTGCTGGAGGACAAGCCTTAACTCACAAAAGCCAAAGAACTGCTAGTATTCCTCCAGCCTCGCCTTACCATTTTCTAGTAATTTAACCTATAGGTAGACTACATATTATACTTCCTCTTAGGTACTTACTTAGTTCAGGACTTAGTAAGTAGTTCTGGTCCGGTCACAAGAGGGATAGAAAAAGTCGAGAAAAAGACAACATACTGATAAAATGAACCATATCTCAATCCAGCTCGTCGTACATGATCTGTTCAATCCATGACATTGTCCGTTTCTCCTTAGCCGCTGCGATGTCCTTCTTGGATCGCTCAATTTCTTCTACCATCCAATCGGAACGCTTTGACTGCGGTAGCAGTTCGAAATATTCCGCCGGAGAACACGCTGGATCTCCTTCATCAATCTCGACGGCGTCAACAAAACCTCCATCATCTTCGTGTTCGCTTTCGTTTTCGTCTTCGACCGTGAATCCACCTAAACCCTGCCATCACGTAAAAGAGATCAACCGCTGTAGGGGAATAGTCCGGCTCGAAGCAGTAACTGACGACAGGTGATATAGGTAGTGACGCTTCATACTCCTGAAGACGCAGCACCTCGGATGACGAGAAAGTGACATCCGGACTGAAACTCTTCCACCGTCGTGTGAAAGGAACACTAAATGTAAAGGGCTGGACGAGGACCCAGCTCGGGAAGCGATCGTAGTACCTGACACGCTGGCCGTTGATAATTGTTGTTGACTGCAACGGTGCGCCGAAGTCGGCCGGAGAAGTTGTTGGGTCAGCAGGTTCAAGGGGAATATGCAGTCGTTGAATGTTGAGAGGCTGTTGCGAAATCCAAAGCGCGGCATCCGATGAATTTGAATACGATGGGATAGGATATACTTGAACAGTAAAATACTGCTGACGGACATTGCGTGAAGAACTCGCGACTAAGACAGAGTGGTAGTTGTATTGGGTGGCTGACGACACCGCAGACTTGCTAAGAACGGAACCGGGGCCTGCGAGCGCGCCGGGGAGTCTGATTTTGATGAGTTGTCCAGAGTACGGAAGGATGCTATCGTCCACATGTTTGTGAGTGACGAGATGGTGAGTGGAAGTGCTCGTCGACATGTTGTGGGCTTGGTTGCGCCTGAGCGTTGAATGACAGCAGGAGAAGATGATCGCTTAGTGTAGGATTTTAATCTCTGCGCTAACCGAAATTCCTTGGCATTCGCTGATTAGCCCATCGACTAGAGCCGCTGCGGCTCTCGACCCACACCGCCCAGGTCCACCCAACGCCCACACCCAACACCCACGCCCAGCACCTACCACTCTATAGAGTGAGATATTCTTCTCTGTACACCACATTAATTCACTCAACGAATACGACATCTGTAACCTCCGTTCCTGCCCTGTACTTTGTTGCTTGCCCCCTTTGTCCGACCGCAGCTAACAACAAGTGGGTTGCAGGAAGTAGGTTTATATAGGCACCACAGCCTGAACTGCAGCGAGCATACACTACACGCTCGTGCGTACCACTGAGATCCTACAACTTCGAGATTGGGGGAGGCTAGAGGATAGTACATTTCCCGATTCCGCGGTGCTGCATCCAACGCGCTATCCCGTCATGTCGCCCACTACTCCGTGCGGCAGGCTACAATTGTTGCGCGCCATCGGTCTGCTTCTACTTTCACCGGCTCGCGTACCAGTACATGTAGGATACTTTTCACCTCGGTTAAAGGCCTCTACTAGTTTGAGCAATATAAAGAGTCAACGCGGAATCAGTCGCGAGGTGAAGGATATTTACAAAGCATAGGAAGCGGACTCCCAGGGCACCAATGTATAGTATTTCATCGTAACTATCCATTCCTTCCTTCTTTCCACTTCGGGGGTGGGGGTTTAAGAGTACGTCGCTGATGTCTGCCCATGTATGTTGCAGGTAGATGAGATTCGTGTAGGCACCATATACTGAAACATCAGCGAGCATGCACGGGTATAAACCTACAAGCCTATCATCGCAAGTCTACTATCTGTAGTCCAATGAGCGGGCGGATGGTCGGAGGTTGGAGGATTCTCAATTCCGCGACTATGAGTTTCAACAAACTCCTCACTACGCACCGGGTACTAGTACCGATTCTGCGCACTCGTGTTGACTTTGTGTCAACGCTGAACTATGCAGATTGCGAGGGTACAACATCTGCGGCCACAGTGGGGTCTGGGAGTTAGGAAATACACTGCGGCGACTTTGCCGAGTTCTGCTATGCGCGTTATCTCTGCTAAGGTTTCATTGTGTCGAACCCTCCCTCGGGATACGGGGACGTGATAGTGGCCCAGTCTGATGCAATGTCGGAGGTCATGTCTGTATTTGCGGCCGCATAATTGCAACTTTATATACACCTCGGCTCTACACTTTAATCTAGTTAACTTTGAAATGTCATTCTATATGTTCCACAAACAGGAGCGGTATCTCCAAAAATGTTCTCCATGTGATCCCATTCAAAACAATCTTCCCGACACAAAAATCTGAGCCATTTAGTTGTGATTAGATAGTATATAAATAAGATCTGATAACATCGATGGGCATGCGGCTCCTATTGCTGTAGCTTTCGATTATCGCTCGAGTTGCGAGTAGATAGCGGATAAGATAGCTGGGCATGCGGCTGACAGCCGTCTGTGTAAATCCCTGCACCACCATGACCACCCAACCACATCCCGCCTCCCCACCAGCCTAGTCATCAACTAAAACTGCTACCTCTTCTCACGTAGTTAGTTCGTCAAAATCCGCTTCAGCGCCTCGGTTCAAGGTTTCCAGTCAATCCTGAGTACCTCAGCCCCCACAGCCGTGCTCTTCACCTACCACACCGCATTTGGCACCACCGCTGTCGCCGATCCCGCCTCACAATCCCCGCATTCCCTTTGCCCGTATACTCCGGCTCAACCAATCCCGCCACCACGATGGCTTCCCAACCTACAACTTTCCGCTGGCTGTTTCTATCTAGCACCCTCGCACCGTGCGAATACCCCACCAGAGTTCGGCGCCCCACTGAACCCAACATATACTTGTGCTGGGCCGACGAAGAGGGACATTAACCTCACCCCGTTATCAGTCGTCAGGATCACCATATTTACCCTCTCACCTTACACTATAACAGGAAGATCATATCACCGGAGGTAAAGGTTAGCGATGACGAGATGCGCATGCTTCTATATACGCACCGGCTGAAACAGAACATGACAGCGCACAGTAGTTACGCTTGATAGTTATGCGTGGTCGTGAACTCCGTCAGGTAGCTGAAATACGATTCAGACCTGGATTGCAGGACCGGTTCTGTGGTTTAGGAAGGTGGATATGGGACCGGAGGTGCTGTTGGTGGGCAGAGGGTGATGGGGCAAATCCGGAAAGTGGAACGGCAGAGGTATCTGAGGCAGGGAGCCGGGAAGGAGCTGGTGGACGTTTTTAAAGTAATGCCGGCAGGAAGGTATAATGAGGTGTTGGGGATATGGTGGGGAGATGTGAAGCGTGGAGGAAGGAGTGGGAGAAACCGCTTATGATGGAATGGTTGCGGAATACTGTCGGGGTTGAGAGGGGTACATTGGCTTCGTCAGATATGCTTGTTAGCGTTGTGGGGATAGGTAGGGTATCAGCTGCAGCTTTGAGCATAGCGTTTTGTATTGTTACCAACTACCCCTTTCATTGCTGGGCGTTTGCATAGTGAGGGTGCGACATCTGTATATTTTATTGTTATTAGTGCCGCTAATGATTATTTGTACTTAGTACTAAAATTGTGTAACTTGCACTAGATAATGTGCATGGAATTGGTAGAGTGTTGACCGCTGTCATAAGTATGGATTTTGGGTAAAGGTCAATTACCTTTGTTTGTTTTAATCATACTGTATTTACTCTACTTAAAGTATGACAGGACCTAATTTTTCCCCTCCGCCTCCGGGTGAGGCGGCCGGATGGCGGAGTTCCCTACCCATTACCGTTTATCCCCGCTGACAAAAGAAAAAAGTAAAAGATTGACCACCTTTAACAAACCTCATGACAAGAGAAAAGGAAAAGAGAGACAGCTAACCTCCGCACATCCTTAGCCGAGAACTTCTCCACGTCCGTGGCCGCCAGGAAGTCCATCACCGCTTAGTCACATATGTCCATGGAAAACAGCTCGGATATTTGCACATGCCGACATGTGCCCGCCTTCCAGCCCGCCGTCTACTCTACTTCTTTCCAGAGCTCCTGCTGGTCATCTTTCCACAGGCTGCAGTGGCGGAAGAGATGCTCCCGCGTCTGAGTCGCAGTACCTCCGCACCACCAGCACTTGTCGTTCTCTCGGTGTCCGAAGCGTTTCAGATAATCTTCGGTGGGCGCATGCCCGCTTTTCATATTCTTTGATGTCTTCATACATCTCGGGGCCACCAGTAACACATGACTGCCTTTAGCAACGTTCCTTTTCTTCGTCGATGACTACTCAGCTCATGTGTTGCTTCTATTGCTTTTGTTACTTTTGTGTTATGCAGAATTCTATCGTAGGTGCCTATGCTCCTGCTCGTATATGTACAGAGATCCCGTGGCGCAATACCTTGTGCCCAATCAACCACCCTTATGCCCTACCGGCATGCCCGGTGCCTTGTGCCCTATAGGCATGCCTTATGCCCTACCGGCATGCCCTATGGTAATCTCCGCAATCCCTACGGAGGATCTAAGTATACATCCAACAGTTTTCACTGCTTCCCATTATTGGCTTTTGTATGACATGACATAGAGGCTATAGTAGTGAGAACCACGGGATGGTAAGGGGACGGTTGTGATGGTCCGTCATTACATCCCGCAACGGGATTTGGGATGGCAAAATCGCGGCATCCCGCCCGAGATCGGACGGTATGCCGTGTCACTTCGTGTCAATCCGGCCGCCAAGGACGGCTCCTTCAAACCAAGATTGAAAATATAGGAGTAATAGAGCCCATTGAGTAGAGCATTTGACGTTTAATAAGCGTCCTTATCAGACAAATATTCGTGGAGTTGGCATGGGAGGATGGTGGGGGGGTTAGCAAGGGGGATAATGGCACCAACACCCACCATTCACCCATGCCAACCCCACGAATGTTTGTCCGATAAGGACGCTTGTTTCACGTCAAATGCTTTACTCGAATCGCTCCATCACCTCCGCATGTCCGATCTTGATTTGGAGGAGCCGTTCTTACTCGACCGCCGTTTTTGTGATTTTAGAGTATTAGAGACAATACCGTGATTTCGTTCGACCGCGAGAAATCCGTCTTGTGATAAGAACGAGACGGTTTTTGGACGGGATTTCCGTTCCGTTTTCATCCCGTGGTTCACACTAGACCAAAGAGCCCTGTTGTAATGATTCGGAGAATCAATTGACCTAGTCTCAAACAGTATAAAACTCTCTGCCTCGAAAGTTGTAGTCCAGTCTCGGGTAGAGTGTTGCCCAGATGGAACGGACTATTGAGATACCTGGATCAGACTGGATTGGATTGAGCCCTATCCCGGACCGGGATCGTCTGGTCTGGTTCGGTGTTCCTAAGCGGCCAGGCCGGCCTTAGCGACGGCTTTCAAATGAGGGCCGGGCCGGGCCTGGCGGCCTGGCGACTTTTCTTGCGTTCTCGGTGATTTGTTTCTTACCTTTTTGGTCTGTTCTTTGTAATTGAATGCGGAAGCGTAATGGGAAGGGAACTTCTATATATAGCAAGACCACGCAGAGGGGGAAGGGATAACGGTGGCACTGCCACCTTCTAGTTGGAATGAATATAGTATGAAATAACGTTTCAAGGTATTTTGGATTTTGTGAGCCCAGCGTCACCAGCTCTCACCTACTCCTCCTAACCACGACCCTGTACTTACCCACCAGCCAACACACACCTCCGGCAACCACTCTCTCCGCCTGGTTTTGCCAAGCTCTCCCCTCTTTGGGGGAGAGCGGGGTATTTCATTGGCTTCATCCGTGTGTCTGCTCATCTTTCGGTGAGCGTACCTCGTCGACAACACATTGATACCACTCAGCATCGACACCGAACGGTAGTCCCCAGTAGGGCAACTCGCCTTCTCTCGGACGTTTTACGCCAGTTATACAATTGTTACGACATGACCCGACGCGACCTAAACCATCCGCCCGCCCACCAGCTTACAGCCCGACGATGGTCAGCGCGCCATGAATGACCTAGGGAGAATTTCAGTCTCGGACCTACGAATCCTGCCTGCTTCAGTTTTGGCGGTTGGGGTATTCCACTGCGATAACATCAATGAGACCCTGGAGGGCCACAGCGAGAGACTTCAACGGAGCTTCGACTAAGTGGGGTAAGTAGGGTATTAAGGGATGGGGGTCAATTAATTTTTTTTAAGGAGGGCAACCGGCAGGAGAGCCGGAGTGGTCAGGGTGTTAGGGGAGCCGGGTAGAGAGTCTACTGCGGGGGGACGGAGAAAGTGCCTGGAGGTTGCAAAGAGTGCTGCTTTCGCGACTTTGCCGAGGGGCTGAAAACCCTGAGGAAGCGATAGGGATTTGGAGGGGGGGCGGTGGAAAAAATATTACATATGTCATGACCGCTCGCGGCCGAATACATTGTGATTGCAAATAAACCAACAAACATCTATTCCGTGATCTCGGCCATCATTGCCCTCGGGCAGAATTCATTCATGAGCAGCCCCATAAGCTCTCTAGGAACTCTCAACTCACCATGGCCCATGGGCGCGAATAAGTTAGCCTACACCACGATTAGAGTTGTCCTGGCTATAGGAATCAAGGTGACATACCACCACTTCAGGTCCGCGTTAACAATTTACTCATCTAAGCGTCGAAACAGTGAAATCGACTAGTCTCATGTCGCTTCTTCTGGCCGGCCATCGTGTGTACCTGCGGTGACAGTCTTGGCTAGTTCAGGGTATTAGTGTTACTCTGATTTAGCGGGGAAGAGACAGAATGGGGAAGCAATCGACGAACGAATACTTAAGGTCGGGAAGGCTACCTAGGTAGTGATGACAATGAAGTATGTAGTATGAACAAGTTGATAATTCTTGGCATAGAGTCCGATAAAAACTATCTCAAGCACAAAGAAAAACTAGAGGTGAATACTATGTTCCACGGAATGAATTTCTGGTTATATATATTTGTTGTAATTACCTCAACAAAAGGAGGGAATCAACAGTAAGTGCATTTGGCCAACGGCGGAATTCTTGGCATCGATAAATACACTCTCGATACCTGGGACATTACATCGTTCGCGACCAGCCTGCCGACACGTCAATTCTCCGCCAGCTCGTTCATCTCGAACTGTTAACGTTCGACGAGATCCAATGAGTGTTACCTCAAGCCAGTTATCCTTGTTAGACGCCAAATCCGACCGAGCACAGAAGTATGTTGATGACATGGACGAAACCACATGGCCCAAAACCATTGCGGCGATGAAGAAGCACACCGCCACTCTCCGAGTCTATGGTTCTGAGGGACTCTGAACGCTATGCCAGCTGATTCGCAGCGAGCGTAGCCTCTTCCGTTGCTGCTCTCGTGTTTATGACTGGGGGACACTGATACAAACGGTATATCATTACGGCTCATGCGTGCGTTGGTCTGACTGATGCGGTGCAGTCGATAGCGAAAGTAGTGGAGTCGGGGAGAACAGTGGAGTCGGCAGTCATTCTGGGAAGAAACACTCTCAGGTCAGTAGCGAGGCTACATGCGTTGCCGAAATGGAAGGTACGTAACTTCTACGGATGATGAACTGGCTGACGTTAACATACAAAAAGCTGACGCCCAGAAGAAAGACAATGCCGAGGACCAGAGCGAGTACGCCATCACTCCAAAGGCCACACAAGTCCTCAGTACGCTCCTCACCGAAGTCGGCAGGGAAGCACGGCCCGTCCGCGCTGTTGCACAATTGGTAGGAAGTATAAACATTCTCCCTAAGCGGCCCAGCCGCAAAATCTGAGGACTGCCTTGGCGCAGGCCTGTCCCGGCTTCCATCGTAAGAGAATATTTTCTTCCGCTCGTAGCTACATATGAGGATATAGGCATGTATCAGGACTCAGGGTGATGCGTCACAGTTAAGTGTGTATGCGTACGTAGATGGTAGATCATTCATATATGGCCCTTTGTGCCTCAACTAGATAGGATACCATTAAGCTTCTCCATCTCTCTATTTTGGGCACAATGTTACTATGTGATCTGAAAAGAAGTCGCCTATACTGAGATCGCCGAATTGACTCACAGGCTACAACTCACAATCGTAGACTCATCCACGAGTTATCACTCGCCACCGCCACCGCCACTGGTATTTGCAATCGTGAGCTTCCACAAACTTCCATGGTGTTCCTGGCTCTCATGTACCTAAAGACAGAGCTTCTCCTTAGGGCAGATGCCGACACGTGCAGATCTCTGAGCTTTTTTCCATAGAAGAGTGCGACCAAGCGGTGATGGACTTCCTGGCGGCCACTGAGGTCGGGAAGTTCCCGCCCAAATGAAGAAGTAGCGGTATGGAGCGGGCTCAGGGCTTGGGGCTCAGGAGCGGCATTGGCGGTAACGGGATTATACCTTTCTCTCTTTCTTTCTTTCTTTCTTTCTTTCTGTCTTTCTTTTATCTGTTATCTTTCATTTGTCAGCGGGGACGAAGGGTAGCGGGGGGGGAGCTCCGCCATCTAGCCGGCTCCCCCGGAGGCGGAGGGGATTATCAGGGTCCTGTCATACTCTAATTAGAGTCAATACAGTATGATTAAACAACAAACGAGCTTCTCCTTAGATAATAGAATAGACTACGTCCGCTTTACATTCGTACCAACAAACAGTCTTTGAATATCGAGTGCCGGTTGGTGACGCTGTTTGGGTACTCGAGTAGAGGTTATTTTTGCCACGCCAGCGCTCATCTTTTGTGCGATGTCATCCACCAACACCGGCATACGCTCTCAACACCCGCAATTCTTCCCACATCGCTATATCATGGAAGCCCGGACCGGTGTATATAGATTTATGCTCCCCAATCCCCACGCACGACACTAAAAACGCAGATAATCGGCAATCTGTCATCATTTCTTCACCCAACCGTGCACCGAGTCGTACGTGCACGAGAGCCTGCAGCAAAGCTGATGCGATGTTGCCTCCGTTTCACTCCATATCCGGAAGATATCCCCATTGTCCTATACGACATCGACAAACGCAATGAGATTGCGTCGTTCGTGCAGGATATCCTCCGAGTGATCGAAACATGGCTCAACTTTAGAAGATGAAACCTAGAGGTTATTCAAAGCTCACAACTGCTACTGCAGGTTACATGGTCGACTACGAAGCTACGGAACGATGGGTTGGATGCTGTAAGGCTCACGCAGGAGCTCCAGTTAAAGCTACTCCACCCGTATGAACAGTGATGGCTTATTGGTAATGAGGCTACTGTGCGTTGCGTCGTCCATCCCTTTGCTATCATCGAAGTGCTGGACCATGAGGAATTTTGCGACCAAGTGGGATTTGGTCTGCAATATGATTGGTTGAAGTTAGTCACTTCATACTAGGAAATTGAAATACATTATCGTGCTGTGTTGAAGCAATCTAAAGGGAATCAAAGATGTCGAATTGTCTGCCATACAAATAGGGAAGACAGGTAAGCTTTTATACTAGCAAGAAGGAAATAAAACACCACTCTCGAGGATGCCGAGCATCATACGTGAAGCTGAGTATTACTACCGAAGCTAGGCCCCTACTCGGCATAGAGCTGATAGCGGTAGATGAGGGTTTCAGCTGTAGTCCTCTAGGCTCTAGATTCAAATACCGAAGAGGCCATCAAGTCGAATCCTGAGTCAACAGGTAGAAAGTACTCAACTCAAGATTTAGTCCGAAAGTCCACCACTTGCTAGAAAGCCATCGAAGCTGCTAGAAAGAACTAGAGAGTGGTTGCTAATGTCTTGAGTTATTTACGTGGTGTTCGACCAATCATGGCGCAGAGGGAAGCGTACGTCGACTTATGGTGCAGCTGCCAAATTGGTGATGCGTATATTGACTTGTCTATTCATCTATTTGACACGTACACAAGAAGTAGAGTGAATGCGGCTCCGCCGCTCAACCCTAACACCACGTGATGACCGCACTCAAAGTCTGCCCTACACTCCTCCAGGGCGGTATCACGACCGTAAAACTAAATTATAAAGAAAACCTAAAGAGATAGACCGTGCCGAGTGTTGACTAGGGATTTGGCCCAGTGGCTTCCCTAGTGTTTGGTGCTGGCAGGCTCGGGCATGAGGCCGGTGGCTTACGGCCCCCATTGGCCTCGCCTGCCCCCATCGGCCTCGCCTGCACCCATGGCGAGGAGGAGGGCTCGGCACTGGTACTCAGCATTGGGCTCCGGCTTTGGCAGTCGGCATTGGGTTTTCCTTCTCTCTCTTTTATATATAAGTCCATAGTTTTCCTTCTCTTTGGATCGACAGACAATTGAGCTTCTTCATTCTTTCTCTTTTGCTTTCAACACCGAGCTCCTCCCAAGCGATCAGCCAAACCCAGAGCTCTTCCAAAGCGTTTATTGACCCAAGAAACGAAAATACTCAAGATCCCAATTCCTCCACAGCACTACCAAGGGCTTCGGCCTGGACTGGTCAGTCGGCTTCTGCACTCTTGATCTCCAGTCGACCGCTCCTCCGATGGGGATGATCAGTCCGGCTCCTCCGATGAGAGCCCGCAGGTGCTTCCCTTGCACTCCCGAGATTCCCGTCGAGGCCTGCCAATTCCCGTGTGAAAGAGGACTTCTTGGATTTGTCGATCACTGCCGGTAGATCTTCGTCATCCTCATCCTCACTCTCATGTTCATCCTCATCGTCAGAACCCGCGCGATCCTTCAATTGACCTGCAGAATTGCCACCGGATTTACCACCGGCTGCTGGTCGGTTGAGCGCTGGAGTCGATGCGATCGATTCCAATATTTCCTGTTGCTTTGGCTCCTCCGGCTCCAAGATGTCTGTATAAGTATGCTCATTGGGAATCGTATTCGGTGCTGTGTATCGCTTGTCCCTAGATACATCTCTCAACCGACGACCCTTTCCTCTAGCATCCACATCAAACCGGAATAGTCCTCCACCCTGGGGTGCAACCGCAACAAGAGTTGCTTGACCTCCGCGACCAGTATTGGCATTGTCGTATATCTTGATTCCGAAGCCATTGACGGGGACAATCTGTAACCCCCTATTCATAAGCCTTGATTGGGAGAGGGAGTTGTGTGCCCCTTCCACATGCAGGACATCCCTCACAACTACTTCATTCACTCGGCGGTATCCTGGCAGCCGAAAACTCAATCGTACATCCCCATGTCCGATGGCCTTGCCCGCTACCCTTCCCGCAAAATCGCGAATCTCCCGCTCGTCCTTCTTGGTGAATCCCGTGTACCGAGCGAACTTCCTTCGGTCTCCACAAACGTGAGAGATTGAGGCACAATCCAAGTACCAACTCTCCTTCGATGGGGCCGTTTTTCCGCCGGTATCTGTCACCCAGTAGTTTTCGATTGTCGTCATTTCCGCCGAAACCCTGGCGGCGGTAATGGTATCATCCTTGGCCTTGGCTGCGGTCTCGGTGCTTTCCTTCGTGACTGGAGGTTCACCGCGTTTCATACTCTGGCAGTTCCCGACCTTATGCCCTTCCTTATGGCAATAGAAACAGGTCAGTTTGCCCTTGCGATCCTGATCCTCGTCACTCTCGTCACCTTTCCAGCTCTTCCTGCCTTTGCCTTTTCCTTTGGCATTTCCTTTGCCGTTTCCTTTTGCGAACAGTAGGGCTTCCTGCCCTAGGCCTTTCTCACGCTTGATCGTGGCCTCCTTCTCGACCAACTTGATCACAATCTCATCTCGCGTGAGCGTTGCAGTCGCGTTTTTGTCCATCATCAATTCGAGAAAGAACTGCCAATTGTCATTCCTCGGTATACCGCGCAGGAGATAAAACACATGCTCCTCATCGGTCATCTTCGCCAAAGTCCTTGTCGTATCCGACGACGATGTCGATGGCTCCGAACATAGATTGTAGTCCTTCACCTTCTGGTTGATCCGTAGAGCATAAGTGTCAACATCCTCACAATCCTCAAGCCTTATCCCTAAAACCTCCTCCCTGATCTGAAAGACGTTGAGCTTCAACTTATACTTGTACGCCGTCGCCAGTTTCTCCCAAAGTGTCTGCGCATCCATGATCTCCATATACGATGCCTGCAGCCGCGGCTCCATGCCGAGCAGGATCGTCGATCGTGCAGTACCATGTTGTTTTACACAGTCTTTGACTGCAGCCCGATGTGCCAATTTCTCCGCTGCGGTAGCATCCTCCGCCGGATCCTCGGGCCGCTCAACCTCCGCCGTGACTATACCGTAGGCCTGCTTCTGCTCCAAGAGAAGCGCCATCTCCCCTGACCATTGCTTGTAGTTCGACCCATTGAACTTCGCAATCGATATGGCGGTAGAAGTAATTGTGAGGATGTCAATGTCAAAGTCGTCAATTATACTCCGCTGCTCATCAAGACGCGTCTACAAACGTCGGGTTTCCTCCGTAAGTCGCCGATTCGTAATTACCAAAAATACGATGCGACCGGGCTCATAACCTGTTCGACCAATCCTGGCGCAGAGGGAAGCGTACGTCGACTTATGGTGCAGCTGCTAAATTGGTGATGCGTATATTGACTTGTCTATTCATCTATTTGACACGTACACAAGACGCAGAGTGAATGCGGCTCCGCCGCTCAACCCTAACACCATGTGATGACCGCACTCAAAGTCTGCCCTACACGTGGACTCATTCACAAAGTTTCACTTGCCACCCGACTCTGCCACTCTGTTACAGGTGTACTTGTGCCAGAGATATGTTACAGATCTGATTCACGGTGACTGCTGCAGGGGCTGATGCCTCCTGTATATATCTCGAGTTTTTCTCCTCTCTTCTCTGTACCATAGAATACACACACACGGTTCTCCCCTACTTCCATATCGTAACACGCTCTCTACTTTGAGTCTCTCTGCGGAACCTCTATATACTTTGTGTATATAACGCCATATATCTTACTTTAGATAGTTCTTCAGATAATCGCTTTTGTACGATAGACAATTCAATATCTCTACTCTACTCGATTGTTCCCAACCAGCAGCTCGAGCGTGAGATTGAGAGGCATTTCATCATCCATGCACAGGATTATAATCCTCCTATATCATACTTGGACCCTTGATCTCCTATTCCTGTTCACATACATCATGGTCCATTTTGTCCGTCGAAGGCTCGTCCTGGCTGGGGCTACTAATTTCCCGGCGCCTTTAGCATGGACTGGTGCTTTTAGTTTTCTGCTAATTGAGACTACCAACCTATAGAGCCCAGAAGTCCGTTGGGTTATGCGTCGGTGATGTCGAGTGATGGAATGTAATCGCGAGTGATGAAATGAGGACCGAGTGACAACCATGATGATATGGCTGCAACAAGCAGAAGATCGCATGCTATCTCCCTGGGACATTGCAGTAGTATGGCTCATTTTACACCGCCATTTGGGCTACCAAAGATGTCACTTTGGGATACCGGAGGACACTCTCTGAAGTAGTTTTTGACTGGTGAGTGAGTGTGAATTATATTCGGAATATACTCAATGAACCCATAATCAGTGGGTAGTCTTTGACTCTTTGCGTGATCGGTTTCTGTGGCAGCAGCAGCATGGGCTCTATCAGTGTAGCACCATTTGGGAGGAATGAGAATGTTTAACACCAATGTCTGTGATAACGAATCATACTCCGGAACGCTGGGAACTGGCACTGGCAGAGTTGGGTTATCATTCAAGTCTACGCTGACCTGGAGAAAGGTTGGCGCTGCTTCGCTGTTTTGGATGACCATTGCCCCCAATTGGCCGACGCAGCAAGATCTCTTGTTAACCCATCGAAGTCACATGACATCACAAAACCTTGAATGCCTACCAAACTAAATATTCGACCTTTGAACATCTACAAACTCACAAAAATTTCGAACCTCCCACCATCTCGCGCAACCACACAACACACACTTCACAATCTAACAATTCGCGCCATGTCTATCTCAAACATCGCCACAGGCCCGCGTTCTACCGCCCGCAGGCGCGCCCAAACAGAGCTCGTTCACGTGATCTCCGGCGACATTGACTCCGAAGCAGGCTCGAACAGCTCAGTCAGTTATACTACAGCTGTTACCACCCCTGACGGGAGCCCCATACGCGCTGCCGTCAAGCTAGCTTATTCCCGCGGCGACGCCACCCATCGGGATGCCTTGATTATTGCTTATGGTCCCCAGAGGACGATTGACCAATTTAAAACAATTTGGGCCGACATTTCCCGTCTCCGTGAGACGGTGCATCGTACCGCAGTCCGAGAGGTTATATTCACAGTATGTCCTCCCCACCTCTCCTTCCCATAATTGCTGTGTTCACACAACATTGCGCTACAGCTTCGCAAGTCCTTCGGTGCTAGCTACCTCGACACCAACATCCCCTCCACTTCCCGGCCTACGCTCAACGAACTCGTCACTTTCTTGCAGCAGGAATCGCGGTGGATCAATGTCTACTCAGGACTGAGGCCAGATCAACGTCAACAGCTATTCAATCTTTTCTTTGATGTTGACTTTCTCGGTGACCTCAACGCCACTGTACACGACATCACCGTTCAGGAGGCGATCGTGAGCATGCGCTACTACATGGGCAACAATGGCGAACATCATGCCACCCTCCATACCGCGCTGCTTTGGATGCTTGGTGTGCCAACTCTCGACCGAACTCACCCGTCGGTGGTGACAAAGAAGTTTGGTGAGTGTGTCAAGGAGAGAAACCTCAAGAACCGCCATGGGAGCAGGCCGTTCTTTGCCGAGGTGAAGGGTTTCAATAGCCAGCGGAAGGAGGAGATTATGGAAGATGAGGAGAAGAGGGGCACGTTTCTGAGACCGAAGACTTTTCAGAAAGAAAGGGAGAAGATGATGGGGGAGATTGGTACGATGAGGAAGGAAGTATCGGCTAATCGTACGCAGAATGGGGTCATGAAGACGATGTTGTTGATGGAGATGCAGGCGCGCAAGTGTTGGCACGGGATTCGGCCCGGTGGCTTTTGTGGCGTTTGGCCTAAGGCTGCGGGCATGAGGCCGGAGGCTTGCGGCCCCCATGGGCTGCCACCAGCCCCCATGCTGAGGAGTAGGGCTAGCCCCGGCAGTAATGCCCGGCATTGGTCTCCGGATGTAATACTCGGCTTCGCCGAGTATGCCCTCTTCTTTCCCATATATAGCTGCCTGTCTTTCTCTCTCTTTGCTCTTTAGACAATCACTTTTGTACGATAGTCAATTCAATATCTCTATTCGTACTCGATTGATCTCAACAGCAAGAGGGCCACCGCCACTCTTGCCGAGTATAATTCCAAACTCAAGCAATCGACAGCAAAGGTTGTCGAACTCGAGACCAAGCACCGGGAGGCGATGGCAAATGTTGCCGACATCGAGTCCAAGCACCAGGATGCGATGGCAAAAGTTGCTAACCTCGAGACCCAGCACAAGGAAAAGGTTGCTGAACTCGAGACCAAGCATCTGGAGGCAATGGCAAAAATTGTCGACCTCGAGACCAAGCACCGGGAGGCGATGGGAAATATTGACGACCTCGAAACCAAGCACCAGGAAAAGGTTGTCGAACTGGAGACCAAGCACCAGGAAAAGGTTGCCGAACTCGAGACCAAGCATCGGGAGGCAACGGCAAAAATTGCCGACCTCGAGACCAAGCACCGGGAGTCAACGGCAAAAATTGCCAACCTTGAGACCAAGCACCAGGAAAAGGTTGTCGAACTCGAGACCAAGCACCGGGAAGCGATGGCAAAAGTTACCCACCTCGAGACCAAGCACAAGGACATAGTTGCCGAACTCGAAACTATCCTGGAAAAATCCAATTTTAACCACCTTGTAACTAAATCCAAGCTCGCCGTTATGGAAACCAAGGTGTCCGCTATGGATGAACAGGTGAAGAAGATGGCAGCAATGGAAGAACAGGTGAAGAGGATGGCAGCCATGGAAGAACAGGAGAAGAGGATGTCAGAGATGATGACTGCGAAACTTCAGTCTTAGGTTCGTCTCTATACTCCACCTCCCGAACCCTTCCCCAGATCCTACTAACGAATTGCCAGATCGTTGCCTCGCACGTGGTTTCTTTGAGTGATGGGATGAAACTACATGGGGCGGTGGCTATTAATATGGGAAGACGGGGGACTACAGCAGTTTGGATAGCGATACTAGAGGCGAATGTGGCGGAATGTTCGGGAGAGGGAATGGGAGCGGTTTGTACCACGATAATAAACTACTGTTGTATGAGTGAAATTTTGAATACATTACATGCTCGAATATCGTATACTCCCCAAAAGTAAAACTTTGACGAAGGTGGCTGTCTTCAGCGACTCGCAGGTGACCATCCAACGGACGTAGCACCTGGAGCCGGGGCCAGGGCAGCCGCTAGACAGGCTGATTGACCGCAATGCGAGAGCCCTTCGCGAAGTCGGTATTGAAATAGAGATCCACTGGATCCCAGGACACACCGAGATCCTCGGGAATGAAGAAGCCAATCGCCAGGCGAACGTAGCCCGAGAAGGCCAGAGAGCGGGCACGGTACGAGGGCGAATATACACCTCGGCGGCGAATAGAACCTGACGGACCCCTGAAGCAAGGTCAGCGGCGAAAGCACAATGGGAGGCCAACAAGTATGCCAGGCCAACAAGTGCAGCTAGCACGGTGGCTACAGACTGAAGGGCAAGGCTGGGAGCAAGAGACCTATCCCAATGACTAGTGTGAAGTCACTGGCAGCCAGGTTCTATCGACTGAAGTCCGAGCACGCGCCAGTAGGCAGGTACTTGAAACAATCCGGACACCGAGACGACAACAAGTGCTGGTGGAGGTAAAACGGTCCAGACACGGGAACACCTCTTCCGCCAGTGCAGCCGATGAAAAGACCAACAGAGAACGCTCTGGAAAGTGGTGGGGAAGGCAACGGGCTGAAAAGCGGGCAGATGCCCACACGTGCAGGTCTCTGAGCTGTTTTCCCTAGAGAAGTTCGATAAAGAAGTGCTGCAATTCCTGGCGACTACTGAAGTCGGGAAGTTCCCGCCCGGGTGAGTGGAGGAGTAAGGTTCGGTAGTCTTTCTTTCGGGTCTCTTCGGTTTTATCGATCTTTTGCTTTGTGCTTTCCTTTGTCAGAGGGGGTGACGGGTAGCAGAGGGAGAGCTTTGCCATCTAGCCGGCCTGCCCGGAGGCGAAGGTGATTAGGGGTCCGTCATAATCTAAATAGAGTGAATACAGTATGATTAAAACAAAACAAAAAAGTAAAACCTTTGACGGGCAATTTCTCTTCTAATCTACGTGGTGTTAATGTTGCGCCGGCCTTCATATTTGATGTGTTACACCATTCTTTGTACCGGCCCCTCCGCGTGACAATATCTGAGTTAAACTAAATGTAGCACTGTTGATTGCTCCAAAGAGTTGCGGGCTCAGGAAATTGTATCTATGCAAGCTAACTAACAAACCCTTGGCTTATGACATACTTCGTATGTCGCGTGCCTATGGTTTAAGATTGGTTTGCATGATCAGACTAGACACAGTCTGATTGGGCAACATAACACAAGTCTCAAAATATCATCCGGAATTCCGGTATCTGCCAGATAAGTCCTGGTATTTGGTGCTTGCGACTGTGCATGGCGCTCGCAACCGAAACTGCATCGTATCAAGGCTAACAATCCATTGTACTGGAGTTTGGTGGGTCCACAAAATTTGAGAGTGCTTGGAATCTGCAACATAGTTGTAAGTTCAAGCCTAGTAGCCCGGGTATGGACAAAGTCTTGTTGTTGTTTGTTGTTTAATCATACTGTATTCACTCTAATTAGAGTATGACAGGACCTTGATAACCCCCTCCGCCTCCGGGCGAGCCGGCTAGATGGCGGAGCTCCCCCCCCGCTACCCTTTGTCCCCGTTGACAAATGAAAAATAAGAGAGAGAGATAAGATAAGAGAAAGACAGAAAGAAAGAAAGGAAGGAAGGTATAACCCCGTTACCGCCAATGCCGCTCCCGAGCCCTGAGCCCGCTCCATACCGCCACTTCATTTGGGGAGAAACTTCCCGACTTCAGTGGCCGCCAGGAAGTCCATCACCGCTTGGTCGCACTCTTCTATGGAAAACAGCTCAGATACCTGCACGTGTCGGCATCTGCCCGCTTTCCAGCCCGTCGCCTTTCCTGTTGGCACGGGATTTGGCCCGATGGCTTGTGTGGCGTTCGGGGGCTTACGGCCCCCGACGGCCTAAGGCTGCGGGCATGAGGCCGGTGGCTTGCGGCCCCCATGGGCCGCAACCAGCCCCCATGCCGAGGAGTAGGTCCAGCCCTGGCAGTGATGCCCGGCATCGGTCTCCGGATGTGATACTCGGCTTCGCCGAGTATGCCCTCCTTTCCCATATATATTTGCCTGTCTTTTTCTCTCTTTGCTCTTTAGACAATCACTTTTGTACGATA
>Ga0307515_10001500_pt1 | contig 52266 bp, 43 predicted proteins | sample 17_EM_MG_FD_194513 | JGI IMG/M metagenome (GOLD analysis project Ga0307515, IMG submission 194513) | Populus trichocarpa ectomycorrhiza microbial communities from riparian zone in the Pacific Northwest, United States - 17_EM | ecosystem: Host-associated > Plants > Roots > Unclassified | place...
GTAACAGTGCAGTGATGGGAGCTAAAAAGACGATTGCGGCGAGGTTTTATCAGCTTAAGTCAGGACATGCACTGATTGCGAAATACCTATTGCGGATCGGAAAAAGAAGAGATATGAAATGCTGGTGGTGTGGGCATGAATATCAGACAAGAGACCACCTTTTTAAGTGGTGTAAAAGATGGAAACGAGAACAAAAAAGGCTTTGGGTTGATGGGCAAGAGGGGGAAGATGGGTATGAGGGTGTTGAAAAGGTGTTGAAGAAGCCAAAGATTTCATTGCCAATGTCTCTCGTTTTTGCAGAAGAAAATTGTTCGCAGGCTCTGGAGTGGTGGAGGGGGCGGAGAACTCAGATCACGAGGAGTCGAGTGATGGGGGGGTGTAAAAGTTGATGTTGTTTTTGTGTGGCGGTTTCTTTTGTTATTTGGGAGATGAGGACTCGCGACTTTGCTTTTGTTTCTTTACGTTATGGAAGAAGCGGGGAGGAAATATGTACGGGATATGCCATGGCCGCCAGCGGCCGAATGCAATATGATTACAAACAAACAAACAAACCCATCCTTAAAAATTCCCCGAAATTGCGTTGCTTTTGCGACCAGCAGAACGTCCGACATGTTGGAATGGGCTTGAACGTTCCACGTTCTTAGCGTACTCTATTTGGGCTGGGCTTGGCTACTTGGACGTGGCGCACACTTGTGAGGAATTCCCATTATTTGAGGTGGATAGCCACCTTTTGCCTACAACCCCCATGTGGACTCAAGTGCCAATCTATTTATTTGACCTGATAGGATAAGCACGGTCCGAGTTACGATCAAACACAAAAACGGGGGACCCGACAACTGGTGAGGTTGCCTACGCACACCCGCAGCCACAAAGCTGTTGGAAAGCGGCCCGAGCTTTTTCCAGTTGAAAGAAACCTCTCGTCCATATGTACGTATATTTCATTGAATGTATCTATCCTATGTGTAAAAGTATTTACGGGTACCATGAGCCCAGCTCTATATGTAAAACGCCAAAAGAATGTCCCAAAAGTATGTATAATAACCAAAAAACGCCGGCCTGCAGAGAGGGGAGAAAAGACATCAACGACATCAAGCCTTGCTGTATTCCACCGTATAATCCACATTTTTAACCATCCCTGATTGTGGCACAATATGCTCCTCGCTGCCATTGTCCGTGGTCAGCTGCTCAACCTTGCCACTTTTCTTGGTTCCCGAGGAAAATATCCGTGCCGTATATCCTGAGTTCCCATTCTCCATCTTCGAGCCGAGTGAGAAGAGCCCGCCACGCGTTGCCTTCTTGAGCTCGTAGTTCCTATCGCCCGAAGAGCCTTGCGTCATCTTCAATACACCTTTGAAAAGGGGGCGCAATGCCGGGACGGAGGTGCAGATCAAAGCCATGTTGACTTCAATGCAAGTGCACAGTTCGGCGGGAGCCCAATGCCTAATTGGATGATTAGCTTTGTGTCGTGGCTAATAAAGAAACGAGGGGTGGGGACGAGGACGGAAGAATTGACAGCCCGGGCGCCCGAGTGGTGGTCAGACAGACGGGGAGGGGCAACTACCAAGTAAAGTCCATATTATTGAGCGCAATAGCATTCGTGACCTGTCTCGCAATGGTGCCCAAAATGGTGAGTGCACCAACGGCAAATACGATGACAAGCCCAATCTTCTTCCTTCGGCTGACTTGCAGGCCCTTCAAAATTGGAATCGGTATAACAGCCAGCATAAGGTCGGTAAGAATGTGAAAAGCGGCGTTGAAGTAGTTGAAGTCCAAAATGTTGATGCAGCCGATTGGGAAGGAAGGTTGCCAGATGATTGCAACCGGGTCGCACATGTGTGCTGTGGTAACTACCGCGGCGATGCCATGGCCCAGGACTATTGCGCCAATGATCTTGAGTGCTCTTTTGTGCTCTTTCTGAGTGGCGAGACGATGGTAAAGTGCTATGATGGCACATTTGACGCAACCTAATGCGGCGTAATAGAAGATTTGGGATATCCACGCCCACTTCCGTCCTATGAGGAAGTCGTCCATGCTGACGTATACCAAGTGTTTCCCAATTCCAAGACGGAACATTATGGGCACGCACACCGTGATTGCCACAGACATCATCTGGCAGCTGGGTCAAATAATTGTCAGAATAATGGTTAGAAGATGACTTACCGTTGCCAGAACAAGGAAGAAGTCATCCAAACCGAAGGTTCCTACAATACAACATCGGGCATAAATTCTTCATGTCACCCACCCATCAATATCAGTAATTAGATGACCGTATTCAGGAATATCTTAAAACTAACCGTGCAATTACAAAGAGTATTGCTATGGCGAAAGATACATAGCAGCCCGCCTCCAGTCCTGCGACTCTTGCGAGATCTGCTGCCGGTACAGGAGCAGGACTACTACCTGGAATGATCATGCCAGGCGGTGGAGGTGGAGGTAGCGGTGTGGCGCCTGGTTGGGACATTTTGTGGTGAAAGCTCGAACTTGAGGAATGAATATTGAATATAACGAGTACCAGCGCTATATATCTGGCGAAAGAATGTTGCAAGTTGCAGATGTCGAATTTTTGTAGACCGAGAATGAGGCTGTCAATTGCTATTTGTATATGGCGTTCCTCAGTTGTCGGTTGGCAGTTCTGCCCCCAGACAGCGGCTCCTTCCACCTCGCCGGGCTGATGTTTGTTCCAGGGTCATACCCTAGTTTCTCATCATCCGTGCCACTGTCCCCTACAGGTGTCTAACGTATTCTCCTGTGAAGCAATTCAAAACCGACTGTATAAGCCGCAAATCCCTCTAGTGAAATGCTTAGAACACAGCGGCATCAAAACCAAGTGTTGCTGGACTTTCCCAATATGACGACACCGTAGAATTTGTATCTGGATTCTGTGGTTTGAAGAACTCATGCTATTCACGAGCGAACGAATGGGGCCATCACTACCAAGGTTATGTTACCGTGAGACGTCTGACACGGCCCGCGAATTTTCCGCATGAAACGACACTTGTTGGTTGGTTGGCAACGGTTCAAACGTTCGTTTTGTACAAGATCAGCACGCCACCCCCCTTGCCGTAACTATCACCAACTTATGCATGGGATGTGCTCCACCATCAGCAACGAAGGTATCAACTACTGGTACCTACTCTCCAGAGAATTTGCAATTCAGTATGTATCAATGAGCAACCATATATATTATAACTTCTGCTACTAGTATTTATCCGCTCTCAACTTGTCGAGGTCAGTTTCTTCGCTTAATTATAGTTGGGGCGGCTGGACGCGCTAGAATTGTCCTGGCTTCCGCCGGGGATAGTGATAACGTCAGAATAGCGTGAACAGGGTTAGGTAGTGGGTGGATCAGCGTACCTAACGGTACCCACAGACCGTTATGCAACGCACCTAACATCTAGCGGGGCAGAATATACAGAATATAGAACAAATGTTGCTACTGAGATTGGAATATAGAAACGATCACTGGATCTGTGCTTATGGTAGTTGCCGGAGAGAATTACGGAGGAGTATTCCGTATACGTATTGCTATCAGTAGGCCTTTGTTCATTATCGCAAATGAGGATATCATTGCCATTTCTTATAGCCAAAATTTCTTTTAACAAATTTTCTTATAGGGGTGCGACTGTATAACATTTTGATTCGGTAGCTCGCCTACAATCCTTGCTGGTAGCCGAGTCAGACGCTTAATCCTCCCGCAGGAAACTTTGGTGCTAGAGACTTTAACCAAAGCTCTCTTCTCGCGAGTAGACGGAGACTCCCGTACTGCAACACAAAACATTTATCCTCTAGACCAGTTCGGGTACTCGCTTAGGGATTTCGCGACTAAAGAACACAACAAGTTAGTTTAGCTAAAGGGTGTGGAGAGTTTGTGAGGTGAAACTGGTCAGAAATTGTAGTTTGCTGTGGGTCTCTGTATTCACAGTTCTCCGATACTGTAGGCCCTGGAAAAATTGAGCCCTCTCATAGGCTCCTCGACCACGAGGTGGGTCCCCGGCCTTTGCTCCTGATGATCATATATCCCCTCTCTTCCCACGTTGCTCGCTCGGTCCAACCTTGTCAGACCATCAGTTCTATCGTGTTGTCTTCGCTTTCGTTTCTGCGTTGCAAGCCCCAGCAGCCATGCTTCTCGTAACACTATTTTCCAACCCTCTCTTTTACCCCATAGCTTTCGTCGTTTCAGTGGTCGGATGGGTTGTGTATCAAAGAGTATTTTCCCCATATGCCGCGATACCAGGTCCTTTCTGGGCCAGCATAACCAGATTCTGGTATCTGAATCGGATTAATGCCAAGGATATGCACCATTATACGAAGGAGCTGCACAAGAAATATGGTACGGCCGGATGCCTTCCGTTAGATACTACTATACCCCAGCTGACATGTTGAGCACAGGTCCTCTTGTGAGGATTGCCCCAAATGAGGTGTCTGTTTCGGACCCGGCGGCTATGAAAGCAATTTACGCTGTTAACGCCGGCTACACCAAGGTAAAATTCGTATGCGGTGGTAGTTAAGTAAAAGTTCACAGCTCACATGTGGGCGCCTCTAAACAGACAGATTTCTACCCTACACAAGCTCCAAATCTCTGTAAGTCTACCTATAGATCATTCTCCATTTCGCAGTCCTAGTAGTCACCTTTTGCTGACGCGCAAACAGCACCACATGGAGACTCTTTCACTCAACTCGATGAGAAGAAGCACACTTATCGCCGTCGGATGATCCAGAATATGTTCAATCTCTCCTCCATCCTAGAGTCTGAAAAATATATGGATAACTGTACTGAGACCTTTATGAAAATTCTCTTCGAGCACGCCGAATCTGGAGAAACCATTGACATGAGCACGTGGCTACAATGGTTCGTTCTATCTCACTGGGTTCAGCTCTAGGTGGCTACTTTCCGAGAGCCATCTCGCCTTTGAGAATTCTCCGCTGACTGAACAGGTATGCGATTGATGTAATCGGAGAGCTTTTCTTCGGTCGTATGTTTGGCTTCATGAATGAGCGTAGGGACGTGGGAGGACTTATCGGCGCCGTCGACATTATTCTCCCACACGCGATCCGTATGGGAGTACTTTACAAGTGGATGCGACCTTTGCAGATTTTACTGGTTCCTTTTTCTTCATCTCTAAGACATGGAATTAGCGTGTTTAATTCACTCGCTGCCGAGAGCAAGCGTCTGGTTGATGAGCGATGGGGACTGGATAAGGAATCAGCACGGACGGACATGCTGGCGAAACTTATCCAGGTGGCGGAAGATAAGGCTCCTGAATTCGATATTACCGATGTCTATACCGAGTCGTATACTGCAATGTAGGTGCCCTTAACGATCCTCCGGATCCACACCGCTTTGTGTCCCCTTTGCTGACGGTAAAAGCTTTGCTGGTTCCGACACCACGGCTACGGTTATGAGGACGGTACTTTACCACCTCTGCCGCACTCCGCATGCCAAAGAGAAGCTCCAAGCAGAGATCGATAGCGCTCAACGCGAAGGACGGCTCAGCCCCATTATCACCTACGCCGAAGCAATTAAGCTCCCCTACCTCATGGCAGTCATCAAAGAGTCTATGCGTGTACATCCCTCCATTGCCCTGACTTTCCCACGCCACGTCCCAGCGGGCGGCCGGACACTCTGTGGTCACTTTTTCGCTGAGGGCTGTAGAGTTGGTGTCAACCCCTACGTGTTGCACTACGAACAGAGCGTCTTCGGCGAGGATGCAGAGGACTTTAATCCCGACAGATGGTTTCGACCCGAGGCGGATAACATGGACCGGTACATGTTCAACTTTGGCTCCGGTTCGCGAACATGCATCGGTTAGTGTCCCCGCCAGTACTAGTTCAACTCAGGAAGTTGGATACTAACCGTCAATCAGGCAAAAATATCGCTCTGGCGGAGATCTGTAAGTTCGTCCCGCAGTTCTACAGGGCATTCGATGACAAACTCGCGAACCCGGAGAAGGAGTGGAAGGAGCATAATACTTGGTTTGTAAAGCAGACGGGTGTATTGGTGAAGTTGTCGAAGCGGGACGTGGTTTGAACAGGCTGTGGCAGTTGTATTTTCTTTCTTGTCTTCTGCAGCTGTCTGGCGTTGTTGCAATTGAGAGTAACCGTTAACCCTTCCCTGAATGGGCCTGGTAAATTATAAATAGACCGTATGTATAGTGTTAAGTACAGTTGTACCTGCCATCAAACGATGATAACCAAGGACGTCGACCGCTACGTGTACTGTACTACGCCATCCAAGCATCCATATCTTTGCATTGAGGCAAACATTCCCATGATGCTGTCACCCGTCTGCTCTCGTAAGCCAAAGCGAAAAGCGACCTAGACCTACGCTAATCATAATCAGGAAGTATATGCAATAGTCTCAGAGTGTGGTACACTATAGGCAACGAGCGCATACACACCACTCACCTTCTCATTACATTTGGTCTCATTCTCTGCCCACCATATTTCCGACACTACCCGATATCACAGGGTTAGTTCCCTCCTACTACTCGTATCTCTGAGTACAAGCATGTGTGCAGTACCTACCAGTAGTAAGCTCGTATCCCCCCGCATGCGACACGGATAGCAGATTTGGTTCGGGGAGTAGCGAGTCTGCTCATCTGCCACCCAAATTATATATTCATTGTTATCTAGTCGCAATTATATCTACGGTACAATGCGAATGTGCCCAACGACCTACCCCTTGGGGAATGTCGGTCGTTCTGTAGGTATCCATCTACAATCATGCGCATGCTCAGCGGTGCGCCTTATTTGTGAGGGCCAGTATAAATATAGAGTATTTCAGCCATTTTAGTCTCCTACAGCACCGCCTTCTTCATCACCATGAAATCTGCCGTCGCCTTCCTCCTCCTCCTCCTCCTCCTCGCCACCACCGTGGTCGCAGTCCCAGCTCTCCTCGAAAACGGTGGCACATATTGCAAAACAGGCACAGTTATAGGCTGTCCGAAGGGATGGACCTGTTGCACGGCCAAGAAATCCAGTGTTTGCTGTAGATCCGGTTTTATATGCCTCGAAGAGGCTCAGTACGCATCGTGCTTTGATTGGCGAAAGGTGAAGAGTTAGCAAGGTATGCTTGTAGTTTTCACTTATTGACATGACTGACATGATGATAAAGAGCGGAGCATGGGAGTAATATTATGGACGAAGTATTCAATGTTTTCAATTTGTGGAATTTAAACACTTCTTTTTCCAAATTAGTAGAACCTCTAAAATACCAATGTATGGAATGAACACTTGAAAACAAGAAAGCTTATGAAAATCTTACGTGAGCTGAGGATTCAAACGATAAAAAATGCTGTTGTATAATGAAGCGAGGCGACTGTGACACAATTTGACTTCCTACTTTCAAGTTCCAGTGAGTCAAAATCCTTGATTGGTAAATTATTTTGAATAATTTTTTAGATTGTGAGGAAGATGAACTTCAGGTAATAGTACAACAAATCATGGAGCTTGGAACATCAACCATACGGTTCCCAATTCGCTCCAAATGCCTTCAAATTGTAAATCTTCAGTCTGAATTCATCTTATTTAGCTACCAATGGTTGGCTCCGTATTTTCCGTACACTGGCGGGTTTCTCCACCGTGATATTTTATACCTGTTGACAGCGATGTCGGCACTATCAGGACTCCAAGCCGACAAACGCTGAAATTCACTTCTAATTGTGTCTTTTATACTAGTAGGTAGTAGCAACCATTCCAATCCAGAGTTGCTGTGCGGGCGATTTGGTGCAGGGCGGGGTTGTCCCCGCCCTCGGCGGTGGTATCGCCCGGCTATGGTTGAAACACCATACCAAAGTGTAAAACATAGATGAATATAGTAAGGTCATGTTCCTCCTCCAGACCTGTCCGTTAGAACACAGGTATATTTCCTTCCACACCTAATTCTCGTCCCACTACTTCAACACAAACCCGCCTCCCCTCACATGCTATAGCTAGCATGCTCATCCAGCCATTCTCCAATTACTGTAACTACCACTACACACAATAGCCAACAAACCACTAGACATCTTCCACATTCAGCATCTGCCCACAGTAAGTGTATTTGGTCCGCATAATACTCATCAATGTCAGCTGACTGCGCGAGTCGAGTCGAGTCGAGATGACCCCTCCAACGAAAAAAGATGAGCCTGTCATCAGTTCCGGCCACAGGCGCGGACGCGGGCACAGGCGCTCAAATTCTCTCTACACCATTCCCCACAACTCCGACAAGGAATGTCTACGTCGAGTACAAACAGACAGAGTCTTCAGCAGGATTAAGAGGATGCATTCCGGTTCTGTGCAGATTCTTCCGACGATCAGAGAAGAGGAAGTTATCAAGGAGGATATGGGGAAAACAGAGGAGAAACATGATGAGGATACGCGTGAAGAGGGAATTGCTATGGAGGACAGGTCTATGTCTCGAAAAGATTATTCACCCTAACCACAAGACTGGGTTTGGAAACGCTGACGAGGTACTGATGACTTCCTGAACCTTAGTACATCCTTCAGAAACACTGCGCGGGGTGCAAGATATGAATGTAGCATTATTCTGGTGGTCATCGAGCTTGTTGGCATCTCATAATGGTCGTCGTTGGAACTGGAGAGATGATGTCGAGCCAGGTACAAGGACCCTTGTCGATTGGCTCGCTTACGATGTTTGATAAGCTTTAGGCACTCCTAATATCTGTTAGTCCAACTGCATCGGAGGAATTGTTTGACGCGGCCCTACTCGGTGTACCACACTCCGAGACTACCAACTCGTTTAATTTTTAAGTTACCAGATAGGTTTAGGGAGAGCCCTATATAAGTTAGTATGTATAAGACCAAACCCTATCCGGTAACTTAATATTTTGTCGAGTAGAGCCAGAGGACTGAAATCCTTCTTATGGGCGTCCCCCATTGTAAACTATACACTTCTAGCATCAGATTGAGCTGGAACAAGGCATTCTCTTGGTCTTCAGCTTCTATTGCGATGCTTGTAAGTAGTGTAATCCGACGATGTACGTACTTCCATCAACTCTCCTCCACTCAACTCCCCTTCCGTCCAACTTACCATCAATTTCTCTGCAATGAATCTCGGCTACAGCATCGACAGCGTAGTTACAGTCCCTCAGATTTCTTGGTCAGTCCACAGATCCTGTAAAGATGTCCCTTAAGACTCCCAGAAAAGTCAGTCGCCTACACATAGTTTTCAAAGATCTAGAAGCTATCTCACAAAGTGTGCGAGCCGGGGACTCATACATAGTGGGACTTTTAATCACCTGTGGTGGTCTCGGATAATATTAAGTAGCTGAGGCTTCGTAACATTTCTAATATTGGATTGCTTACGACGCTTGATACCCGCATTCAGAGGTAGGTACCGGTCCAAACAAGTGCTAAATTGTAGCCATGGAGTTGACTCGAGGAATGCAGTTCAAGGCTTGAGAGAAAGTTGAATAGATGTCTGGCTGTGTCGAAGTGGGCAGAGGGAGTTAAGTTCTTATCTCCAGGCCTCTAGCGATCCCAAACTAGCACAACAATGCATCAAACTCAACCAGATCCTTCTAGCGTAAATGACTCCCGAATTCCCCAGCCCTCAAAAACACTATTACTGTGGTGGGTTTTGTCGAAGAGGTCAACATAGCCAAGGTTTAACACCTCATTGAACGTGGATGCTATTCAAAGGACTGAGTGACAAATATGTTAGCGTTAGTAGTGAATGGAGGTTATTATGCGATGCTGCAGTTACTGTTAGAACTTAGCGCTGAGGACTCGGGGTGGTGCCGAATAAAAAATTTGACGGTGAATCGCAATCAAAAGCTGTTGCTGTTGGATGTTGCAATTTCGAACGGCGGTGCAGATGCTCCTGAAGTATGGTAAAGAGATCCATATGGCGATCTCCTGTCAGCAGAATGAGAAACCGCGCGTCCTATTGGAAAAGGGTATTTCTCCTACAATGCGATATTCAAACACGCGTAGGTGAACGCTCATAAATTTAGAACCCCTGAAGCTTGGATAGCTTCGGCATTGAATCTTGAAATTCTGCAATACACAAGGACAGACTCATAAGTTATGGGCATGGCTATATGAGGTATATATAGTCTACTACGTCTAGCTTTCGAATATTCGAATGGTTCCGACTTGCACTCCACCCATTTCGTCAATGCACTCCTCTCTTTCCCAGAAAATATATGAGCGCACGGCCACGAGAGTTTGAGACGGGAAGAATGGACAATCATGGCTTTGCACTCGGGTGTTTTACTACAGCATTGCATATATGTAAATAACCTATCCGACGACTTTATGGGCGTGACCTGAGCTCCAATTACATGTGCATGGCTATATATGGATGGTTGAGAATGAAATCCTCAACCAGCTATCTCCATATAAAAAAATTAACACCGGCCAATCTCTGGAATGAAAGGATCTACAAATCTCGGTGCGATATCTTAACTTCGCTGAACTCTACGGTACGTCATGTAACAGTTCGGTGTTGTGCTAGTCAAAGTAGAAACATAGTCTAGTCTAAAGCTGTTCCAGAACATCAACGGAGAAGGATGCTAGACAAGCACACTGAGAGGAAACTAGTACTGCTGGATAGATACAGGGATTGGAGAAAACAAGCACAAGCGGAGATAGAGTGCATAGGAAGAAGAGAAAAAGTATTCACAGACCACATTCGCCAGAGCCTGGAGCCACACCCCGCAAACGCCCTCCACCTGTAAAATTGGATGCTCCCTGCACCATCCCAACCTATCTAATCATACATATATGTGCGGTAAGTCAACGGGGAGGAAGAGGTCTGCAACTGATACACCGAAATCTACTGTAAGAAACTAAAAGCACAGACCAGAAAAGCCACACAAGCAGTCGCTTCTCAGCATTTAGATTAAGTTGGATCGACGCGAGGTCATTATTGACGACGTGCAGCGCAGCAGCACATATATGCACATGTGCACAAAATTGAAGAATGTGTCGATGAAGGAGTAATCCACGCGCTATGGCGCTCAATCCCTGCACCATCACATCGGAAATTTTGAAACACTATTTTATTTCAAGCATTTGGAATGGTGCGCCAGATATGATACACAAACGGACTGTCTGCCGTTGAACTTAACCTTACATGCTACAACATGTGCATTTCTGCAAAGGGATTGATAGCATTGATACTTGCAAATTTCGGGTAGAATAACGACTTTTACTTTACTGCGCTGGCTCTGCGTCCTCAATTTCCCCCACACCACCGACGCCCCCAATAAATGACCAATCTTTAGTCCATCAAACATGCACCTGGTACTGGGGTTTGGAGAATAAACAGCATAAGCTAATCCTATGTGTCTTTGATTGCTATCATCTTGAGAGGTACGTGCTTCAAAAGTGCACTTGCTGTTTATTCCCACACCTCAATACCGAGAAGGTATACCCGCTGCCACACAAGATTGTATCTGCATGCAATCTGCGATTTCCGTTACATGCATGCACCTTCTCGTACTAGCATCGGATGTTGGACAGTTGTATGTAACCGGTCCAATCACTCGAGGCATAAAATAGGGTTGCAGGGTGTATGATTACCATCTCTGAGGGTGGAGATAATATGATTTGTGACTTTGTTCGTCTTCTCGTATGCGTGTTCACCGGATACTAGAGATTGACAAGGCTTGCAAACACGGCATCTAGGATGTACTTAACATATCGACCAACTTTGAACTCCCGCGTGCAGACACAGTTATTTCCATGAGCCGAGAACATTCCAAACCCCCGTGAATGGTCACGTACGTATGTGCTCGAATACCCATACAAACCTTATTTTACATGGAGTAGCGGGTTTTGGCGAGCATCACCCCGCATAAACCCATGAATACCCCGTCAGATAGATATATACTTCCGATTGCTCAGATTATAGCGGGGATCAATTGGAATCGAATTCCACAGAAACCGATTGGAATTGGTGTCCTGCGCTTCCAACGCATAACCATCGCTTTCGTTCCCAAGTTTTGTTTGCCTTTTTCGACGAACGAGCTAGGAGAAAGGTATGAGAGTAACATACCATCCGCACCTGCCTATTCGAATCAAACAAACCACACTTCCTCCAATCCAAACAGAAAAGTATCCGTGGCTTCATGATCACAGACGTTCACTCGGTATTGTCGTTCATGAATTTATTAAAATGGATTCATTAATATCCGTGGACTTTGCCTCGTTAGCAAAATCCTACAGTCCTCCACTTCACGGCCGTAGGATCGCGAGGTGAAAGTTTGAGAATGAGAGAACGCTAGACCCTCCATCCTCAACTAAAATTTTTACCCAATGAGAATTCCAAACTTAGTAACTCGAATCCCAACAATGCTGTACTCCACACAAATAGACCCACTGGTGTACGTTACCAATTCGGCGAAACTGCAAGTGAAAGAACCTGTGATCCCATTGCCTGCAAATCTTCCTGTTGCTCAGGGTTGTGCTTTTAGCACCTTTCAGTTCCACGCGCATCGCCAAGGACGCAGCTGCTCAAAATCGCCTCAACTGGACTACACACGTCTCTCATCATCCATTGGGTACATAGAGAGGTTCATAACTTACACCCTATGCCAGGCAGATATCCATCGCTCCTATGGTACATCCTAAAACCATGATTCCCAGTCGAATGAAAGCTTGACGCCAAAAAGAATGAAGAAAATGAATACACAAGTGACGTCATGACCGGAACACTATAGTAGACGGCCCCAAACTCCAACTCCATCCAAACTAGAAGTAGCAGCGACGAAAAGTAGATAAATACAAGGTAGAGAGAAAGAAAGAAAACAAGACAATAGAGCGAACGAGAGAGAGAACAAAATAATAAGTGCCAGATAAATGGGGAGAAAACGTCTATCACGATCTTTGCCGAGGTCAAAATAACTTTCATCTTGTCATCCTGCCATCTCTCCTAAACACAAGTCCTATCCATAACACCAAACAAAACGCCAGTATTCACTACACAGCCTTGCAAGGGGCCGTGCGGACATAACTCCCTCGTCAGCACATCTACGCTCCCCTCAGTTGCCATTTGCACAATCATAGATCTCGCAACATCGCAGGGCACAGAGCCGTGGGTATCGTGTCCGATGAAATGCTGCTGTTGCTGATTCTGGTGCATCATGAAGCGGTCCGAAAACTGCGTTGCGGTAGCCGGGGAAGGGTGGGAAGGTGGCGGTGACGATAAAGAATGGTAAGAGTACAGTTGCCCCATGCCTGAAGTGTATCCTGGTGACGACAGTGGGGTGAACGATGAAGACATGGATGGACGACGAGAAGTCGGATGAGGGTCAGGGGAGACAGCTGGCGGCGGAGTCATTGGTAATGCCGAAAAGCTACGTGCCGGTGACAGTGGGGAATGTAAAGCCGAAGAGACAGAGCTTCTCGGGGATGTCATCTCTTGCTGTTGGGGTTGGCGACCTGACAATTCCTCACTGATCCCACGTGTCTGCACATTGAATTCACTACCACCACCATTACGGCTTCGCTCGTTCACCATGCCTGTGCTTTTTCGCCTTCCGCTTTCTTCGGGGGTCACAGCATCGCCGGTACAAGGCCGTCTAGCAAGCGCTTTCATAGCCGCATCTACTGGGGCGACCATCACATCGCCATCGCCATCGCCTGTTGTCTCCCGTACCCAGCCGTCGACTTCGGTATCAGACACGCCTTTTGCACGCAACAGTTCCCGGAGACGAATATTCTCACGAACAACGCGTTTAGCTGCAGTTTGAACCTCAACAGAAGCCTCGATCCCAGCTCGCTGACAATCTCGGAACCGAGTTTCCAGCGACGCTAAGTATTCTTTTTTCCGTAGACGCGAGCGCCGCTGGTTCTCGCGGAGCCGCAAGGCATTGGAATCGACTTTGCTGGTCCGCGACGATGATGATGACTGGTCCTTGGGGCCCTTTAATGAGGATTGATGAGACGTCATTTCGATCAGGATTGAAGTCGTTATCTGTGGTGAAACACGACGAGGATAGATGGCGAAGTGGTGCGTGACTTTCAGCTAAGTAGGGATTGGAAACGACCGGAGAATTTAGAGGGGGATCCGCCGCTACACGGAATTAGTAAAATTGATATACCGACCGGGAATCGGCAACATCCGCACAGGGCGGACAGCAAGCTTTAAAGGATGGTGGGAAGACAAGATATATATACGTGTACACACAAGGCTGCGCGCAAAGGTTTGTTTATATAACCGGCCAGCTGAGTCTCATTATTCGAACCTTTTCGGGATTGTTACATCACCAAAAAAGCAGACAGTCCGAATTGACCAATTGGTGCCAAAATTGAAGTCTCCTACATGCACATCAAGGTAGTGAGTGCATATTAGAACTGATTCATCATGCAAAGATTTCGGCCTTCTTCCATTATACTCAATCATGGCTTGATGTTCTGCCAAAAGAAGATATAACTGCAGGCAGCCCTCAGTTGAAATAAAAGTGATTCATGCAACTGGTTTGTTGGCCACAACACCACAAACGTCGAGAAAACCCAGACGGATGGGTGGGTACACGGCCCTAAAGGCGAGTCAGATACCATTGGAAAGCCCATGTCCGAGCAGGTGGTTAGTATTGGGCCTGACGAACCGAATGTACAAGGGAATACCACTGTCACCTTCTTGAATAGAACTACTAGCTGCGGTCGTGTTGTGGCTCTGGGGAGAAAAAGCAACGATCGCTGTAACTGCGTCTGCCGCGGACGCGTGTGAACGGTACTCTACATAAACACGCGGCGGTAGACTAGTATCACGCTAGGTAAGCCCAACCACCATTTGGATCAAAGCTCGGAGAAAAGCATCGTGGTTGGTCCAAGTCCTACAATTGCGATGTACCGGGAACGTTTCCCCAAAACTAGAGTATGGCTAAAGTACACGTTTAGGGTACATACAGCGGGAGCGGGTGTCAAGGAACATCTTTCTGTGGGAGTACGTATTTCTGCAGGATCCTACAGTCTTTAGGCCTGCAATACTGCCCGCCGCCCGCCACCTGAAGCGGACGCAATATTACTGCAACAAAATGTGATGAGAAGTGACCTTGCAGTTGTTTGTTTCTCGTGCCTAGCCTGCCGAATAGATCCAGCCGCCTTACGGCTGGAGTCTAGGCACGAGAAAATGTGGTTGTGAATGAAATACCTATTATGGGTTTTCATTCTGCGGATGCCGACTCCATCCAATCAGTAATAAACACAGCGAGAATTGATAACTTTGGTTCTTCCGAATTGATAGAGATTTACCATCAGCCAAAGGGTCCTCTCTCATCTTCCTAGGTTACACTGGTATTCAAGAACCACTGTTGCCTAGCGTTGCTGGTATGCTCTTTTGGACTTTCACATTGCTGTCTGTCGTGACGGGAGGACCTCCGAACATCTTTTGGCTCGTGATGCGGCAGACACAGTCTCGGTTTCATCCGTTGAGCGCTTCAGAGTGATACCAGCTATAGTACTAATGCACTAATTAAACGACTCTCGATTCTATTCAGTAAGCGCTGTAGTGCGTAAATTAAACTATGTGCGTCAGATTATATTGCGAGATTACTTTCGGGTTAGGGATTTAGTTGTCACTTTACCAAACTTTCAACGGCCTTGAGTTCATCGTGGTATGTCAACTTACTGAGTACGTGTAAGAGCAAGCCGTACATACTTTCAATACGTATACGAGCTTTGCTGCATATATGTGCATGTGATATCACACTCAAGACAGCATTTTCCCTCAGCGGTGTAAGCGTTATCTTCGATCGAGCAAAAACTATGCCTCGATTTCCTACGAAGCACGGTGGAACACGCAGCTGATCTTCAGATATGTCTGGCTTTCCCTCGAACGAGAAATTTGTTGCGCGGTGCTTATTCGGCAGTGTCCCAGACCGGCCGACGCCCCCATGGCCCCAGCTGCCAGAAGGGGAATTCCTACATTGGGTCTCGGGCGCGTTCGCCGCGTACGTTCATGCCTGAGCCTACTCTTACTCACAAATACTTGATCTGCACGGCTATCAAACAATTTAGCCTTGCTATACAAAATTTCAAGCCGTCGGTTTCAGAGATAGCAGGTACATTGCAGAATCCAGGTCCCTACGGCCTGTTATCTGGTTCAACTCGTTGTTCTATTAGTACTTGCAGGAACGATTGAGTACACCAGTTCTATTTGTCTGATTTCAGTTCTGCTAGATTGACATGCGGCTTCAAGATTCAAAGCCGAATAAAAGTTGCTCTTGACATCGGGTATGCAAGCTGCACGAGCTACAAAAAAACGGGGAGCTAGACCAGGTAATACGCTATAGATACCCGAGTTGAATACCTCCAATTGGCTCGCCGGTGTGGAGCTGAGTTGCACTTGGACTCTAACAGCAAAGAAAGCTTTGACCCCTCCCTGGAACATCCGGTTAACCAATCCTTACACATAATTTCTCTAGTGTGGATTTCAATACAGACCGTAAAAACTCCACTCGAGCCTTACTCCTCTCAAGGCATGCCGGCAGTGTGCCACGTTTGTATGATACCCCAGGACTTTGCCGGCTATCAGTGCTATCTATAGCTATCACGGGCTCTGGTTATGGTTGTAGGGAGAAGGCAGAAAGAATTATTGATCATGACAAGCCGAGTCGAGTGATTAAGTAGGCATACGTGTCTATGTACCAGAGGCAGCTGCCATTTATAATTATTGCTTAGCAATATTAACAATATCAAAGCTAACGGGTCAACGTCAGGGATCTTGATCGCTTCTGTGGAGTCTTTCAAGCGAAATACTTCACTCCTCCCCATCCTACTCTCAATTTCCATCCTCTATTACATTATGATGTCCTTCCACCTCTTCTTTGCTTTGAATTCAATTTTCTCACTCGATCCCTATTCACACGTACACACCATCCAGACTGCCGATTGACGGAACGATCAAGAATGAACATCCGACATCTAGAGCTCAGTGCCTGACATCCAGAGCCATTTCGTGAACACCATTTCATTTAGCTGGAGACCCCACGAACCCGTCAAGTTCGGGAGTACGATAATATCTCCTATCCAAGAGAATATTGCCACGACAAACGAGAACACTATCCAAAGCCTTACGTTCTCAAAAGTCTCGCGACCAAACGCAAAACCGGCGTGGACATTTGTATGAATCTCCGTGGTTCGGAGTGTGGGTTCCCGAGCTATACTACCTGAAATTGCCAGAAAGGGGGCCAAACCACCACGAGAGTCGAGTTTGCAGTAGCATCAAATGCTTCCCAAATCCTCGGTGGTATCAACTTTAGAAAGTTTGAGGATCTGGCCCCAACCCAGGCAAAGAGACTATGATATCAGCCGATTGGTCAAATTCGCAAACTCTCATGTCTATTCGTGCGTGTGACTGTCCACGTCCCAGCGGGGTAGTATACATAGCTCCCATTGTCTAGAATCTAATTAGCTTTACCCATTTCTCGTCACCTACCGAGTGCAGTATGCTCAAGCCGAAATTTAAAACATAAACTGTGGTTGGAGCACTTGTCCCATGGCGGCCGTTGCGAGATGTCATTCAAAAGTGCAATTCAACGTTGCGAACCCGCTCACCAGATTATCTTCGTGCAGTTGGTTGCAGGGCTAACAAAGCCCGTGATTCGTTCGGGCCAATGCGGCGGCGACAGGGGGGGAGAAAGGCGGTAGACTTCCTTTTGTTCTTCATGCAAGCTTGTGAAAGTTTTTGGCTCCTTGCAAACTCATGTTTGTTTGGCTGAACGAATGATATCACATAAACAGAAACAATTACAGACGCATTTTATCAACCGGTTGCAACCTGTCCTCCGGGGACGCTGATCATGAGCAAAAACAATAACATAACGTCCCGTGTTCTTATGCGGTAATTTCCAGCGAAACCCCGGCTATTCAAGTTGCACTCTCATCGAATCAATATCCGAGTGACTGGGCATGACCAGAGTTATTCTTACACTGGAACGCGGTTAAATCTCAGCCGTACTGGCAACTCCGTTCCCCTGTCCTACTTCCTACAAATCATATCGTCCCGAGTCAACAGCAGCCACGTATTTTTAACTAATTAGCACATGGCCAGAATATGCGTAAATCGGTTCATTAAGAGGAGCCTCTCGGGGAGAGAGTTGGGGGGGAGGTGTAGGGAGCCCTACGCGCTATATGCATTTCCACTTCGGTGTAGCCAAGTACAACCGAGTGAGTGGCTGTGGTTACTTACCCCATTACCCATTATCGAGGTTCCAGTCCTGAACGACATAAATCTTCTGTGTATATTTCTAGTTTTTAGTAAATCGGGGGTGGGTTCACTAATCAAAGGGAGTGTTCGGCGTACGTTTAGAGAGAGAGTATATCCGGATACCCCTGCCAGAGATATGATGTTCTGAACTTAAGACCCATCGTGAACCTGCGCCCTTGGGGGCTTCCATACCACGAATGGTTTGGGACTTGTTCGATGCCTCTGACAACAACGCCAATATGCATGTTCACGCATATTCACAGATACGTACGAGACTTCAGCATCTCGATAGTAGCCACACCTACGTAGCCTATATTACTGGTGCTACGTACAGAAACCCCAGCCGGTGTACCAGATACTCATTTCAGCGTCCTGCAGAACTTGCTGTCATTATCACTGCCAGCTAAAGGTGCAGCTCCATGCAATCACCCGAAACACCAGCAAATCCATCAAGCCTGAAAATGATGCTGCATCATAGAAGCATGTATCCACACATACAATGCATATTTCTGCAATTAACAATATTGCAGGGATCCGCAGAGGGAGTAAGGCGCAAGGCGAGCACATCAACAACAGCGCAGTCGTATAGTGTGATTTCACCCAGGTTCTACCCATCATGCCCCATCACCCAGCCCGCATAAGCTCTTCAGCCCCTACAGGAAGCGCCATACCAAAGTAGGTACCTATGCACGACCAACGTGACCCGAAAATAGACGTGGTATGACTCCTACCGTGAGTAGAACGGCACAGCTGGCGGTGCTGAGGAATGAATGTAAACACGGCAACAGATACAGGTGCGGTCGCAATCCTAGAAGAGTTGTCTTCCCTTTTCCCCCAAAAATGTCCCCGGAAAGCGACCGAGATCTAGAGTAGGTCATTTCGGTTAATGGGCGGTCATAGCTGGGGAGATAAGAGCTCTCGGCGCATAACTTTATCATTCCTGGAGGTGGTTGTATAATACTCCTGGAAAAATGGATCATAATGTGGGAGACATGAAACTCTCATCAAATAAGTAGTAGCATAGCTACCAAGGCGCCGACATGAAGTCCCACCCATCAATGCGAATGCCTTGTCCGCGCAGTATAAAGTATTACGCAGGCTTTAAGCCCCGGCCACCCCCCGCATAAATATATACAAACACCCGTCCCGTCCAGTACAGCATGCACCCGAGATTTGGGGAACGAACTCATTGATCGATGGATTTGTGCACACGAAAGTTACGATGCCGCCACCCCCAATTTCCCTTTACTATTTGGGATTATTCTCTGAAGAATCCGAATCAGGTATGTGACTGGCGGATTCCTCGCGTGAAGATGCTAAGCTACCATACTGAACTGAAGAGACACTGCCGAATGCCAAGGCTAATGCTCCAAGTCAATATCGCGATCGAATAGCCTACTATTCTACTACTGTACCGACAGATGAACAACGAACCGCCGTCCGAAAATGACAGATTTTACGTTCGAACGAGTGCCAAATGACAACTTCTGGGAACGAACCAAGGCAGAATGACGCATAGTTCGAACGACAAGTGATACATTTTACGGGGGGGAAGGTTATACCACAAGTCACTGCACTCTGCGACTCCTACTGTCAAAGGAATATGCAGGAGGGCAGAGGAAGCTGTGCGGCCCCACTCTAAGAGCATCCTTTGTCACAGCACTACCCCGTCTCTGCCAGAATGACAGATGTCCGAATTTCCTAGTTAGCGAACCTACCTCAAATAACATTTTCCAAGCTATGTTTAAGAGTAGCCGATAACAGACAACGTTTCGTTGTTCATCTGCCGGTATAGTAGTATCTGTAGTGATGCACATATATTCCATCGAATCCATATGAGTAGGTTAACGGTTATTCCATTGTACTCATTGAGGGTACTAGCTTATGTTTCGTACCTAGCTAGGCCTTGATATGACTTGCAATCGACATCGCTACAACAGTGCAACCTCTATATACGACATCCCATATTATATGCGCCCATCACCATCTTTTCTATCAATGATACCCGTTTGCAGTTGATTGTGCAATATCCGAGATATTCGCCGATATTCGGAAACGTACAATCATCCGATATCACTCGATTCGTCGGCGGATCCTATGGAACTTCCGCGGGTATTCCCCAATCGTCGATTTTGGGCACAGAACATAACACTAGGCTCCATCTCGTTAGCAACCGAATTCTAACCAGTATTTTGCTGCAATGCATGTGATCTCTAGCCCGCTACGTAGCTACAGCAAAGCTTTATAATTTCGATTCGCAGCCGGCCGAATGTCCCATGGCGCTCGGGCGTAGCCGTTAACACTGCAATTCAACAGCTGACAGCTATAGCTTTCCAAATCGGTAAGGGAAAGGATGTATCTATCCTCCATGTCGTCATTCCATAGTGGTCTGTGAGTAGCCATCTAATATCATGCCTCATATGCATTCCTCGAGGTTTCTCATAGCTACTGCTGGACACATGCATGAGTGGAGTCGCTCCCTGGATCGATGCAGATTTACGCATGTATAACAAAGCGTTCACTAATGACAGCCTCAGCACGGGCTTAAATCCATAGTCGATACTAGAATACTATCAAATCGCTCAAGATTCACTCCGTTACCTTCGAAACCTGTTCCACCCGTACGTACTCGTACCGATGGTCACATCTCGTTGGCACATATACGTTCCTAAGTTGTGAGAACAGGCTGCAGCGAGCTGGCCATTGCAACAGATTTCGTCCTCTGTGAACGGCGAATGTGCCACATTGAAAGCAGGGATAGTACTCTGCGCTCTATACTATAACTGGGATCCGCTATCTCGAAAGCAGGCATGAATACACCCCGCTGCCGCACGGGATGCCCGGCGGGTATATGTGCGAGCAGGCACATCCTTACTATCTACGTGCTGGTATTGATATATCCATAGCTGTATATATGGCTTGCTCGAGATTAGTGAACCGACATCGAGTACGGTAGCAGGGGACTCCATCCTCGGCATGTCCAAAGCTACTGTATTAACTTCGTCATTGGATCAACTGCAGGGGTGTGTGTCTTGAGAAATTATACGAGGTGATATCTCTGAAGAAAAGGTTACTTAGTAGCACATAATCACTGAAATCGGCATGGATACCGGTTCACGAACAGGCACATAAGCTCTACATCCGCTTCGATGAACCATGCGTTATTAAATACAATAATCCTCGGGGCTTGACCATAACTCCAAATAAGTGAATATCGCGGAGCTGGGTATGGGCCATCACCGATCTTGACAGGGTAGTACTAATAACTTATCGTAGTGGCCGCTGGTGTTGAAGCCTCCGTGCCCGATACGAGCATCAGTCGAAATCCTCACTTAATATCAACTCACTTTCAGCGAACGAACTCACGAGAAATAATTGTCAGCAAAGCGACCTCTGCCTGACTGCACCTACCCGTATATATCACCATTTATCACTCGTTTAACCCTCTCAGTCACAATCTACCATAATGGATTTCGGGCGGCAACGAGTGAGATACTCGCTAAGATATCCGCCTACTGTGTCATTATTCCTCTGATCTGCTCGAACTTCCCAGATCGACGCAAGGAATCCAGATGCCCAGTTGGTCAGCAGCGTACATCCCGATATCGCAGGTTGCATCGCACATGTCCATCTCCTCGTGTTTTTTCTCTCCTATCAGTGGTGCGTTATCCAATAAATACTCTAGGAATCTTCGAAAGCAAGTTCTGTCAACTAGCTACCACCTGCTGCAGACAGCCCCCACGAATCATAAGCGACAGACCGCCCAATAAACCGTGTAGTAGGAGGCACACCGCGTAATAAGTGCTGCGAACGAGCGAACGAACGAACGAACGAACCAGCATCAATGTAATGAATAGTGGACATCCACTTGTGGATCCAATGGTGGTCCCCGGCCGAGCTGAGAGCTCATGTGCACTTAGCGATAGTTATATATGTCGCTCAATGTCGATTAGAGTCCGCTCTACATGCACACCGCGTGGGTTCTATGCATGTGAGAGACGTCGAAAGTAGCTACCTCGATGGCAAGGAAAACGGACTCCATGATACTTGTGCATAGCTCATATGATCATTGTCGTTGCAAGAAGCGTGGGAAAGTCAATATTTTTATTTGTGCTACGTGAATTCAGCTGAAGCGTTCATGGTTCCCACTTTTACGACTCGCGATCGAACTTACCACATCCATATCGCATTTCTTTTGGCCGTTGCTGCACAACATCTTCCAAGCCTGTCAATATGACTGACTCCTTGCCACCCATGGTTGTACAATTAAAAAAACTTATGCATACTTTAACCTAGGTGCTGATACATTACATGCAGTGAATTTACCTGCCGCCAACCACCTCCACTGATATTCGCAGGCATTATTACTGTGGCAAGCAGAGTCGCTACAGTGCCGCCCCAAGCTTTGGTTTCAAACACGGACGAATTTGTGGGAGAGCAAGTTGAGCCAGTTTGAGTATGGGCGCAGGTGGGGATCTTAAATCCGGATCTCGGAGGCTATCCACTTCAATAGTATCTGTTAAAAGTTTTCAAGGCGGAATTGCTGGACGATACGACTGAAGCCCCACGACCATGCATCTCTCATAATTGGGCACACAGAGACTGCTATAAACCGGGGTTTTATGGTCTCTAGCACCGGGGCCAGGTTATCTTGAGCTGGGCTCAGCTTATGCTCAGACCACAGTAGAGACCGTGGGCTGCATTTTGGCCACGTCGGGCTTGGGGTCGTGCTCAGGGGGGTCACTCTTTGCCGACGCCCTATTTCGGCCCCAGTCTGGCGGACGATATACAACGTGTTGGTTGTTCATCCGAACCGGCAGGCTGCACGTTGTCGAACATTACGTTCGTTTCATGGAACTCCTAAATGCCCCCTGATTAACCGCTCCGGTCTAAACCAATACGTAATGGGAAGACTCGAGTCCCCTTTTGAGAACCGAAAACCACGAAGCCAACTTAATACGAGCTAAAGTTGATTCGAACGTCCTGACTCGGCTCTGGTGATCTGGCAATCACTACCTAAGGCATCCGCCTTCGGCCACTGTAGTTATTGGAATTATCGAAACCTACTATAGAATTGTGATATTTGAACTGCAGTATGAAGCTCTCTCTCTCTCTGCAGCTATATTGCGCCTAAGGCGGTTTGCGGATTTCCAGCTGGTCGAGTTTCCACGAAACAAAAGCGATCGACGCCACACCCACAAAAGCTCAGTCAGATGTAATCGCAAATCGTCTGGTTTTCTATCGTAACTAGGATGGAGAGAGATAGCATTGGTCTACACCTTTGAAGAAGTTTCGATCCTTTCGAACAACCACACACCATCGAACCAAAGGTACTTGTGGTGTGGGCTGTGGAAAGTTAGGTAGCCGTATTTCTACACCTGAAGTTATAGTAAACTATATCGCCAAGGACGAACCAGCCTGAAATTGCGCTTGCGCACAGGATGATGGCTTGACTTAGGGGTTTATTAGGAATCAATCCGGATGAGGTGTGATCATCACAAGTTGAAACTTCCGAGGGGAGTTCATAGAGTAAAGTACATCGGTACATACCCGCTGGATTTTTTTTTTTGCTAGATGAACGAGGCAGCCAAAACTCGGCTTGGTTTGCGGTACTCCGCTGCTTCCCCCACCAGTCTTGCTTGGGTTACTTGGTACCAGCTCCACTATTGTTCTACCCAGAAACGGATCAGTCAATCAATCGCACAACCCAATAGATAACGCGAATCAGGTGCGCCCATAGCGTGCATCGTACTGTCTGCAGATGATCTACGTAAAGGATAGTAAATCTAGAGCCAGGGTACTGTTTTGCTGGTACCCAGAGTAGGACGAATTCTAGATGACATGATAGTGATATATAATACGAATTCAAAGAAGTGTTGCCAGCAGTGTTCCGTTACTCCGCAGTTCTGGGCGCTAGCCACCTTTTTATTCCTCAAAGAAATATCGTTGAATTTCGTGACCGAAATGAATGTGACTCGTGACTGTGAACCAAGATAGTAGCGCTAGTGTCCAAGGTGCACCCCGGTATTAAATTATTGCATTATTGTAGAGTGCTCGCTACCTAGGTAATATCAGTACCCATTACTATGCGATTTCGGAGCTGGTGAGTCCAATGAAGTTCATGCCATGGTACGTACTAAGTATTGTGATTTACTTGCTACTAGCTATTGTGCAAATGGAACATGCCGCGGCATTCGCCAGATTAGTTTGAACTGATCACGAACAACCCCACAGCTTGTAGTACAACCAAGCAAGTTATCATCAGAACCGCCGCCGGGGCTGGATTGTCTTGATTATATTAGTAGGCCACTACCGAAGGTACCGAGAAGTATGAGTTACCCAATTCCAACCCCTGCACGATATATCAGAATACCCAATCCGGTAGACTAGACGCGGTGCATCCCCACTGTACTGAATCAGTCGGTACCATAAACCCGGCAACAAGGGCGCTGTGCTCAGTCTAATAGGAATTGAATGGCTCTGAGTGCAAAAGACACCACGGGCCCACAATTTCACACCAATTGTACTACTCCACTTCGGTCGTCCAGTAGAACACTAATCAACCCCAGCACTATCTTTATCTTGTTGCCGGGTTCAAAAACCTGTAGATACACTGCCTCTTCACCAAGCTGTTGCGTGTACAACAAATCAACATAGTTTCGCCTTGCAGTTGTATCACATGGTAAAACAGGAGCTGGGTTACATTTAGTAAGTTACCTATGGAAATATTCTGGTAGGGTCGAAAGTACCGGTACTTTACTAAGTACCGTATGAACCCAGCAATAAGAGGAAAGTCGATGCCAGGATTATTAGTGTTCTACTGGACGAGAACCTGAACTACAATCGGTCTGAAACCGTGGCCCCGTGGTGTCTGTTAAAATTCTACAGCCATTCAAGCGGTCCTATTAAACTCAACGCCGTGTTTTCACTTGTTGTTGGTGTCTAATGACCTTTTTTTCCTTAACCTTTGTGCATAAGTGCGGGGATTAGCACTTGTCGATTTTGCACAACCAAACCCACAAAGATACTATACTATCCGGGTACATCTTCTTCATCGCAGTGTTAGCGATGTTGCACGTTGTCTACTAATTTAGCTCGAATCATAAATGATCTTGCCACACAAAGCGAATTCAGCCGGTTCAACCGCAAGTCTACCAGTCTGTCGGACGTTAATGCATCGCCACCACCAAGCATAAAAACGGGGTTGGAACCTGGAACTGGGCGCCCGGCGCTGTTTTAGTACCCTACCAGGTAAGCACTCCTCGAAATGTAAATTTTGCATTGTTTAGGTGCGGAACGCCGCGCGTCTACTAGAGTAGAGTACACGCTGGTTTCATAGAGATTGTGATTTGCATATGTACCGGTATTCCACCAAGGGGGGCACTGACTCTGAAAGTTGATAGCATCGATTTGAGGCTAGCGAACCCGACGGGAACCTCCGTCGGATAGACTACTTTAAATAAATATTGTTTCCTTCACAGTTAAGCTGCATGAGAGAACGTATTCTATGATTGCTAATATTCGCCGCTGCAAACGATTGAGTGGGAGTTGTTGCGGCTGTAAGGAAAACGAGAAGAAAAAGCAACGTCATTCGAGGTGTCAGCCCTGGAACCTTCTTAATGCTCTGCGCAAAAAAAAAAGTGCGATTGTGGTTATAGTCATGGTTGCTATGAAATGACGAATGATGTTCAGCTGGATGGCACAAGCAAAAAAAATACACTGCAGATTTGACTGGGTCTGAAGAGATCTCTTGTTCTCAGGGATCCATAGTACGAGAATGGCAACTCAGTGCGGACAAGTAGAGTTTTGACCTGGCTGGTCAGGTGAACGAATCTCACCCGGAAGTCTGGCTGATATCTGGGCTGATGTCTGTGCTTGTTTGAGGTGGATTATTGGAGACGGATTGTTGATGCATCGACGAGGACGATGCTGATCGCCTTACAATTCATGTGGTTGGTGATGGAGAAGCAAGCATGCAGGCTCTTTGTTCTGTCGGCTTCTACCAACCACTCAATCCTTCTGCAGCACAGTTGATGCCCTGCTAAACAAAAGATGTTCACTCATCCATAGCCATCACACATTCTTGTGGTAGTACATAGGGGGACGATGCTAAAGACTTATTAAGTACCCATTGTTCGGAATGATGTGTTTAGTGCTACAGAAATAGGTAATAATCCAACTCACCGGCATCAATGTCTTTAGTCGTCCTCCGTCCTTCTCAGACGGCCGAAACCCAACCAACTCGATTGGTTGCCTTATTATATTATTTCAAGGACTCTCATTCGCATTGAGCTCAGCCGCTGGTTTTCTTTATGGCAACTTCCGTACACGACGACATTAAGTTACTGGTCGGTAATAGTAGTAGTCGGCTACTTAGGACAAAACCCCGTCGTAGTACCAACCCAACCCAACAAACTTCGCATCGCGATGTCGCTGTTAAAGCATACGTACTGTAGGTACATAACATACATATAATAATAACCGAGCGCCTGAAAATCCATTCGCCCACTCACTCCACGTCTTCGTCCCACACTCTCCTTTTCAATTGTCCAGAGAAGGTTAGTGCGTTTGTTTCTTGTTCGGCGTTATTCTCTATGCTGCTGGCTCTCAGCTCCGTATGTTCTAATGAACAATGTCTTGCCCCTGCTGTGTTCGCACGATTGGTAAGTAGGGGGACAGAGTAAATCATTCATCCGCGCCCGCCCTCTAGCGCTTAACCAATCAGCCAGTTTAACGGCCAGCCGCCGTTGTGCCATTACTTAGACAGGGGCATGGAATACATATCGCTATAAAAGATTTATTGCGTTTTCTTGCCTTGTTACAGCCAAATGAAGTGCAAAGCCATCCAGTTAATTATTATTCAGGGAAGTTATGTACATGTACGTTTGTAGCAAGGAGGTATATGTCGCAGCCGTTTTGGCATTATTACATTATTATTGCATTCCGCACCAGACCTAAAGTTTGGGACACTTCCTTGATGGAGATCATTGGGAATTCAACAGGTCTTATGATTACTTTAGGCTGTAGAGTTACTTAAGACGGCGACGTTGCCGGTTACTTCTACTCCAGAGGCAGCCCAAATTGGGATTGACCCTAGATATATATATTTTTTTATTTTTTACTTTCTGCGCGAGTACAAGAACGGGCTGGGCTGCCCCCGCCTTTCTGTGAGCTACTCTACTACTTATTGCACCCAGCTACTAGTTGCAGCTACGGGTAATACTTAGTAGCATTAGTACTGTTCTACCCTCTCTACAGACATCCGCCTACCCCTGTTCCCTTTCTTCGTCCCACTCTCCAAGCAGTTCTCCCTCCACCGTATCCACCTCATCTCCTCTCCTTCTCCTTCTCCTCCTCCTCTTCTGAATCCCAACCTCACCTCACCTACCTTTACCATTCATTCATGCATTGCTGTGACGGAGACAAACACACTTTATTCTATTCAAACAAGCTCTAACGCGTTTCAATCCTTTATTCTCAACGTCTTTCAAACTTGCCTTTGCTTTGTGGTTCTGTCGAGCGGAAACGTCATTGTCCACACTAGGTTTACTTGAACAGTCCAACATCCAGCCACTCCCACTTCCACCTTCCTCAAGGAGGCCCGTGACCCATTCCCAGCCGCCCTCAAACAGCAATGACTCAAGACGAAAACAGTTCTGAGGTCTTTCTAGGCCCCACCGGCTCAGAAACGGAAGAATTCTACTGCTACCAACGAAATCACCCGGGCCTCGAAAAATCAGAATACCTCGATTGGTTTCAGAAACGCTTCCACAAGGAGATCGAACTCAGACGACGACGCTCGGACCAACCGTCCGACTTAGAATTCATGGTTATCAAGAAACGTTCTAAATATCGCGAGCGGATTGGCGAGGAGTCGGCCGAACTGTGCCGTCATTCCGAGATCAATCCTCACAAGACCTATAGAGAGCTGGCGGAATGGTTTCAGGATCGCTTTGGGAAGGAGATTGATATAACGGCGATTTCAAGTAAGTTGTATTTATTTTTATTGGCATTAGTCGTACATTGGGTAGCAGTGGCAACAACAGCAACGTTAATGGTTGCGATCTTTGCCCACCCAAAATCTGACGGCGTCAAGATCCTCACGCTTCCGCGAATACTCTACTAACTTTAGATTTCCTTACAGGAGCAATTAAGCGAAATCGTCAAGACGCTGAAGCTAGTGAAACACCTCCGCATCCCGACCAAGCTCCTCCCGCTCCGAAACGTGGCCGCCGCTCCCTGGGCACTCCTACGAACAACGGCGCATACATTATCCAGCAACGGCAGGCTTCCGGTCCTGGCTCGCAACCAACGTTCTCTGTGGACATGACTGGAAACCCGCAATCTAGAGGGCAGACTCCAATCTATACTCCAATCCAGACCCCGAGGGGAGAGCATGCGAAACTATCTACACCGGAGGAGAATTTGAGACCAATGCAACATTATCAGCAGCAGCAGCAGCAGCAACAAGCACAAGCACAGCAACAACAAGCACAGCAGCAACAAGCACAGCAGCAACAAGCACAGCAGCAACAAGCACAGCAACAACAAGCACAGCAACAACAAGCACAGCAACAACAAGCACAGCAACAAGCACAGCAACAAGCACAGCAGCAGCAGCAACAACAACAACAACAACAGCAGCAGCAGCACCCACCTCACCCACCTCATCCACCACCCCCACAACCCCTCTACCATCACCAGGCTATGGGTCACCCGAATAGTATGAACAACTCGCCAACCGTTACCCAAGGGCCAATTTGGACTGCAGTTAATCCTGGTACACATCCGCTTGGAGTTGCTCCGTCCGGTCCTGGGAGCAACTTTGACCCGAGAAGAGAGCAGGTCGATGTCCGCTCACCCCCCAAAATTCAGCAACCGACGCCAATGAGTCATACAAACGGTCCAACCACACGTCTCCTGCGGAGTAAGTCGATTACACAGCCGCAACAACCCCATGCTCCCCACAACATCGCCCCAGGACCTCCCCCACTACTGCCTCGTGTCAGCTATCCTCCCGCCCCAGAACCACACCCAGCACCACCTGCGACGCTTCCAGCAGCACCGCCAATGGCCCCTCGCCCATACAGTCCTCGCAAAGAAATGGCAATGCATCTCCAAACGCGCTTTACGGGTGCCATGGACAAGCACCAGCGAAGTCTGGATGAGATTAAAGCGTGTCACGCCGAGATGGTAGGTTTGCTGGAGGACAGAAATGGAATCGATAGCCGATGGCACGAGGAGCACCAAAAGGTTTTGGTCGAGCGGGATCATTTCCGCCAGAAAAACGATTCATTGAGAGCTTGGGGATATGACCTACAGCGGGGAAACCTCGAGCTCCAGGAATTCGAGAAAAAGTATAATGAGGCTCGTAGCCATCTCAGCGCTATGGAAGAAGAGAATAGACGTCTTCGTGAAGAGAACAAGGTGGTTGTCCAGTTACAAGCAAAACTTAATCAGCGCGAAGGCCAACTCGCGAACGCGCGCAAGGTGTTGAAGGAGAATGGATTCGACGAGCACGGTGATAGACAATCGGTCGGTCCAGGTGAGCGCAGGACCCGAAAGGAACTCGACGACTGGGTAATGGAGCGGTTTGTGGAGGGATCCAAGCATGAGGAAGAATTGAAGAATCTCGTCGACGGGGTGGAGAGCGCTGGGTGGAAGGATTTGAACGGAAGACTGCACACGCTCAAGGCGTATCTCAATGATATGAACCGAGAGAGAGAGCACAAGGAAGCGGAATGGAAGCGGTATATTGGACATCTCTACGGCTCGCAGTCTCCTGTCCTAAATGCCGGGATGGATGATGTGGGTGCAGACGCAGACGATGAGGGGGATGGAGACGATGCGGTGAATGGTACCACTGGAAAGAAGGGTACGAATTATATTCTTCACCTCTGCTACGAACAAAAAGCTAACTATTACCAAAAGATCTCAAGCCGTCAAAACCCGCCTCCCCGCACCCTCCTAGTGATCACGGAACACCGAATAACACCAATTCCAAAGAGGCCGCCGGCGCCACCGCCTCCACCGATAAAATGGACGTCGATGCATGAATTAAACACCGCTTGCATCTACTGTACAACAAATACCCCCCTGTATATTTTACTTTTTCTTAACCTTGTAGCATAGTTAAGGTTTTTGTTGGTTTGTTATGCTTGTTTGTTTGTTGGGATGGTGGGGGCATTTACATTGGGTACATCTGGTCAGCTGGCGTTACGTTTACATATTGTAGTTGGATGGGCAGCGAGAATGAACCTGCAACGAGAATAGACAGAAATCAGCAATATCCCATACAAATGCCAATGTTTCTATGCACTTCTCGTTGGCGGGTCATTTTCACTGCTCATCCAGTTACACTACTTTTTTGTCTGGAGTTATCATCTAGTCGGGTGCAATGATATGATGAATATTTTTACTGAATTGAATACGGAGGAAAAGCTTGTGGAAGTATGTAATATTAGTCTTGAAAAATACACTTTCACTCGCTACCGTTAATTGATTGGAGATTAGTGATACATGCATGATGCATAGCGCAGTAAGATCAATCGCTCAGAGAGTAACGTAAGAAATCGCCCAGAAACCTGACTGCACCGACGTTTGCGTATATATAGGATTTAGTTTAGGTAGGTGTAAGGCGGCCACATTCCTTAATTTGGTAAGTTAGCCTTAATCTTATCGACTCTCGTTTCTTCCTGCGCATGTATGGATGTTTCTTCTTCCGCAGAATTGCGGGCAGAAAAATGTACAGTTTGTTTTTTCTTTGTGAATAGTTCTGTATTCGGCCGCTTGCGGCCATGATCACGATACCCCGCGCGCCCTGGGGAACCCCTAAAGGCTGCAGTATGTTGTATGAGTGATGAGTTGTGATGCAACTAGCGAATAAGAATGTCCTGCACTGTATATGGGGGATCTGTTTCTCGTCTCAGCACCCAGAAATTCCCCCGGCTGCAGGGTATATTGTCTCGGGATATTCCGTAGCACTTTTCAGCTAACCATTCGGAGGGCTCGGAAAATCTTCCTCCGAATCTGCTGCAGTCCACAGATTGTCGAGAGTACATATATATACATGCATGAATTAGAAGGCCATCGCTATGCAAGTGTACAAGCTTGTTGCTGCTTCTCGTGGGGAAGCCTTCGTCATGTGCGCACGAATCAATGGAATTTACCGCCGCGAGCTACGAATGGATGACTCGGACGTAAGCCGCCTAGTCTGAGGAGAATTCTATTGTTGTAGGATTGCGCTAGCTCAGTGATGTCATGTATGTAACGTTCGAAAAATCTCGTCCGAACGAAATTCGACCCATTGGTCGCCTACAGTACTGTAGTGCGCGTCAAGGTTCGTAATGCAAGATAGTAAATACACATTTCTCGTTATCACCGCTGAGGAAGGTGCCGCGGAGAAAGAGCACTACACTCCCAAAGCTTCTACGTGATACTCAGAATCAATCTCCATCTCCGGTTCATCAGAATCTAGATATCCGCCAGTATCCTAAAGGGCTAGTCAGCTCTTTACAGCGAATCACCATTATACTCCCACAGACCGACCCCTCAAACAAGGCCGTTATGGTGTCTATAGCCAGAGGTGGGAGCGGAAACATCCGTACGAACCTTGATCCTCGAGACAGTATACGTATTCAGACATCGGCGTAAGCATGAGGTATATCTTTATGAAGTCTTTCTTCTGTTTCAGCCCTATGAGGTGACAGGCTGAGGCCGGAATATACCTTCACACATACAACAAGCCTGTTGTATGACATCAATGTCGTTAGGTTTGTGAAAATCACCAAAGGCATCATCCTCTATTTCTGTTCGAATTCATGCTAATGTTAGACACGAGGAAGGCAAAGTGAGCTCTAGATTGCGAGAGTTCTTACTGTAGCGAACATTGAAGTATGTTCGAACTTCGAACCAAACATTGAGAGTGGTAGTTTTTTTGAACTAGCTTGGCTAAGAGTAACGCTTATGACGGCCGAATAATGACGTTATTCAGGTTTATTTCTATAACGCTGTGGCGTCGTGATCGCTGTCTGATGCTGCGAGCTGGAACAGATCTAGATAAATCTCCAGGAGGGTCGGAAATGCGCCTTCACACAAAAGAAACTATTGTATGACTGCATCAAGTTCGGACTTTTGATCTTTAGGTTTGTGGAAATACCAAAGCCGTCTTTCTCTATTTCGGTTCACGCTGATGTCGGGTATGATTGAGTAGGCTGTGGTTCGCTTGAGTGATTATGGGAGGACACTGAATCGATGAATCAATGAAATCCGACCTGCAGGTGCTGTAAGGTTGTCCAGGTGTACATACAACGAGTCTTCAGTACGGGAATCATAGCAGATTTTACGGCAAGATACTCAAAAGAAGTCATTCAGCACAACTGTTGAAGCTCGACTGAATTGCTGGACCTTCATTCTTTCTCCATCTCCCCGACTACCCACAGAACGAACTGGAAAAGCCTCCCAAGGTGCGGTGTTCACTCTCAGGGCCTATCCCGAGTTCTATCGCACAGAGATCACTTGTTGGCTAGTGAGGGGTTGGCCTGATAGTGCGCTTACTGAAGGCTTTTCTTCTGCCAGTGAGACTGAGTAGGCTTTGCACCACTTGAGTTATGTGGTGAATGGATGGAATTCAAGCTGCAATGTTGCAAGGCACTTTGAAGTGGGTTTCCGAGTGTAATGGTTGGAGCAACGGTATGCAATCGTATTACAATGGCCCAATCCCTCCATAGTGAGCATAATACTGTGGTGGATTGGAACTAAATAGAGGATTGGAGATATGCCTTCACACATGAAAAGCCGTTGTATGACATGCATCAAATTCGGACTTTTGATCTTTGGTATTTTTCACTATTTCGGCTTGAATTCGTGCTAGTGCTAATGTTGGACACGAGAGGAATATGCTCGAATAAGGCGAGACGAGAACATACTCGAATTAGCTTAAGTTTGAGTATGCTTTGGACAGCTTGAACTATTATGGGGAGGGCACTGAGTGGAGAATCGATGGGATCCCGCCCACAGCCACTTGCTGTAAAGAAGGATGTCCCGGTATAATGGTTGGGGCAGTCGTATTAACGATTTTTCAAGTGGTGGTTGTATGAATTGGCGCCCATCTATCCGTCAAAGGCATTTACCGCCCAGACAAGCGTGGATTTCGTTTGAGAGGGAAGAGTGAAGCCATTTGTATTCACTCTTGACTGGCTATCCACAAAGAAGCAATTGCTTGTGTGCGTGGCTTACGGTGCCAGCAAGTGCCCTCCTCCTCGTTGTCCGCTTCTATTCCTGTCTCCTATCAACAGTAAATCACTGAATGAAGGCATGATATCGATGTTGAACTCGGTCGAGCGCACTTTCATGGTGAGCAAACTACTCCCCATCAGTATAATCCCTCTATAGATAGTAAGCATCATAAATCAGCGGATTGTAACCAGACAGGTCGGAGATATACCTTCATTAAGGAAACCGTCGATGACAACAGTCCAATCTTTTTCTTCAATATCAGATCTGCGTCTTTCTCTTGCTTCTATTTCGGGTAGTCAGTATACTTAAGTCAGATCGTATAGGCTCTGGTCCGCTTGACGGCGGTTTCTTCTGAATGAAATGAGCTAAAAGAAGATCAAACAATGGTGTTCCTACACCCGTAGCCAAGGATATCAGAAAGCCAAGAGATTGAGATGGACAAGCTACAGTCAAGTGGGTTTATCAGCGAGAGCGGTGGTCAGAATAATATCGATTTTTGCGATTGGGCGCTTTTTGGGGCGTATTGGCTGGACGATCGTATTCCCAGACAAGCGCATCTGTATTTCAATTGGATTGGCATTTATGCAGTTGGTGATATGATTGCGTACTGCTGTTCTCATGTTCCTACACAAAGTACTAGTACTCAAGTGCTCGGCCACAAAGTAGAGGTACTTTCGTGGTCAAATTAGGACTCGATGCTTTTGTGACCACCAAAGGTCCATGATTATATCCATGCCCCCCGCACGAGTCACTACGTGTAGTAGGGACTCAGCACTTATATGCGACCTTCGAGACATATATATAGCGATTCGGTGATCATTTCTAACATTCTGGGTATTATCTAACCGCCCTCCATACCGAGTACTCCAATGGAGCAAGTACTGCTGTTTCTTTCCGCCCTCTATACTCCCACCATGTATCATTGGACGGAGGGAGAGAGCTTCTAATGGTGAGTTCCATGCATTTGACCTCTGCTAATCGATATCCGCTATGCCATAATGCTGTTGGATTTATCCTCGTGCTATTCTCCCCCATACATGGGGCGCCGCGATTAACCCCCGAGCTTAAATGCCTTTAGTGTAAGGAGAGGCACATCGTGTCATTTACAGAAGACAACATAATTGGGTAGAAGTTACGGTCATGATGAGTCATTCGCGACATCATGATCAGTAATCCCCCACTTGTGCTTCTAACCTTAGCAATGCCACTAACCTCACCACAGACTTTCAACATTTCTACAATTCTAGCGAGCACGCGACTCCGCGGATATTTTGCTCGCGCGGGGACTAATATCATTACAGCACCCGTCTAGAGACCATTACAGCACTCCTTGATCATAACAGCACTCTGCTCCCCCTCTTACGCATACGGCGCACCCTGCTGATACATCTGCTGCGGCTGCTGCGGTGGTGCCTGTCCCTGCTCGTACGGTATACCCATATTATACTCTGGCATATCCCCGCCCTCCATTCCTCCCTCCTTCCTGTTCATCACAATCTCATAAATCACCAGCCCCAAACTCCCCGAGAACGCCAACCACTCGAACGCGCCCAACGCTGCCGCCGCCTTCGCCGCACCCAAGGTCCCGCATAGCTGGTCGCCCGTATCGACGCATTGGTAGGATGGGATGAGCGCTGCTAGGGCTGCGAAGCCAGATAGCCTATGGAAGGTTAGAGGCGAGGGAGAAGGGGGTGGGAGGAGGGTACCAGAGGATCCAGCACACGATTTCGACGGCGAGGACGGCCCATTCGTTGTGGATACTTTGCACCCAGAGCGGGGCAGCTACGAGGTAGCCCAGGGCTATGAAGGTGAATATCGGCTATTTTTTTTAGTGAAGCGCGCGGGAGGAAGGGGAAGAGAGGTACGTTAAAGACCATGAACCCGCCTTCTCCGGAGCCATTTTGGTCGTGGGAGACGAAGACGGCGGCGGAGATGAGGACTGTCAGCGCGAGCACGCCCTGCGTTACGCGCAGCGGGAGGATGTAGTCGAAGCCCATCTTATTATCGATGTATGTGATGTGTGGAGAGAGATGCAGGAGGATAGGGGTGGGGAGGAAAGATGGGAGGTGTGGAGGAAAGATGAGTTACATATGTTCTACCCTACCGACTAAGTTTCCTACTTGACTAAGGGGGCATCCCCTTGACTAAGAGGGTAGCTTAGCTGGTAAGGCGTCCTACTGGGCAACATTATTTGTTGGTGGCCAGGATATGTCCTAGCCGGAATGTAATGTACTTTGCAGGTGTACCCGTGTGATGGTGGTATCTCCTGACCAGAAATTTGTGGGTGGGATATCTCTTGCCCAGCAAGTACAGGCGTCGAAGTTGTGTAGATAACTCTGCGATACCTGGGCTATTGTCAACCCGTTCTGCTAGAAACATCCCACCCACCGGCCAAGAATCTTGACTGGCAGGATGGCCTCCCGACCTAGTTCTTGGCCAAGTGAGAAACTTGGCCGGTGGGGTAGAACACATATGATAGAATGTGTGTGCTGTTTTGCATTGTTGCTTGGCTTTGGGCGTATGGAATTCTACTGGGTCAGGCATACGTAGTCGCCTAGATTGCACACAAGTTAGTGGAACACACCAATATCGATATGAATAGTTGGCTTGTATATATTAGTTAGCAGTTGCTAATAATTGCCCCCCCAACGACCTTCTAAATCTGCAGAAAGCTCAGACAACTCTCGCTGTCGTGCGGATAGTACTTGGCGTTAGCTGGCGAGGTTGTACGAGGCTGTGCGGCGTACTCTTCATGTCACTACAAGCAATATCTTTCCATGTGCGCATGTACCCATATTTCACACATGTATCCGGACACAACCGATATAAGCAATACTACAAATCATCGAAGCGCCTTGCCTCGAAAGTGGGAAAAATAGTTGGCGCTAAGGAATTAAACTACTTGCCCTGCATGTCCCAAAACCAACACAACAAGCGAAGAACAAGCCTTACACTAGATATAGAGTAAAGTACCGGATGCAATTTTTCGTTGGGATATACCCTTTTTGTGGATGTGCGTGCGGGTAGTTGCGTGCGCAGGGAAATACACTACGCCGCCGCCGCTTATAGAAAGGGATTTGTCAGTGTTTTTCCTCAGCCCCAATGGTACGTATATTGGTACGAAGCCTGATTTCACCTCTGCATGGAAGATTCCATGGCGTCGTAAGCCGGACTTGCTGCCTGGGCAGAATTTCGAGTCGCAGAGTACATCATTAAAGAATTCTGCACTAGGGTTCAAAGAAATAACGCCGTCGTGTATCTTTTTTACAGCACTCAGTACAGGGAAAGTATAGCTACGTATATTGCACTTTTGAAGTACCTCCCCACTGCCAGAGTCTCAATTGCAAAAGTATACGTAGGATGTAGCGCGTACATTGCTGTACATTCCCCTGTACCGAGTAATACAGCAGAGAGGGTACTTCAAAAGCGCACACGCCGGGACTGGAGTGCAAACAATACGGGGTATATGCCGTGTATTGAAAATGATAGTTCCTTCACTTTTGTCTACTGTGCCAAGGTTTGGAGTACATAGCTGCGAATGCTGTTTTATACTCCAAAACTGTTTGTCCGCAAGTCTGGGACGTCTTTCATATGCCCGCTAGAGAGCGAAAGTGATGAAAAAAAGCGGCCATGCAAAGGTACACTCCGCCGGCAGAGATAGAGAGAGAGATGGTGAATTTTTCAAAGTGCAAGCGAGCTTCTCAGTAGGACTCGCCGGTCAACAATATCCTTCCATAAATTGGAGTTTTCTTGCCAGCATAATCTGTTCCCCGCTTCCACCACCACCACTACCATCTACCTTAACACAATCATCTTTGATTTAGCCATTCTCTCTATCGCTCTATCCATTTTTTTTCTACCGTTGAAGTGAACTTTATATTTGTGAGTCCCTAGCCGCAAGCATTGAAATCACCAGCCTCGCCACACACGAGAGGTGGGGTTACTCGTGGCACCTAGGGCTAGTCGGGCAAGCCTCGGCCATTTATTACTGTCGCTAAGATTATTTCATAAGGAACGAGGATTACCCATTCTCCTACTCTTAGTACTTAAGTAGGTACAATAGTTGCAGTTGTGTCATTGTTAGATTTGACTGACCTGTCAAATGTGTATACATCATGGCTGCTCGAGGAAGAGGGGACCTTATTCCACTAGAGCGGAGTGCACGTCTCAGCGATCAGCAGCGCAGCTTTCTTTCCAGAATGCTGGTTGATCCTACTGTCCAACAATTGATTCCGTCGAGTGTCGTAACAGAGACCATCGAAATTGGACCTCAGGATATTGGGTTGTTACTGACTCACCAACCACTGATCGCACGATTCCATCATAATGATTATCACAGACTGAGTGAATTTCTTAGCGGGTGTCGGAACGGATCTTCGGTAATCTTTCCGACGGGCTATGACTACGATCTGACCCACACCCTCTATTATCTCGTCTCCGGGGGTTCACGACGGAGCATCGCGACAGAAGAGCTGAGCATTCCCGGGGTTGAGCTGACGGGCGCCTGCGTGTTGGGACGAAGGGAGATGGCCGTTTTCCTGGAAGAGGTTGTTGTTCGTTGTAGCCGTAGTTCGGTGGCGAGAGTTAATTCTTACTCGGATATTGGCCCGTGGTTGCGAGTCGTGCCACCTGGTCGACAGTACGACGGTAGTCGGAAAGGGCTTTGTTTGGAAGATGGTGAGGAAGAGTTTGTGGGACATTTGAGGATGGATTGTTCTTTGCGATTGGATACGAAGCCTAGTGTTTGGGTTGAACATCTTGGGATGGACTGGCCTGAGTATTTTTTCGCGCATGATGAGGTTGTCGATGCTGGTGATAAGGGTTGATTTTTATTTTGAAACAGTTCTTGTCTTCCATTGATATGTACCGTAATTATAGGCTTTAGCTTAAAAAAATCCCAGTTATACGAAGTATGTGCATTCAATATTCGCCGTCATGCATGCCCCACTTTTGCCTCGCCAAGTTCTGCACTGGAGGCTGGAGAAGTAACACCGCCGTGTATCTTTGCCTGGTACTCGCTACAGGGAAAGTATTGCTATGCATATTTCACTTCTGAAGTACCTCTCTTCTGCCAGAGCATACGTAGGCAGTAGCGTCTACATTGCTGTACTTTCCCCCTGTATCGAGTAATGTTGTAGAGTTACGCACATACTGTTTATACTCTAAGCCCCAGTGCCAGGTCTTGAAAACGTCGCTTTCTCACTTTCATCCCGATACTGTACCCGGTACTGGGGTTTTCCAAAAGCACGCATTCTAGACCCAGTAGCGAGTAGCGAGGGTAAATATCACCATTTTCATGAGCCATGAAAGTTTATTGAGATATCTCATCCCATTCGCTCACAGATGCACTCTTGCGGAAACTTTTCTAGACTTTGTGGAACATAATGCGCCGGATAGGAGTGAGGATCCGGTGCATTTTACGAAAAGGAAATATACCTTGCTAGTCTGTTTGCTGCCGAAGCAAAAGTAACTCCACATCCAGCATGTCTCAGCCACTAGGAGCCCGGCTCGACAAACTAATGTATCAAATGCACATACAACTGAAACCAAACTCCATACAAATAGGTAAATGTCAAACAGTCCACACAAAAACCAACCCACATTACCATCCTCTCGAACTCACCTTCTTCCGCCTAAAAAATACTCCGGCCAGTCCATCCCAAGATATCCAACCCACACACCCAGCTCCGCATCTAATCTCAAACCCCCCTCAACCCTCAACTCACCTAAAACCTCCTTCTCCCCAATCCCACTCCTCCTACCACCGCCGCCGCCATCACCGCACCGAAGTTTCAACCACTCGTGAATGTCCGAATTAAAGAAAGAATGAATCACCGCCTTCTCACTCCGCTCACAAGCACCCACAATCTCTTCCAAAAAAACCGCCATCTCCTGTCGTCCCAAAATACAAGCGCCACTCAATTCAATTTCAGGTATTGTCAAGTCCTCCGACTTAATGCTCCGCCGTTCACCCCCAGGGATAAGGTAAAACAAAGTATGGGTGAGATCATAATCATAACCCGACGGGAGAATCCTCATACACCCGCTGTTCATCCGCCCGCTGACGAACTCATTGAGCCGAATATAATCACCGGGGTAAAACCGGCCGGTCAAGGGTTGGTGGGTTAACAACAACCCAAAACTCTCCGGTCCTAGGACAACATTCTCTGTGACGACACTCGGAGGAATACACTGTTGAACACCCGAATCAACAAGAAATTGGGAAAGAAAGCCTCTCTGCCTGTCGCTAAGATTCGCACTCCGTTCCAACGGGACAAGTTTCCCTCCAGCTGCAGCCATACTACCAGCCATACTACCATCGACAGGTCAGTTGGACCCATTCAAACGGAGCAACAATCTACCGCACCTCTCAAGCCGTCCTCCCGAAATAACCGTAGTGGTCGTGATAAATGGCCGAGGCTTGTCTATGTTGCGTGAGTGACCCTGGGATGATAGAGGCAGGTTTCACCTCCCGCGGCAGCCTACTCTCTATGACGTCTGTGTGTAAAACCACGTTTTGACTGTAGGAAGTAATCGACAGAGCAGTAGTGAAGGTAGTTGAGTTGGAGATAATTGCACCTTAAGGCTTCTCGGAAGTCTGGATGGTGATGGTTGTAGAAGCGGGGCCTGGCGACACAAACAATAAAACCTACGTCCATTTAATGGTAACGTGTTCTACCGGCGAGTCAAATTGGAAGCTCGCAGGTACTTCGAATAATCCACGTTCTCGCTGTGCAGGAATAATTGGGATCCGGGCTGCTGGTACATCGGCTATCAACATGTCAAAGTACTACGGTACAAGGAAGTGCCGGATGCTATTATACAGAGATAGATAGAAAGTTCTATTGCAATGCACTCACTTAGACGCAACAAAGGGATTTTCAATTTCTATTTACAATAGACTCTTGACTCCCTCCTCCTTATTCACCTCCAAAATCTCAAATCCCCTTCTCCTAAACCTCTTTGGCCAAATCCCCGCCCTGCCAGGCGCCAGAATGCCATTAGGATCGATAGCATCCTTAAGCGTCTCATTAAACCTGAGCAGAGCCTGTCCATTAAACCCATACGTCCTAGCCACAACATCCTGATACAACAAATGCGTTCTATACTCCCCATACCCTTCCTTCGCCGCAGTCAAAATCATTTCATGCATCAGCCCATTAACTCTCCTCTTCGCATCTGAATCCGCGCAGTCGTAAATGATATTTGCGATATAATGCATTTCCCGTCCAGCAACGCACCAGGTGGGGAAGGAGTCGAATCCCCATTTATGGTGCAGGCGAGTGACGAGTTCATGGACGATTCTTGCATCGCGGCCTTTGGTGGGCGTGATGGGCGCGAAAAAAGTGTGTGCGCCGTTCGGCATCCAGTTCAACCAGTCGAGTTCGCGGAGCTCTGGGGTGCCGGAGCAGATTTTGACGCGGGAGTGGATGTAGTGGTCCGGTGGCATGTCTTTGGGGAGGCGGAACTTACTGCCGGCGACTTTGGCAAAGGAGGATTTGATGATTTCTAGTTGCTGGTTGCGCGTTTCTTCGGGGCCGTAGACAGTGCCGTAGAAAACCCATGCGCAGTCGCTACAAGGAAGGGTTTTTGCGATTTCGCGGATGCGCTCACGAGGCATGGGACCTTTGCCAGTGAACCAATGCGAGCGTGGTTTTGCGGTGACGGCGATTTCTTGGATTACGTTGCGGAGCTGAGGAATGTTTCCCAGTATGCGTTGTAGGGCTAGGGGGCGGACGATCTCGATGATTTGTTCGAAGTCATCGTCGTTGGGGAACGTGATTAAGTACGATTGGTGGCCCGTCTTGGGCATCAACCACATTCCCATCTTTGTGACGATTCCAAAGTTGCTTTGAGAGAATATGCCATCCACAGATGGCCCGTACCTAGTCCTATTAGTATGGGCTTTGGAGTTTAGAGACCTGTAACTTACGCATGCTGGAATGCCTGCCATGTGGGGTTATCGACGCCGTCTTTGCCGGGGAGTGCACCCATTCCGGTTCGCATAATCTCGCCGGTAGGTAGGACGACTTCCATACCGCAGTGGTTGGCCCAATGGTCGCCGTATGGCGTGTAGCCCTTTACCAGTCTACGTCAGTATCAAGTGGGCAAAGGCTTCCGGCTTTACCCACAACTCCGCGATCAATGCAGTTTCCAAGGACAGATCCACCGCCCAGGTCCGGGGGATCAATCCACAACGGGAAACCGGTCTTCTGCACTTCTTCGTAGAGCTGGAAGTATGACACTCCAGGCTCAACCAAGCATGTAGCGCTATCGCCGTCGATATTGAGGACCTTATTCATGTGTCTTCCGAGGTCAACGACTACGCTGCCACGAAGGCGGGGGGCTGCTCCGCCGTAGCCCAGGTTGCGGCCCATACTGTAGTGGTTGTTAGAACTCTGGAATTGGCCAAGAGTAAACGAGACAGATGGACCTGATTGGGTAGATGGGAATCAAATACTGGTTCGCCCATTTCACCACCATTGACACCTCTTCTGTGCTGCTGGGGTAAACAGTAGCCGATGAGACGAGCTCTTCCTGATTGAGGATATGGAAGGCATCGTGCGTATTCCTATTCATAATCAGTCGGTCAATTGGGCATCCTCGTCGTATGGGGACGGAGAAGAACATACGGATGCTCCATATACCATCCATCCACCAGCGGCTTATCATTCAACTCGACATTTTCCTGACCGAGGCACTTCCTGAGGTCTTCAATTGCTGCATTGAACGTTTCACGCGTCACATCCGGAGGGAGAACTGGTGTATCTTGTGTCCGAGGAATGCGGGTAGGGAGGGTGCGATTCGAGTAGAGGCGCGCTCGGCTCTCGATCGCTTGCTGGTGGTAACGCTGGGGGATGCCAGTGTGGCAAGTGTCGCTGAGAAGTGGCGGTGAGTTGGATGGAGGTGGTATCATTGTAATCGCTGTCTGTGTACTGTTTGGTATTCATGATGCAGACGTTGGATGTGTTTTATAAAGATGGAGCCTGGTGAACGAATGTCAGGGACGGCCCGAACTTCCCCAGATTCTAGACGCTACCCTATCGATGTGTAATTGTCGTCGATAGATTACCGATATGGTGTTCCGGATTGCCTCAGGGTATAGTATAGTCAGGGCACGCCATATCCAGCAATGTGGGGAGTGGGGAGCGTCATGTCGTGTGGTGGGGTAGAGATATGCGGGTGTGAAGTGGTGAAGTGGAGTTCGGCAAGACGATGGCCGAACTAGAGGGACCCTAACCCATGGAAATTGTCTAGAAACAGGCGTTAAGTAGCATTGTCAAGGAAACTATGGGTCAGTACTTGGTTCATGTCTATGTGTCCTCAAAGACTTTCTGTTCACATTACAGCCCATATGAAATTTTGACGCAAACACATTCTATCCTAACTCTAATCTCCCTCTCTTACTTCGCTAACAAAAACTCGCCCATCCCCTCTTCACCGCTACCCCCACTAACACTTCCCATCCTTCCATTACCTCCCATGACATGTACCCCGCTCGCGCCAACCGTAGGACTTCCCATCCTCACCACTCCCACCGGTGCAATAATCGGACTATCCCACCTCCCTCCAACCAGCGTTTTCGGACTCCTCGCTCTCATAACCTCTTCATAGAATGCCTTCAGCTTCTCTGAATCTCCCAAGAACGTTTCCATCTCCTCCTTGATCCCCTCTGGCGTCGGGGGTAAATCCACCTCCATGCCTGCTACTCCGCCATTTCCACGGTTGTGCTGCTGCGCTGTTGGAAATGACATGCGCATGGTATACGCTCTATTCGCCATCAGGTAGAAATCGCCCACATCTGACAGCTGACAGAAAATGACGCCGGAGCGGTGAATATACTGGCTCCACTGGTAGTCGAGGACTCCCCATGAGTATTTCACCTTGACGTCTTCAGGGAAGTTACTAGCTGCCTCTGTATCAAGGACAAAGTTGAATTTCTTCAGTATGAGCTTGTGATAAAGCCAAGGATCCTGTGGCTGTGGTTGGATGAGAGGATTAAGAATTGTTGAAAGCTCCATATTCTCGGTTGGGATCGCCGACACAGATTGATGTGGACATGGTGGGGGAGGGGGTGCAAATGCTAGTTTAATTATAGACGGCGCACGGAAGAGGTTGGCATTCGTGACGCGGGAGACTTCGTCGATTGGTGCCTCAACCAGTTTCAGACCGTAGCGGTCCATGCTGCGTGCCCAGGAATATATGCAGTCTGAGATGAGCTTGCTTGTTGTGTTCATCCAATCGATTCGGATATGGTAGCAGTTGTCGGGATTATGTAGACGATCATAGTGAAGGGTGATGACTTCCGGCCTGTAGCTTCTCCGCGATGGGTCAACATCAAATTTCATCGATTTGGACAAGTCAACTTCGACTTTTTTCTTTTGAGGGTGAGAAGCGGTCGGGGTTGTCGAAGCTATGGAATCCTCTGTTAGCATTGTGCTTGATCTGGACCTTGCTCTATGCAGTGGGGAGGACGCAGAGGTAGTGTTATCAGTTGATGGGGTGGGAGGGACAGATTTGTCGCTCTTGAAAGTGGGGAACCAGCTGCCTTTTGATGATGGTCTCGGGGGATTTGCGAATGCTTCTGCAATACGATAAAAGTAGTTCCCGTCTCTAAACTCGTGCCGGCGATCTACGTGCTGAAAGAGTCCCCGCATAAGCAGATCCTTCCCTACCGCTTCGGCTTCTTGACGTGTATTCACGTCTTTAAAGTTCTCGACAATCCAGGTTACCATTTCTTCCCCTATGAAGCAATTGTTATGGAATTTGAGATGCCATCTTCGATCCTGCAACCGTACGCCGCGCGGGCCTTGGAGTTCCTGGGCGATGGCTTTGATATCGAGGTTTTTGGACTCAAACTGTTCGGTCGTGAGGAGCTGGCTCCGTCTCATGTGGCCGTCGATATCAGGGACGAACAGGCTCTCAAGCTCTTGCGCAACTGCTATTGAGGGGTCGACAGTTTTATATAGGATCTGCAAAGGATTTGTTTCTTTGCCCTTCCGGCGAGGGCCGTGGCGCTCGTAGTGGCGCTCCTCGGGAGGGACGTAGCGGTTACGCTGAAAAATCATTGTCAATCGCCGGATCCCTTCAAGGTGTATCTCCTCATCGTTCAATTCTGCGCTCGATAGAGGACCGCGACGTGCCGATTCCGGTGGATCGTATGGAATTAGGACGAATCTCGCACGCCAATACCGCAACTGGTCTTTAAGGTCTTCGTAGCCTGCGATATACTGATCCGCATAATTCCAGTTGTAGTCACTGACGGGCTGGTGAAAGCCGGCTTTCACGGGTTTAAAGTCTGGTTTCAGCAGCGTTTTGATGTAGCTGGTATACTCGTCATTTTCGGACTTCCTCGTCACGAGAGCATTGGCAGGTTTGCGTATATAGCGCTTTACTTCCACGTTGTATTCCTCGTCGCATATGAGCTGGTGAATCTGGGACCCACGGCTCATGAAACAGGAAGAGCCTGGCGTACACATGTAATTCTGGCCATAGATACCCGGTTGACCTCCTCGGCCTTGGGTGGCTTCAGTAACTCTGTTCCCCACCACAATCTGGAACCCTTGTGTGAGGCGAAGCGCAATCATCGCCCTGACCAATGCCTCGCGATTCCCAGTGCTCTCCCCAAGTTCATAGTCCGAGTTCTGTGATATTACGTAAGGGCTCTCTTGGTACTCTGTCGCTAGCTGTTCCGCTGTAGGGAAATGTTCGGTAGTAAGAGGTAGCAAAGCCGGAGTACACAAACTCTTCCATTTGACGGACGACATCTTGACTGGTTTTGGAAAGATATGATGCCAAGGACGATACTGGTTCCCAAGTGTGTGTGGATTTTTCTTCGGGTTACTAGGGTTCAGGACTTGGACCCAAGGCGCAATTGCAGATGTTGGGGAGACCGTGAGAGGAATATTAGCAGTTTTCTCCGCATTGGCAACCAGGTCGTTCCTAGGTCCAGCGGGGCGGCTTAGTGAAGATGCCCCCTTCACTATCTCGAGGTCTCGCATTCCGGTCTGGGCTCGAAGTTCTAATGGCGATCCGGCAAAGCTTCTTCTTCGATCTTTCGATGCAGCGTCCAGGGAGGTTGTGGCGGCATTTGCTCCGGTGATTGATATTGGACGTGTGCCCCATGATGTTTGTGGTTTCTCCGGGCTCTCGGCAGTTCTTGACTCTTTGATCGTTCCTTTTGGCGATAGTGGCCCATTGCTCTTGGGAGACACAAGACTATGCTCGCTCGTATCGAATCCTCTAGTGACCATAGTCCCAAGTCCAGTGACATCTGTCGTCGTTGCTGCCTTAGCGGCAGACTTTGTTGCGCCGCCCCAGGCCTTGAACCCAAAGTTGATCTGCCTTAGTCGTGCAGCAGGTTTTGCCAATAACCCACCACTCCTACCACCGCTTGTCTCGGTTACCAATGCAGAGGTCGGTGGAATTTTCGGTGGAGGAGTTTTTGGCTCAACGGGGCTCTCTAGTTCTGGCCGTCGCTCTTTCATCTTGCGGTCAAAGAAACCAGAGCGCGCAGAGGTTGGTCGCGTCAAATCACCGCAGAAACTTGTCCCGAGTTCGTCCTCTTGAAGTGTCTGGAGTATCTTTCTCTGTTCTTCTTCGGCCCCAGATCTTCGTTCCTCTGCTTGCCGGAATGCGTCCTTATAAACCGACAAGGAACGGAACACGATATCATCGTATTCATCCATCCAGCCAAAATTATCTTCCTTCCATTGCTCCTTCCGTTTCCTCTCTGCGTCCTTGCCGAGGACTTCCCTCGAAGGGCCTTCTTCGGGAAACGGCTTCCAGAAGGGGTTATCGTGAAGAAATGGGACAGTAATGCACGATGTTTCGTCCTCGACTATCCCCATCATCTGGAGTTCGTAAACTTTACACCTGGCCCTAAATATTTGCGAAGACTTCTTCTTTTGTAGCTTTGTCTCCTTTTTCTTCTCGGCTTCCCCGCCAACAGGGTCACGGCTGCGTCGCGTCTTCTTCTCCGAAGCCGAAGACCAAAATGAGATGTCGATCCAATGAGGCATTGCGTAAACCCACTCTCCCGGCTGGAGCTGATGGCTCGGCTGCTTTGGTGGAGACATCCCAGCTCGCATCGAGTTTTCTTCACCCCTGCTGTGAGCGGGAGTGGGGTTGCGGTAGCGGAACAACGGAACCGTATGCAACGGAGCCTTACTCAGGCATACTAAGTCTATACCCATGCCGTTTGCAATCAAACCCTCGGTCGTAGCTTTCAACATCTCATAATCAACTTCGAAGAGGCCAGTGCCGGGAGTAACTAGTACTATTGAAACTCCTGTTCGCGTCAGGTTGACGTCAATGTGGCTTCGAGAGAACTGAATGGTTGCAAGGTTGATTGCTTCCAAGATGTTGCCGTGAATGGCGGAAGAGGGCCGGCCAGTGATAATGGTTTTGGGCCGCGTACCCTTGATCGTTGCTGGTAATCGGGGGGACTGCCCAGGGGTCGCAGGTGGACGGAACTTATCTACTGGAAGCATTGCGGGTGTGCCCGGCCTAGAAGCTATACTTGCAGTCGATGAAGCAGGCGGCGTAAGATCCATCATACCACTGTCTGGGGTATCGTCATTGGGAACAGGTTGCACCGATACATCTCTCAGGAATATAGCAAATTCTCTTTTGAGCCGATGGAGAATAACCGTCCAATCTGCGCTTCCCATGTTGGAAGTTACCACACGGAAGAAGTCGCGGTATCTTCGACCTTCTCCAATTTCAAGTCCTCCGGGGGTCCCTAGAAATTCTTCACCTTCTACACCATCAGCGCTGATGACACCAACAGGCTCGCCGTGTTCGTACACCACGCGTGTAAACAACACGATCGATACGAGATGATTCGCATTGAACCGCCGCCAACGTTTGAAGAGTTCTGGTAGGAAGCCATTGATTAACTTGTTGAACAGTATATCTCCACCCACGCCTCCCGTTCCTCCGGCAATACCATCACTGTTGTTTTCCCCGCCACCACCATCATACGTATCAAAATGCCACATCTCACGACTCATTTGTATGAAGATGACGTATGTAGAGGACTCCGAGCGGAATATGGGTACTGTCTGAGGCGAGAAATACGCAGATCTAACTTTCTCACCACGGACCCAGACGTTCCCAACTGTAGCCCGAATCGAATTGATGAATAGGAGCTTCTGAGACTTGTAGGGACATGTATCGGAAAGGAGGGAGGTTGTCAATCGCCAGATGTCACTTCGGGTTATGTATTGATCACGGAAGAATATTTCAACGTGGGAAGCTTCGTGAAGTGGCTTATCTACCTGTTTTATCCATGAGCAACCGCTACAACACACAACTAGCGAAAGAGTAGGATGAGGGAGCAGATACAATAGATACTCTAACTGTAGCTCTAGATGGAAATCCGAATAGCGCAGCGACGTGACTTGCCAGTGAAATCTAGGCCCCATAAGTCCGTGATCTCATTATCCGACATGCTGAGAGCTGTTCTACCTGAACGTTAAGCTTCCTCTGCGACTCTTCTAACTCACGAATAACGAACAAAAATTTGTGCTCTTCCTCCTTGGACGTGTGCTTGGTGTTTGAACTCCCCTCCTCACCAACTGTTGATCCTGCGCAACTCGCCTTTCGCTGCATCGGCCGTCTCTCAGCTAACAGAGCACCGCTGCCATTATCGGATAAGTGCCCGTTCCCATTTCCTGACGAATAACCTTCCGAAGATATGTTACCACCACCGGACGAGGAAGCTTGCCGGATGAGGCGGACTTCAGCGACATCGCCAGGTTTTACAACACCAAATGGGAAGAGATCATAATTGAGCACAGCTTCATGTCTAGAGAGCGCCAGAGGTTGGTCGGGGTCGTGGATCCACAGAGTTAGATCTCTGGTATTGGGGCTCGCTTGGCTGCTCCCGGGATAGGTAGCGTAGGATGTGGACGGTGGGTAGAGATTGGTGGTGGATGGACGCGACATAATGTGTGATTGGAGTGCGGCTGCGGCTGCTCAGGAATGAGTGGGGTCGTCGCTCAACTTGGCAGGGACAGGATTGGAAAGCTCATGCTGTTGGCAAGAGTATTTTTGTGAAGATATTGCCCACACAGCTTAGTGCGTAGCGGGGTGGTGAATGGGTGCGCATCAGTGATGAGCGGATAGGTTTGAGATGATCTTGGAGATCATAAGGTGGCTTAGATAAGATAAGATATAGTCGAGTATATGAATAAGATGGATGGATAAGATAAAAGTCATGTGCCGAAGGAACGCGCCGCAATTTCACTCTACACGCTTGTTTTGAGCCCCTGACAAAAACACTGAAACACGAACATTGCTTCCCCCACCATTGCTTCGCTCCTTCTCCCATCAACCCCATCAACCCCATCACCCCATCATCCAAAGAACCCACCCAACCTTATACCCAGATTTACGGGATCGCCATCAATTACACGCTCCAAGTCGTTCAAAATGTCTTCACTGGTAGACGCAATCGTCTCGCAAGATCTCCCATCACAACCATTCTCCGATGACCAGCCCACCCCTCGTCCCCGTCAGCGTCGCCGTGGGGGGGCCACCTCCTCCGCTCGGGGTTCATCGCGTCCGGACAATCCCACTAGTGAAGCCGACCAGATGGAGATGGATCCCGATGATGAAGTAGTCGGTCCTGGAGGAGCTCCCGGTGGGCGCGCAGGACGGCCTCGAACAGATCTGAGCCAGGTACCCAAAGTGACCGATGAAGCCGGAGACCAAATTATGCACGCCTTTACGGATTTCCTCGAGAGGTTGGTGTCGTAGACGTCAATTCGCCATGGTCCAGGACTGACAGCACTGCTACAGGTTCATCGAAGATCCCAACAACCCCAATCCCACGCCTCCAATATCTTCTGCGATGCAGGGTGCGATCAGTACAGACAAATACTACATCGCGCAAATTCACAATATGTCCGCCACAGACTCCTGCACTCTATACTTGGATTTTTCGCACTTGAGATACTGGAGCGAAACACACGTGAAGGGTCTAGCGGAGGCGGTGACGGAACGCCACTACCGCTTCCTCCCCTTTCTCCGTCGCGGCCTCGAGGCATGTATTAGAAAGTATGAACCCGAATACTGGGGCAAAGCCGGACGGCAATTCGGTGCCAATGAAGGTGTAAGGCCACATGAGCTCTCCTCCGCTGTCACCAGGATCAGAATCTAACCTCCCGCAGCCTACACCTCAAACAGACAAAGTCTTCAGTATAGCCTTTTACAACCTTCCCTTGACCACTCGCATCCGTGCCCTTAGAACCCAACAGATTGGCACGCTCACATCCATCTCCGCCACCGTAACTCGGACTTCCGAAGTCCGGCCTGAGCTCCTCCTTGCGACCTTCACCTGTGAAAACTGCCGCACCGTAATCCCGAACGTCGAGCAAACTTTCCGTTACACAGAGCCCACTCAATGCCCCAACCTTACCTGCGGCAACCGTGTCGGCTGGCGTCTGGAGATTAAACAGTCTTCCTTTGTCGATTGGCAGAAGGTGCGCGTTCAGGAAAACTCCGGAGAGATTCCTACTGGCTCTATGCCGCGAACTCTGGACGTTATTCTTCGCGGTGAGATTGTGGAGCGTGCAAAGGCTGGTGAGAAGTGTATCTTCACAGGAACGCTCATCGTCGTCCCCGATGTTTCAGTACTTGGTCTCCCGGGCCTCAAAGCACAAGCAGTTCGAGACTCCAAGAACGATCCCCGAGGAGCTGAAGGTGTCACAGGACTCAAAGCCCTTGGTGTCCGCGATCTCACCTACCGTCTTGCCTTCCTCGCCTGCATGGTAACCTCCGACACTGCCGGCGTACCAGGCGCCATTGGCGGTAAGAAGTCAGAAGAGGAAGAGGAAGTCGCCCGCCTCCTCCGCGGAACCCAGGCAGATGATGAAGACCGAGAACAAGACGACTTTCTGAATACCCTCACCCCCGCTGAGATTGCAGAGCTCAAATCAATGGTTCACAGCGACCACATCTATTCTCGTCTCGTAAACTCCATCGCTCCGACTGTCTACGGCCACGAAATTATCAAAAAGGGACTTCTTCTCCAGCTGATGGGCGGAGTCCACAAGTTCACCCCCGAGGGAATGGCACTGCGTGGAGACCTCAACATCTGCATTGTCGGCGACCCCTCAACCTCAAAATCGCAGTTCCTAAAATATATCTGCTCCTTCCTCCCACGCGCCGTCTACACCTCTGGCAAAGCCTCCTCCGCCGCAGGATTAACAGCCGCAGTAGTAAAAGACGAAGAATCCGGCGAGTTCACCATCGAAGCGGGTGCACTGATGCTGGCAGACAATGGCATCTGCGCCATCGACGAGTTCGACAAGATGGACATCAGCGACCAAGTTGCCATCCACGAAGCCATGGAACAACAAACCATCTCCATCGCCAAAGCAGGTATCCAGGCAACGCTCAACGCACGCACCTCCATCCTCGCAGCCGCGAACCCGGTTGGCGGCAGATACAACCGCAAAGCCACGCTGCGCAGCAACATCAACATGTCAGCGCCCATCATGTCGCGTTTCGACCTCTTCTTCATCGTCCTCGACGACTGCAACGAAGCAACCGACACCAACCTCGCCCGCCACATCGTCAACATCCACCGCTCCCGCGACGACGCAATCACGCCCGAATTCACCACCGAGCAGCTGCAACGCTACATCCGCTTCGCACGCACCTTCAAGCCCGTCTTCACCGACGAGGCGAAGCTGCTGCTGGTCGAGAAATACAAGCAGCTCCGCGCCGACGACGCCCAGGGCGGCATCGGCCGCAACAGTTACCGCATCACGGTCCGCCAACTCGAATCCCTCATCCGTCTCTCAGAGGCAATCGCGAAGGCGAACTGTGTCGAAGACGTCACCGAGGCGTTCGTCACGGAAGCGTTCGGGCTGCTGCGGCAATCCATCATCCACGTCGAACACGACGACGTGGAAGTCGACGAGGAGGAAGAAGCGGCGGAGGCCCCCGTCGACGAAACTCCCGCAGTCGACGAGGAAGGCGACCGCGCCATGTCCGTCGCCCCCCCCGAACCTACACCGCGCGAGAAAACAAAGATCACGTACGACAAGTACATGTCGATCCTGTCTCTCCTCGTGCGGCGCATCAACGCGGACGAAACTAGCTCCGGCACCGGAGTGGAGGAGGAGGAGCTGAAGACGTGGTACCTGGAGCAGAAGGAGGACGAGATTAATTCTGAGGAGGAGCTGGAGGCGGAGAAGGAACTGGTCAAGAAGGTGCTCAAGCGGATGGTTAGGGATAATGTGGTGATGCAGATACGAGGGGAGGGGCTGAGAGAGGAGGATGATGCGGGTGAGGGAAGTAGTGCCGATACTGGGAAGGTCGTGTATGTGCTGCATCCAAATGTGGCGTTGGAGGAGTTGGGAGGCGTGGAGGCGTAGGGTTATGATTTATGAAAGACGGTTATGAGGGAAATAGAATACATGGGAGACGCGAATACCAATCAATAAGAATTGAACGATAAGCCTAGCGAATTATTGTACCCCCAAAACATGCTAAACATCGTGATCACCCTCCGCCACGCTTCATGTATTAAATAACCCTCTTCTACTCCACTCAACCTCGAAAACGAGTGAGATCACAAAATCTCACTCCGCTCCGGAGTCCGCACTCGATCTACCACGCCAAATTTTTTCTTTGATTAGATTCAAGTCCGCAGGAGTACCGGTGGAGTCAATCATCACCACTGTTTCACTCAATCTACCTCCAGAAACCAAACGCCGAGTGAGAGTCCATGAACTCTTATAAGGATATGAAGCACCTTCACTCCACCTTCATACTCTTTATCCTACCTCCTGCATTAAACACCCAGTGAAACCTACACCCTTTGTCCTTACCAACCCTTCTGGGGGGGGGGG
>Ga0307515_10001501_pt1 | contig 52221 bp, 53 predicted proteins | sample 17_EM_MG_FD_194513 | JGI IMG/M metagenome (GOLD analysis project Ga0307515, IMG submission 194513) | Populus trichocarpa ectomycorrhiza microbial communities from riparian zone in the Pacific Northwest, United States - 17_EM | ecosystem: Host-associated > Plants > Roots > Unclassified | place...
AGGCTCAAGAATACTTAGTGGTAGCTCTGTAAATGAAATAAGTTGTTACTGTCCTGGGGGATGTGGCTAGAATATCCCGTACATATATGCCTATAAAGGCTGTCATATCCTTCTTTATGGATGTTTGTGATCACGCAGCACTCATATTACCGAAGATGCAAGATCAAATATCGTTGACGCTCTGTTGACGCTCATTTTCAGGATGTAGTTGGGCGCTTGAGTATTCTTTTTTGCACATCAAGGCTGCAAATACGTCGAAAACGAACCGTGACGTACCATGGTCAATAGTTTACGATTAACAGTCGCATATCTGAATGCTACCATAAATATGAAACCCGACACGCAGAACCGGAGATCGGAACCGACGGGGTTAGCCAAACTCGGCCAGACCCGCGGGATGACGGGTACGGGTCCGGGTTTGGCACGCCAAGAGTCTGCGGGTCGGGTTTTTGGACGGTACTGGAACCGAACCGACCCGATTCTGCGGTCCAAACCTGGACTGCTGGCGGGTTACCCGGACCCGTTGCTAACACTACATCTAGGTCGACTACAATTGAACTGCATCAGCACAATTCATTCTTCACACCGGGAGCGTGTGATAGAAACCAGTCTGGACGTTGACTTTGGGCCCAGATCTAGGTTTGAACCGAACATTTGCCCAAATAATAGTCCTGGTTATCAATCAACCAAAACTGTCAGTTCAGGTACAGTTCCAATGAATACCTTCAACAGAACTGAATTTGGCAGGGTGTCAGCGCATTGCCCAGTAGGTCCAACTGTAGATTCATATAATGCTCTGGTTTTTGCAATTTGATAATAGTATCTCACCTGAATTGCTTCTGAAAGATCCAGTATTCACTTTTTGCACATTTTGTGGTTTGCAATTTTGATTATTTTGCAATTCATATTGCTCCTTTAATATATTGCAGGTTTCTGTTTCAAGGTGGTCACTGATTCTATGATGAAATCGAGTACCTGCGCAATGCCTTAATTGCTGAATACTTCCGGGAAAACCAATTGTGTTACGGGTATTCCACCATGCTCCACATGGCCTATTGTAACCTCCCGTTAGATGAACAACTCCAAACAATACATACTGAACCATAGGTATTTTATCCAACCCCCGACAATTCACCTGTAATATACTGATGGTGTAACTGAATTATTACTTCAATCCAACTATAACTAGTGTTAGCAACGGTTCCAAACTGCTACAACAGTTCTGGGCTACGGTTGCAACTGGAACCAATCTGTTCCAACTGATCTTACAACACCAATAACGATGAGAATTGCGTTTGGGCCAGTTTCCACTGCAAAATCTGTTCATTCCAAGGCCGGTATTGGCGCTCCAATGAAGATTCTGAGTTCACATCGTATCACAACAGGATCTATATGTGTCACATGTAGTTTTTCGTGATCTTTTACCTGCTGGTGTCTGATTGTGAATCTGGGCAATATTGATTGAGTAGCTGTTGAATACCCGCTATGTGGGTGTGAGTTTCAGTGTTATTTCACATCTACGCAATGAATATTGATTGGAGCGCAAATTGGAGACCTAGGGTTGACAGAGCTTCTGAAGGTGCGTCTTTTACATATTGACCATGTTGTGATACGACAAAAACTCGAAAACTGAACTGGAGCCTAAAGCTTATGCATCGCGAAATGTAACCAGAGTGAGGCTACCACACAGCTACAAACAGACAGTTTTCGGTCTAGTCCTGGTAACAACCTTTGGCTAGTCACCAGGTTCAGTTTTGTTGGTGGTTGCTAATCTGGTTGGGTGTCTCAGTTGCAGTCCAAACCCTGAGTGAAGCCGAGTAACACAGAACCATTGCTAACCTTAAATGTGGCACACGTACTGAGGATCACTATCACTTCAATGACAATCCGGCTCCGCTGGGAGGAAGCAGGTTACGGAGGATCTGGCTGCGCTGGGAGCAAGCTGCTCGATGTGAATCAGGCTTCACTGGTTGGAGTGAAAGTGCCTTTGCTTGGAGCATGCTCATTGTGGTGGATTTGGCTTCACTGGTGGGGGTGAAACTAGGTTCACTGGTAGCACTCCATCTGGCTTGGCTGAGAGCAAGCTGGTAGTGTTGGATACAGCGTCACTCGTTGGGGTGAAACTGAGTTGGATGGTAGTAGTAGATATGGGCTCACTGATATCGCACGATTCGGCTTTCCTGAAACCAGTCGATCCCAACTTGGTGAAATGAAGCTGCTAACAGTGGATTTGACGTTAGTTGTTACAGTAGATCTGGCTTCAAATGCCGCAGTGTATGAGGCTACACTCAAAGTGAGCAGGAGAGTATTACAAATAGTACTTACAACGGTTCCCAACTGTTGATTCAGATTCAGGTGTGGGTCGGAACCAAACCGAATCCAAATGATCGATCCTCGGGGTTAATATTCCTGAACCCCTGATTCCGATACTATTCACTCTTATTTTCCAAACTAGTCACCAATCAGTGGGTTGTCATAGCGTTGTCCACCGGGTCCATCTGTGGATTCCATTACTGCACTTGCGTTTGCATTGTGATAACAGTAATTTACTACAATTATATATTCAACATCAACAAATCTGTTTTTGCATGTTGTGCAGTTTGTGATAACGATTATTTTGATATCTGTGTTTTGCTGTTGGTAGATTGTATTTTTGGCTATAAGGCAGTCAATAGTTCCATTATTAGTTCAAATATCTGTGCAATCCCAATATTAACTAATCTGCAGTACCAACAATTGCTGATGCTCTGTTGACTGTCATATTCATGATGGGGTGATGACGATATCATCACCAGTTTTCCTTCAAAATGCAAACATTACATCGTATCTGAATCAGAGCCACACAGTGCCACATAAATTGCTGAAGAAGCAATGCCAAAATTCATCGGGACTCCGTTTATGCCCATTTCAGAATGGGGGCAGTTACTCTGTCGCTCTCTGTTTTGCATATAACAGCAGCCAATACTTTGGTCATGCATGACAGCGACCAAATCTATTTTCAATTAACTTTCTTACAAGATCAACAATTGTGGACATTCAGTTGACGCTGACTTTCTGAATGGGGCAATGATGGTGTTGTGCTCTCATTGCCTATAACAGCTGCCACGATGTTCGTTATGCATGACAGTGACCAAATCTATTTTCAAATACCTTCCTTACAAGACTAAGAATTGCTAATGCTCAGGTGAGGCTCATTTTCAGAATGACGCAGTGACTGTGTTGCTTTCACTTTTGCCTATACTGGCTGTCAGTATGTCGGTTATACATAATGGTGACCACAACAATTTTCAATTGGTGTATTTACAAGACAAACACGGTTGTCATTCCGTTGAGACTTATTTTAAGAATGTGCCACACACGGTGTCACTTTCTGTTTTTCCTTTAATGGCTGCAAATTCATTGGTAATGCATAACAGCAGGCCAATCATCTTCCAATTTCCTTACTTACATGACCAACAATGGTTGAGGCCGCTTTGTAGCTTATTCTCAGGTTGCTGCACCATTCTCATTAACAATATTACTCATAAATGTGTCCAATTCTTCGATTATTGTTTACTGCCATTCCGCAGCACTTGGATTATGCAACATGCAAGAGTGTGAATTGTTGGCACTCGGTTGATGCTCATTTTCACAATGGGGCAGCTTGTGTGTCGCGTTCTCTTTTCTCTGTAATAGCTGCCGGTATGTTCAGTGTGCAAAACAGCGAGTAAATGATGATCCAATTACGTGACTTACAAGATGGAAAATTGTTGAGGCTCCATTGATGCTGATTTCAGGAGCGGGTAACATTGTCACTACACATTTTACTCAAGAATGTGGCCAATGCTTTGATTATGGGTTATTTATGTTGCACAGCCCATTCATTCTGCTAGTTAGAAGACCAAATACTGTTGACGCTCCGTTGATACTCATTGAAGGTGGTTGAGAAATCGTCTATGACAACATTGCCTATAACAGTGGCCAATGGTGTGATTATGAGTTAATAGTTTTGTGCCGCGTTTGGATGATGACAGATTCAAGACCAAAAATCGTTGACACTCTGTTGACAATGATTTTCATGCTGTGGCAGTGACTGTGTCCCTTCCTCATTTATCTATAAAGGCTGCCAAGTCCTTGGTTATGCAGAACTGTGAGCAAATCACTTTTCAATTACCTTACTCATAAGATGAAAAGTTGAAGACACTCCATTCTCGCTCATTTTAGCAGGCAGGGACATTGTAGTGATCAATATTGCTACCAAAGGCGGCCCTTAGTCCGATTATTAGTTGATGTTGTTGCACAGTTGTTGGATTATGCATCATCACAGACCATAAATCGTTGAGACTCTGTTGACACTCATGTTCAGCCTGCAGCAGAAACTGTGGCACTTTCCCTTTTGCCGATTTACACTGCTAATACATTTGTTATGTATAACAGCTAGCGAATCACTTTCTATTTACCTTACATGCAATAAGAAAATTATTGGTCCTCCGTTGATACTCATTTTTTGGGGTTAGTGACATTGTCACTAACAAGACTGGAGATCAAGACAGCTAATACTTCGAGTGTTGATACAATGAAAGCTGTATGAGAAATTTGCTTCACTTAGTAATTTGATATTACACATGGTAACACTCCTATGACTTTGCTATAGTGCAACCCTAATCGCCATCTACATCGTAGGTAGTTATTCTGTATAGTTAGCATATGAAACCAAGCGATGACAGGGATAATTTATATCTGTGATGGGTGTCCCGAAGCTTTTGGCGATGTATGCAAGACTACACATTGTTGAAGCTCCACTTACCCTCATCGTCATAATGGTGAAATGAAGATATCTCGTACTTTTGTGCCAGCAATGATGGCCATTACTTCAGATATAAATTATTGCTACAACAGGAAACTTGTATTACTTAAGATGTAAGACCAAAAAGTGTTGAAGCTCCAGTGCCACTCGTTTCAGAGTGGGGCAGAGAGTGGTTCGCACTGGTGTTGCCCCAAAAGATTCACAACAAAGCATTCATGGATGTTTGCAACCTGTTGCCATTTAGATAACCCCAGATGCAGTCACAAAAATTGTTGACCTTCCATTGGCACACATTTGAAGAATTGGGCAGTAACCTGGTCACTTTCCATTTTGCCTATAAAGGTTGGTAATACTTTCATTATCTATAACCACTATCGATTAATATTTTAATTACCTGACTTACAAGAACAAGAAACATTGACACTCTGTTGATCATTTTTTTCAGAATCGGGCTGTAACCGTGTCACATTCACTTTGTCCTATCAACGTTTGCAATACCTGTATTAGTATATTTAACCACTGAAAAATTGCCTTTGAATTTTCTAACTTAGAGAGTAAAACATTGTTGACGATCCATTGACGCTGATTTTCGGGATCGGGCATGCGATGTATCTCTGCCGTGTTTGCCTCCAATGGCTGGCAATATCTCATCATTTGATTATGCCAGCAATTGAAATTGAGATTACCCATGATGCAAAGCCATCAATCAGTCATGCTCCATTCACCCTCATTCTCAGCATCAGGCAGTGACTGTATCACTCTCTGTTTTGCCTATACAGGCTCCCTATCTGTTGCTTATGCATAGCAGTGACCAGATCACTCATGAATGACAAGACATACATGACACAAAATAGTTGACGCTCAATTGATGCTCATTGAGATGTATTGTCAATTCAACAGTTACTGCCATTGATGAATGTATTCATAATGAGCTAAATGTATTGCTTGTCTTTTTGTCAGATTGAGGCTTGGTAACAGGGCAAAGGAGAGCATTGTTGTATTCTTACACTGTTTGCTCTCATTCAATACAAATTTAAATATCTTCCTAAATGATTCTCTGCACCTGCAATCATTCTGTTTGTAAACCTAGATTCACTTGTGACTGCTCACCATTCTACTCTAATATATCTTGAAATTCAATTCTCGGTTACCCAAAATACAGAACCTGTTGAAACAGATAGATACATTATGTCCTATATTTTGTTGATTTTTTGATTTCTTGTCTTTTCCATTGCAGTGACCATCACTATCCCCAGTTAGCATGATTCATTGACTTCCATATCAGCTGAATCAATCTAGGTACATTTGGTGCAGCACCCATGTCCCACTGCTATGGCCTTTCAGGATGATCAATGCCATTGTGTAGCCATAAATTGGATTTGATGTCTGCCTTGCATTCGTCTTTGCAGTCGTTTCGATTATCCTAGTCGGCAATCCAGTTTAACCAATATTCACTCTCCGAAATGCCTCCTGGAGCACTATCCTCATCGCTTTCAACCGGATGACGGTCGATTCTGTTCATCAGGTGCATAGTTACTACATGAGTTCAGAATCCAGAGAGGTCATTTATACATAAAGCTGCTAGCAAAGGTGATCTTTCCAACAATTGAAATGCAGCCGACCATCATGTTGTAAGAGTGACCGGGATGCTGGGATAATGTCTTCAATATTGCGAATGTATTGTATGGCTGTCATCTACATGGTCTGAGCATGTGATTTCTTCTTTGACGCAGTTCGGTTTTGGCTACTGTACCATATCTTCAACAAGCTGTGAACCTTGGCCATTATGTGTGATTTTGATTTCTCTGCCTCTCACATCATTTCCATGTCATTTTGGGTGTTACTCGTATTCAATGCTGAGACATAACAAGGCAAAATCACATCATTGGCCCTAGCAGAATGCCTTGCAATGTCTTTTTCACCAAGGGTATCCCCTGCAATTTGTGATTGCCTGCAGCCAATAATATATTCCCAAGGGGAAACACTTTGCTCCACCCTGACACCATGCATTATCATTGGTGTTAGCAACGGGTCTGGTTAACCTGCCAGGGTACGGGATTCGCATTGCTAAGATGGGGCGGTTGGGTTCCAAACGTTTCCCAAAATCAAACGCGCTGCCTCTTGCTGGCCAATCCCGGACCTGTACCCATCAACCTGCAGGCTTTGAAGGGTTTTGCTAGTCCGGTCAGTTCCCATCTCCGGTTCCGGATTTTGGGTTTTGCTATCTATGGTTGCATCCAGATATCATATTTCGAATCACATAAAATTGACATTGGTATATCGTTATCCTTTTCTGATCTATCGGCCACCTTGGTAATCAAAAAGAAGTGAGAAACACTCCCTGCCCCATCCTCAAAATGACAGTCAACGGCGAGTCAATGAATTGTGGTCTTGCATTGTGGGCAATCTGAGTGGCAATTGGCCGCAGACGTTCAAAAATGAGATTATGACTGCATTTATACGCAAAAGAGCAGGTGACAAACTCACTGCCCCATTCTGAAAATGAGCATCAATGGAGCGTCAACAATTATTGGTCCTGTAAGTCAGGTAAGTGAAATGTGAATTAGTTGTTGTCATATATAATAACAGTATAGACTGCCTTCATAGGCAAAGATGTGAGCTATAGGCTTCCTGGCCTATCTTGTCACTCAGCTTGAATGGAGCAACAACAATTTTTGGTCATTCATTTTGGGCAATGTAATTGCTGAATGATCGCAGACGTCTATCTACCAGAAATAGGCAGCCTTTATAAGGAGATACCATGCGCAGTTCCCGCGACAGCCTCCCATAAAACCACAATTTAGTGGATTTTCAACGCTGCAACTCAGTGATCCTAAGTGTATTAGCCAGTCTAACCGGTCACAACTTTGTATATAGCCAATAACCGCCACATAGCGCTTTGAGTAACAATGATACAAGGCCAAAAATTGTTGGCGCTCCATTGGCGCTGATATTCATGCACAGGCAGGGAGCGTGTAGCATTCTTTCTGGCATATAAAGGTGACCAATACTGTCAGAACGCATCAAAACTGCTGAGTCGCAGATCAATTACCTGACTGCCTAGATCGAAAGTTGTTGACACTCTGTTGATGCTCAGTATCAGATTCGAGCATGCAGCGTATCGCTTTCTGTTTTGCCTATAGAGGCAGCCTGTATATGATAGCGGAATCTCTGCGACCAATCGCCATGCAGAGTCATAGTGATGCCAAGGCAGACATTGTTGACACTCCATTGATACTCATTTTGCCACAGGCGTATCCGCAGTCTGGAACCATTCACTTTGGCAATGTATATCAATAATGGTCTTGTGGCAGCTGTTCTGTGAGGTTCATGTACGGTCCCCATTATTACAACATTGTTCTTTAATGATGCATACAAATATACTATGTAAAATATACTTTAAAGTGTCCGCTAATTGTAGATAATGAGAATACTCAAATATCCTGTTCTCATCAGTCAACTCTTGTCTTCGCTGTCTGATTCACTCAAATGGCTGCTATCATCTCCTAAATGGCGGTCAGCTGCATTTCCACGCAGCTCATAGTGTACTAACCTGTGGATGGACATTCATCAGTCAGCAAATTGGGAATGAATGCTTGATCGGACTTGCGATCCTTGCCATATGAATCAAGATTGAACGATCGAGCGCTGCAATGTGGAGTATGGATATAGATAAATCCGGGTGGCAAGTTCTCTGTTTTGGAGCTCTCTGCGTGATCAGATGGCGCAGGTGGTGTTCTGGGCCCAGGTGGCGCCCCTTGAGGTGGAGATGCGCCCATGCATTTACACCTTGAGCGTGTCTGTTGATTGATTGCTGTGCCATCTTGGCAAGGATGGAAGCCATCTGTTCGATTTTCGTGATCCATTGCCAGGTGTCTTTCAATCGCAGCCCTCACCTTGTCATGCCCGGGAAACACAACACCTTGCATCCTCTCAGCTTGGTATTTGGCTCAAGGTTTCTTGATCAGATGTTGTGTTTCCTCTTTTGTGGTGCATGAAAACCATCATTGGGCCATTTTGTCAATATTCAAGGCAGCACGCAATTCCGACTGTTGAAGCTCTACCCGACCACCTTCTCTTGCCATAGAAGCTGACATTTTGAAATCCTTCAAGAAATCAGTTACTCCTTCTAAAGTGAGATTCGGGTATTACCTGAACCATATACCCCTCTGGAGCCTCTTTCAAGGTCTCTACAGCCGGTTGCGTCCATTCCCAGGGATGTGTATAATGAAGTTCATCTGCGAAAATCTCAGAACTGACAACATTGTGAGGTTCAAATTTGCGGACTGTGTGGACAAATGCCTTGGTCAACCACAAAGGTTTGCTGTAATGGGAAGCGATATATTGGTCCTGTAGCGCTCTACGACACCCAGCTACGTGTTATATGGTTGGTTGACCATCGTCTATACTGATATGGATGGACTCAATCCGATCGCATGCTGAGTCATATTCTTGCCGCTTCCGGTTTTACACAGCATCTTGAATCGAGCATCCTGGGTAAGATTTTTGGTCGCTCCGAGTGCAGATTTGTGGTGGACTGACTGGTGTCGGCATTGCTGCTGTGTATCACCGTGAGCCGCATTGCGTGAAACCCCTGTGGTTCGGCTCATTTTGGCTCCAATAACACCAGGTTGAATTGTTCCTGGAGCCATGGATTGCTGTTGTGGAAGGGTGAGGAAGATGATGACGAAAAGAAGTGGGAAGTCCTGAAGATTATATAGTTAGCTACAAGTCAAAATTCAATCAGTGACAGCCAACTTGCACCGTCAATCGAAACTGAATCCTGCTGTGTATTCAAGCACAGGGTATAGCTGCGGGGGTTTCCAATGGTCTCGTGATTTGTAGTACACCGGTCCAATGTTCAATATTTGTTTCCAGCGATACATCGTGATGAACGACAGCTGATATCTCAGGTTTGATAAATATAACAAAGAAGTTCTTCAACTGAAAGGAAATTTGATAATGTTCGTCTCTAGACATTGCCGGGATCATACCTGAATCACACGCTAACCATCTGGCGATGATATACTCTTCGAATTACTATTCTGAATGAAGTGATTGTCACAATGCTGATTTTACTTCGTTCCAATTGATCAAACCTACCAACCTTGACATAATAGATTCCACTTGCCTCCATGTGGTCCATATCTTGCAACATCCAACATCTTGCCCAACAACAAGGTCATGGAAAAAGACAATGGTCAATACTCCGAGATAGGACCATTTGACACTTCTGATGGGCAAGATTGCCAACCGATGAAGCATTCTCCACCGCGTTGCCATCAAGCGAATCAATGGCGGGGTGCTTTGCAGGCAGAGAGGGTCTGAGTGTTGGGAGCGTTGCGCAGGTAACAATCTGAAAAGAAGATTTCTGTGGAGAAAAGACGGGAAACACACTCTTTAAGCAACGAAGAGAAAGAGAAATAGATGTAGGATTATGTTGACAGAGAGACAGCAGTGGCATGGAAGCAAGTTGAAGACGCAGACGAAGCGATTATAAAAGAGCAGGAACATATGGGAAATGTTGAGAAGGCATGATCGGCAACCACAAAGCCTGAAATAACATTGAAGGAAGTGTTGAATGCAATCGGAGACAGTCTGAGCGATGTTGCAAGTTCTGATGCTGTGGATGATGGGGAAGATGAGGATGATGATGAAGGAGATACAGGGCTTTGCAAGCTGAGCGAAGATGATCAACCCAGCTGGGAGCTGGGCTCAATGTCCAAAACAGGACACCCCCGCATGGAGAGCTTTTTGTCCAAGGAGATGAGGCTTGAGGAACTGACATATCGGGGATGGGGTGCCGTGGCCAACTAGTTCCGTGAGAGACGTATGAAGTACAGGATCACTGAATTCCAGGTTCCGGCAGTTGGGAAGCCCCAAACAGACACAACTGCTAGCACACCATCAACGACCATATTTGGAGAGCTTAAGCAGGCTCATGATATCATCCCCGAACAATCACAAATGCCGCGAATGATGTCTCAACCGGCACGTAGTCAAATCAGGCTGGATTCAGCTGAACCTCAGGCTGACAATCAGATAGTACCTCCAGCGCCCAACGCATTGCCCGATGGGTCACAGATCGAAATTGCAAAGCCAGTTCAACCCATCAGCGTTTTCCCCTCCATATATGGTCCCAAGCTAATTACCATATCGAAATCAGATTCGGACGATGACATGGTGATGGCTCCTGCGTCACCGGAGATATAGACAGCTAAATTAGTATTTGTGACGACATATCTTGTTTGAAAGAAATTTGTAAACCTATTTCGATATGTGTCAGCGGTTTCTGGATTTCAGTAACCAAATTGTCAGCAAGGATTATTCATCAGTGTGTGTGCAAGGGTCGTACGGGCCGTGCAAATGTGCAACCCTCCAGATCACATTCAAATATGATCAATGAACCAGTGTATATGGTGTTGTCGGTAATCTTGAACTCGTAAAGCAAAACTTGAATTTCGCACGAAATACAGCATGAAAGTTCGTGTCGGTGATGTCATACGACTCATAGATGAAGCGGTCACAACACAACTGAACCCCGGATACCTCCATGCCGTCAGGCCGCATCAATCCATGCAGCCGACTACATAACTACCCGCTCAAACCTCCTGCACATGGTCGAGAAATCGAAAACTGCATATGGTACGTCATGGAAATCAAGGAGAATGAGCAGGTGAAGGTATGATCCGGATGTGAGGCTATGAGTCTCTAACACTTGTCCATGGATTTTATGCCGTAAATTGACAGTGGGAAGCATTGAAACGCGATGGAGCCACGTCATTGATTATGTACATGATGTGTTGAGTGGTGGCTTAGAAACTGAGATGTCTCCAACATCTTGGATTCAAATGATAATGCATAGAAACGGTCTTCTGGCTGCCAATAGAGACTGCATTCAATTTTTGTAAAATTGTTGCGCACCCAATGACTATTGATATGTCTCCAGGGTGAGCTCAAAAGTGAGCGTCAACGCACTGTCAACGATTTCTAGTCATACTCATTCAGCAATCACTGGGCTGCATAGTTGCATCCAACCAAAGCAGAAGTATTGGCAGTCTTGGTAGGAAATATGGCAAACCACACCCTCCTTGCCACATCATAGAAATGAGCGTTAACAGAGCGTCAACCATTTCTAGTCTTACATCCTGGATAATAACTAGGCTGGGCAACAGCATTTAGCCATAATCATAATATTGGCAGCCTTTATGGGCAATCATCCTAGAGATGATATCAATACTACCACCTAGGAATGAGTGTCAACACAGCGTTAACGATTTTTGGCATTGCATCATTGAAAATCCAGAGGGTTTCACTCCAACACTGACTTATAGTCAAACTAATGAGCGCCTTTCTGGGCAAAACATGGTTGTGACAACATTTGTACTATGTCCTAGACATGAGCTTCAATGGAGCATCAACGACTTTTGGCCTTGCATCATGGAAAATGTAAGGGCTGTGTGGCAACATTAAATCATAATCAAACTAGCAGCCGCCATTCTATGTGAAAACTGCAGACCCAACATCGCTACTCGGTTCCTAATTTGAGCATGCATGGAGTGTCAACCACATCTGCCCTTGCATCTTGGAGAATGGAAGGGTTGAGGGGCAACATTGAACAATAATCGAACAATCGGCCGGCTTGCTGGAGAAACATTGTTTCAACGACATCGTCATTATGACTCAGAAATGAGCGTCAATTCAGCGTCAACAATTTTAGGCCATCGGTCGTGGAAAATGGAAGGCCTACGCGACAAGATTAATCCGAGACCGAACTATCGGCAGCGTTCTTAGGTCAAAATGCTCACGACAAGATCTAAATCATATCTCAAATCGAGTGTTAATGGAGCCTCAACCATTTTTGATCTTGAATCTCGGATAATCTAACATCAACGGAATGCAGAAAACCCACCATGAACCTATCGGCATCCTTCATTGGCAAAAATACTCGAGATCATATCCCGGCCGGCTTCAACAATTTAGTGCCCACACAGCGTGACCAGTTCAGGCAGAAGCTTAGTATGCTACACAGCAATGAACTCCATTGCACTGTTCCTGAATCGAGTTTCATGCGGTCAGTCTTTGCAATCTGTCCTAGTATCCCACTTCACCAATATGCATGCAATGTCTTAAAAATCGAATTTTTTTACTTGTAGTTATAAAGTCAATATTTATGAACCCACAGATTGCTTTACTGTATCGTTATTTTTGGCAGTCTTTTGAGTAGGATCACCCATCTTTATCAATCAAACTGCCATGTCAGATTCAAAATCTTTGAACACCTGTTTGCTCTAGGTTAAGATCTTGTCCAAAACTGAACTTGACTTTATTCTACATTTGACACCTTACATTACAAATAATGTTCGATGCATGTTGTAATTCAATGAACGAAGCTTCGAAGCGGCCGCTTGGTTGGAAGAATTCTTGCTATGCTCCATCCTTGGGATTCTATTGGCACTGCCGAATTGACGAGACCGGCAGCCCTGGAATAATATGTATTGTATGTCATCGTGTTCTTCGCCATCCATCGGAATATGGGACCTGCTCAATGGGGAAACAGCTGCTGGCAAAAGCTCACATAGCAAAGTTATACGAGTCAACGGAGCCAGTGGTTACTGAATTGACTAGTTTGATGGTCGATTAAACCGCTTTAGCCATCCTGAACAGGGAAGGAAGTCGAGGAATCACAATAGTAACTTCACAGAGGCAAATCAGATTTGGCATCCAGTTTGCTCCATATTGGTCAAAATGACAGACAATACGTTCCAAACTTGCAGCAAGTGACTTTGAAACTTCCAGATTTCACCAAGACACATGGAAGCGATAGGTCAGGTTAAGATTTTGTTTGGCTCATATTCCATGGAAAGCGATATGAAATGTGCAGATGAAACAGTCGTATCGGGCATTACGTGATGATCTAGTGCGACCACTCGCTACAACTCTGAGGAACATATGCCGGAGAGAATCGTGACTGACTGTGGATTCAATTAACAAGCAATTACCGTCATGAAATGAAGATAGTTCAGGGTTGGACGGATGGACATCAACGAACAAATTCTCCATATCATTGGTCTTTGCGCACTGTCCGGATCGAAATTGTGCATTGGGTGACGTTCTACTCGCTTTCGATGAGGTTGCTCGCATGTTTTCTTGACCTTCCGAAAGATAATTGAAGATGATGGGTCAAGGGCCAACATACAAGAGAAAGGCTAGCCCTACATTTGAAGGATGTGCTGAATTGTTCTGTACTCACTGACGGCCGTTTGTGTGGTATTGGGATGGATGATGCTTCGTGAACATACTGGATAACAGCCAAATTAGAATCAACTCTTGAGGTGTTAGGAATTGAGTGTCCTGCATTGAGGAACCACATACCCTGCATTGCACACGTCATACAGCTGGCTTTAGGTGCATTCATGAGCAGTCTCTGTGTAAAAGGCCGAACAAAGTCTTGAGAAGCCCATGAGCGTAGCCAGCAATTTGCAGAGAATGAGAGCTTAGATATTGGGAAGAATCAAGGACTTCGAAAAAAAGGGCACTGCTAAAATCAATAAGGTGTCGGCCATGAAACCATGTTTAGGAGAGATCATTCAGACAGTGTGTATTATCCGATATTTTGAATGTCCTGAAACTGACCTTCATATAGCAGAGAATGCTTGCTGTATTGATTACGCTGAGACGTGGTTATCAAAGTGGGTTCATTGACAGTCAACAAGCCATGGTCCACATTGCGGTACTTCCGATTATGAATGTAAAGAGACTTTGGAACTCTACACTGGGGTTACTAGAGCGGGCCTACCAATTACCGGAACTCACAAGTGAGTGGGTTCAAAATCGAATGTACACCGAATACCGGCCACTGTTCACAACAGAAGATGAATGGACCATTGTGAGGTATGTCATGGCAGTGTTAAGGCCAATCCGATATTGGACCCTGTGGATGTCGAAGAGGCACACAGTCATATTGCATCATGTTATCACAGTCTACAATGACATGGTCAAACAGATGGAAGGCGTGACGTGAGCCTTGGCTAAGAAGAAAACTCAATGGAATGAAGCCCTGTTCTTTGCTGTATAGTTAGCTGGACAGAAACTATGCAACTACTATGCTGAAGTGACACCAATGACGGGTGTGCTTCTCAATTCCACACATTTCCTTGATCATTTCCGGCAGTTGCTATCGCTCAGGAACTGGGACAAGGGCATGGTTATCAATCCTCACAACGAGACATCATATTCTAACCAATACCAACAGGCCATTCAGAACTATGTGGAGATTGAATGCTGCACCAAACATTGACGTGTGCCGGTCTATAAACTCGAACGCTGACCGAGAAGCAATCGCATCCACTATGCAATGGATTCACAATCCTGTCAATCATCCTTCGATACATAGGATTTGTTCAGTGATGATGGAGAATACTCAACACCTAACAATGTGGCTCAGACGATGCCTGGACAAAGAGATTACACTGCGACATTATTGACCGCCGTCAAGCTCCATTTCAATTCGCCACCTGAACCACCTTAGAACTGGTGGAATAATAATCCAAATGTCAATGTTTACCACTCCGACCCAATGGAGATCAGCAGTACATTTTGGATACCGGACATAACCGACTGGTGGCATCAACAGGAGGAAAATCATTCAAAGTACTGCGATCTCTGCATTGTGGCGCGCGACCCATTCACTATCATACGACATGGTGCCAGAGTGGAGGCCATTTTATCCTGTCGCTGAGATGTTATAGGCTGGAGGCAGTCATAGCGCACAGGCGAGACCCTTCACAAAAAAGTTGTTGTAAGGCAGTTTGCTCGAGCCAATATCGGGATATAAGCAGGCGCAGACCCAGAATTGGATTCAATGAACACCGAAAACACCTCGGAAATGTTGAAGAGGTGGAGGAAAACACGCTGCACAGAATGACCAGGGTTGACAACTTTTGAGGATGTTGCAGGGCAGACAAAACCTATGTACTACACAGAAGAAATCATGCGCTCGAAACAAGGAGATGACCACGGTGGGATACATTTCGGACACCAAAGAGATCGTCAATGCATAATGGTCAATCTTCCAACATGATGGCGCGGCTGCATTCAAATTGTCGGTAAGATCTCCTTTGCCACCACCTGTGTCTACTATGGTCCTCCCTGGAGGACGAACTCTAATCATAAATGTCTGACATATCCAAAGAATCAACCATGATCCAATCGAAAGTGATCAGGATAGTGCACCTGAAACCATTTCGGATACTGCAGATTGGCTTCACTTGAATGAGAACTTATATATTGTAAATGACAGCGATGACGATTGCGCGGTGGATGGTGAAATTGATATTGGGCAAGACCATAGCATTGAGAATCCGGAATGCTCAGAGCAGCAGGATGGGCGTGCCATGCCAAATGTTCCCGGATCGATTCGGCCTACACTGAAGTCAAAGAGACAAGCTGAAAAGGTGTTAGTGAAGGTCAATCCAATCAAAGTGAGGAGGAACAAGGCAGTGAAGGAAAAGTAGAACAGAATGCGTCAATGTTTCACCAGCTTCTTTATGTGTCTTGACCAAGTGTGTTAATTAGAGATACATTATGGGCGAATGGTGAGCAGTAGCATGTGAATATCGGTTGATCATCCGATGTGCAGCAGGCGCAATGAACCTTTTGGCAAGACACATGAATTGAGTCCTGTGAGAGCGAACAGTGCATGAATGTTACTGTGCTCGGCTTTGCCACAGGGCCAAACCTCAATCTGTCAGAAAGACTATCAATATGTCCACATTACGATGAAAACTAATTTTGATGGCAGCAGATGTTGAATGGACAACCCAGTAAAATGAGCGTCAACTGAGAGTCAATGGTTTGTGGTTTTGTAAGTATGGTAATTAAGCAGTGCTTTGGTCGCTGTTATGTATAACCAATGTATTGGCAGCATTTATTGGCAAAGAGACTCCAACTCTGTGACCGCCCAATTCTGAGAATGAGCATCACCGGAGCGTCGACAATTTTCAGCTTAGCATCTTGACTACTTTATATTCTGATTGGCTGCAGACAGCTATCTATCAGATATTGGAAGCCTTCACAGGGAGAATCTACAACGACATTGCCTGTGCATTATCCTGAGAATGAGTGTCAACGGAGCGTCAAAGATTCTTCACTTTGAATTTTGACTAATTCATGTTCCGATTGGTTGCAGACATCTAGTTACAAATTTTTGGCAGCCTTTACTGGCATAAACAACAGCGAAATGCTGCCTGCCACATCCTGAAAATGAGTGTCAACAGAGTGTCAACAGTTTTAGTTGTTGCATATTTGCTAATCAAGGCATGGCGTGGATATGTGCGTTCATAATGGAATTATTGGCTGCCATAACAGGCGAATATACAATATTTCAAAGGTCAAACACCGATTCCAAATTATTCTATATTGCAAGCTGCATGGCATGCAAAAACATATCATTGGTTGTTGAAAATGCGATTTTGATAAGATAATATTAACAAACTCCAACAACAAGAGCCTTATTTGATTGTATAGATGGACCTGCTGGGCGACCCGTGGACAACCCGCTCAATTCAAACTGGTTGGGAGTTTACTATCGAACCCTATCTTTGTTGACTGTTCCGGTCTATTGATAACCCAAACCGCCAATTTGTCAAAGGTTCTGTTTGGACCTGGACCCGGATCCGAACTGACGGTCCGGAATCATTGCTAACACTTGGTATCATAGACACTGTGTCACATGCCACATTACAGTGTTTGGCGTACTTTTAGCGCCTTTGCATCTGGTGTCATCAAAAGTTGGTGATATACGGTAGGCAAAAGGTACTGCAAAGTTCGATTTGGCCGGAGTGGCAATCATTTTTATTTGGATTTGTTTGGACCCACATCTGTGTTGAGTCAGGCGGCGAATTTTAATAGAGCGTTGTGGCAGTCAATATGTGTGCTGCGTAATACCTTCGTCCGGGAGTTGTTTCTGCCACATTTTTACTGTTTACATATTCTGCATCATTGTTGGATTAATCATATAATCGAAGAATGATTCACGGGATCCTGATGCGGTTGCGCAGGGGAAGCGAATGTTGCACAGTACGCTCTTGGGTTCGTTAGCAGGCAAATGTATATGTTTGGCACGCTTGCATGCTATGTCCTAACAGAAAAATATGCATTAGCAAATTGGATATCCGGAATTGGAAACATGAGTACTGTATGACAATGGTTCCACCAGTCTGGGAATGGATCAGGTCCAGTCCAGTCCAGTCCAGTCCAAGAAATTTTTGGACCGGGACCAGACTAATCCCAGGTGCAGACATACTTGACTGGGCTTGGTCCGGACCAATCGCGCATGGTGTCCAGAGTTACGGGATACTTTCCTGGTTATTGGGTTCTGAAATGGAGGAAATATATCTCAACACAGCCGAATATACAAACAGAAGTGGTATAATTTCAACCAAAGTGGGTATTTGGCGGTGAGTGGTGATACAAATTGAGGATGAGTATTGTTATTGGTGGTACTTGGCTAAAAAGCAATGTCAAATTTACATGCGTAAATGGATCGGTCCAGACCAAGCCCGTCCAGTCCAAGACTCCCAGTCTGTTGTCCGGTCCAGTCCGACCATCCCATTAGACCGGACTGGACTGATTCCACACTGGACCGTGATCGTCTGGACTGGTGGAATCATTGCTGTATGCCACAGCTGTCTCATTATATTTGATCTTAATATATAAACATTGAAATGTTGTAATAGGTACTTTATTTGCAGGGTAGCTGCTTACTCCGAGACCTGTTCAATGGGACTATAGGGCAAGCTGAAGTTGTACTACCTTCTGTATATATACGTGGCGTTGGTAAATAGAGCGAGCTCAAGTCTGGTTTCTGTTATGATAGACATATCAACCGGGTACACATAACCGCAAAAGAGATAGGGAATTAAATGTTGAGCAGTCGATTTCGGGCTCGTCGTGCCTATCTTAAGTTGAGCTAACTTTTGCCGTAGGAGAATTATGCACCCATCCCTGGTGTCAAGTCTTAGTCTAGATATAATATGATTCGCAACAACAACGCCGCTACCGTACACACGCAGCTGTGGCTGCACAGTTGTCTTTTGATATGAAAACAAGGGCTTCTGTCCCGACTGCTTCGGAGTAGTTCATGAAAATTAATAATTGTCATTTAATCGCTGGCGCGGCTGCGGGTGCCCAAACAGGGATAATGTTAAACCCGAGTGATGTTGTGCAACTAGCACCGCCGCACCTCCTACATGTCAATGTGCTAAATGTTGCCCTGTTATGAAGAGAGCGTCCGTGTACTTGAGTATTATTTACCTTGCAAAACAGGGAGTTATGGCTCTGGCATTTTTAGCAGTTGCATCTAAAGTCTCTGGAATGTATCTTCTCTAGCAACCAGCCAACATGCTAGCAACTTCAAACAGAATACGCTGCAGACTGCACAATGCGCAGGGAAGGGGTATCCCTGGCAACCTCGTGTCAGTGGCAAGTTAGGACACCCATATCGCCGCTGCACGGAAAACTGGGGAACGCTTATGGGGAAGGAGGGTTCGTTCTACTGCTATCCCACATGCCTTTGAGCGATAATTGAGCAACAGGCATGCACGGAGATGCAAAGCAATTAGTTAGCGGTTTCGTCCTCACCACCGGGCGGGTCAACTGGGAACGCTTGACGGAACGAGGTGAATTTAAACCAACGCTGTTGATTAGTAAACCATGGCGTCGAGCGGTTATTGAAAATATCCGCTTAATGTGATGTGGAGTACTTGGGTAGCGGGGGGGGAGCTCCGGCATCTAGCCGGCTCGCCCGGAGGCGGAGGGGGTTATTAAGGTCCTGTCATACTCTAATTAGAGTGAATATAGTATGATTAAACAACATCAACAACATGTGGAGTACTTATTTCGGACCCGCCCCGTTTTGGCCCTCTGCTAACTATCATTTCCCTAACCTCCTTCCTACCAGCAGGACATCCGTCATTATATTTGCCACCAAACAATGGCAGATACGAACGATGAACTTGACCCAATTGAAAGCTAGGAATCTACCTCGGACTCAGGCGCAGACTCTCACTCTGACTCCGACTCTGGCGCTGAAAATGAAGAAAACATGCTGATCCACAATCTCCACCACCAAGATCCTGAAGCCCTCGTCCGTGCCTTCCCTCGAAACCACCGTGGTGGTGTCAGGACTACCTTCAACACTGTCCTCGATTTTGCGGCACGAAATGACATCCGCAGCTTCATCCGCTATATCGCCTCCGCAGAGTTCCGGCAGGCATTTTTGAAAGCATTTAGGAAACACAAATGGAAAATCCTTTTCTTAAGTCTAGGTATTCTACTGATGTGTAACCCGGTGGCCATAGCGGGATTTGGAGCTTTGGGCCCAGTGGCAGGTGCGTTCGTTTGAATATCTAATGAATGATTGGACAAAGCTAATTGGTTGTCCTTTTTAGGGTCTTTTGCAGCAGCCTGGCAATCTTCAATTGGTTTGGTTGTCGCAGGTAGCCCGTTCGCAATTTTACAGGCTATTGGTATGACCTGGTTTATCGGTATTTCCGTGTTGGGGGCTGTCATTACAAGTCTTACCGTTGCTTGGTGGGTCTGGGAGGATAAATTACGAGATATGTGGAAGATCTGTGCAGATCAGTTGCAGAATCGGTTCAGGGAGTGGGGGGGTCGATTGCAGAGTTGGTGGAGTTGGTTATCTGGACAAGGTGGACGACCTGAAGAAAACGGCCATGTCCACCTAGATTAAGTGCCACACAATTAAGGCGATCGGCCACAATGCCCTCAATAAAAGCTACGAGCAAGATTACATGACATACTTCTTGAATTACTGTTTGCAGCCAGGGTTCGCAAAAGTCCGTCCCGTCCGGGCAAGACCTTGCCCTGTCCCAGACTATGATTCTCCGTCCTAGAGGTTTTTAGACTGCGAGACTGTAAGTGCCGGGAGTGTTCTAAGTGATGAATCCATGATGCGAGTGATGTAGTCGTGACGGAATGATGATATCCAATATACCTCCCAGTCGTGTCTAAGTTACATAATTTGCACTATAACCTATCCAGACGATCATCCACAGATTAGAGAGCTCCCATCACTGTGTCTTGATCGAAATAACTGCATAATTTCCGGTAAATTAGTAACTCCAGCCTTAGGTGTCACCCTCAGTCGCCCTGATCGGGCCCTGGTCTTGCAATATCTTGCCCGAAGCTAGAGGACGACGTAGGGACTTGAAAGACTAGAGGGTGGACGGACTATTGCGAACCCAGCCTGCAGCGACTTAAAAATCAGTCGCAGCTACACCAGTGAAATGATCGAAAGTTCGAGATGCATACCGGGGAAAGTGGCAGAAGGTGGGATTTTTGTTTATCGTTCACCGAGACACCCATAACCTCCTTCGTTATTGTCCGGACGAACGCGGTGAAAAAACATCCCTTTTGCAGATTGCAGCGAGCTGCTGTGGATCTCAATTGCAGACAAGCCATATATAACTCTCCTGCAGCCTTTCGAGTGGGAGGTAAACAGTTGATTTCTAAATCCTAGAGGTCATACACTCCCGAGAATTCTTAATTTAGCCCTATAAATCTTTGTAAAGTATTGCCCCATTCAACATCCAACCGGAAGGCGCGTTGACCACTGCTGTTGAATCTGGAATCTGGACGATCCCAACAGAGGACATCACTCAATAGACACTAACTCTCCACTATTACATGTGTACCTACATCGTGAGTCTCAGCTCCGTTTACTTAGATCGTGAGAAGTTGGTGTTTCGTATGAGAAAATGCATGGTCTGTATCGGGATCAGGGAGCACGACTCATATCAAAGATAGTGCAAACGCATATACAAGCGGATATGGATATGGGAGCCTGTATATATACGGCCCTTGGGCCCTCGAGATTAGTTAATTAAGAAGTTATTTAAGCATCCGAAGTAACATCCACTGTTACATGCATCCTTAGAACATCAGCCTCAGCCTCCGTGAGACCGATAAGAGCTAATGGCAGAGTACGAGCTGATGATAGAATACGGGTTGATGGAACTCGGCCAAAGTCTCGGTGGTACCGGATTACGAGGCTCGGCACGAAGAGCTGGTAAACGGGACTGTTGTATATACAGTGGTCCTAAGCGGCCCGGCCTAAATCACAAGCTGGCCTACACGTGATTTAAAAAGTATACATAAGACTACATAAGCCTTGGTCTAGTTAATGGATGGAATACGGCGATGGCAGGGCTACGGTGATTAAGTTGGATATGGTGCATGTTTCGTACTTGGGAGGCTTTCTTAGTGTAGGCAGCAGAAAATCTTTCGAACAATACTTGGCTCTGTTCCGCCAAGAAAAGTGTCTAGGCCTCTAAGACGCATTCCGCGATGACGCAAGTCCAGATATTTGGTGACGCATTATATGAATGCCAACCATTTATGGAATTTTTATAAGACATAAGTTCTATCTCACAACCCTCAGAACGATGACCTATGATTACTACCAGAGTTTGAGGTGGGAACAGAGCCGGAGGCGAATGCAGTCCTCTGTCACAAATGAGGACGTTGTAGTAGACTGTGACTGTCAAGACAAGGACAATTCCTAGTGAACCGGAGACAACTACGCTCACAATCTCTATGGCCGCTCGCGGCCGAATGCAATGCACGCCACTCTGATCACCTCGTCGACTATCTCTGCGGGATCTCTAGGCGCGTATTGTATCCCTTTGCCGGTAACCGGGTTTGGGCCCACAGATGGGCCCGCTTTTAAAATACACATCGCACAAACACTACAAAACCAAATTCACTTCCTTCGCCAAACCTACGGAAACCGTCCTCTCGATCATTACCGGAAAATCTACCCCAGTTTCCGTCCATTGCACTGTAAACTCGTTAGCAGAGGGCATATGACCTTGGGTAAACTGTCTTACGTTACTGATGACGACCACTATTCAGAATCCTCCTGGTGTTGCAGCACCCGAAGAGCCGCAAATTTTTCATTCACCTCGCCCAGGTGTTCCTTGGATGCTGGCAATGCCGTGGGTTTTGGAGTGCATATACGTTGAACCGCGCTGCCATTTTGTCTTCTGATATTCAGAACCTTCTGTCTTATGCAGGCCATGGCAATGTGAGATGATTCTGGCATGGGAAACGGGCTATTCAATATCTCCTGATGCCTCTTGTATGTTGCTGCGATGGTCAGTTATTGTGCAGGCAACATTGGAAAAATCCCTCACCGCTGGCGTTTATCGATGTAAATAGCAGTGCTTGAATTGCCTTATCAGTGGCAATGGAGGTGTGGAGGTGCCGCTGGCAAGGGGTTTCCATTAGACAGATGAACATGGGTGACATTTGGGCAGGACAGCGTGAATCTTTGATACTCAAGGATTTGTTCGCATTCAAAAAACAGCAGTAAATGGTGGTGGCAATGTAGCCGCTACTGTATGGCTCTTTGTGAGTCTCAGGATAAATATCACCATTATTCCTACCACGGAACATATGATACCTGCCTCGATGTCCGGTACGTCGAAGATATGTCCTTCATTGTCGAGTAACCTGCGGACCTTAGACTACCTCTTTGGGGCCTCCTTCGCGAGCAGTTGAAAAATCTCCTGGAGTTTTATGCCAATCTGCAAGACTGTGGTGCTTCACACGGAATAATGAAAACCTCTGATCTGTGGCTGGTGGTTACCATTAGCACAAAAGCAAGACTGTGGGACTGGAATAGGTGACGTGTTCAAGTGCTGGTGGTTGGGGGACACTGTCATCAAATTTCCACAATCCAAAAGCCTTTAAACAAGCAGCGGCAGCCATCTCATCGTCATCTTCTGAACAGGGCTTATTGAACAATGTCTGCCACCTGAACGTTATTGAAGCTGGTTCCGCGAGTTTTCCAACTTGTGAAACCTTCACTTGGTCAATACATTTCGACCTCGGTCCTCGCTGAGTCGTTCGGGGTTTCAGAGGTTTGGAATCGGTAACAGCTGCTGCACATGTCTGCTGAGAACCCCGGGGGCTTGAATTGAATGTCACTGGCATATAGGCCCCATTGCTAGAATCATTGCTTGCCGGGGACCTAACAGTACAATATGCCGGCTGTGACAGGGGATTATCCAGCGACAGCGATGATGTGGTGGACGCGTTCAAGGGTCTGGTAGTTGCTGTCGTTAAGGTCTGCTTTCGTGGGTTTCGAGCAGCAGTTCACAAGTGCCTGGTGGCAGCTTTTGGCAATGGATGTTTATTGGGCGAGTGATCAAGTTTTGGAGACTTTCGTCATCCGTATCCTCAACATTGTCCTGTACATCTGAGAGATATATGTCTCTGAGTTCAATATCTGGTTGATTCCATCGCACATCTGCATGGCAGCCTTGCCACAGGGTATCAGTTTACCAGAGGCCCAGATGAAGACTGGGATGAAGGGTGTGGGGTTTCATTATACTGATCTTAGCTTCTAGTCGAAGGGATTTCTTCCTCATCCTCCCTTTCTTCCAATTCCTTGAGTGATTTTGATGCTCGCCTTGTGTCATTGGATTTGGCTACAGCATTGCTCCTGGTACTCTGAGTGTTTCTTCCCACCATTCCGAAGCTAATAGATACGCTCTGTTGAGAGAATAGCAACAAAGTTAGGAGGAGGAATGGACAGTGTCCTGCAGAGTGTGATCGTCATGGTATATGGCTGTGGTCCAGATCTTCCACATGCATCAGTGATTGTTGATTACAGTCTGCCCGACAATGATTTTGATCTCGATTTTGACGACTGAAATTCCAATCTCAATGATATTGTCCCTGCAGAATAAAGAGTACCATCTATGGCTCTATAACCCAAATTCTACTATGGGAACACTCAGATATCTGTAACTGTTATCGTGCTGGAGGAATATTGTGATTTAGATCTTACTAACCAAAATTCGAATGTCTGTATCATTGTTCCCGCTGAATGACAACTTTGATCCAGGTGACTGTATTTTAGTTCCTGCAGGACAAAGACTATGATCCAGATCTCAGTGATGATGTTCCTTCTGGTGAAAGACTGTGATCCAGATCTCCGTAACAATGTTCCCGCCGGATGATGAGTTTGATCCAGATCTCAATAACCTTCGTCCTGCTAAACGAACCTTTAGAACTCTGTAACTTTGTTCCTACCCGATGGAGACCTGACTTCAGATATTCCTCGCTTAAATCACACTAGATGATTTTGATGTAGATCTCCATACTATTCTTTCCACCAGATGCGCCTCACAGGCCACTAGTTGTGATACATAAACCATTGGATGACACTAGTGTAGGATTGATCTGGCAGTGATATGTTATACAGGTAGGGTAAGGAAATCCATGTGACGATATCCAAATGACAATAAATCAGTAAACCCAATAAAACTGACAATGGAATACCAGCCAAATACCAGATAAACAGCCCCAACATACATTCCCGGACGGAAAAGCAAACAAAAACCCTCCACATACCTTCCAAAGGACATATTCAGCGGCCGTTGATACAGGACAAGCGGAACCCCAACCGATAGCCTGCAGAATTCCATGCAATAAACATAACCCCAAAGATGCATGATGTTATACCGTTGATGTTCCAGGTGAACTTCCGGAATCATACAGGATGACTCGAGAAACCAAATATGGATAATCGATTTGAAATCATGAATTAACACTCGGAATCCCCAATTGGATCACACTTCCGGAACGATGCCCCAATGAGTCACATGTGTATTACCCAACCTTCGTATCAATAGATCAATCGCAGCAATCGAGTCTAGAGTGAATATCATGTACAGTATCTTTGTGTTGGCATTGGTCGTGGATCTCTATTCTCGATAGTTATTCCTTATCAGCAGGAAACCTTGTTCCCAGCATCCGAGCAAACGACTATCCTCTCATGCACCAATGGTTCATTCCATATGGGATGGGATGTCGTCAATATCAGAACACTGTAGCTTCTCGAGATATGCAGAGTGAATTATACGAGAAGTCGATAACCAATAATCGATATATTGGAGTCCAGTCGACTGAATGGAGTTATACCAATCAACGTTCAGTGCGACCACACATTCTTGGTCTGGTCATATGGGACTTGTGATTCATGTGTCCTGAGTGGCGCGGAATACTCTCTGTTCAATATGTGGCAAGAACAACTCAGTTGCAGAATACTGTATAATTGGCTCCAAAAAAGCGTAGTCAAATTGAGGATTCTGTCATTTACTGCAATCATTGCACCATTACGTACCCAGTGGGTATCATCAATAGCACACTCACTGGCTCCTGGAGACACAAACCTATTTGTGGATAATTGGCTTGGGATAAGCTCGTATGTATACGAGGTATCAACAATAGTAACAGTGTCGCAGAACGAGCTGAGTATCTTCATGATGTAGGTATTACTCATGGGAGTCAGAACTCGACCATCAATGGCAGAAGGCAAGAATGATAACCACTTACGTATGTGAACTCCAAAACAGGCTTTGACAGTTTTGGGATTGTTAAGGTTGCGGATCGTCTGATATATATCAGTGATACTGAATGGGTAGGAGGATATCATCAACATTCTATTGAACTATCTACATTCAGATTTATGTACAGATACCTATTGACCTTCTTGACCTGGAGATTGATCATGAACTCCATACCAGTGTAATATATGTTAGTTCTGGATTGAAGTCAACGAGGATACATCTCTATTGAAGTCCAGAGTTGTATGTTCCTCATCTGCAAAATGTATTTTGGTGACTGGGAGCACCTGGGAGTGTCAGAAAGTTGTTGGACCTGAATCACAGGGTGGTCAAATCCCAGCGGTAACTGGACCGATGCAGTGGCCTTCAGGTGCACATGGGAGGACCTGGGTGAACGGGCGACATGCCTGGCAGCACCAACGACAAGCCTGGGAACTCCTGGGAGTGCAGGGGACACGCCTGTGAGCGCCGACCAGATTCCGGGGAGCGCCAACAATAAGCCTGAGATCACGTGGAATCACGGTAGGGCAGTCTTGGAAAGACATCATCTTGTTTGGGAACGCAGCAGGTGAGGCTGGATATCATAGCTACTAATTATGGAGCAATGATTTTTAAAACTCATGTATTTAGTTTAAATTCTCATCTATATATCTATGTATCTATCTACATACAATATATCAGGACTGGCTGAAGGTGGTGGAAGAGAGCAATTCGATGTGCGCCTGAAGATGACGATCTAGTGAACTCAGAGATACACTTGGACGCCGTGTTCGACCGAGTTGGGAGATGCACAATGAGCCCGAGATGGAGTGAACTGTGAGATGAATATGGAGGCCAAAATCGATTCAGTTTGCAGGCCCTGTCATTCTGGGAACTTGGAGGCAGTTATCGAGCGAGTTTGGAGATGCACTTCAAGGATGCAATCGAGCCAGTTTGGAGATGCACATCAAGGCCATGGACGTACGGGATTAGTGGATTACTTGGAGGCGGCCGATGGGATGAGGGAGGCGGTCGATGGGTGACAGTCAAAGGGAGCCGCTCCGGGTCCTGAGACTCCACTCATCAGCTAGTTGGTCCGCAACCAGGGGAATGTGGACGAGGTATCGTCACCTTTGAGCTCTGAAGGAGAGCTGGCTGATCTTGTAGGGAGGCACGCCGGAAGCTGAGGCTAAATTCAGGGGTTACCTTGTAATCATCAGAATGAAGGGAGGACCGACAATGTTGGGTGGATGCTCTACTCAGTGTCAACTCATGATCATGGCATGAAGAGATAGAGAGGATGACTTAACTTTGTGTTCTGCGATGATGGTACAGTTCAAGACGAGACAGACAGAAGGAGGATAAAGATGGGAACAATATTGAGGATATGTGTGGATAACAGAAATCATGGGTACGACTTGCCTGATTGGTTTCAGAAGACCTCTCATCACTGTTCTTACCTGCCGGATCGGGAGCAGTTCCTGCCATATTGAGAATGGTCAAATGACTCGCACACAAAATTCTTCTAAGCCCCAGTTTCTCATGATGATTTCCCCCATATTCTCACATGTCTCTCTTTCTGGTCCTCAACTCTACCATCACCTAAGAACACAAAGTGATGACAACCCTCTCTATCTCTCCATGCCATGAACATGAGTTAACGCCGAGTACAACATACACCGAGAACTGCATCATTCTATGATTGGCCCTCTCCTTCTCCCAGCCAGTCTCTCATCCCTCGGAAGACCTTGTTGTACTCATCTCTCTAAATTCCCAAGATCTTGAGTTTGACGAATAGATAGAGTCTCAGCTCCCGGCTGTGCCTTTCTCCCGATCTACCGCCTCCAGATCGACCAACTTCACGTCATCTTCCATATTTGATTGTTCATGGCCTACCCGTGCATCTCGGAACTCGCTTGATCACAGCCTCCAAGTTCTCACGATCTTTGGCCCCCAAACTCGTTCAAACCTGGCTTCCAACTGCATCTCCCAGCTCACTCAATATTCGGCCTGCAAGGGAATCTACAAACGCCATTGATCACGGCCTCCAAGTTTGGACAATGAATGGCTTCCCAACTCGTTCCATCACGGCGTCCAACTGCATCTGTCAGTGCACGCAATCTCGGGCGCTTTGTGCATCTCCAACGTCGGTCCATCACGGCCTCGAAGTGCATCTCTCAGTTCACTCGATCTTCGGTCTTCAACTGCATCACCAAACTCCCCCCATTACGGCCTCCAAGTTCCCTCAATGACATGGCCTCCAAACTCGTTCGATCATGGCTTCCAAGTGCATCTCTCAGTTCACTCGATTTCGGGCTCTTTGTGCATCTCCAAACTCGCTCAATCACGGCCTCCAAGGGGATCTCTCAGTTCACTCGATCCCGGCCTCCAAGTGCATTTCGAAGCTCTCTCGATCACAGCCTCCTAGTACATCTCCAAGTTCACACAACCATGGCCTCCCAGTGTATCTCTAAGTTCTCTCAATGGTCATTTCCAGGTGCTACTCTGATTACACTGAGAACCCGTCTGCAGCCAAGATTGGCTGTATGTATATATATAGAGAGACTTAGATAAATAATAGATGGCATATTATGATGTAGCAAATCTTGTGACTGTAACAGAGATGAATATGATAGACGAAATGGCTTGTGGTTTTGGAACCATATCAACCAATTCTGTGAGAATACGGCACAAAGTCTCCTGCAGAGTTGCACAAAGGTCTCAGCTGCTCAAAAATTTGACCCTCCTACAAGTCAATTCTGATAGCATCTTGAATGCACCTCCGTCACTTCAGGTGCGTTTATGAGCACCTGAGAATGTTCTTCCAGATGCTGAGAACACTTTACTTAGCTGCAGGGGGGCCTGCGAGCATCTGGAAGTACTTAACAGCACTAGTGAGGTCAACCAGAGTGTCTGGGAGGTGTGCGTGTTGCTTCCGGACCGATTTACATTTTGCTGATGCTCATCTATTCCATACCACAGATAAACCCCACCACTCGGTATTCTTGGAAATTCTCAGTACCTTCCTTGAAGCAAGTCGGCGATCAGGGAGAGAGAAACACTATACTTTGCAGTCTGAAGGAAGTCCGACAAACCAGCCCGATAGTGTGGTAGTATAAAGGATACTTCCACTAGGATACTGTTTAGTTGGCTCGATTCCTTCAGCTGAGGCGAAACTCCCTGCCTGTTTCTTATAAGCCAAGTCGATACTTGAAGTCATTGTGCGTGAGGTCAGTCTATCCTGGATCATACGTGCCAGATGATGGGACGATACTCAACAAGTCCGAAGGAAGTCTGTGAGTAACATGATAGTGTGTGTCTTTATACTTCTCGCAGGAAACTCATGAGTCATGTACATCAGTATACTGATAGCGTGAGACAATACTCTTGAGTCGATACTATGATTCGGGAGCAGAGAACGGAACAGTCACCTTGTCATCTTGGGGGGTAATCTTTATACTCATCCTGAGTGAAGTTTCAATCATTCTTCTGTTTATTAATCCGGAAGTCATTAGGGGCTTTTAGTGAGTAGGACATAGTGTGGATCTCCCGGTGTTACACATGACCGCGAGGAAAACCAAACTGAAACCCATGAAATACCTTTCAAATGACATAAATAGTGGCCCTTACTACATGACCGGCAGTAAATCAAATGAAAGCTCACACAAAACCATTGAATAATAACCCCAAAGACACTTGAATCTATGCGAACCCACACATTCTATACCACAAGCCAGAGGAGGTTAATCAACCAGGTGAATGCTGTCGACTAGAGTCAGCTACTGTTATCAAAGAATCCGGGTAACCTGCCAGCAGTCAAGGGCTTGACTAGCTGCTTGGTTCTGTTCAGTTCCTGACCCTGCGAAATACTCAACCCGATATGTCTTGCCGGTGTTGTGACCCTGACCGCACATTAACCTCCGGTGTTTTTGGCTGGGTACTACTCCGACTGTGGATCAACATTACAGTTCCAGTAACTTTGCCTGCAATTAAGTTTATGAGATGTGATAGTATCGTGACATGATCAATACGTAGATTGTACAGAAGTATCCCCCCTTCCACCCCTCGCATTGAGAATGGCGATACAACCAATAGTCGTGGTGTGGCTTCGAAAAACACCCCATGTTAGGCCAAATGAGGAGGGTTTTTGATTGCGACTAAACGAATATTGGTCAGATTGCACAGCTGAACGTGGGAGGTGAAAGAGCGGCTAATTCTGCACAATCTACGTATTGATCATGTCACAATATGTTCAGAACTCAGATAGTTAATTGGAGCGAGGATTGTGAGGCTGAAATGCCCAGATGATGGTGGTAGAACTGGCCCAATTGCAATGGGACGGGATTTCGTGTGGTATGACCCCATGAAATTGTTCGGTTCCAGTTCCAATCCTAACCCGGAACTTTAGTAGCCTGCTGGAACCGTTGCTAACACTTGAGTCAACAAAAGACTCGCCCAACTGAGGCCTGAAGCCTACCGCCATTGGCATCAGGAACAGTATGCTCCAAAACAATGAGCACCTTATTCGGGATATCTTAGTCCCAGTTAAATTTGGACTCTGTTGAGAGGTCTTTGTCCTGCTCAGTAAATTCCATTTTCTCCCAACCGAAGGACTTTGGAAGCCCACCGGACTGATATGATAGGCCGCTGATCGTCACACAATACCCGCTCAATATACGTACATTCTGCGGCTTCGGCCCATGGATAGTCCCAGGTCCTGTCTGGAAATCAAGAATCTGCATTGTATGTTCATCAACATTGCGGCACTGGATTCAGTTCATGTCATGCATTGCGCGGTGGTGCCTGATCGGCCAAATTGGTCCAACCCACTCTTCCGGTGGGTTGTGCTCATCCAAACCCTGCAACCCGCCACCACACAATCCTCCAAAGGTGTCTCCCATAAGGGCAGGGCGAATCGGAAGAGGTTGCACCAGAGAAGGGCGAACCCGAGGACTTGCAATGATGGGATGGCAAACGATGAATGTTGCATCCGGTGCGGTGGTAGAATCGGCCCTGGGAGTAGGATCGAATCACGGAGTGCAAATGGAAGAGTTAGGAGTCAACGGTTCTGGATGTTCAGAGGGTCCTGGTTGTCCAGAGGGTCCCGGCTGTCCAGGCTGTCCAGAGGTTCTCGGATTCTGAGGGGATGCCCAGGGGCTGTAATCGGTTCTCATTCTGTTCTGCCGGACCATTTTTCCCCACACTGCGAAGACGTGCAGTAGTGCTCATCAGACAGCAACCTCCCAGCGTTGACTATCCAGACCTTTGTTTCATCTTCTTTGAACTCCACTTTTCCAACTGCCATGGGACGAGGTATATATGGCAAATCCAAACACAACCTTGTCTCTCACGGTCAAAAAGTCTGCTAATGCCAATGGATTCTACTGTGTCCTACAACTCTCCGGCATTCCAGCGCTCGGAATGTGTCCTTGGCATGCCCCTGGGCTATACCCCATTGTGCGGTATCATCTCCAGATGGCCTCCGGACTACGAGCCATGACGATGCGACATTCATTGTTGGGTGTGTGAGTTGACTTGTTGTCTTGACAGTCAAAGTCATTACATTGGGTAGATTCCAAAAAGAGGACATCCAAGTCCAGTCGCCAATTGGTTTCGAGATGAGATGGGCAATCACTTCAGGGCTAAGGTCTCAGTTTCTTCTGAAGGATGGTCTTCGTACTCGCGAAGTTGCACTGGCCGAACATGATCCATTCCTCAATCGGTGGTGGCTCGATGGGCTTGCACACCGGTCTCAGAATTCCTATTGCCGTCGTGATCATCTCTATGATCGGAAACATTGCGATGCTGAAGCGCCAGTTGCCTTTCCGTATTCTCAACCATTAGTGACCTGATGTCTCTGCTGCCCACCCGACGAGATCCGCTCCACGACTAAGTGAGACCATGTCATTGCCATCTCCCCAAGACGCTGTTGTAGAGTCGATCTTGGCGACCGCATCAAGTCGAGGGCTGTGTTGTGAGAATGGATTGACGGACTACATCGCATCATTGTGCAACCATTCGGTGCCGTCGGCGGTGGTGACATTTGAGACTGCCCTGGCGTTGGACCATATTTGTTCAATGTACTGTCGGCAGCTCTTCATCAATCCGTTGTCGACTCCAATGATGGCTTCTGCCATAGCCGACAGCTTGTAATGCCTATCCCGTACTCAGAGAGAACCGTATCCCTATACGGCAATCTGGTATTTTCCTCTATATTCCCGATAATACATACTAAGAAAGCAGCCACTCTCTCCCAGCTGATATAGGGCATATATTCATCCTCCTGATCCTCTTTGAGCTGCTTTTGATCCTCTTCCTCGTCATCCTCGTCATCGTCAACCTTGTCCTTATCATTCTCTTCCTCCTCTGTCTCCACCACTGGCTGAATATCCTTTGGTCGCTGCTTTTACTACTGCTCCTGCTCATCTTTGCTCTCGCTATCACCAGAGAAGGTTATTCAGGTCATTGCTTTTGACATCTGGACATAGATTGAGCCATCGGTTTTGGTCTTGGCCATCCCCTGCTTGCTCTCTGCAGGCCTGCCACTGTGTTTGTTCTTGTGGTCCTCCTTCGACTAGAGGCTTCCAAGTATGCTAGGATTTCTGTTGGTTCGGTTTATCAGTCAGTGACGTCACCGTATATAGGATTCATGAAAGTAACATGCCGTGGCAACCGTTTATCTGGTTATGACCATAATCCAGTGGCGAGTAAGATGACATAGACAGAGTGATATCAGTATCTTCACGATCAGAGTCCGGAGGATTATGTGTGGAATCCGCCGGGATGCAGTAGACTCGGTGACATTGCGATGTTAGTCATCTGGGCGGCAAATGTGTTTCATGTGAAGTGTAACGGTGATGGAGGAACCGGGCGTGATGGCTAGAGACATTCTCTATCATTAGTACTTAGCAGTGGCGACTGTGGGCACATGGATAGTACACTCAATCTGGGAAGATGGTCTAGGAACATCCCAACTTCCCTCAGGAAACTAATTCCATATAGCCAGTGGAAGAATGAAACCGACCAGATCTGGAATCTCCAATTGAGCGATTGATCCGAAGAGCTGATTCATTGATAACCGCGCTGTTGGTCGATGGGAGGAGGCCTTTGGTGATCCTTGTGACTTGTGATGGTTGATGGTCATCAACATCCTTTAGACAATGAGAGGGTCGAGAACTGACTGACGTCAGTCTGCTGCGCATGCACACCCACGCCCTGATAGTCCGCTGGTACATATAGTTACCCAACGCATGGTGTCGGCAGTCTCCGTCCCTTAGACTTATCCCATCCTCCGCGGGCAATTCAATCTTCTCAAACTATATATTCAGCGTCACACGTCTATACATCGTTAAAGGTTACATGCATCGTCGAATTTTGTATGCATCGTCAAACCTCCTGAGGATTGTCAAAGTGATTATGGACACAGGATAACATGATCGACAAGATGGCTCATCGTTGTTCAAGTATTCCTTCATTCAACGCACTCTCTGACGTTCTGATAGATCTCGTGGGGTCTTTTCATAGCCACTTCCTCACATTTTCTGCCATTGACTCATTCCTCGGCTGACTGTGTGCAGGAACAGGGGACGTGGTGAATACATTGATCCAACAGACCGCAAACACCCTCCCACCATTTCGCCAACCTCAAGGCACATCACCAGCACGCACATCGCAGAGAAGGGCCCTAGCTACACTCCAATACCCATATCCTGATTGCTTCAAATGTTTGGCATACAGGGAAACCTTCAACATCATCTGTGAATGAGCCATCAGGGTCAGCCACCGCCACCAGCCAGCAGTCAACAAAGCAACCTGCCGCATCAATGACGATACTTACCGCATGGGTAGAGTCCCATAGACACCTCCCAATATGATGGCAGTATTCCGGCCCCTGCACTCTACCAAATTTCAGATGAATGCAACTGGGAAGACGATTGCCTCGACCACCACGCATCGCAACCCCATCCTCTGGCCCAGGCATCTGATGTGAAGGTGTTCGATCACTGAGTAACTCTGATACACGATGAATGTTCGGAAATCCAGTTTCATCACCCAGTTTTGATGACAGATGGTTACGATCCCGTATACAATGAGTTTCTAGATCTTATCACAAACGGGTGGCATTGCTTCTGTTGCACCGGAAACTTCCGACAGTGTATCAGGTTATTCGGAGCGCACTATCAGGTGTCACGAATTCATTCCCACTCCAACGCCGGTCGATACATGATTCCTAAGGACTTTTGCTACACCTCCTGATGGACAATGCACAATCAAATCTCCCGGATGGATAACCAGCTGCCGAAAGGGAGAGAAGCCTCCATCTCCACACCACACAGTCAGAGGTTTTTCTGTTTTTGAAACCTGGTAGAATGTGCGGGGTACCTCTTTCCCCAACAAACTAAGATTGCCAACATGGTCAAGGGACCAACCTGGACAGCAGACGCTGAGGGTGATCAGGCGTATTCCGAGAAGAATTTGTCAGACTTGTCATGGGAGACACATAATAGACATCGTCCAGGGGCTTCAATTGTTCCACTGATCAGTGGTTTGGACGAGACACAGTGATCTGACTTCCCTGGTGACAAGATAGCCTGTCCGATCTACCTGACCACTGGGAATATCCAATCCCCTATACGGAACAAATACAGCTATCTTGCACAAATTGTCCTTCATTTTGCTTTATTTCAATCATACTGTATTCACTGTATTTAGAGTATGACAGACCCGTACTCCCCTCCACCTCAGGGTTAACCGACTTGACGGCGGAGTTCCGACCCTACTACACTTCGTCCCCTTCTGACAAAAAGATAATCAAAGCATCTGATGTTGATCTATATAAACTACAAAGGAAATGTGATGAAATTCGAGAGAGCTCACCTCCTCTCACTCCCACTCCGCCTCCACTGGACATTTGGGCGGGACCATCCCGATATCGGTTGCCAGCAGACAGTCTATCCACTCCTTTCTCCCACTGCTTCATGGACAAATTGTGCTTGCCTTCATAGTGGTGCCGGCCAAATTCCAACGGAATTCCGAGTCCAATGACCGAGTCCAGAGAGACATAATCCGGTAGGTGATGGGTGATATTGCCAGGAGAGTGCTGGAACCGGTCAAGCGATTGCACGAGGTGACAGACATGAATTCCGGTGTATTGTCTCCTTGTTCCGGAGGCAAAATGCGCAGTTGCGGGCCAATTCTCGCACCTTGCCTAGCGCAGCACATGCCAACTACCAACCCCAGGGGCATCCAGTTCAATGCTTGCCCTAAGTGTTAAACTTCAAAGGATGAACTAGGGTAGATTATTCTTCTGTCTGACTTGGACACCCACCGGGGAGAGTCAGCAGTCTTCCAGGAGAAATATCAGAAGTAGCAGAGTGCCAACAATGCTAGACACTAGTGTGGGCAACGATTCTGCTTTGGGACCGTTGCTAGTATAGGAGGTCAAAGATGAACTGGAATCGGCGCGTTCAGTTCGGGGGTTTCCCAATAGAATCCCCTGATTAAGTCGACCAAGATTGCTCAGAGAATCCTGAACTCGGTAAGTAAATCTTGCAGCATTGCATGGCGCGACTTTCAGTTGTCTCGGATTGTCAATATCTCCAAAACTCAGCAAGCAGGTTTGAAAATACAGTGATTTTTCGCCCAAAAACCATGTTTTTGCACCATTGCTTGCTGAGTTTTGAAGATATCGAAAATTGGAGACAACCAAAAGTTGCGCCATGCAAAGCTGCATAATTCAGTTACCAAGCTATAAATTGTTTGATCAATATTGGTGGACATAATTGGGCAGTTCGCATAACAAATCGTTGATTTTTGAAGTTGAAAGGCCATTGCCACGCAGCCCTATAAAACCGGCCAGTTCCAACTATAGAACCATTGCTAACACTATTAGCCACCATTAGCTCATACTGATCACTGAGAAATGGTTGCAGTCCTGCAGCCCAAGGCCGGTTGCTTGTTTCCTTTGGCATCTTGCACATATCAAAGCTTTTGAGCTCCACAGGCGTGATCTCTTCTTTAACATATACATCGCAATATTCGATCATCTACCGACCTCAACCGAGGGTTTCTCACCACACCAGCTTTAAGCCATGTTATTTGAGGAGATATGGGCTTGCATTCCTTGATACCCTGATTTCTATCACTGGGGCAAAGTCCCTAGGCAAATATGGCAGTGAAGCATTAAACAGATACCAAATTTCGATCGAATCATCTACCAGCCATTTTCAGCGGCATTGCAAAACTCACTGCCACATCACCAAGCCGTCTTCCAGAGAGCATTTAGCCGCATTCGGTCACTGGTCTACTGGGGTCTGGTTGTACAAAAGAGAACCCACACAACCTCGACTCTCAACTCCTGAGCAGATTATTCACAGGTATTCCGCGCAACTAACGATGATTTTACTGCCTACCGGACGTCTAAAGCTACAGACTCCCCTGCCGATGTGCGCATGCAGGCCCTGAAGATTCAACAAGAGGGTGAACATGGCATGGTTAATGACGAAAGGGCTGAAAGCGGGGAAGCTCATTGCTGCACCCTAAAGCAATACTGAAAGGCAGTCCACATAACATGCCATTGCGAACTCTACAATTCAATGGTACATGCAAGGACCGGCTATGACTGTGTCAAAATTCTCCTCATGCCGCATTATCAGAGATTAGTTCACCACTTTTGACACTCAGTCACAGACAGCACTGAAACGCAGGTAATGCACCATTCAACGATGTGCATAGGCCCTGATCAGAGGTCAAATCACAATTTTTGTTCCGAACAGCGAAATCAAGATCAATATCTGCGTGTCCATGGCATATAGATGCGGTGCCTTCAACCCCGGCAGATGGCTAAGGAAGGCTACTGGACGGACCACATCTAGGAGGCACTTCAGTCATATCGACCAAATTATCCAATTTCAATCAACAAATGCAACTGTGAGCAAGAGCCAATATCGGAGAATTTATCCCCTCACCTTCCATGAAGATGTTGTAATTATCCCACTCCATTGTCTGCAATCACCCAGACGAATAGTCTTCTTTGTCAAGAAACAGCATCTCCCAATGTTCAATGTTCAACTTGTAGAATACATACATTGATACTGTCGATATGACCTTACTATACCCACTGCTGATGGGTGGAGCATTGGCGGGATGCATACCAGACAATTCAAACTACTGGATGGACTGGTGGTCAACTTCCAGTGCTTCTGCTGTTGTGATTCCACAGCCCATACGATCCGCTGCACAGGCGACCTGTCTTTTGGCAATGCTCAGCCATGGAATGAATATTTACAATTCCGGATAGAGGACGTGCTGAAAGGTAATGTAGGGGAATTACGACCGGCACACAGTGTGAGGATTGTATAGCAAGAGGACAGCCAATCAAAGAGATGTGTTGTTCTTTTGCGGGACCTCTAGCTTGCCATGGAAGGCATTTGTCTGCCTGACAAAGGGCTACTTAGAGTCTCCGACAAAGTGTTCCTTTGGATCCTGGCCGATCTACCATGTGTTAATATCAAGTCAGTTTCAGCAGCCGCACTCCTGATTCGCATCCACAGAACCTGATCTTATAATGTCCATGATACTATTGACCTAGTCATGTTAGGTCGTTTCTGGCCCAATTCACCAGTAGCTGTAGAAGACATGCAGACTGACTATGATGCTGTTAGGCCAGAAGAATACAGTAGGAACCGAATTGCCAGTGTAGACGAACACGAAGAGGACAAACAAGTGGAGTAGGAGGAGGACGTTTAGGATGAGGACAACGATGAAGAGTAGAAGAAGATAAGCACTAGACAGTGTGCCAGGTGTACTATTGCTCAGACCGTTTCTTGTTTCATCAATCGATCTGTATGCATTCTGCAAGTGGTAACAGGCCTCTAACTCACCCAAGATCCATAGCTCGATATGTTGAAAATACTTGAAGAGAGGCATCAGTCCTGGCTCTCCCACGATCCATAGCTTGATTGGTAGAATATACTTGACCAGATGCATCAGTCCTGGCTCCCCCGCAATATATTGCTCAATATGTAGAAAATGCTTGAGAAGAGGCATCATTCCTCCGGCTGTCCCACATTCCATAGCATTGCAAGTGAAGAGAAACTGCCCACATGCAACGGACCTAGTGTTAGCAACGGGTGCGAGTGACCCGCCAGTTGAGCGCCTGTAGACCTCAAAAACAGGTCCGTTCGGTTCCAGACCTGGCCAACAACCCGACCCACTGATTCTTGGTGGCCCACATCCGTACTTGGACCCGTCAACCCGCCAGTTCGGCAGGGTATTGCTAGACCTGTTCGTTCTAATCTGCAGTTCTGCGTTTAAGGTATCACATTTATGGTCGCTTTCAAATGGACTACTGTTAATCGTGGAATATATACATTGGTACATCGCAGGTTATTCTCGAACTATTAGATGCCATGAAGTGCTAAACAACAATACTCCCGCCGCCTACCACTTCCAGATATTGAGCATCAACTGATGGTGGACGATATTTGGTCTTGAATCTTCGGTAATATAAGTGGCGATTGATCACAAGCATCCATAAAGAAGGCTATGGCAGCCTTTATTGACAGATATATACGGGATATTCCTGCCACATCCTCCGGGACAGTAACAACTTATTTCATTGACAGAGCAACCAGGTAGTATGCTTGAGCCTGTTACTGTATTATAACGGACAAAATGACGTATGTAGACTCTAACGGCCACATCGCACAGTGATGAAGCATGCTGGAAAGCCAACAATCTTGACACTCTGTTGACTCTCATTTTGAAGATGGGGCAAGGAGCATATCACTTTGACTTTTGCCTATAAAGCCAGCCAATAATCGATTTATGACAATGTGCAACACGTCAACCACTAGAATACACGTCATACAAGATCAGCAATCATTGAGGCACTGTAGACGCTTATTTTCGTGATCAGGCAGTGAGGGTATTGCAATCAGTTTTGCTTATAAATGCTGCCAATCATTTGGTTATGACTTGCTACAACCTATCAGCGCTTTGATCTCACAGGATGCGTGACCAAAAATTATTGACGCACTGTTGACACTCATTTTCAAGATGGGGCAGGGAGGGTATTCCAATCAGTTTTGCCTATCAAGGCGGCCACAAATAGCTTAATGACAGGCTGCAATGTATCAGTGGGGTGATTTCCAAGGACGCATGATCAACAATTGTTGACGCACTGTAGACGCTGATTTGCAAGATGTGGTAGGGAGTATGTCACTATAATGTTGCATATACAGGCAGCCAATATTTCCATTATGTATAACAATGTGCGAAACAATTTTAAATTACCAGACTTATATGACCTACAATTGATGATGTTCGGTTGACCCTCATTTTGCCAAGGCTGTGTCCACAAAATTCCATCATTTAAATCTGGCACAGTCCATCATTCTCATTGTTCTGGCAGCTGTCCTGGCATTCTAATCTAGTTTCTTCTTGATCACGACATTGTTCTTTAATAATACATAGATATATATATTAATAATCTCCAAAATCCCTTGTCTTTGGGTCAATACATGTTATCGTCTGCAGGATCGCTCAACAGACTGCTCCGGTCTTCAAGATGGATGTTAGCTGCATTACCACACTACAGATTGTGTACTGACCAGTGTATGTTCCTTCATTAGTCAGCATGTCTGCATCAAAATCAGTATTGTGCTGGCTATCCTCATCATAATATCACCATTCCGCACAGGGAAGCGGTGTATCTGAATCCGCGTATCTGACCGGCAAATCCATCATTTGGGATCATTGAGCTGCTGATCTGCCACCCATTGGGGTGGTTGCCGTCTAGGACAGAGGTGCAATTTGCTCTGGAGTCCGCTGACGACATCGGTCAGATTGAGGTGCCCCTGTTCCTATGTGTGTCTGCCGAGTCAGCAGATTCTCTCCGGTGCCATTTGGGCAGGCAGGACAGCCGCACCTGTGTGTTTTGACGAAGCATTGCAGGGTATCTTTTTATCCCAGCCTACACCTAGATATGCCCAAGAAACCCAACACCCTGCTTCTGCTCTGCTCGCACGTCGGCCCGTGGATTATGAATCATTCATGCCTTTCCTCCAATGCGCAGCCCAAAAGGCCATCTTTGGCCATTTTGTCCATATTCAATGCCAGGCGCATGACTGACTGTTCACAGTGTAAACAACCTACTTGCCTTGCTATACTAGTCGACACGTCAAAAACCTACAAGACATTAGTTGCTGCTTCTAACAATGAAATTTGCCTATTACCTCTACCATATACGCTCCAATAGCCTCCACTGAGGTGATTGAAGCCTGTGTCGTGCACTCACAGGGATGCGGATCAAGGAAATTCATCCGCGAACTTCACACAGCAGATATCGTCATCATGTTAACTTTCGCAGATGGTTCGGATAGATGCCTCTCTTGATATAGGAGGTTTGCCATTACAGGCAGCGATGAATTGGATATGTACCTCTCTATGGACATCCGCTGTAAGTTGTACAGTTAATTGAGGGCTGTTGATATCGATACGGACATACTCACATCCAAATGGATGCTGCATCTTATTCTTCCTTCTCCCAGTCTTACGGAAAATTTCAAACTGGGCATCCTGTGTCTTATGTTTGTAGGCTGCATTGGCAGCGTCGCAGTAAACTATCTTGTGTCTGTACTCTCGTTGTGTGCCAACCATTCCTGTGTTTGATGTAGGGCCCGCCAATTGGCCCGAATTCGGTCCACTCTCACTTGGAAGAGGTGGTTATGTATCCATGATGTGCTGTTCTGGATTAGGAGTGGAAGAAGATAACGACAAGAAGTGGGAAGCCCTGAGGACTATTATGTTTGCCTCATGTCAGAATGGAATAAATTGCAGCCACCATGATCGTTATGCTCAAGATGAATCCTGCTGAGTATAGCTGCAGGTTGCAGGGGTTTCCCACTGCCCCGTGATTTGAAACAAGTCGGTCCGATCTTGTGTGTGTGTTTTCCTGGATCAAGTTCGATGTACAATAGCCGGAATCTCGTAATTGTTGAATAGTTATAGGATACTGTTCGAGGGGAAGGACTGCTGCTGATAATGTTCTCAAATATTCCCCGGGATGTGATATGAATCTGACGGTAACAATGAAGTCATGTCATACGTATAGCTTCACTATTCCTGATTACCTGACAGTCACGAGGGAGATTTAGCTTGTTTCAGGATGAGTAAACATAACAACCTTGACATAAACGACACAGCTTGCCTCCATATTGTCCATAACTTTCAACATCTAACATCTCCCCCAACAACGAACTCAACAGACACTGCAATAATCAATGCTTAGAAAAAGAACATTTCGTTACATCTGGTGGGCCAATATGACAAATTGACAAAGTGGTCCACTCAACGACATCATCGAGGGAATGAAGGCACGGGCGGATTGCAGGCAGGAAGTGTCTGAGCCCTTGGGGCATTGCAAAGCTTGCGATCCAGAAAAGAAGCTTATGGCTGAGAAATGATGAGAAATGGTCATCTTAAGCAATAAACACAAATCGAAATGGATTTAGCGTGATGATGAGACAGTGACCGCAGCGGCAAGAAAGCGAACTGAAGACACAGAGGCAGCAAGTAGGCGGGAGCAGGAAGATACAGAGGCAGCTGGAAATGCGCGATGAACAACCAGAAAGCCTGAAAAATTGGTTCACGAGATGATGGTTCCTATTGGGGACAGTCTCCGCGATATCCCAACTTCTGACAATGGGGAGAGTGTGAGCAAACGATCCGGGTCACACGCCAGGGGTCCTGATTTGGACTGGAAACTTGGTTCTGTTCGGTGGCAGACCTGTCAACGATCGCCAGATGCTTTTTTGCTTCCGGATTGTTACCAGGACCGGACATAAAACCGTGGATTTTTGGCCAAGTTGGAACTGGACTGTGGTTCCATCTTTGCGATTCCTACTGCTTTGGCTCCAACTTGGTGTTTGAGTTATGATCATATTGTAACATGATCAATACGTAGATTGTGCAATTTGGGCGCTCTTTCCCCTAACAATTTCAGATTTGCGATCTGAATGACATTCGTTGAGTGGCCCTGAAATCAACGCCAATTTGATGCACAATTTGCGGGATTTTGATAGCAACTCAACAAATATTGGTCGTATCTCATATCTGAAAGTGGGAGGTGAACAACTGGCTAAAACTTGACAATCTACTTGTTGTTTCAGTAACGATATGATTAGAACTCAGATACCTCATTGGAGCGAAGAATCTAGGCCTCCAAGGGATGGGTTGCCAGGTGGAACCCGGCCGAAATGCAATCATCCGGGGTTTGTTTGAGGTAAATATGTTTCAACGGTTTGGTGCAGTTTCCAAACCTACCCTTGAAACGTTGCTAACACTACATGGCGATGATGGGGAAGCTGAGGATGATGAAGACACAGAGCAGGGCCAGGCCAGCGAACATGAGGAACCTGGCTGGGTGATGGGCACAATCACTAACACTATTTAGCAGCGCCTGGACAGGTTTTGGCAGAAGCAGATGAAGTTTGATGAATTGACCCAACCAGCATAGGAGCACTCAGCAGACTACTTCCGGAAAAGAGAGAACAAGTACAGCATATCTCAATTCAGGGTTGTCGCAGTTGTTCAACCGCAAACGGATGATGATGCAGCGGCTCCTGGATTGAAAAGATTTGCACAGCTAATGGAGTTTCTTGACGTTGACCCTGTAAAAGTACCAATGCCGCACGGGACTTCTTGACCAGGACGGATTCATATGAGGCTAGGCTCTGGGATGCTGCACCGGAACATGAGTATACTCTGTCTGGTGCCCAGTGCAGAGCTGGATTCATCACTCATCTGGTATATGAAGCGTATCGAACTCGTAAGCTTTGACCCCGGCGTCAAGCCTGCCCAGCTAATGACCATATAGATTTCTCATTTGGACGAAGAAATGGTAATGGCTGCTGCATCCGCCGAGGCATAGAGAGGCAAATTTGTATATTTGACGCTGTATCTTTGTGAAATGCAATTTGGATACCAATCTTACCATTTGTCAGCTTTTTCTTGATTTCAGTCCCCAGATTGTGAGACATGATAATTTGTCTGTGCCTGTGCAAGGGTTGAAAGCACCATAAGAAATGTCTAGAGTTGAAATCACACTGCAAGACGATCAACATTTGTAATTACTGTTTGCTGATTACTGTTATGTGAGAACACCAAAGCTATATAACAGACGAAATAGACAAACAAATTTAGGTGAGTGACGTCATATGTGTCATAGAAAGAGCTGTCATTTCTCAATCCGAGTCTTGTTGTAGGGCAGCCGTCATGTGGCAAGTAACCAAGTATCCAACTGCACAACACTCCGCACAGACCTGGTACGCATGGCTGAGATAATCATGATTGCTTTAAGTTCATCATGGATATCAAGGAGAAGGACCTGGATGTGGAATAGTAAGGAAGTCGAGGTATATTTACCAAAAACTTGTGAAATTATCTACATGGCTTACATCGCCGGCCGAAAATGCAGGAATGTGATCCGGCCATGTCTTGTATCACTCAGATATTGTGGATAAAGATTAATCAGACATTCAGAGTTAACAAAGCTCCTAGATGGAAACGATGATAGGTGAAAACACAATGAAGTATGTCAATAAATATATATGATTCATTGCGTAGAATTATTGACTATAGGAAGGGTGTTTCGATGTGATAACAGTTAGCATCAACAGAAGGTCCACAACTTGTATCCTTGGATCAAGGAAGGACCTATGAGCAGCACGGCGACAGTAACTCATGATTGAGGTGCCGGCCGCCTTACTAGTCAAAGATGTTTGCGATAACTGTTAGGGGTTCTCTCCTCATAGCGATAATGATACTTGCCACATCTAAATGAATACATGCCACGGAGTTACACTCGGTCTAGTCACGTGATATGCATCACTCCTATTCATGAAGCGCAAGGAATCCGTCTCATGTCCTTTAGTGGGGATTCATGAGAATCGCGCGTCGATTGAATACGCAAGTCAGTTGCTTAGCAGATCGATTGAAAGAATACCATACACGTTAATTCTTATTTGATGATGCAACGATGTTGCCAGATCGAAAGGAGGTAACTCCTGCCGAGCGCATTGTGTTCAACCACGTTCATATTCCAGATACTTGCGGTAATGTTTGATTAGACTGGAGATTACTCTGACACACAAACACAGCACTTGATAGTCAATATGCAAGTCAGTGGGACCCAGGACTTATTGCCACAGGCGATAAGAGTTGTCATGGTACTCTCCGCTCAAAGAGAATAGTCGCGACCTTAGCATGAGGTAACTGAGGGAATTATGACGTTGGCTTAAGATAAGAGGCCTGAAGCAACCCTGCTCATTAATTTGAGTTAGTATGCATTGCAACGTAAGACTCGTAATTATTAAAAGCCTTCGCGTTGAGTTCAACGTTGGCATAGTATTGGTTGGTTGCCAATTAAATCTATGACGCAAGCCAAATAGCCTGAGAGGGTGAGGCATTAATTGCGATAAGCGCTGGCAACTAATTTGTTCGCAGACCTACCAAATACTGTCGCAAACGGGTAGTAAGAAGTCATGGATTAAAAGGCAATCATTGCAAGTATGATTTGATATCATGCGACGGATGGCCTGATTATTATCAGGAGCGTAATGCTTTGAAACCACGTTGCATGGACACGATAACCAATGGGAAGTGTGGCACGTATCACCGGGCGCATTTTAGGACACAACCGCGATAAAGCTATCAAGATACTTGTAGTAATAGCGTTGAAGTACGGTCGCACTAAGACCACGAAGACGACTATATAAGAGAAGGTGTTGTTCGGTAAGATGGAGGAATATCAACCAACAAGTCAAACATTCCGAACACTGAAGAAGACCTTAAAATATTATTAAGAATTCTATCTATTATTATTCGATCGTTTCTTCCCAAGACCTATTATCCACTCCTGACTACGCATTTTATGCCTGGACACAGACTCACACTATCCGAGTACGCACTGCAACAAGTGTTTGAGTCTTTCGGCAACCTTCTGTTCAGTTTGGACGAGTAACATTTATACCACAGTTGTCGAGTGCTGTTTCGTTTTTGCGAACTCGAGATTATCGATTACCTGGTGCTGAGATATCTTCACACCGGTTTATTACCATTAGAGGAATTTTCCGAGCAGTAATTGTGCAGCGAAGGAACGCTGTATACATTTATCGAGGAGACGATATTTGGTACTGTCAGAGATTGGTCGCTCTTGCTTCTCAGGTGCAAGGGGTTGAGTCTTAGGATAAGACGAGGAAAGAAAGAGTAATCTTAGATAGGCGGTTGTACTTAATTCCATAAACTATTGTATTCATTATACGGATTAAGAACCCCCGTAACAATAACCATGTTGATATGTCCTGAAAACGAGCCTCAACGCAATATCAAAGACTTATGGCCATGCATCTTGGAAAATCCAATTGCTACACTGTGACAATTACCAATAGTCAAATGATCGGCAGCCTGTGTAGGCAAAGATTGTAGCGTCAACATTGTTGCGATGTCCCAGATGTGAGACTCAACTGAGCATCATCGATATTAGGCCTTCCATCGTAGACACTCAAGCCGCTTTGCCACAACATGAATCCATTATTCACTGTTTGGCTGCCATTGGAGGTAAAAATACTATTGACGATATCTTAACTATGCTTTAAGAATGAGCGTCACCGGGGTCTCAACAATTATAGGCCTTGAATCTTCAACAGTAATGGGGCGGTGCGACAACCTTTATCCATCATCGTACACTCGCCAGCCTCTCTTGGTACAGATGCATGTGACAACATGGTTACTATGTCCAAAAATTAGCATCACCAGAGCGTCAATAATTTCCGTTCTTGCATCTTGGATACTCCAAGGGCAATGGATCATAACTGAAACACAATCCACATATCGGCAGGCTTTATCTTCAAAAGAGCTGCTTACAATATTGCGTCTGCATCCTACAATTGACCGCCCATGGAGCGTTAACACTGTTGCTGAATGCTCAGCAAGCTACACACCAATAAAGTGCAGTACACTGTTCCAAAATGGAATTTTACGCGGTCAGTGTTCGCAATCTGTCCTTGTACACATTCTCACAATTATCCATGCAATGTCTCACAGATCCAATTTGTTTGCTTCTAGCAATAGAGCCAATATTTGGAACCTGCATTCCACATTACTATAATGTTTCTTGCGTCAGTCTTTTGATTGAGATTACCCAGCTATATAATTCCTACCGCCATGTCTGATTTAGAATCTTGAAAGACCTCATTGCTAGCCATTATGTCCTCTTTCAAGAATGAACGTGTCTTCATTCATCATTGAAGCGGCCATACTTTGCAAATCGTCTTCGATGCTCGGTGTGGGTCAATGAATTTCGCCACGAAACCTCCTACTGCGTGGAATCGCTCTAGTCATGCATCTTCATGCCGACTTCATTTGCATTGGTGAATCAGGGAGACTGGGAGCCCTGGAATGATATTTATCGTTTGTGATCAAGTCCTTCGCCATCCATCAAAGCAAGGGACCAGCTCAATGTGGAATCCCTTGCTGCCAAAAACTCACATCGCAAAGTCACCGGAGTTAACAGATTCAGAAGGTTCCAAAATGACTAGTTCAACGGTCAATACAACTGCTTTGGCAATCCCCACGAGGCAAGGAAGTCAACGAGTTACAATAGTATGTTTGCACAGGAAATTATAACTGCAGATCCCACTTAATGTGTATTGATTGAAATGATGGACAAAACATTCGCACCTGGCCGCAAAGGACTTTGAAACTTCCCAAATACACCAAGACAGATGGAATCGCTACCTGATGATGGGTTTTGTTTCGGATCATATTTCCAGACATGCTCTATCGAATCTGGAGCTACGACGGTCACATAATGCATTGCGCAACGAGCTTGGGCTGCGGTCAGCCCTGACTGGTAGTAACATTTGACGGAGGGAATATGCACTGACAAGGGGTGGAAGTGAAAAGCATGTGCCGTCACGAAATAAAGTTAGATTGGATTTGAAAGGATGGACATCCACTGCCACAGTGGCCATAATGTCGGTCATTGCTTGGTATATGGATCGTAGTTGGGCATTGCGTGAAGTACAACGCGCTATCAATGAGGTTGATCGCCCGTTCTTTCCCCATTCCTAAAGCTATGCCAGCATCTCAGGACACAGGCCAACATGCTGAAGCATGGCGAGCCGCGGATTTAGATGATGTTCCTGATCGTTTCCAGCTTGCCGACGGCCATTGGCTTGGAATCATGACTAATACAGCCTCCAAAAATTATTTGATGACATGTGAGTCGAAATCAACATGTGAGGACTCTGGAATCGAGTGGCCAGCATTGAAGAACCAGATACCATGCATGGCGCATGTCATTCAGCTGACATTGGGTGAATTCATGGGCAGTCTGGGTATGAAAGGCCAGATGAGGTCGTGGGAAGACCATGATGGCGATCAGCAATCTGGAGAGAATGAAACATAGATATTGGGAAGAGTCAAAGACTTCTAAAAGAAGGCAATGCTAGAATCAATAAATTGTCGGCCATGGAATCTGGTGTAGCAAAGATAATTGAGACAGTACGTACTTCAAGATAATTCGAAAGTCCTGAAGCTCACCTTCATCAAGCAGAGACTGCTTGCTGTATTGATTACGCTAACACTTATTCTGTAAACGGATGTACGCCTGTGCTCAACTTTGTAGGCTTACGTACGGTATTTGAGTGGATATGGTTGCAAATGTGGACTCCAGTGATGATAGGTGTAGATGTAGAGGTAAGATCATCACCAAAGATCTCAGGCTCGTGGCGAGCCGACTACATCTAACCGAGGTAACCCAGCTCTGGACATTTCACCTGCATCCGTGCCGTCACATTATCGACCTCATTTGGTGCACACCTCCTGCGCTGAATAACCCCGTACAAGAGTAGGAAAGGAAAGGAATGGAAAGGAAGCAATCAAACAACCGTTCCATGGACGCAATCGTATGGACCCATCAGTCCTGCAACCAATCAGTACTGTGCCGGCTGACCTTTCGGTGGGTCTGGCGCATGGGGAAGATCCACCTCCACTTGACTGACTCGGAATGTGGTACAAACCCATGCCGACCCCGTTTTTACTGGGGTGAAATCCAATGAGGAGAAGAAGAGAAGTGCGAAACAAGATAAATTTCAAACGTGATCCCGTCCTCCATATCTCCACTTCCGAAATGACCTCCTACACTTCTGACCATCCATTCCCAACGCCCGGATATCTCGGCTTAGGTTATTGTCGGAATTCGTCACGGTGGGAGAGCTTCCGCACATGAATTCGCATCGACGGGCGCTTCCGCTGCCAGCATCGGTCGTAGCCATATACGTCACGCGCGTCTTATACATCTATATCTAACATGTAAGCATCTCTAAGATGGTTATATTTACCAAGTTCAAGCGAGCTAGCGCTGTCTGAGCTCTGTGCAGTGCTTCCGCAACCTGATTAGAGTATATCTTGCTCCCAGTAGTCATGGGTAATTGACATTGACTCGTAAGTTCATCTTGAGTCAGTAATCATATTTCGAAGTAAGCCTCGCTCACTCTCCGTTCAACTTCATTGTAGCGCTCCTGATAGGTAGCTGCAGTAGTATCTTTCTCAACTAGTTAGACTTCTCGGTCGCCTCGGTGGGTGTCTCGGTAGATTTCCTCTAGGTGGGCTTTGAGTTGATCACAGGACATGATTGTGTAGAGGTGGTTATCTCCCCCATTTGAAAACTCGTTGCTACGAAGGCGTCTTCTTAATCATGTTGAATCTCGATTGTCATCGTGGCTCGGTCGCAGTCTAACTTCTATCTCCAAATTGAAATTGGGATTCAATGGTGATTCGGGATTGTAATCGAATTGGAATTGGGAATCATTGATTCTTTGACATGTGATTCGGTTTGGCATTCGCTTGGTAGAGTTGATTCTAGCCGTGGACCATCATCAGAATTGGCTAGGGTATAGTCGGTGAAATAGTCAATCATCAAGTGGATTCCGTCTTGACTTCAGACCATGCTGTCAGGTTTAGCAGTGGGCATCGTGACTGTGATTCGCATATAGCATTCGCGGTGACCACTCGGAGCTGGCACAACTGACACCAATTACATCTACCGTGGGTGGCATTCATTGATCAATATCTAACAGGTTAACATCTAGGTCGGTCATACTCACCATGTAACAAGAGCGCTTCTGCTCTTGGAAAGCCGCTTTTTACATTGCATTTGTAGATCTCGCCATCTCGTGATTCGGCATTTTGTGGGGTCTCAGTGAACCGCTTCCCGGTAATAGTCATGTGGATGATACCTTTGGTGCATTCTCTCTCGACTTCTCTGTGGTCATCTTGGTGGGCAGCTTCGGTACAATATCTGTTTCGTTCTTGGTAGTGATTTGGTTGCCTTCCGGTAAGGACAGTTGGCATTCAGTTTGCGATGCCATTTGAGGATAGTTTCTTGATCCTTCGGTACGCCATATGGTAAGAGACTTGTTCAGTCGGTTGGTATGGTAGGGCTCGCGGTAATCATCTCTATCTCAATGTGAAGTCCATCGGCATTGATATCCGTCGCTGTGAGATCTTGGTGATCATCGCTTTCTAGTGATCTCGACTGTTTCTTGCGATGACATTCGGTTGGCTATTCACTACATAGGGTGGTCATATTCAATCTCGTTCAAGATCAATTTGGGAGCCATATACCAGTTGTTCGGTATCTCATTCGGAACTGCTTCGGTAGGTGTGTGGGAGTCATTCGGTGCCTCATTCGGAAGCTGAATATGTTGGTACACTGGACATCCATTGTATGCTGCGTGCACTTATCGTCTCCAATCGCTGGGTGCGCTCGCTGGCTTTCCTCTGGTGTCCTTGCCACCTCTTCGTCAGGTACGCTGTGGTGAAATGGTGGAGCTTGAAGGCAGAGAGCCTATCATCAACATTCCGCTGCGCCTCTCACGGACTTCCAAAGAGAATTCATGCGGAAGAGCGTTTCTGGCTCGAGGGGCGTAGGAAGAATGTGAGCACATATGATACTACCCGGCTGTGAGGATCCACACAATTGCGTGGATCAACAAAATCTCGGAAAGGGTGAGTGAGATCAAAAGATGGGAAAGTTAGAGTCTGTAATTCGTTGTATGATAAAATGATATAGGATGCTATCCACACCGGGGTCACCCGAATATATACAGCCCGTCACTCCTGTCATCTCGGATATCCCTCTATCTCTGTACCCTCACCTTAAGTCGGGCCTCTGCCAAGCTGAGTGGCGGTGATTGTGCGAAACGTATTATCCACCACAATGCATCTCAACTCTACTTCAGGTGAGTTTCTCGATTCATCCGGAGGTGTGCTGGTCGTGACTTCTCTGGGTGCACTTATCGCCATTATTTCAACCAAGTTTGTAGATTCTTGTGGTTGAGCACTTGTCTCAAGAAGCCATCTCGATTGGTGAATCCACTTCGTGGTCTATCCTTCCAGCACTTCCGGTAAGTTGACAATTTGCGGTAGGGGGTCTTGACTCCAGTCAAATGATGGCTCGCTGTAGGGGTTCTGGATTCCGTTACGGTTATCCCTTCATCTTTGAATGTCGTTGCTCTGCCGACATGTACTCTCATACGTCTTCCTACGTTTCCATATAAATTAGTCATCATCCTTGATTCGGTGTAGGTTTTTGTAGTAGCATCTGTCTATGTGGAGATTGCCGAGGCTGAGTCGGGATCGCATTTGGCATTGTGATTTTGTAGCCTTATATTCCTCAAACGAATTCTGAATGGTATTCGGCTGTGTAACTCTGGCATTGCCTGATTGATTCGGTATCCCTAAATTGTTCTCGGAGTAGTGCTCTGTGGAACCATGCCACCGGTACATCGTGTATCAGGATAGCTGTGCTCATTTGCAACCTTCGTACCGTAAATTCAATTGGGAGTGATCTCAAAAAGGTTATAACTTCACATATCCACTATATCGTCATATAACAAATATGTCCCATTGTCTCTCCTGTGATTCATCTCTGGTCATCTGTCTCCAGCACTTCGCAGTGCACTTCACCATCAGACGACTCCGTATCTACTCCATCTGCGTTAGCCAAAGGAATCAAACTTGGTGGAGGTGGTGAAGTGGAAGATCCAGGAGGTCTTGTCATTAGCGGTTCGCTCGAGTGGAGCCAAACACTACCGTTGCGTCTCTCCCTTCCGGTTTCGGCCAGCCAGTAGCAGTCTTTCAAGTTTCCCACGTGGACACTCTTCTGCCACAACTACTGCTGCTGCTCCTGCTCACTCATTTGGCATACGAGGGTATTCACCATTCTTGTGAGTCCACTCTACCGTAGCTCCCAGCGATCCAATGCAATCCTCTACTCGTAGAGCGAAAGCCACGGCAATCCTTTCGCTAGCAGGCAGATCACCAATTTTGCTGCTGAAAGCATCACTCTGTTAACACCTCTCCTTCCGGATTGACCGAGTATGGTTTTTACTATATCATGCAAACGTCTGTGGATAGCAACCACGGTGATCGCTTTCACGATGGTTAAATCTCCGGGTTCTCCGCTCAAAATGGTGGTAGCCCTGTACCGGATAGTATGCATATCATATCCCTCGCCCGTACACGGGTTTCTGAACCCCGACCTCGGTATCCATGAACTCTGGCATGCGCACCAGGTACAGTTCTGCAGGGGCTAGAGTTCTGGATGATGGCTTGCGAACCACGTGCACGCAGTTCATCTCATATTGTTCATCCCATATCTTTAATCTCTTGTTGGTTTCCGCAGTCCCAGTCCGTTTTTGAAAATGTGAAGATCTCGATCGTCAACGCTCTGTGCAGTGTGCAATGCTTCTCATTTGTGGGTTCTGAATTCGGTAGGCGCGTTTGACTCGTGGATGGCGCTGCATTCGAGTAATGGGTCTGTGTAAGGCCGTATATCCGTATATGGCCGCGTATGAGAGTATATGAGAAGATACGGTTGCACACGTGGATATGGTAATATAATAGAGTAGTTGATAGGTAAGATTATCGCTGGCGATCTCAGAGAGA
>Ga0307515_10001502_pt1 | contig 52220 bp, 14 predicted proteins | sample 17_EM_MG_FD_194513 | JGI IMG/M metagenome (GOLD analysis project Ga0307515, IMG submission 194513) | Populus trichocarpa ectomycorrhiza microbial communities from riparian zone in the Pacific Northwest, United States - 17_EM | ecosystem: Host-associated > Plants > Roots > Unclassified | place...
AGGCCATTTAGATTAGTTACTGTTATAGATTTTCTAAGTTAGGGATAAATAGGCAGCCTCTATAATAGAGCCTATTCTCTTTTACTTTTAAGGCTATTATATTAATCTAGCCTAAGCTTTAAAGGTTAGTAGGTAGTATACGGGCGCTAGCGGTCTTTATAGTAATAAGTTAATATAGTAATAGGTTAATAAAGGCGTTATATACCATAGTAATAAGCTTATTAATTTTAGGAGGTAACTTTAGTTCTATAGTATAAAGCTAGGGTATAGTTAGCTCTATTATAGGTAGTATACCTAGGGCTAAATTTTATACTTTTAGGATTGTCTATTATTGGAACTAATTATAAGGGTTATTTTTAGACTAAGGAAGGTCTTATAAGCGGCGTATTAGGCTATTAGGTTTAGTACCTTATACTCCTAATTTATATATAATTTTAAAGTTAAAACTAGAGAGGAACTTATTCTAATATACTTAGCGTTAGTTTAGCTACTTTATAGTTATAAAGTACTTAAGATTATAATAGTCCGTAAGGACTTTAGTTAACTAGTTAGGCTTTATTAAGGAGAGTTTTAGTTAAATTTTTTTAAACGCTTATATAATTATAAGGAGTTCTTTATTATAAATCTTATAGTTATACTCTTATAGTATAAGCTTAGACGAGTAGAATACGACTAGGTAAAGAAAACTATTATTACCTATCTAGGAGAGGACGCCTGCGTTAACGTAGTCTAAGGAGTTAATTTTAAGGTAGAGTTATTATCCTAGTATAAAGTAAGCTAGGATAGGTGCTTTAGTAAAGGTATTTTTAAGGTCTTAAAACGCCTTCTTATATTTAGGCGTCTAGGTAAAGCGTAGGTACGTTTTTCTTCCTTTTATAAAAAGGCCCTTTATTCGCATTATTGCTATAAATAGTGCTACTACGCCTAAGAAGTTGTATATAAATTTTTAATAAAAGTTAGCGAAACTAAGGAAGGCTTATACGTCCTTAATATAGTTAGGGGCTTATTATTTAATAATTATATATACCTTCTTAGGGTCTATACGGACACCCTTAATAGCAATAATTAGTTTAAGGTATTTTACTTCTATAACTAAGAATTTATATTTCTTTAAATTAATATAAAGTCCTATGTCCCTAAGGTGCTATAGGACCTTTTAAACGTGTTTAGTATACTTAGAGGGGTTATTACTATAAATAAGTATATTGTCTAGGTACGTAGAGTAGAAGTTATTAAGGTAGTTCTATAAAGCGTTATTAATATAGCTTTAGAAGGTGCCTAGGCCGTTATATACGCTAAAGGATATAACGGTATATTTAAATTAGCTAAAGTATAATATAAATGCGGTTTTCTATTTATTACCTTCCCGTATTTAAAGATGGTTAAAGGCAGTAATAATATTAAGCTTAGTATAGATTTTAGCTTAACTAAGCCGCTTAAGGGTCTTATATATAAGCGGTACTAGGTATTAGTTTTTAATCGTAATAGCATTAAGTTCTCTATAGTTAATATAGAATTAAATACCTTCTTCTAGCTTCTTAGCAAGAAGGATAGGGGCGGCTATTAGTAATATACTAGGACGAATAAATCCTTTATTAAGGTGCTTATTAATATACTTTTTTATAACTAGAAGTTTATCTTTTAATATTAGGTAAGGTTTCTTATAAAGTAGTATTTTTCCTTATTAAATATTAATAGTATAGTTATTAGGTTAATATAGGGGGAGTATATCTACGCCCTTTTATAAGCATATATTGGTAAAGTTATAATACCTCTTAGGGAGAAGCTTACGGAGTCCTTTATTATTAAGTCCTTTTTTAAGCTTTATAAACTTTTTAAAGTCTAAAGGTAAAAGTCTATAGAGTTTTATAGGGGCGTTATCTTCTAAAAGGTTAATTATATATATCCTATTACTATAGAGAACGTAGTCCTATTCTTTATTAAGCTTATATAGTTATACTTAAAAAGCTATAGCAACGGTTTAGCCTTTCCTATATACTATATAGTAAAAGGCTAAAGTATTTACGTAGTGGTAGTTAGTTATAGGTAGGGTAATAAGGGGTTCCTTAGGTTAATATCCTAGGGAGTAAATAGAGGCGGCTAGGCTATGCCCTAGGTAAGTTTCTCTATAGTATTTAGAGTTAAAGGTTACTTCTTTCTTCTTCTAGTTAATAGCGGGGTTATATTATTTAAGCTAGTTTATTTTAAAAATAATAGGGTAGTTAGAAAGTAGTATAATATAGGCCTAGAGTTCTTCCTAGTACCTATTTATATCTAAATAGAGTTATGCTATATAGGTAATCTTTTATATAGTATAATTACTATTAGTAAGTTATAGGGCGCGGGCTTTAGTAAGGGGTAAGGTAAGTAGGTTATAAATATACACAAATTAGGTATCTATAAATTTATTAGTAGCTCTGTAATTAATTATAAAATAGCTTTTATATTAGGTTTTAGCAGTAGTTCCTATTATAGGTAAAACTATTTATTTCCGTCTATTTATCTTTATAGAGTTATCTATTAAGTAAGCTAATATATAAATCCCTCTATTATTAGGGTATTTTAACCCATAACTTAGGGCTAAAACTTAGCGTTTTCCGCTTCTATATCTAACCCTATTGCTATTACTACGTCTTTATCTTATATAGTAGTGGCATATAGTAATATATTTAGTATTTAAGGTATTAGGTTAGGTATTAGGCAGTAGCTACTAAACCTAGCCATTAAGTAGTTTAGGTTATTATAATAATAGCCTTTTTAATAACATTTATAGTAGCGTCCTAGTTTCTAAAATAGCTTACGCTCTTTATCTAGGAGTTTTTATAAAAAGGTTAGTATAGAGAAATTAATATTAGTTCTGGTAGTACTTAAGGTAGTAAGCGTTGGTAGCTTAGTATATATAGGTTTAATAGGCCTAGAGGGCTTCTATAGGGAGGTCTTTAGGTAAGAGTTAGTAGTAGTAATTTAATTTAGTTGTTTAATCTTTTATAAAGCTGCTACTATATTATAAATATTGTTATAGTTATAGCTAGCGGCTGTATAACTAAGGTAATAAGTAACTTTTTTAAGGAGGTCCTCCTAGTCTTTAGTATTATCTTAAGTAAGGGCTCTAGTATATTCCTAGAATTTAATATAGAATTTATTAAATAATTTAGTAGGGCTTATCTTTAGGGTATATAGTTTAGCTTAGTTAGTAGCTAGTAGGTTATAGTCGCGGTATATTAGGTTAAAATTATTAAGGACTTTTTAGTAGGACTACTACTTTTAGGGGCTACTAGTCTCCTATTAGGCAAAGAGTCTATTAAATAGTATACCCTTTATTCGCCCAATAATATAGCTAATCTTAGTATCTTCTATAGGAAAAAGGTAGGCGCTTTAAGTTAGTTTTTTACGGATTTATATCTTCTAGTGGCTATATTTCTTATAGTCTCCCTAAAAGACTAAAGGATTAGGGTAGCGTATATTAGACCCTATAGTAGCAGTTTAGGTTTAATTATTATAGCTTTTATTATTGCTGCTTTGGTAGGGGTTCCTATTAGGTAAAACTACTTAGCGCTAGCCCTCCGTTAAATATTAAGTAGGTAAAGTTACTAGGGGTATAGAAACTTAGGTAGCATTATATATAGTAAAGAGGTATCTAGTGTTATTACAAATATGCTTATTAAGCTAAGATTATAGGTATTTAATTATACCTTCTCTTTTAGTAACTATAGTAATTAGTATAATCTTAGCCTTCTTTAACTATTAGACGTCGCGTTTAAACACATAAAGGTTATCTTCGGTTTCTTAATATATATTATTAATAAGTGCTTTATAAGCTTATAGGTTTTAAATAATATCGCGATCTTAAATAGTACGCATCTCGGCTTATATAAGCTTTAGGTAGTAGTTCTATAAAAGGCGGTAGTATTTATTAGGGTCTTATACTATTATTTTTATAAACGTCTTAGCGTCTTATATTTTAATTTTAATAAGTAGTAACCCTTCTATTTGCTTGTCCGTAGTTATATAATTAATAAAAGATAAGATATTATTAGTATCTATCTCCTTAGGGGTTAAGGCTAAAGCTAATAAATTAAATTCTTCTAGGATTAATTGGCGTTATAGGTTAAGTATAGGTATTAGATTATTCTTTAGGTTTAATATAATAGCTAATAAAGAATATTATCTTATTATTATGGGTTCCTTAAAAGTATAAAGTGAGGTAATTTATAGATATACTGCTTTTAGTAGCGCCTACAGTATTATAAAGACGTAGAATTAGCTATAGGCTAAGCGTTAGTAGTAAAAAAAGGCGTAACGTAATGTTATAGGACAGGGGCAGTGGCTACAAAGCGTATATATTTAAGGAGTCTACAAGACGTTACGCGATCAATCGTAAGGGTCAAGGGCGTAAGGAGGTGATATACCTACGCGTAGCTGACATAAGCTGTACGTGAGGTGTACGCGAGAGCACGGGGCTCTCCTATAGAGGCCCCTGCGGTGGGGTTCCGTAACAATACCACACCCCTAACTAGTACTTATTATAATACCCTAATTAACCCTACCTTAACTACTTACTATAACTGTAATAAGGAGGGTTACTTTACCTTATCTTGCCCAGAGCTAAAGGATATAGGCGATATTAAGGAGATAGAGGAAGAAGAAATATCCAATAAGTTGGGAAAAGAAGAGCCTTAGGGAAAGACTCCCCCCTAGGGTACCCTATTAATCTTAAAGAGATTAATCTCGGTTAGTTAATAGGTAGAAAGCATTTTACTATTCTATATATAGTATCTTAAAATAGATATAGAGTAAATATAACCGCCCTTATTAACACTAGAGCAAATAGCTTCGCCTTTATAAATACTACCTATATAAATAATATTGCTAAATTTCTAAATGTAAAAGCCACCTAATTAGAGAAGCCTGTCTAGGTAAAAGGCTATAACAGCTAAGCTAGTTAGCTGGTTACCCACATCTTAAAGTTATATATTACTCTTAATGGATAATGCTAATATAGTATCCCTTTCTGTATCCTAGACCTAGGGTCCTATAATATAATCCTTAGCCGAAAATAGATATTCTATTTTAATATTTAGCTAAATATATAATAAAGATAATTTATCTAGCCAGAGGATAGACTAAAACTACCTTTATTTATTAGGGAAATCCGAACTAATTATAAGATACTAGCTATAAAGGCTAACCCTATTTACTAGTAGGATATCTAGGCCCGTAACCTAGCCTTTACTTAAGAAAACGCCCACTATAAAGCTAGAAAGAACTCTATACTAATAAAGATACTCTCCTAAAGCGCTATATCTAAAGAGGACTCTATATACAAAAGCGGGATAGATAGTAACATAGATAACGTCTAAATTGCGCAGATCTAACTAGTATAGAAAAGAACGTATTAATAGGATATAAGGGATAACCTCCGAAAGATGCGATAGGAGCTAAAAGGAGTAATAATAACGCTAGTATTTTGGAAGCCCCTAAGGTTATATACGCCCCTATTATTATATAACCCCCCTATAGTAAACATTACTATAATTAGCGCTATAGCGTTCCACTTTAATATATACTAAAAGGATAATAAGGTCTTTATAACAAGCCTATATAAAATTAACTAAATTATTAATAATAGGGAGGAAAGGCTAGCTAAGGAAACTAATAAGGAATTAGTTAAACGCCTCCTTCCTACTATTTATATAGATTATAAGGATATATTCTTAAAAGCAGCCTTAGATAAGTTACCCCCTTACCAGATATATAATTATAAGATCTAATTAAAAGCTAATAACTTACTAGGCTATAGCCCCCTCTACTAATAATTAATAAATAAGCTAAAAATAATAAAGTAGTACTTAATTAATAACCTAGATAAAGGGTTTATTAAGCTAAGTTAAGCCCCTTTTACTTCCCCTATCCTATTTATAAAAAAGCCTAATAGAGGCCTTTATTTTTATATTAACTATTAAAAGCTAAACGGTATTACTTAAAAGGACCAGTATTCTATTCCTTTAATTAACGAGACCCTTGCACGTCTAAGCTAGGTAAAGATCTTTATTAAACTTAATATCCGCTAAGCTTTCTACTAAATTAGGATAAACCCTATATCTAAAGATTTAACAACGTTCCGTACCTATTATAGTTCCTATAAATATAAAGTTCTTTTTTTTAGACTAATAAACGGACCGGCTACGTACTAAAGGTATATAAATAACGTTCTTTTTAATTACCTTAACGAATTCTATATAGTATACCTAGACAACATTCTTATATACTTAGATAATAAACTTAAGCATTAAGTTTATATTAAAAAGGTCCTAGAGAAACTACGGAACGCGGGCTTATAAGTTAATATTAAGAAATACGAGTTTAGGGTAAAACGTATAAAATACCTCGGGTTTATTATAACTATAGAAGGAATTAAGGTTAACCCTAAGAAGCTAGAGGCAATCTATATCTAGAAGCCCCCTTATATAGTAAAAGGAATCTAATCCTTCCTTAGCTTTTATAACTTCTACCACCAGTTTATCTATAACTATAGAATTATAGTAAAACCTCTTATATAACTAACTAGGAAGAATACGCCCTTTGTCTTTAATAATAGCTATATAAAAGCCTTTAAAGAGATAAAGGATTAGCTTATCTCTTCCTTAATCCTTTATTACTATAACCTAAACCTTAAATTAATGCTAGAAACAGACGCCTCTAATAGGGTTATAGCGGGAATCCTATTATAGTTATATCTAGATAGTAAATAGTACCCTATAGCTTTCTTCTTAAAGATAATAGACCCAGCTAAGTATAACTATAAAATATACAATAAAGAAATGCTAGCTATTATTTAATTACTCTCCTAATAGCGTGTAGAGCTTAAAGGTACAAACTCCTAGATTAAGACACATATAAATCACAAAGCCCTAAAGTACTTTATAACTATAAAGCAGCTTACTAAATAATAAGCCTAGTAGGCTAAAATACTCTTCTAATTCTTTTTTACGATTATATATCGTTCTAGCAAGTAAAACTCTAAAGCTAATACTTTAACCTAAAGAAAATAAAATATAGGACCCTAGGATAAGCTAAAGACCCAATATTAGACGCGCGCCCTCCTTTATTTAGAACAGCTTAACCTATAAATCCTTAAGGAGCTAGGCTTTTAATAAAATAAGCTAGCACTAATAGAGGAGTCCTTAGATAAGCTAATAGGGCTAATTAACCGCCTCCTAACTGTAAACCGCACGGCTAATGCCTTAAGGGCCCTCCGCGAATAAGCCGTAAAAGGAGACCCTAATTTTAAGATAGAGGAAGGGTTACTCCTATACTAGGAGCGGCTTATAGTCCCTAACATTAATAATCTATAGACTAAACTAATCCACAAAGCTTATTACTAAGTCTTTATGGTATACCCTAGTAAGAATAAAACCTATAAAATTATTAACTACCGCTACTACTAGCTAAGAATAGTTATAGATATTAATTGATATATATAGAACTGCGAAGACTACTAGAGAGCTATAATTCTACGGGATAAGACCCTAGGATTACTTAAGCCACTCCTAATACTAGAGCGCCCTTAGTAGTATATCTTTATAAACTTTTATAAACTACTTAGGGACCGTAACGGATATAATATAGTTATAGTTATAGTTAACCGCTTTAATAAACGCCCGTTTTTAATTCCCTGTTATAAGAACATTAATGCTAAAGAGGTAGCCCGGCTATATATCTATTATATTTACTAAATCTACGGACTACTAAATACTATTATATCTAATTATAGGCTATAGTTTATATTGGCCTTTTAGAATAAGTTTACCTAAATCTTAGATATTAAGCTAAAGCTTTCTACGGCTTATTACCCCCAGATAGACAGTTAGATAAAAATTATAAATTAGTACCTAAACTAGAGGCTTAGGCCCTTTATTAACTATTTCTAGGACAACTGGTCTAAGCTACTACCCTTAATAGACTACGCGTAAGTAACCTTACCCTATAACTCTATAGGGTTTGCCCTAATTTAGCTAGAAATAGGATACTTACCCCGTATAAGCTTTGACTAAAAAAGGCTAGAAGAACCCTAAACTGTATAAGAGAAGCTATTTTATACTAAGGCCTAATAGTACGCTAAGTAATTAGAGGAAGCATAGATGGTAGCCTATAAGAACCTAGAAAAAGCTTAGAGGTTAATAAAATAGTAGGTAAATAAACACCGTTAAGAGCCCGATTTTGCCCCTAGCAATATAGTCTAGGTTATAATAAGGAATTAGAAGACTGAACGACCTAGCTATAAGCTAGACTACTAGATAGTAGGACCGTATAAGGTTCTTAAGAAGATAGGTAACTTATATAAGATAAAGCTCCTAAATTTAATTAGGGTTTACCCTATTTTCTCGCTAGATAAGTTACGGAAAGCTATAAATAACTTACTACCTAGATAAAAGAGCGAGCCTTCCCTACTAGTTTAAGTAAACGGTGATAATAAATAGGAGGTTAATAAAATACTGGCATATAAAATAGTATAGGGAACGCTAAAATACCGTGTTTAATAAAAGGGCTATAATCCTAACCCAACCTAGTACCCTATATAGAACTTTATAGGCTACTTTTAGAAGCTTAAAGAATTTTATAACTAATACCCTAATGCGCTTAGACCCCTAAAGTACCTAGATAAATAGATGGAATGCTAGTATAATAAAGATAATAAGTTACCGGAAGAATATAGGGACAAAAACGCCCTAAAGCCCTAATACAGCTGTCTGCCAAATTCTGCCATATTCTGCCGTTTTCTACTAGTACTATAAAATTTTAGATATCTAGGAACTTTAACCGCTAGTTAAAGTTATCTAATTAGTTAGATCCGTGCTAAGACTTCTAATAGCTACTCTTTCTAGCCTAGTACTTCTACTTAGCCCACAATTGCCCTTTATACTTAGTCTTAACGTACTTATATCCCCTTTATTTCCTTATCTTATATTTTATAATCCTATATTTATAAGCCTAGTACTACCCTATTTCTAACTAAGCCTAAGAGTAGGCTTTCTTTTAAAGAGGGGGGTGATATAACGGCGCTATCGCGCGTTACCTACCAAATTTTGCTATATTCTGCTAACCTATAATTGGCCCGCCTAAAGCTAGCGCCTTGGCGGCTCACCCTATATATTTGTTTACGTCGGTCCTAGCGACCCCTTTTCCTTCTCTTTAGCTTAGTATCTTTGTAAGATAGCATTCTACAAGCTTCGGTTTAGAAGTATTTATATAAGCCGTTACATAGGGTGAGGCTCACTCGCCTACTTCTCCGCTCTATACTATAGATAAAGCTTTATACAGTAGAAGAGGTACTTTAAATAGCCTAAATACGTCCTTGCCGGGGCTAGCTCCTATGCCTACTCTACCACTAATACCTACTTCCGCTACGGCCACACTACTACCCGTTTTGGTTATTGATTAGAAGCGAATTAAGAAGTTTAGGAGTATACCATAGGCTGAATGTATAGAGACGTGCAGTTGTTATAAGGAGTAGTGGTTTTAAATAGGCCTAGCTATGGAGGGTGATAATATAGGTGTATATAAAGCCTATATTAAGGACGCCGATAGCCTTAAAGATCTAACCCTTTTTTCCTTATTTGGTGAAAGTAACGGGCTTAATCCGGGGCCTATTTCTAGCTTCCTACCTATACTTACCGCGGTAGAGGAACTTCTAATTGCGCGCGTATATGTTTATTTGCAAGTCGTGCGTATACGCGGCCAGTAATATCGCTATACTGGCTATATCTACTGCTTTGGCTAGAATATACTAAAGACTTAAAGGCAGCTACCACGGCTACCTACTAAACTCAATATACTGGTCGTGAGGCCTATAGTAGTAGAGGGTGGCGAATACCTAAGTTGGTGGTTTACTAAGCGGTATACTATAAGGCGCTCTATTATAGTATAGTGGCTTTACTTTCTAAAGGTCAATTATCCTAATTATCGTAATATTAAAATATATAGTACCTGGCTTACTAGCTTACCTGAAAATGGCTCTATATTAGATTAGCTACCTTATATTAATAAGTTAAAGTCTAATTTTAGTGGCCTAACAGCTTACTCTACTACTCCTATACAACGCCCTCCTGCTATTAATCCTCTACCTACTAAACTTAGCAGTAATATACCGGATGGCGAATTTAATAATAATATACTAGATACTTTAGTTCCTGATCTAGTGCCTAACCTTAGTAAATTGGAGCTTTTAGGTCGCAAGGTTTAATACTAATAAGACCTATAAGTGGGCCTAGAGGTTCCTACTATATGATAGACACCTCTCTCTAAGCGATTAGCTAGTTTTATTATGCGCGGCGCCTTTCCTACTCTGTTTCCTTATAGTAAAGCCAATTTTAATATACTATAAAGCCGTATAGTTACCCCGGCTGCGTACGCTAAGTATATACTTAAGTATTAGGACGGTCGGTTTAGCCGCTACCCCTTATTTCGCTACTACGTGTTTAATTAGATTATAAGAAAGTAAGCCCTTAACGCTACCCGCTTCCTCTACAGCCGATTAAATAAAAATAGTCTATCTTTAGATAAGCTTAGTAATCTTATAAATAGTAATAGGGGTAGCTAGTTACTAAATAAGATTATACAGCATATATGGAACCTTAAGGGCACTAGACCTTACTAGAGGTAGAAGAGGAATAAGCTTACAGCTTATACTAAGAATATTAAAAACGGGTCTCTATTCTTTATACTTAGCGCTCCTGATTTACATTGGTATAATCTACACTCTTATATGCCTCTATTTAACGAATATAAGGCTGCTAATAAGGCTTAGCGCTACCGGATTGCTTCTTAGAATCATAATAATAATCCGCATATTACTGCTTACTAGCTATATCGCCGCTTTAATCTATTTAGGAAGCACGTGCTTATAGGCCTATTTAATAGCACTAACTTTTGGTCCTAATATAAGTGGTAGGTATAAGGTAGCGGCTATATATATAGCTTCTTATAGAGTTTAACAGCCCTAAGGCTAGATCTGTTAGCTATTAAATTAAGGGCGGCTTTTACTAAGTACTGGGCTATTTTTATATCTATAATTAATCCTAATTAATCTAGGCCTTTTAATCTCTAATATCCTTCTGCTCTTAGCTATAAAGAATAGCTTAATACTAGTGAGCTTCTTACTGCCTGCCTTAATTTATTTCAATGGCACCGTAATTGCACTAAATTTTACTGCTTATAATTAAAGAAAGGCTCTACTAGAGTAAAGGAGTGCCGCTTCTATTTTCTACGCTCTTTCCGCAATAAGGCCGCTGTATTAAAGGATTAAAATCTATATTACTAGATGTTTTATCCATAGCGTAACGATAAGCTTCTTAATGGTTACAATATAGCTATAATATTGGCGTGGATGGCGAATATTAATACGTTACCCGCTATAAGCATATTAGTAATAGTTAACTATATAGGCAAGTATTGTAGTAAGGAAGAGAAGAAATTGACTTCCTACTAAGAGTTACTTTAATTAGTACAGCCGCACGCTAATAGCCTTTATGCCTTTAGTTTGGTTGTAGCTAGGTTTATAAATAAGCTTATTACTAAACGCGATTGGTTAGCGTAAGAGGTATACTATCTACTTCTTAATATTTCCCTTTGCGAAGGCTCTAGGAATATAGTAACTTTAAACTACCACTAGGAGGACGATTAAAGCGCTACGTATGAGCTTAATAATGGGCAACTAAGAGGGTGCGGACTGTCTAACTATAAGAAGTATAAGCGCCGCCTAGATAGGGTAGAGGACGTTACTTTCCTTAATTTTCTACTCTATTTTAATTACTCTACTTATAAGCGTCGACTAAGAGCAAGGCCTTGAATTATATTATACTTTCCGTAATATAACAGCGATTGTTTTTATCTGTAGTATTTTAAGTTCTACCGCGTAAAGCTTATTCTTTATTACCCGTAGAGGGAGTATAAGAAAGTAGCTACTTATATTAATGGATTTAGGGCTCCTAATTATATGGCTTCCTATTAGGCTTACGTTAACTCTTATTAGTATCTACCTAACTACTTTTGCAATTAGAAACTAGAGGAAGGTTGCAAAACTACTAATAATATTAATGAGTTTAAGGGCGATTTCGCAGACGACTTAGAGCTATACTAGTCCTTTAAGGCCCTATATGCCCGCGTTTAAAATACTAACGGAGTTAAAATTAAGGATCCTAATAGGCTTGGTAATAGGGAGCTTAATTATAACTACGACTAGAGTATATATTGGGGTACGTACCCGCAGCTTAATAAGAGGACTTATTAGTAAGAAGTACGGCTATAACCTTTACCGTGGAGCCGCCTATCCCAAATAGCAACTCCGTCCTCCTTATAACTAGGTCAGCGTTATATTTATAATATTATAGTTAATTACTATAAGCAGATCTAATTAGGCCTTGGCCCCCCCCTATTGCGGATTAATATTAATAGAGAGGCGGGAACCGGTAAGTTATATCTTATTACTGTTCTATCTACTACGCTTTATAATATGGCTATATTTAATAGTAAGCCGTCACTATTAGTTTAAGCCACCCCTACTAAAGTAGCTGCCTTTAATATTAATGGTAGAACTACGTATAAACTATTAAGGTTGCCAGTAAATTGCCCTTTTAAGGAATTACCTACTGCTAGTCTTACGCCTCTATAATAAACTTTTAAGGATATTTACTATCTTATTCTTAACGAGAAATCTATAATTAGGCAAGTATATCTAGCCTAGATTGATCGCCGCCTCTATTAGATCTACCCTACGCGTAATAACAACTATTTTAGAGGCTTAAACATCTTACTAGTAGGCGATTTCCATTAGCTTCCCCCTGTAGGTTAGGCGGCCTTATATAGCAATCTATCCGCTAGGCCGTTAGAGCTCGCTAGCTATAGAAATGGAGCCTATAAGGCGATTAACCAAACTGCTGTCCTAGATTAAGTTATGCAGTAGGGCGGTGATAACGCTAAGAGCTCTGTATTTAGGACCGCCCTTATAAAGCTATATAGTGATTCTATAAGTAATTTAACCTAAAAGCTTCTTTTAACTAGGTATAAGTAGGGCCTATCTACTAATAAGGTTATAGGGTTTAATAACGTAATTTAGCTATATAGTATACGCGCTGCTATAGGTAAGTATAACACTATTTGGCTTCGCGACCTTTTATAGCTAATAGTGGCTATTAAGTTAGTTAATACTGGTGTAGGTGCGCGGAAAGTTACTCCTAATTAGTGCGATACTATAGAGAAACTAGCCCTATGTATTGGCGTAAAAGTAATACTAATATATAATATCTGGGTTAAACTAGGCTTAGTAAACGGTATTACTAGTATAGTTAAAGATGTCGTATAAAAGGGACACGCGGATATTAAAAAGGATCAGCCTTAGTCACTACTAATTACGGTAGATAGGTATAACGGACCTGCCCTATTTACTTAGCAGGATAGTAAAAAAGTTATCCCTATATTTTCCGTGCTTTATAAGTAGGAGGGTATAAAAGGCTCTTACTTACGGCGTTAATTTCTAATTACTTTAGCTTTTGCTCTTACTATATATAAAAGCTAAGGCCTAATACTTAACTAAGTAGTTCTAAATATTAAGAAAAGGGATAAGATAGCTGGGCTAACCTATATAGCAATCTTACGAGTTAAGAAGCTTTTAGGGCTTATATTTAAACGTAGGTTTAATATAAAATGGTTTTAGTTATCTATAAGTAAGACCAAAGAGGTATAATAAGAAGATTTTATACGGAGATAGTAGCAACTACTCGTAAACGACTTTCCCTAATTAGGAAATCATATACTGGCTTAGAGGTAAGTAGAGAATCTAGCATTTGTCTTAGTTTTCTAACTTTTAAATGGCTTAACCGCGAAATCCAATTTTTAAAATTTTAACCCCCCTATCCGTCCTACCTTTTTACCGCTTTTAAAGCTGTTAGATATATATACAATAGTGTATAGGGAGAATTGGCAGTACTACGGGATCAATATTACTACTACCTACAGCGTTAATCGATTTTTAGAAGTTTTTTTTTTAAAGGGCGGAAATGTCGCTTATATAAGAAGTCACGTGACCTCTAAGAATACTTAGGACCCTATATTAGCAGCCACGACTTCTTATACTATAATTAAGATTTTATATATACCGCACCTAGAGCTACTTACAATAACTATTACCTATAAATCTGCCGATTTATAAATTAAAAATTAGACATAGTTAGAGCTATTAGTAGGGGTTATTAATTACGCTCCCTATAATAAAATTTTAGATTTTAATAATTTAAACTAACGAATTAAATTAAAAGTTCGGAACGTCTAAATAAGGTTCTGCTAAAACGCTAGCTAAACCCTAACCTAGACCCTTCCTAACCTATTAAATTCTAAAAATAACAACCTCTACTAAATTAAAAATTAACTTTATCCTTAATAAGCTATCTAATTAGATTTAATAGTTCTTTATTATTTAAGATATAGCTAAAACTAATAGGGTATAGTAGTATATTAACCCATCTAAGAAGAAAGACGATCTTTTACGTCAGGAAAAAATTTACTAGCATTTTTGCAGCATTTAGCAGCATTTGGCCGCCAAATGCGCATTCCGCGCACTATAACGTGTAGCGTATAATATTGACTAAGGTGCGGCATACTGCCGTATTTAATAATGCGGTGCGGCATACTGCCGTATTTAATAATGCGATGCAGCATACTGCTATATACTACTATATTTAACAATATAGTGCTATATACTGCCGTATTTAACAATACAATGCCGTATACTACTATATTTAATAATATAGTGCTATATACTACTGTATTTAATAATACAGTACTATATACTACTATATTTAATAATACAGTGCAGCTAATTACGCATTTTGCACTTAATGCGCAATTAATATATAATGCCCTCCTTGCGCATTCTATATATCTTAGGGGTTATTTAGTTATAAATCGCTTCCATTTTATATTAGTTCAATCTATATACTTTTTAGTATCGCTCGTTTTATAATTAGTGGCGGCTACTACCCGTAGCTTATTTAAATATATAATTAAGTTAATTATTTAGTTAAGGCTCTATAATAAGGCTCTAGATTTAACTTTATATAACGCGTAATTAATATTAGTAAGCGATTTAAATAAGCCCCTCTCTACCACTAGGCCTCTATCGCAACTTTCTACTTTAGTATAGCAATAGAGCCTCCGTCAGGAAAAAATTTACCAGCATTTTCGTAGCATTTAGCGGCATTTGGCGGCTAAATGCGCAATCCGCGCACTACAACGTGTAGCGTATGGTATTGACTTAGGTGTGGCATACTGCCGTATCTAATAACGCGATATAGCATACTGCCGCATCCAATAACGCAGTGCAGCATACTGCCGTATTTAGCAATGTGGTGTAAGTATACTGCCGTATTTAATAACGCAGTATAGCATTCTGCCATATCTAATAACGCGGTATAGTATACTGCCGCATCTAATAACGCGGTGTAGCATTCTGCCGCATTTAATAACGTAGTATAGTATACTACCGCATCTAATAACGCGGTGTAAGTATACTGCCGTATCTAATAACGCGGTATAGCTAATTACGTATTTATAGCCACTTAGGTAAGTAATGCCTTTATTCTATTAAGCTCTCTCTATACTTAATGCGTAAATAATATATAATACCCCCCTTACGCATTCTGTATATCTTACTTACTTTAAGTAATAGATAAGCGTTACTCTTCCCGCGCACTTAATAGTATTTACTTAGTCTATACAGTTAGTAGTATTTACCTATTCCGCGTAATTGGTATACTTTACTTAGTCTACGCAGTTAGTACCCTTTACTTATTCTACGTAGTTAGTATTCTCTACTTATTCTACGCGCCTAGCACACATTATATAAAGAATATATTTTAACCTAATAGTAATATAATATAACCTTAATACGCCTAATAACGCCCTTTAGTTAACCTACTATTTTAAGTTTAATATTTATATAAGTCCCGCCGCAATAGTAGTACCGCACTATTAAACCCCTAATTATCTTTATTCTTGCCATTATTTTCCCTATCTATCCTACTACCTTCTCTACTCTTATCCTCTTCGTTACTATTATTTTCCCTATCTATTCCACTGCCTTCTTTACTCTTATCCTCTTTATTAGTAAATTCTAGTATTACTAGTCTATCTCTACTCTATAGGCGGGCCTTTATATCCTCTAATATAGCACTATCTATAATATCTATAACCTTAAACTCGCCGGCGAAAGTACACCATAAGATACGGTAATTAATTCCTGTTTCCTATTTATTATTACCTTAAATTTATTTAAGGCGCGCTTAGATAGCGTTAATATTATAGTTATATAGCATTAAAATTGTCTTATTAGTATACTATAAGAAGAAGACCTTATATATAGTTTTAGGGTTTATTCTTTATAATAAATATATTAGGCTACCGTTATCCTATTATATTATCTTTATTAGCCTATATATAATAATTAAAATAGCGCAATATTATAATATAGGAAACGGCGGTAAAGTACTATAGTATACAGCGAGTATCGCGATATAATGTTGTGATGCGATTAATATAATATTATATGTTTACACTTATAGTATACGGTTATTAAGTAACCCTATTATTATACTTAGGATCTAGTTCCTCTAAATCTTCTATAGTATTCTTAAATAAATCGCTAATTACCTACTAAGTCTATAGTATCTTATCTCTAGTTACGTTCCGTATCTTATTAACTTATTATAGAAGTAGCCTATATAGCCTTTTATTACGCTTAGGTTAGTAGCTCTTTTAGGTATTTTATAGTCGCTCCTAACTATCTATAATATGCTTTAGTAAGTATAATAAGAGGCTTCCTATAGATTTACCTATAATTATAGCGTTGGCTTTAAACTTATAAATAACTTATATTCTACTTCTATAGTCCTTAAGAGTATATTAAATCGCCATATATATAAGCTATATTATATTAGCTATAATAGGCGAGAAAAGGTCAGCACTATTCTTATTAAGGGTAAGTAACCTTAGCCTAGAATTAAAGAATACGCGCTTAATATAACGTGTAATAATTAGCGCCCTAAATCTTATCTCTCTATCCTAGCCTTAGTTAGTTAGGTATAGTAAAAGGTAGAGTACTAACTAGGCCACCAAGTGTAAAGCGGTTATTCTTAAGTAGTTCCGCTACTTCCTTTACTATAGCCTTAGTATCTAGTTTAAGGCAGTAATAGCTCCTGGCAACGGTATTACGTATTACGTTTATTATATAACACCAAAACACGCTAAGCTAGTCGTATAGCTAGAAAATTAGTTAGTATAGTACTACTAAATCTAAGGACCGCAAACCTTACGTGCCGCCGGCCCTAGTGGTATACTTAATACTCTATTTATTAGGTTTCCGTAACAGTCTATAATAGTAATTACCTCTTTCTATATCTACTTTATTAGTGTATTTAGACCGCTTATATTTATTTCCAGCTAGGGAGAGAGATAGAGCTCTTTAGGCATAAAGCCTGTTATTACTTATACGATAAGACGTATCTAAGTAATACCGTATATCTTTATATTAACTAGGCTAAGTAGCTACTTTATATATCGTCCGAAGTCATCCTATAGCGGTTATTTATTTAAGTAACGCATACGTTTCTTTTAAGTATAGGTTTTAGATATTTTAGGGTTACTTAAGGTTTATAGGCTTTTGTTTAATAAGAACGGGACTATCCATTAGAATAACGTTATTAAAATTAATAATAATAGGTCGTACTATAGCATATTAATAATAGCCTTACCTTTTAATAGAGATAGTTACGGTATAGAGCCTAATATTATCCCCTTTAAGATTTAGATTATCTTAGGAGCTACTACTTAACTCACGGCGTCTTTATTTACTTTTTTACGGGATAAATAGAGAATAAGTATATTAGTTTAGTAGAACTATTTAACTTTTATACGCACCTTACTTCCCTAAAAGACGCTAGATGGCCTAGAGTCTTATACCTAATATACTTTAAATAACAACCCGGTTAACTTTTATAATATAAATTAGGCATTTCTTACTAAGTATATAGAAAGGAGCTTTAACAAACTTATAATAATAAGTTGGGAGGGCGGCCTAACTGTCTGTTAGGCTTTATAACGGGGTAATTAGGTTACCTTACTATAGTATAGGGTCCTACTTTATATAATATTTTTTCTATACCGTACAGAAGCCTAGTTCCTCGCGATATTTGCCTACTCTTAAGGTAAATAGTATAGTATATAGGATATAAAGGGTAGCTATTGCGTAGAGGGTAATATATAGTAGTATTATATTCTAGTTTATTATAGTCGCGGCAATTTACCCCTTTATTACAATCCGGCGCCGCTAGTTATAACTTGCCGCTATTTCGGCTAAGTTATATTTATTTACCGCCTAGTATAAGCCTATTTCCTTATATATGCATTAACCTATACCCTATTTATTCGCTTAAAGTCTTTATTATATATAGTATTATATATATCCTAATTACTATAGTTATTTACAAAGAAATAGTCTGTGACGTTAATATCCGTTAGTATAAGTAAGATGGGCCTTATAATATAGTTAATATTATATATCTAGAGGGTATCTAGCATGCGTTTTATCCTGCTATTAAATAGCTTTATACTCTATACTCTAAGCATTTTAGTTCTTATATTAATCTTACTACCGTTATAAACTTAAAGGGTCTCTACTAACGCACCGGCGTATTTTAGGTATTTACCCTTACTATTTAATCGCCTAGTATCCTGGATTATAAATAGCAGATAAAGCCTCCCCACTTTATTGCTATAGAGGCTATTATTTACCCGCTTATATTCTTATACTATTATAGTATTATAGCGGGGGGCTCTAGTATTAGCCTATAATGGGGTATATTAAGCAAATACCTTATTAAGCTTATTAGTGTTAGTGGTATCCTTCCCAAAGTAAATATAGCATATAACGCTGTAATAGATGCTTAAGGGTATCTTTAATACCCAATTATTATCGGCCTTTAGTTGGTTAACGTCCCAGTTTATTCGCCAGATTCCGTTAATCTACTTACAGCATTCCCTTATAAAGGGGGCTAGTTTAGATATAAGGTCAGTAATCTCTATCTAGCGCTATACCTCCTTAACCATACGCCAGATAGATATATTAATTCTCTAATCTTAAAGTATCTAAGTTATATAGTCGTTAAAGTTCCATATATATGAGCGATGTGCGTATATATTAACTGTAAGACCTAGTCGTATTATCTATATTGCGCTCATTAGGTCTACTATATCGATTATATTAGTCGACGCCTATAGCTTAAGTTCGTTCTAAAGCATAGTATTAAGATATATAGTGTTATATCATAGCATCTACTCTTCATAGTTGTTCCATTTATTACTCCTACAGTAGAATACCTTCTATAGCTTATATACTTACTCTAAATACTCTATATCTATGCCTCCAATTACTCCTAGTCGCTAAATACTCTTTAGATAGTAGATAATAGCATATAGCTTAGGAATATTAAAGTATAGTAGTCCTACCTTGCTTAGTTAAAATAAAAGGAATATATCCTTTATCTTATCTATTCTATAAATAGCTGCTATTAGGTACTAGATAGTTAATTCGTTATATAATACATATTAAGATAGTATAATAAAGTCCATAAACGCCCGGATAAATAGCATAGCGCCTTTATTCTATTTTAGTAAGGGTGCTATAGTAGGGACCAATTATTATAACAGAGATTTATATATCTTTTTTATCTATTAGCCGACATTTACCTAGCTATCCCACACTATTATATTAGTAAATCGTTCCACCTATATAAAGCGGGTGGTAATAAATATATTAATATTTAATATCTCCTAGCCGCGACTATCTATACGCGGGATATTAAGGCCCCGATATTTTCTAACCTATATTTCGCTTTATATAAGCCCCTTAATCTAGTATATAAGATATTTACTAGTAAGGCCTTTAAGCACCTAGTATAGAAAATCAGGCGCTATTATCTTATGGATATTAGATAGATTATAGCTCTATATAAAGTTGCAGAACGGCCGAATATAATCTAAGTTATCCTTCTTATTAGTATCGCAACCTTCCTACTACATTTATATTTGGTCTTTTATTAATTAGTATATATAAAACGGCCACGGTCGCTAGATAGCAGTTATTAGATTATACCGTTCATTCGTATATATGTAACAAGTCAAACATTTACAGCCACTTTTAATACCTATAAGCGTGACCTATTCTTTATAATTAGCTATAAATATAGCTAAAAGTAGAAAGTAGTGTTAATCCTAGCCATCTGCGCATAGGAGACGTACTTCTTCTTTATTAGCTTTCTCTAACGCTATAGGCATTATTAGCATAACTATACTAGTAGTAGGGTTGTCGCTAAAGCATACATTTAAGGATAGCCGTAAGGGTCTTATATTACACCGCTAGTTATATTATTTAGTTGCTAGGTATATAGACCGGGAGGTATATAAGTAGCAATAGGGCTAGTTAATTTACGGATTATTAAATACGCAGTTTAATATTTCCAATTAAAATATAGAGCGGCCATGCTTTCTTCCCGCCGGCGTATTATATTAGTTAGGTCTTATTACTAGCTAATATAATCGGCACTATAGTTACGCCAAGCGGTAGCTACTTTTATGTCTCCTACCACCAGTCTACCGTATTAAGCTTATTATATATTCTTATTCCTACTAATAAGTACTACCTTACTAGCAAGAAAGTTATATCTCCTTAAAAAGGGCCGTAACTAATAAGAAAGAACACGATTTTTAGAACATTTTGGTAATACACTAGTAGCTGCTAGTCCCCTACGGTTATAATTATTTTAATTTACTACGGTTAATTACTCTTAGATTACATCTGTTTTAAAAGTAGTTTTACTTTAATATTATTAGCACTCTAGTAAGAAAAATAGTTGGTAAACACTCCCTAAAGCCTAATATTATTAAACTACTTATTAATAGCGCGGTTAGAAGTCCCGTAGCTTACCTACTATAAGATCTATATATATTCTACCTTACTGCCAAACAAATAAAATAGGGGAGGTATCTTATCTAGTGCACTGCCAGTACGCTTAATACGCGGTATAATATTATATACTACCGTAGTATCGTCCGTAGTTTACGGATTTCCTTAGTTCCGTCCTAAAGGCTTTCCTACAGCGCGGCCAGTGGCCTCTTCAAATATTTTAGTCCAAAAGACGTCTATAGATATTCCAGTTAAAGTTTACTAATTAGTCTTAACTATCACTAGGTTATACACCCTATTAAATATTACGGAATTATTATTATAGTGCACATCCGCAGCCCCGTTATTTAGCTTATTAATAATATTATTGCCTAGAGCTTATACGGGTAGCCACTTATTACCTTACTCCGATTCGGCCTTATAATTAATTATATAATACCCTTCTAAGGTTTAATAGCATAATTATACATTATCGTCTATATATTGTATAAGTGGCTACTTATTATATTACTCTAGCTTAGCCCTATAATAGGCTATCTAATACTCCTCTAAGCTTTAATGGCGTAAGGGTATATTATCGTTTATCTCTTTAATATTAACGCCCTTATATCTACCCTTCTTCTATTTTTATTATCTTAGATAATATTATTTATAATAGGTTAGACCGCCCGTGCTTTTTACTTTAGTTCTATACTTTTTACATTGCCGCTAGATAGAGCTTATTTATAAATTACCGCATTAAGCTATAATTTGCTATAGTTTAGTTAGAAGGGAGCCGAAAATAATATCTATATAGAACCGTATATTTAAAGTAGTATTTATAGCTTTTGCTATATTATAAGCTAGTTAAGATAGGAGGAGTATAGTAAGAGCACGGCAATATCCGTAGATACTAACGCACTAAATAGCGTAACCCGTTGCGTTTTACGCTAATTTACACTAAATCGCGTTACGTTAGGCTAGGAGACTCTACTTATTACTAACGTCGCGCCGCCTCTCTATTATACTAAGCATAGGAATCTAAACACCACTATTCCCTACTTAGGATACTAGACTATTTTTTACAATAGGACGCGATATATAATAGCGGTATGCCGTAAATACGGCGTAGTATAACTCTGTAAGCACCATAGACCCGCGAAAAGATATATAGCTTATTACTAGCTTAGGCATCACTGCGGAGAGACTTAATACTATTAAGCGGACTTTTAAGCAGGTTATTATTAAGGACGGTATTCTATATATTTTATTTTATAGATAACTAAACAATTTACTACGCGAGTAGGCGATCTAGAAAGTTATCCGTTAGGTAGTAAAATATAAAAAGGCACTAGCGCTATAGGTATATAAGGCCATACAGAATATACTAGCCCGTATATAGTTAAATATATATAAGAAGATAAAGGTACTAGGATAGCCTAGTATTAACTATATAGTAGATGCAAAAAGGGGGTATACGGCTGCTATAAACTCGTAGAGTTTATCCTAGCTTAACTATACGCAGAACTGCGGCTATAATCTTAAATAACTCGTTATACTACTTTATAGGCGGAAACTAAATAGTACGAACTTAGTCCTAAGCATAGACATAGCCTTAAGTTTAGTGTTGCTATCTAATACGCCTTAAGACCTACATATAGTCGAATATTAGCTACTAGTTAAAATGTTTTTAGAGGCCGGGGTAGATTATAATAAGGAGTGGATATAGGCCGCCTATATAGAGACTATGCCTATCCAAAACAATAGGGCCTTAAGGGCTGCTCTATTAAGGGCAGTTTATTATAGGGTAGGCTAGGTTATATTTACAGCTATCTGCAGAGATAGTATATAGATATCCGTCGTAATTATAATATATTACTAACGTTTATCTAGCCCTATCTCTAGCGCGACACGTTTTACTAGGGGGGCTAAAAGGTATTAATTAATTATAGTTAATCTAATCTACGTAGAGATAGTAACTTTAGTCGAGTTTACCTTACAGCGAGACCTCCTATCGCACTAGAAAGCCCTAAGATTATTGCCTATATATATAATCTTAGGTTATTTAAACGTAGTATAGCGAATTGCCTTTACTATAAGCTCTTCTATTAGGGGCAACTATATAGATATTATATTTATCCTGTGTTTTACTAGCTAGTAGCTAGTATAGTAGGACAGGTATCATTCTAAGGGCCTATAGCATTAGCGATAAGTTTCTTAAAATATAGTAACAGCGTATTAATACTAGGAATAGCATACCCAATATAAGTAAGAGAGGGCGTTAGGTCACGTTACCTTAGCGGCAGCTATAGCGAGAAAAGAATTAGATCCTATTTAAGGTTATTATAGTTTAGCAAAAATAAAGGCGGCCTATACTATATAGAGAGTAATTAATAATAGTTACGGTTGCTAGCGAGATATCTAGACTATAATCTAACTAGTTAAGTACTTAGGGAATATTTAGTTATAAGTTTAGATTAGAATAAGGGCTTTAGAATAGAGTTAATCTAGAGCTCTAATCTAATTCTAAGGCAACCGTTTAGTTAAATTCTAGTTTAACTTAACTTTAGCTATAAATTTTTAATGTTCTAAAAAACACGCTAAAAGTTACTAAAAAGTTAGCAACTTTACTATATACAGAATCTAAACTAAGGTCTTGGCGTTAGTTTAAATTAAGAGCTTAAAACTCCTTATTTAAACTCTAGATTAAATCTAAAGGCTTTAAATTGCATACGTCCGTATAACCCATAGAGCTATAGACGCGTATTAAATCAGAAAGGAACGCGTTCTTTCTACTAGACTTTTAGTTTAGATTTAAAAGCGATAAATTATAACTAAACAACCCCTTAAAATCTGGATTACGGATTAGCATTAATTAACTGCTAGCCTATAAGGGATAGAAACTAGGATTACTAGGCTTTATAAATTAGGCTATCTTTACTATAATGCGCTTATCTATTTTAGAGATTATAATTATTAAGAGTCTATCTAATTTAGCTATAACATATAATGTTATAATATGCTATATTTTACCTAATACTATAACAAAATTGCAAATACTAAAGGCCTATAGCTACCGCCGCTCTTAACTTCTATCTAGTGTCCCTATTTAAGGGTCTCGCTGCTAGTAAAGTTTATAACATCCATCCTTACTACCCTTCTTATATTCCGACGCCACTAATATCCTCTCTATTATTATTATCCTTGCTATTATTACTAACACCGTCCTAGCCGTTATTATTAGCGCCCTTTTTATCGGCCTCGTTCTATACTTCGGCATAATTACCAGCGCCGCTAATATTTACTCTACCTATGAAGTTAGGGATAGCAATATTAATAATAATAAATTCAATTTACCGCCCGTCCCGGTCCCCCTAGTAGGTCCACGCAGGCTAATACCTTCTATAGGAAAAACTCTAACTTAGAGAAAACCCCACCTCGGGCCGCGCTGGAGAGATAGCAGCGTTCCAACATCGGAGCGCTAGCGACTCGCCTTCTACCTACCTTCAAGTCTGCATATTAAGCCAACTGGCCGCACTTCGCGGATAATCTTACTCTACCCCCTTCTTTCCTTATCCTTTTACCCTTATTTTTTTACCAGTCCTTTAGGCTTTAAAAGGGCTAGTATCCACTTATATCCTTTATATCTATTACCTTTACTACCTAAAACTAGGGTAAAACACCTAAGTGTACTAGCCATTTTACTACTACTTAGGCACTTTCTTTATTATTTAAAATATCCTAAAGGTGTTTAGAGGCGCATTTTGCTATAAAGTCCGCCCTTTAGTAGTATAGACACTAGAGTAGTATATAGTAGACTATCTGCCTTATCTAGCTACATTCGCACCGCGGGAGAACCGCTAGTACACCGACGGATATAAGCCATATATTAAGCCCTATTACCTCTATATAAAGGAGAAATAATACTATAGCCTTTGCTTTTGTTAGGCCTTTATATAATAGGATTATAGGTTTCCCCTATAGGGTCTTCTACGTGGTTTCTGTACGGTCTTTAGCCTTTACTTACTACTATCGTCGCTATTCTAAATCTGCCCATTTCGCGATAAAGGTAATTGCCTGCCTTTAGTGCTAGTGGCCTCCTATGCAGTGGCGGCGCTTTACTTATACTCTGCCGGCGTTCCGCTAGCCACGCTTATAGGGGTTTATTATAGCTTCCCGCTCTATATAGTCCTTCTAGTGCGCGAGGAAGCCTTATATCTTATTTTTACGGTCCTTTATGTGTTTTTTAAGCGCTTCTAATAGTACCAGTAGCCGTTTTATTTTTTGCCGGCGCTTTACTAATATATTCCAAATACCGTTAAGTACCTCTGCTAATTCCTTTTCTACCCTATTAGAGGCCGTCTTAGTAGCTCTTTAGAGGGCTGTTGTTTTAATATAGAGTTAGATTAGGGGAATAGCCGCTTCCTTCTCTATTATAGCTATTAGTGTTTGCCGGTATGCCTCTATAACCCTACGGAGACACTAGTTTTGGACTTTCTATAGTAGTTTAAGCAAGCTTTTCGCTGGCGTTTTGCTGTTGTCCTATACTCCCTACACTTAGGCGCTATATAGTATCGCTAGTTAGACGGTGGCTGTATATAAGAGATATAAGCGGCGTATTAATGGGCCCTATATAGACGCGGTAATCCTTAACATCGCTTTAAAGGCTGCTAAGCCCTTACTCGCGGCCTTTTTAACCTATTCTTTCTATTAGAGCTTAGGGTCTACCTAGATCCCTAGGACTTGTATACTAGTTTTCTAAAGGGCTGTCTTATAGCCGGTAATACGCACAGTAGACGTAAGGTCTGTGGTAGCGTGGCGCTGTTGCCTTATAAAGTGTATAAGCTAGTACTTCTTAAGGGCGAACGCCGCCCTATATTAATTTGCCTATATAGTGTAGTAGTTATAGGCGGCCTTTAATTATTAACAGTTTTTTATTATAAAGTCCCCCTAGGTAATAAGGTTTGTGTTGTCTATAAAGCTAAACCCTAGCGTGCCGCTATTAGGGCGCTAGAATTCCTCTAATAGCTCTAATATAAAAAAGAGAAATAAGATTAGTAATAAGGGTAACCTTTAGGGGATACCTATCTGTATTTAAATCTAGTTGCTCTTATATTCTATAAACTTAATACAGGTTTTATATACTGTTAGGAAGCTTTATATAAAGTTTATAAGCCACTTTAAAAAGCCTTTTTTTTTTAGAATATAGAGGAGCCTTTTATGGGAGATGTTGTTAAATACCCCTATTAAGTCTAGGCTTAGCATTAATACTATATACCCACGGCGCGTTTACCACGCCGTTTGTATATAAAAGCTAAGCAGTTCTACCGCTAATAGTGTAAATTATTTACGCCTTACTCCTATCTAGTTCTAAGGGAGTAGCCTATACTCCTTTACAGCCTTAGATATAATATTGGCTACGTACTTTTTTAGGACTTTTACTAGCGTATTTTTAAGGGTAATTGGTCTATAGCTATCTAAGAAAAAGTAGTCTTTCTTTCCTTCTTTACGTAATACTATAGTTATAGATTCTTTAAGGCTTTTTAGTATTATTCCGCTGGTAAGGTAATAACTAGCTACTTTTACTAAATCTTTTATAATAATTAGGGCAACTACTTTAAGGACCTTATTTGGTATACTATCTAGCCCTAAGGCTTTTCTATTTAGAAGACTTCTAATAAGCTTACTAATTTCTTCTATTAAGATGGTGGGGCTAATATTAAGCACATTTTATTCCCTTATTGTCTTTATATCGCTAAGGTCTGCTATTTTAGTTTTAAAAAAGAACTTAGCTATAAGGATATCAGCCTTTATAATATTATTGTCTATTAAGGGATCCTTAGTAGACCTCCTAAGGTCTAGTAAATAGGGGTCCGCCTTTACTACGCTTGCTTTTCTGCTCTATTTTAATAGAGTCTAAAGTCCCTTATTATATGGTTTTAACTAATCTTTAGTAAGTTTATAAATAAAGCATCTTTAGTTATTATAACTAACTCTCCTAGTCTCTTTTTGCAGTTAGTTATTTAATACTAAATATCTTTAGTGGTCCTTAGGGTTGTTATAAGCTTAGAGCTATTGTCGCGCCTATTAGGCGCCGGCGTGGAGCTATATAGCCTATAGTAACTATTCTTAACGGGCTTGCCGGCTAGGCTATGCTTATAGGCAGTATTCTTTAAGTACTTACTTAATCCCTTCCTAAAGGGCTTAAAAGGGGTCTTTAGATATAGTCCAGTTAAGCTCCTAAATGCTTTAAAGAAAGCCCTATAAGTTTAGCTTCTTAAGGGTAAGGCGCTGGCGTTCCGCTAGCAGACAGCTAGCGTTATTAATTTAGATGTAGATTGGTATATAGTCTCTTATAAGGGCCTATTCCTTAACTATACTATAAAAGTTAACTTTTCTATATAGATCTGGTGATATAAACGTAAGGTCTATTATACTCTCCTATTACCCTCTTTTCTATATAGGCTCTCCTTTTAGTATGGCGAGTACTAGGCCTCTAGTATTAGTTTTGGCTAAAAGGCGTTCCACCTGCTCTTCGCTGGCTATATACTTTCCGCCCTATATTAGGTAGTAGGCGTTAAAGTTACCTAAGAGTATAATTTCTCCCTTAGCTTCCTTAATAGCCATTTTAACCTTAGGCTATGCCCTAATCTAAGGGCTATCTTCGCGCGGGTTATAGATATTAATAATTATAGCCTTTAGCCCCTTTAGGCGTACCTAAAGGGCTATAGTAAAGGGGCCGTACTATCTATACTTCTAATATGCGGTATTAATATTCCGGCTAATTATAAAGCAGACCTTTATTATAGGGAGAGCGTTATATATAAGTGTAAATCCCCTAGGGCAGTATGTTAATTTAGTGTATTTATTATATACCGGCTCCTAAATTATAAGGACTTAGTGGTCCGCCAGCGTAACGCTATTAAAGAAGGGGCGATATGCCCCTTAGTTTACATTTCCGCAGTTATATTAAATAATTATATACTTACTTATTTAAAGTGGGTGTGGGCTTATCTATATTTATATCCTATTCCTCTTCATTTTTGCTATTAACTATTATTACTCTATTAGCGCGCAGCTAGAGCCTTAATTATAATCTATCTCTGCTTACTATTTTAATAAAAGATAGTTTACCTAGTTCCTGTTTAAGTGGTTATTCTTAGGTCCCTAGGTAAGATATTTCCTATCCTCTTTTCTTATTAGTGCTGATTATAAGGTTTCCTAGTATTAAGGGTTAGTATATTATTTTTACGGCTTCTTATATACGGAGCGACTGCGTTAAAAGGGCTATCCTCTTTATTTAGATACCTTTAAGGTAGCTTTAAAAGGTCCTATACTCTTTTCTTTACTATACTTTATAGGCTTTACTATAGTTAGTATAGGATACCCTTTCCTTAGGGCAATCTGTAGTGTTATATAGTTCTATATATTACCTATATTTTATTTACTTTCCGTATACGCTTTATATATACCCCTATTAATTACAGCGGTAGCATTACTTTATAATTACGCTATTCTTAAATAGCCTAGTCTTAAAAAGCTAGGATTTAATAACTATCCTACTTTTTATAATCTTTTGCTAAATTACTTAGGTTGGGACGCTAATTATAATTATTCCCCTAGTTTTCTTAGGTTCTCTCTAAACGCTGCTAAAGTTTACCTAGTGTTTCGCCTACGCTTTAGGGTTGTATAGCTATTAGATTTAACTAATAGCTATCCTAAACATAAGGCGCTTTATAGCTTTATAAATGGATTAAGTTAATTCTAAATTATCTACGTCCCTTTTATTATTAATTAGAGTCTTAAGCGGGACTCCTAGTACTTCTAGGAGATAATCTTTTCTTAATATCCTAAGTCCTAGCGCGTTTAGCCCGTTTAAGATTTAGTTCTTTGTTATTTAGGAGGGGATATAGATATTTACGTCCCCACTATTAAGGGTGCGTACGGTGTATGCGCTTGGTATTATTCTCTAAATAGTCTTAAGAAGCTCCCCTAGTTTATAGCCCTAAGGCTCCTTAAGCCGGACGCGTATACTCGCTCTCTGTGGTGCCGCGACTATATTTACTGTGCGGGCCGCCTGCGTAGTGACGGCTGCCTAGGTTTAGACCTATACTAGGGGAACTCTTAGGCCTAGGGGTCCTCCTTTACGCGTTTCTTTTTAGATTTTTTTAATACTAGCTTTAATTCGGTTAAGCTAGGCCTTAATCTCTTATTTTTAGGTTATTTAGGGAACTAAATACGTTAAGAGGGCTTTAATATACTATATTACCTCTTAGACCAAGGTAAGTATTTAGTGCTATAGAGTTTCTTCCTCCTCTTTTATAAGATCGTCTTTAATTTGTTTAAGTGTTTCCTTTAGTTTTTATTATTACTAGCAGCTGTCCTTTTCGCGTTATTGCCTACCTAGTTTATAGTTCGGCTCCCACGCGTCGCGACTCTCGCGACTCCGACGGGGAGCCTACGCCCCTCCATCGTCCCCCATGCTCTAGATAGGGGGCGGCGTGGTTTTATAGGGTTTCTCGGTGCGGGGAATAGGATTCCGATATCGGGTTGCTTTATTAAGTGGTTTTTGGGCTAGTTTCGCTGCTATTGCGGCTAGTTGCAATAATACCTGGATAGTAATATTAAAGTTAATGTTTATACTATATAAAATGGGCGTATAATCGGCTGTACGCTAGCGGTAGATATACTATATAGTTTTATTAACGTTAAATGGGGCAACAAGTTACTAGAAGTACTCTTTTTACTTAAAATTCTTAAGGTTAATAAATACCTTATTATTCTTATACTACTTCTTAATTTTATAGTACGCGGTATTTATAAAGGTCTTATTGCTAGTATAATAATTATAGACCACCTAAGGACTACTAACAATAATAAGGCCCGCTTATAGTCTAGTAATTATAAAAAGGTTCCTTACCGTATCCTAGACAAATTTTAGCGGACTAGCGACTATTATATTATATACTAATAACTCCACCTAGCCGCCTTAGATGCCGTTAACGGTAAAGACCTTAATCTTACTAACTACTAGCGCAAATTCCCGCCACTTACTACTATCTTGCTAGGCGTAGCACCATTCTTTAAGCGCATACAGCGCTGCGAAGTAGATAGCAAGTTAGGCTATATATAGAACGGCAAGGCCAACCTCTAATAGCTTAAATCCAAAGTCTATTAGCGCTATAGCTACCTAGAATACGCGTTAAGCATAGACTAGGTTGTACATTAATTAACTAAGCTCGTTTACCTATATAGTACTATTAACGGCAAGGAAGGCGATAGGGTGGTCGCAGCGCAGTACATCCTTAAAAAAGCTCGCCGCCAGCTTTAACTGCTCTCGGTCCTTAACTATTAGGCTTATCTAAAGCTAGCTATACGGCAAAACGGCATTTATAAGATATACAATATCTTTAACAAATTAATATTATAGTGAGAACTACACCGTATCCGCACTAGCCGTAAGGAGACGCGTATAGAGGGAGATAGATTTCTAATAGTAGAACGGATTATCGAAATCAGGACTAAGGATTGGTTTTAGTTAGTATATATCACTAAGGAGAACTTAAGGCATAGGGTCGCCAGCCTAGATCTATAGACCTCCCTAAATTAAATATAATCTACTTTAAGCAAACCTAGTAAGATTACCTAGCTTAGACGCCTTCCTGGCCTCGTTATAGAAAACTGCGCGTATAGCGCTAATAGAATATACATAAGTCTGCGAGACCATATCGGGTATTATAAAAATAATATTAGCCTTTTTAGCTAGGTTTATAATAACTACATTAGCCATAAGTATTAATCCTATCTTATTATCTTGCGTTATATTATTACTAAGCGTAAATCAGTATAAGTATTAGCGGAATTTAGCGTATTTAGTTATATTAGGGTCTATAATAGGATATAGGTTTCCATTACTATCCAGAATACCTATAAGGTATAATAACTACTAACCTTTAAACAAATCTATAACCTATAACCGCTTATTAAAGCCGGTGGCATTACTAGCCTTAAACATACGGTAGAGCAGGAATGCTATATTTAGCATAGACGCGTCCTCGTTAATTATAGCATAATTATCCTATTCCTTAAAATACTTAGAATAAGTATTAATGCCTACCGCTATTTGCTGTATAACGGCATCCTACTTATAGACCTTAGTTTCCGTTAAGCGCATATAGCGGTAAAAGACGATAGGAAATTTAGTAGGATGGCCTTGCGTAATTAGTGCCTTATAGTCCTCTATAAGCGCATTATTAATTATCTTAGCCAGCATATCTAGTTGGCGATTAAGCAGCGACAGGACCTAAATTCTAGTAGGATCCTACTAGGGCGACCTAAGTTAATATTAGTATCGTACTAAGATAGTTAGGAAGGTTAATTTCCCGACACTACCAGGGCCTTATATTAGTAAAATACCGCCTATTATATATTTAAGCGCAGTATAGGCACCTGTTTGCTCTTTATTAAGTAGCGGTAAGATAGCCTTAAGGGTATTATTAACCGAGTTCTTCCTATACTTAGTAATATCGCAGTTAAAGTAATTAATACGCGGGAGATCTGTAAAGTTATTAGACAGCGCAATTTGGCACTTAATATAGAAACTGTCGCCTCCTTACTATAGGTAATATAGAGTATTAATCTCTTAGGAGATTCCAACCTTAGGGATACGCTCGGTTATAAGATATTTAATACCCTATACCGTAATTAGGGCCTTGCTTAGGTTACTAACTATTATAAAGTCGTTACTACTTAGAATATGCTTTAGAGCGAATGCAGGGTTTAATATAAACTTATAACCCACCTATAGTTAAAAGATAAAAGCATAATAGTTATAGCCGGAGCTAAAGGGAGTGGTATTAACAATAACTCCTTTCTAGCTGGCCTGGCTATTTACGTCTTTACCTAGGAATAAGATATTAATAATAGAGTTAGTGTAAAGGGTAAGACTATTAACTATTTGGATAGCAGCGTAGTAGACTTAGTCCGCGCCACCTAGGAAGGTAATAAGATAAATAATAGTAGGTACCTAGGGGTTCTAATTAACGGCCTTAAGGCTCACAACTGCGGCATAAAACTGGACTATAAAATACTTAAAAACGCTATTAAACTAATACCTCGTAGGGATTTTATACGATAGTCGGTCCTCTACTAAAAGCTATATACTAAGCTAAATATTTATATTATAGTTCTTCCACTAGGGACCTAAAGGATTATTAACGCTCTGCTATTATAGGCTCGCGTTTAGGCTCGCGATATAACTATTAAGCTATTCAGTGCCTAGCGTAAAGAAGTGGATAATAACTGTAGGACTATTTAACAGCATGTCCCGAGCTTTGTGGATTTATGGTGTAAATAGGCCGAAGTCCCCATTAATAAAGAAGTACTTGCTAAGTAACGTACGTATACCTAGTATAAGTTTATTAAAGGCGACAATAAACCCAATATAGTAAAGTTATAGGGTCGCGGCATCTTGCGGAAGAATGCAAGTAAGATACTTAAGTGTAGTTAGATATAATAGTCGTTAAGTAACCGAAGAAGTAGTATTAGCAGTGTCAACCTTAACGTCGCCAGCGATATTGGCATCCGTAAATTAGATAAACGCCGTCTTATATAAATAATAAGTAGGCATTTTACCGGTCTTATAAGATACCTAGAATGTAATGCCACATATTATAATATACTCTTTAATAATTTGCATAATAAACTAAACTATAAGGTAGTTATTGTTTAGAAGCTAGAGTATATCTAAAGGTTCGGCTATTACGGAATTACTATCCTCTATATAGGTGTCTAGATCATTTACTAGGTCATCCACTACTAGATAGAAGCCAGCTGTATTAAGAGGTTTAGGCAACGGAGAAGTAGTAGCTATACTTAAAGCGGCAGTACCTAGTATATCTACCTTGCCTAGAGCGGTTACGGCGTCTATTACCCAAATCGAAGTAGGTCTACTTATACAATCATTAATATTATGCCCTATAACTCCGTAGTTCTTATATACCTAACTATAGAAGATAGTTTAATAGTCTAGGGAGCTATAGTTTAGGTAAGTCCGCTTCTTCTTACCTAATAGCTAAGAATAGTCTCGCTTTCTATAGCCTATAGCACTATATTAATTACACGTTATATTAAAATAGTTGCTCTTAAGATGACTAGCTTCCCTATAATTATTATATATAGGGTTAAGGCAGTTAGCTTTAAGATAACCGGCCTTATCGTAGCCGTAATAAAGTTAAGAAGCTTTCTTAAGAGGATAATTAGCGCGTATATAGCCGGTGGATAGATAGAGATGGCATTTTAGAGCGTCGTTGGCTAAGAGGTATAAACTACCAAGCTTTAAAAGAAGAGGCTTATTAAGTATAGGGCCCTTACCGTTACCTTATAAGATACTAGAGCCTATAAACACCATAGTTAAAGCAATCTTAAAAACTACGACGCCCTTAGCGAACTTTTTATAGTTATAGACGTAGTTAACGTCGTAAGTTATAAAATAATTAGTAGGTAGGTCCATTTTAGTGGCAGGCTATATTAAGCAGTGGTTTATATAAACGTATTAGTAAATATAGATTCTCTGTTATATAGCTAAGGCCGAAAATAAGGCGGCTAACTTACTATATTATAAGGCTCTACAGCTTAAATAGATCTACAAAGGTACTAGTTATAGAGGTAGATGCTAATAAGGTAGGAGTAAGGGTGGGTAGTTAGTAGAGTTAGGTTAACTAGTAAAGGTAAGGAAATAAGGCGCGCCCTAACAAAATTATATAAGTAAGGCCTTGGTGGTAAAGTATATAGTTATATACTTTATAGGTTAAATATATATAAGGGTAAATCTATAGTAACGAGACTAACCTATAGAGGAAGACGTGGTATAGTGTAAGTTACGGGGACTACCCTATTTAGCCTATCTTTTAATATAGGCCAGGTAATAGTCTAGTACTATTAAGCTCTTATAGTTTATAATGCGAGTATATAAACATATAAAAGGGTAAGGGAAAAGAGAAGTAAGTAGTAAAGTAAAAGTACTTTACTATAGGCAGGCTAATTACGTTATAGGTAAACGGAAACTTAAACACTATAATCCGTTAAAAATGTTACTAATAAGTACAGCCTATTACTACTAGAAAGTACAAGTCTTTTCCTTCCTTAATTAGTAAGAGAAAAGGCATTATTAACTAAATAATCTCTTACTAGAGTATAGGGTGGGAGGTGGGATATTATAAAACTATATATAGTTCTAGATAAATCTAAAATAAAGATATTAAATTTAAGAGACTTTAACGCAATAAATACTGTAAGCTTTGCAGTGTGGAAGAATTGCAAGAACGACTTGATTGTAATTCTATGGAAATCAAGTGATATAAATACATGAGGAAGGTGTTGGTAATAAGATAAAAGGGGAGACTACTACGTGACTAAAACAGTGTGATACGTAAGTAATACGTAAGCGATACGCAGTTGAGACGCGGTCGAGACGCAGGTAATACGCAGGTGTTTTGGCATAGTACCGGTAGTCGGTTACATACCCCCCCAGATTTGACGGTGTAGTCAAAGCTGTAGAAAAATGAAGGTTAAAACTATACCAAAATAGGAAATTTAGATACAATTTGGGAGTAGTAAAAGAATGGGGTAACCGTGACGGATATTGCGAATATTGCGGATATTGCGGATATTGCAAATAGAATCAATTGATCTGATGTCGAATATCTACCAAATTCAACTGCTTTATCTATGCTTCGTGCTTTTGACGAGGTAAGATTTTGGTAAGGCCGTCAGCAGGCATTTTGTCTGTAGGAACCCATCGTACGTTGATCTTTTTATCTTGGACTTCCTGTCTCAGCTAGTGCTGATGGACGTTAATATGTCGAAGCTTGGTGTTAAGCTTTGGTGTATCCTGTCTTAGGAGTCGTACGGTCTGCATATTGTCGCAGAGCACGGTAAATTCGCGTTCTAAGTTGAAGCCAATTGCCTTAAAGAATCGTTGCCACCAGATGATTTTGACTGCGGTAGTAGATAGGGAAAGAAGCTCTGCTTCGGTAGTTGAGCGAGTCACTGATCGTTGTAGGGTCGCCTTCCAATCGATCAGTCCTCTAAATAGGATAAAAAGGTATCCTTGAGAGCTCCGTCTGGTCTCTCTATTGTCCGCAAATGCTGCGTTGGATGCTCCGTAAAAGGTGATATCTTCTCCTTTAGGGTTTCTAAAGTAGACGTGGGCTCCGAATACTTCGCCAGAGTATTTAATAGCTGTAGATTTTGTTCTAAGGCAGTAGGCAATTGCTTGGTTTGCTGCATTGAGGTGCTTTTGATTTGGATTAGTAAGGAATTCGGCCAGCTTAGAATGCGTCTTAGTAATATTAGGTCTTCTAAATACGGCGAGGTGTGCAAGAGAACCAACTCGTTGCTGGTAGGCTAGAGTTCTTTAAGGATTCGTCTGCTGATTGGACGACGGAGTTAGTTTGTCGGCAGGTAGTGGTGTTCTAGGGAACCTTTCTGGTTGTATATTGAATCGACTGGCTATCTTTTTGATGTAGGAGTCTTGGCAGAGCTAGAGCTTTCGACTTAGTTGATTCCGTTTGATTCGAATTTCTAGGAACTATTTGAGGTCTCCTAGTACACGGATCTCGTATCGTTGTAGAAGCTTGGCTTTAAATTCTTTAAGTCTTAGAAGGTCCTTTTTGGTAAATAAAGCGGCAATATCGTTTACGTAGAAGAAGACAATAAGTCGTCCATTGGTGTATAGGCAGTTGGTACCTAGGATAGGCTTTAATCCGAATTCGCCTAGTGTACTAGTAAGCTCTTTATACCACAATAGCGGTGATATTTTTAATCCGTATAGCGCCATAAGTAGCTCTAGGATATATCTATCTTAACCGAATCCTTCTAGGCAGTAGCAGTAGACTGGTTTGCTGAGCTTGGCGTTTATAAATGCGTTTATAGCGTTATACTGTTGAATTTCCAAATTGAATACGGCTGCTATAGCCATGAGGGCACGGAATATTTGAGCAGCTAGGGTTACTGCATAGGTCTCTTCTTTGGTAATCTGTAAGTCTCCGCGGATACACAGTTAAGCTTTTAGCTTTTAAAGATAACCGTTGCTATTAAGCTTATATTTAAAGACCCATTTTAGTGAAAGGATCTGCTCGTTGCTTACTTCTGCTTTTGGTACAGTCTTGAATGTCCCTTAGCGCTTTAGGTCATTGTATTCTTTTTCCATAGCCTTTTGAAAGCCGGTAGTTAAAGGATACTTTCTTAGTTCTTTGAGGTTCTTTGGTTTAGGAGGAAGATTGTCCTGATGTAGAGATGAGGATCTAGTTTAGTTGATGTCCTTTACTAGTCCTGTGGCAAAGCCAGCGTAGTAACTAAATAGGGTAGATAGATTGGCTAGTGATGCTGCATACGCTTAACGTCGAATTCTTTTTAATTTTTCTGGTAGGATGAGGTCGGCAGAAGGTTTGGCCAAGACTTTGTTAGCTCATAGAGCTGTATTTAATGGTTCTGTTAAACTGCTTAGCTGGGTAGGACCTGTTTTAATTGTATCCAAGATATTGTCTTAAAGTCCTCCCGGTGTAGTGTTTGTTTCTAGTAGATCTGGAGATACCGTTCTGCTAGGAGTCGGTAACTGCTTAGTATCCTTTATAGGAGGCTCTGCCAAATCGTTCGATTTAGGTGTAGTCGTTTGATCTGCATTCGAGGTAGATCTTTAATTAACTGTGTATAGGGTGGATTCGTCCTTAGATTCATCCTTGTAGAGAGGTTTTAGTAGACTAATCGTCTGGATGGTGTCTTCTAAGGCTTCCCTTAGCAGGTAGTCGATGTCTTAACCTTTGGGGTTATAGAACGAGGTCTTATTAAATGTGACGTCTCTGGTTTAAATGACTTTGCGGAGGCTTGGAATCCAGATGCGGTAGATATTAGTTGAATTGTAGCCGACTAGGTGTCCAATTGATGCACGAGGAGCTAGCTTATCTCCCCTTTTAACTTATTTGTCGAGTATATAGGTCTTATAACCGTATACATGCATATGGGTAAGTAATGGCGTCTTGCCGTAGGCGATCTTGTACGGAGTTTTCCACCCTAGCTACTTATTTGGTGTTCGATTGAGGGCGTATCTAGTAGTAAGGAACGCCTTTGGTCCTAGAGACGGGGGTAAGGAAGCTTCTAGCTATATAGCCCTAGACCGTTCTATAAGGGTTCGTCTAGATTATTCTACTCTACTATTTTGTTCCTTAGTATATGGTGCTTGGCATTTAAAAGTAATGCCTTTATCTACGCACCATGTCTGCAGGGTGTCTCCTATCTGTCTAAAAGCTCATTCATTATCGCTCTAGAAGAAGATAACGTCCTAATAAAATCGTATTTTAATTAAACGGTGGGTCTTGCGGATGGTAGGTAGGACGGTAGCTTTGTTTTTATTCTTAGCGGTAAATATAAAATTAAATTTGGAATATATGCAGTAGAAGTGTATTACGTATCTATTGCCGTTATAGCCTGGTTCTCCGAGGCTAATAATATTAAATACAAGCCGTTTAAATGGTTGAGTAGCTAGAAATTTGTATTCTCGTCTTTAAGAGATCTGCTACGTGTGCTTTGCTAAAGAGTAAACTTTATATTTGATTTTAAGCGGTGCTTATTTATTGATTAGCTCTTTGAGCTCTGCGCTATTGACGTGCTTAGGAAGCTGCTTAATAGCGTTAGGTCCTACATAGCTAAGTATTTTGTGCCATTTTGTAGCTATAGCTCCGATTGGTTTACGGGCCATTTTGCTTAGTTAATGTCTTCTTATTAAGAAGGTCGATTGGGTTGTTAAATCTAGGGTATCCGTAGGCGTAGGATCTCTGTGTATTAGCGCCCAGTGGCCCCCTAGTCGTTTTGTATAGTATACTGTTTCGCCAGTTGCTAGATGGTATAGTAAGTTTCGTCCTAAGTCGAAATGGATGTCGTTATTAGTAGCTCTTGAGAGTGTTATAATATTTGTGAATATGGTGGGTACTAATGCTATATAGGATAGCTTTATCTTTGAGCTCCCAGTAGGTGTATTAATAGTAATGGTTACTGTTCCATAAGCTTAAATCTTTTCAAAATTTCTGCTAGTAATTAGGTAGTCGTCTTCTGCTGCTGGGTACGAGAAGGTGAAGTCTTCTTTGTTGTTATAGACGTGTGTATCTGCGCCAGGGTTAAGTATCTAGGTGTTCTGGAGTTTAAATGAAATTTGACTAGTACTAAACACGGCAGCATGGCTAGTTGGTGTCTTAGAAGGTGGGGTTTTAGAATTAAAATTAATTATAGATTTTATATTTTTTTAATTATTCTTCTGTTCTTTTTTTTAAATAAAGTTAACGATGCGTTTAATTTAAGGTGTAGATAAGATCTTTTCTTCTACTTCCTTCTGGATGTCTGGGTTTAGCTTCCATCCCTAAGGGCGCTTATGCTTAGTAATGTAGTAGTAGTTGCGGAATTAATATACGAGGCCGTATACGCATGTCTTATTCCACTTGAAATTGGAATTAGAATTACCGTTGGAATTTAAATCTAAATTGGAATTTAAGTTGCTTTATAGGGTTGCAAATACAGAGCTATTAGCAGTAGTAGTAGAAGATGCTTACTGCATGCGGTAGTGCTCCTTAAATTCCTTAATTAGTTTAATAATGGATGGGGCGTTTTTATTCTTTCGTTTCTTCTAAATAAGATCTACTTCTAGTGCTCCTATAAAACTAGAAGAGATTGGCTTAATTGCTTAAATGAAATCGTAGTGTGCCCTAAATCCCTAAACGTTTAGAAGCTTTAATTGCTCCGTAAGCTTATAGACGTTCTGCTAGTTATTTAACCATTTTTTAATGCTCTGCTTTTTATTGTAGGATTTTAAAGCCGTGTATTAATTAAGGACCTTATGTTTTTAACCTAAGGTGGTAGGGGCTAGTGTAGTCTTAAGTGCTTATAGCCGTTCGTGTACCGTTTTAAGGCCGTTAATAAGAGGAAGGTAGGCAACCGATATTGATCGAACGATGTAGTTGTTAATACCGTTTATTGCCTATTCTTGCTTCTTGTATATTTGTAGGTTGTTCTTGTATTTAGTGTAGAGCTGATTGTAGGCGGTAAGCTGGCGTTGGTCTAGCTAAGCTATTAATATGGCAGTGGGTAGTACGTTCGTAGGTGTAGGTTGTTTTAGTAGTTCTAGGGTTAGAAGCTTATCTTTCTTCTTAGATGGGTTAATATACTACCATACCTTGTTAGTCTTAGCAGTGTCTTAGATAATAAAGAACTATTAAATCTAATTAGATGGCTTATTAAGGATAAGGTTAATTTTTGATTTGTTAGTGGTTATTATTTTTAGAATTTTAACAGGTTAGGCAGGGTCTAATTGGCGTCTTAGTAGAACCTTATTTTAACGTTTCGAACTCTTAATTTAATTCGTCAGTTCATTTATTGGTTGGGTACGTACGTTAACTGGGGTCGATCGTCCGTTCGTTTGATGGATAAAGAAGCTTAAGACACTTGCAAAGGTAGTAGAAGTAGTGACTTCTTAAATGAGGTAGCAAATTGACTGCTTGACAGATGATGTAATAGGTAGATTAATCCGATTAATTGGTTAGTAGGTAGTGCAATCCGGGCTTATAACTGTAAGCTTTGTAGTATAGAAGAATTGCAAAAACAACTTAATTGTAATTCTATGGAAATCAAGTGATATAAATATATGAGGAAGGTATTGGTAATAAGATAAAAGGGGAGACTACTACGTAACTAAAACAGTGTAATACGTAAGTGATACGTAAGCGATACGCAGTCGAGACGCGGTCGAGACGTAGGTAATACGCAGGTGTTTTGGCATAGTACCGGTAGTTGGTTACAAATACTATAGTAAAATACTAACCTTTTATATAATACTAAATAGATAAATAATAAGATAAGTTAATATTACTAAGCGGCTGGATGCTGGTATAATCAATATATTTACTATCCTAAAATGCCCTAAAATGCCGCAAAATGCCATAAAATGCTATTAATTATATAAACTTATAATATAAGATACAAAACCTCCTACTACCTTTTATAGTAGATATACGTTTAAATAAGCACTAAATGTTTATACATAGACGTAAATCCCACGTATTAGATAATTATTATTCCAGATAAACTTATTTAGCAGGCCCTTAAGTGCTCTATAGTATAATAATAATACTAATAATTATAAAGTAAGTATAATACGTCGCCGTTTACTAGAAGTACTACTTATTATATACTAAGCACTTTACAGCAATAGAGTCCGCATGCATAGACGTAGGCTAGCCCTCTAACTCTAGTGGCGCGTATATTCACCAACTTTATATAATAATAAGAAATATAGTAATGCCTATAATAAGTGCAATACGTCGCCGTCTACTAGAAATACCACCTGTTGTATAGTAAACACTTCGCAGCGATAGAGCCCATATGTATAGACGTAGGCCAGCCCTCTAACTCTAGCGGTATGTATATATACCAACTCTATACGATAATAAGAAATATAGTAACGCCTATAACCTCCTATATTCTACTATACCGTAATAACTAATTACCCCTTTATAGGCACTTAATAAATCGTTTGCATTAAAAATTATAAAAGTTTAGCAGTACTAGACTACCACCTAGCCCTAAATAGGCTAGGTAGGGTAGTCCCCATAAGTTATATAATTATACCCTTATTTAACTATACAGTACTAAGTCTAGCCGCATTTACCCTAACTAGTAGTAGTAAACTATAGCCAATTTCACCTCTATGCGGGCACGTGCGGGCAATTATAAGATTTACCTCTTTACCTCTTCTTAATTAACTTCACTTATCCTACCTTCTATCTCTCCTATAACTAACCTCTAACTACGTCTAATACTAGAGTTATACTAGTATAGCGCTAGCTAGCTACCGTATAAAGCCCTTTTATTTTAATAGTCACCTTCTACTTAATATATGCCGTAATATTATACGTACCTAACTAAATAAGCGACTTAATAATAACGTAAATATGGGCAAAGCTAGACGTGTGGTATAAGGCGAACCTAAAGCCAACTAAAGATACGGATATTACCTAAGGCTTTAGAATAAGCATTAAAAACTATAATAGACTAAAAGAGACGGTTAAAGATATTGTAATTAAAGTTAAGCCTAAGCACATAACATATCGCGGTAACTCTACAATAATAAAAAAAGGGCACGTTAAGGAGTTTTATAAGTAACTCCCGTAATTTACTAATACTCTACCGGATTAGAAACTGCAGGTAATCCTAAAAATTATAGGAAGTACTTATTCCAATCGCGTAAGGAGGGTACTAAGTACCTCTAAGAGTGGGTATGCTCTATATAAATATACGTTACCCCTAAAGACCGAAGTATAAGATAAGACGACGCTACCTTAGCTGCTATATGCGATATAGCCTATAGACGTTACTATAACCCCATTATATAGTATCCCTTCGCCTTAGCTAGTAACCCTAATAGTAAGCAACGCAATTAATATAGGAGATATTGAGATTAAAATTTAATCTACAGGCTTAATAGGCAGGTTAATAGTTAGGGTAGTCTAAGTCTTATATCTAATAAGCGGAAACCTATATATAGCTCTAGGTAAGCTATAGAAGGAACTGCGAGCCTATATAGAGCTTAATATTAACGGTCCGCCTAAAAAGAATATCTATATATCGCCGTAGAGATATAAAAACCTCGTAATACGGTTAGAGGGCATACTTATTATAGCTCTTAGCGAAATAGCAAGAAATGGCATAAAGGAGGCCGTACTTATAGTATTACTCTTACCTCCTAGCTTAAACTTCCAAGTCGCTACCACTAATAATATACCGCTAGCCATTAAATCTAAGGCGCCTAGACGCGATAGACGTAACATAAAAGATAGCTAGTAAGTCCTAATGCCGTGTAAAACTAGCGGTAAGAGTAAACTAAGAAAAGGTAAGAAGTGGAGTTAATTAAGATTAGCAGTATATAGCTCTAAAGAAGATAGTAAGGGCGAGCCTATTAGATATAAGAAATTAGATAACAGTAAGACTAAATTATACAGATATAATAAGTAGCCTTAACTAAGATCGGCAATAAGTGCTCTAGTAAAGGATAATAAAAGCAAGCCGGCCGCGCCTAGAAAGTTAAATAGTTATAAGGCCAGCCCGAATAGAAGCAGGAAACGCCTTTAAGTAAAATTAGCGGCAGACACCCTTACGGAAAACAGCAATAATAAGCCGATTATACGCAGAAGGTAATTGGTAAAGGAAAAACGTAACCTATCTACCTATAAGCCTACATTAGCAAGTAACAGCAGTACTAGAGAAATTGCTATAAATAACGGCAAATTGCCGTAACCTATTACTAAACCTAAAGGTACATACTAGCCTAATAATGTAATAGACGACCCTACTACCACATCGCCAACCGTTAATACCCCTTAAGATATTACCGTAAAGGATAGTAAATTACCATAACGTACTGGTGGATATAATAATCAGTTCTTATATTATACTAACTTTAAGGACGTAGAGAGTAGAGATAAAGATAAGGATTTAGTTAATAATAACGACTAAGATAAGGATTTGGTTAATAATAACGACTAAGATAAGGATTTAGTTAATAATAACGACTAAGACATAGACGTAGAGAAAGAGCTTAACTAGCAATCTTTCTTAGCCCAGCTCTATAAGGCCGGGAAAGATAACCTAGATAGTATACTAGCGCATATAACAAAGGCGGATCTTCTACTTACTCTAGAGTATTTCCTACTTATCTTATTAAAAGCACTCTCCGAGACTACCCTAATCGAACTCCCTAATTAGGGCCTTATATTAGGCTTTAAATTTAGCCCATACCAAGTAGTATATATAGCTTAGGCATTTAAGCAAGAGAGGATAATTAAAGGAGGCAGTATTTATGCAGACAAACCTAGCGCGGGTAAGACTATATAAATGATTACTTAATGGCTAATAAACTACTTTTATTATTAGAACGTAATAGACATTTAAAAGGCCTAAGCCGCTAGGGACGTAACCCGCTACCTACCTAAGATGCATCCGCCGGATATAAAATACCTATAGGTAGCAAAGTAGCTAATTATATGCTACTATAAAGACAACTTTAAGAAACTATACCCTATAGACCTATAGCGAGGCTACTTAGTTGTCCTTACGCTAACCCTAGGCCTACTAGGATTCCTAAAGAACGTAAGTATAATATTATAAGACGGCGCGATTATAAAGCGCCCCAACCCACCCCAGATTATAATTCTTACCCCTAGCTATAATAAAGTTAAGATATTTAGTAAACTAAAAAAGGACAAATAGCCGCAAATCCGTAAGGCTCTTAAGTAGACTAATAAGGAATAATAGGAGAATAATAATAACATATATCTGGTTAGCAAGACTCTCCTATTATACCTATAGGGTAAAGCTAAGTTTAAGAACAATTATTACCCTACCCCTAATATAATAGAACTATTAGCGCTAAGACACTTAACCTAATTCCTTCTAATTACTACGCGAAATTATATTACTACACGACTGATACGCGGGTTTATTACTACACGAACTAGTATATAGAAACACCTAAAGGGCAAAACTCCCAGATCGCATTAGAAATTAAAGAGTGTAATATAGGTTAGGCGTATCCTCTAGGACGAATACCACCTAGACGTAACTAGTAGAGTCTTAATATCATTTATTAAGGATATAGTTAAGGAGTACTATATTATATATAATTACAGCCCTACCGTATAGGGTGCGTTTAGTACGCCTAATAATGGGAACCTAATATAACTAATGCAGTTTATTATAGCAGGATTAAAGAGGCCTAAGTAGGAAGAAGTGGATAAGCTAAAGGGAATAGAGTTTAAAGTACTGCTTAAGCTTAAAGAAGAAAACATCTAGCTAAAGAAGAAGGAATTTAACTGTCTCTATAAGGATACGAAGACTAACCCATCTAGAGTAATAGTAGATAAGAAATTCGGTGAACTAGCTGCATTTTTCCGTATAGTTATTCTAACGTTTTAGATACGTAGAGGGGAGTTAATACTCTAGTTTAACTAGTAAAAGCTTATCCTAAAGAACAGCTATTTTAAATTAGTTATATTATAGGCCGACCCTAATAATACTAAGGCGGCTATAATTATAGCTATAGAGGACCGAGTAAGGATAGAGTAGAGGCGCTAATATAAGGAACTTCTAGCTATATAGGAGGAAGATAGTAGTAATCTAAATACTAAACCCGAGATACCAAAACTTACCTAAGCCGAGTTATACACTAACGCGAAAACGGTAGTAAGCGTAGCCTAGGTTGTCTAATACTAGGACTAATATGCCCCTATTATAATTAAGTCCGATAAGTCTAATAAGTCCAATAATAAACGCCTAAAAACTTAGAGTTGTACACTTAAGGACCTAATTATTGCTAAGTAAACTACTAACCCGCTTAGTAAGGAGTTCACTAATATACTTAACCGCTATTTTTAATAGAATATAAAGTTCTTTAAAGCTAAAAAAATCTATAATTACGTTTATAACAAAAAACGGACGGATGGTTTAGCGTGTAAGATTATTATTACTACTTACTTACCTCTTACACTAGCTTATTAGTTTAATAGGCTATATAAAGAATACGGTGAAGACAAGGTGCTCCGCTATACAGCTAGTATATCTAATATTAAGAAGGCTAAGGCTAGGCAAACCTTCAACACTAATAACTCTAAGTAAATCCTACTTTGCACCTTTATATTAATTAGGCTAGCCATTAACCTATAGCGCGTAAATTATACTATTATGGTTAAGCTAAGCTATAAGCTCTTAGAGGTAAAGCAACTGTTTACTTAGATAGATTAATAAGGATAAACTAAGCCTATCTGCTATAGTACTATTATAGCCAATTAGAAGTCGAGTATTAAGCAGAGGATATTAAAGTCAACTAAATTTACGTTATTACTGCAGAAGTCGGTATATAAGGAGAAGGCTAATTTAAGCTTAAAAGTAGGCTAAGGTAAGAAGGAAGACACTAAGACTATCTAATGCTAGTAATAATTATAAGAGTATAATGTAACTGTAGATAGTTCTAAACACTATATATAGTTGCTATATAGTAAAACCTATTATAATTATATAGTAGTGTATATGCGGGCCAAGGGACGTATCTTCTAGTAACTTATAAGTAGTAGCGTAGCGTATATAGTAAACTTAGTTAACTAAAATGTTTCTAGTATTACCATCCCTAAGAGAGTATTAAGCTATGTTACGGGACTAACACGCGTTGTTATAATTTGACTTATAAGCGTACGCGTATACATAAGTACGGACCTAACCCCTAAGCGACGCGTATATATACTACCTTACCTCTTACATAGATCTTTACGTGACATTAATTATATACTTTTACCTCGTACCTTAACAGTTAGCTTATACCGTGATAGTCAGCTTATACTATAATAAGCGGCTCGTACTATAATAAGCTGCAGCTTATAGCACTATTATTATTAAGGCAGCGTTTAGCCGCAAATTATAGTATTATTATTGGCGGTGTAGCATATAGCCGCAAAATGCAACTAAATGCGGCTAAATACCGAAATCGCTAGATTAGCATAAACCTAACTTAAAATGCTAGTAAATTTTTTCATAATGCTAGAGCCTTAGCGAGATTTTTATAGGGGTAGTAACTTTAATATTTATTAATAATATATAAAATATAAAATATAAAAATTATTAAAATCACTAAAATTATAAAATTACACTTTTATATATACTTATTAATATTAATAAAGTATATATAAAATATAAAATTTATAAAATTTATACTTTTATGTATGCTTAGTAATCTTATAGTTAGCATTTAGCTGCTAAATGCGGCATTTATAATTAAGTCTTAGCATTTAGCTACTAAATGCTAGGAAATGCTAGAAATGCTAAGAAATGCTAGGAAATGCTAAAATGGCTAAAAAGTAAAAATAAATGCTGGTAAATTTTTTCCTGACGTCCTCCTCGGCCAACGCCCTCTCTACAATTAACGTTTCCTATATCTTTACCTACCTCCCATACAAGCCGTAGTAGAGTTATAGTAACGCCCACGACGCCCGTAACGCCCGCAACGCCCACAGGGCACAGGAATACGCGTTTAAGATAGATAGACAAGATAGAGGAGGCGATGTTAAAAGGCCTTGTTAAGGCCGTTCGGAAAGGATATTATATAGATAGCTCCTATAAAGCTAACGGCTAAAAGATTGCCCTTAATTGTACGCTTACTATTACCTAGTAGTCTATTACTATTAAGCAAATTAAGAGTAAGCATAATAACTAAAAGAAGGATTAGAAGCTGTGGAAGGAGCTTTACGGCCTCTCTAGCTGGGGGTAGGACGAAGATAAAGGCATACCTATTACCAGTGAGGAAGTTATAAAGGCCTACTTTAAAGCCAATCCTACCGCTAAAAAGTTTTATAATACGCCGCCTATCTTCCTAAATCTACTACAGGAGCTATTTAACGGAATTCTAGTAACAGGCAATTATATAAGATTAATTAATAAAGCAATTAAGAGCAGTATAGACCCTAAACTTCTCTCAGCGGTAGCCTTACAGGCGTTAGGTTTAGTAGATAAGGAAGATAAGGACGAGGATAAGGAGGAGGTAGATAAGGCCTCTAAGTTAGAGTTAGCTCTCAGCTCTATTAAACACAGTTAATTAAGCTCACCTTTAGCTAAGCGCCCTAGCCCTTCTAAATCTTCCTTAACGCCAAGTTAACCTTCTTTACTAGCTATATAGAAGCGGGCTATTAAACAAGCTGCTAAAGCTACTAAATCTAATACAAAGCGTTAGTAAGGAAGACGGCGAGTTATAAAGGCACTAGAGGAGACAATAAAGAATGTAATAAGAGAAATAAGGGCTACGAGAGAGCTAATAGCCCAGAAGTCTCCTTAAGAGAAGGCCTCCGCAGAGTTTATCTATAAGTTTAGTTACCTAGATCCTGTAGAACAACTGGCTATTTTATAAGCTTTTAAGACGGAGTCTACTGCTAGGTTATTTCTTATAACGGCTAGAGTTATAAAGCTTCAGCAAAGCTTAATTGACGATATTTTGGCTGGCAGGAAGGAGGATACATAAGAGCAAGCTTTAGGTGGGATCTAAGCTCAAATCTAGGTAAGATTTTAGGTCGCTCTTCTATATAGGCAATCAGAGAGCAATATATAGAGGGAAACTACATAGATTTCTATAGTAAATACACCTAAATCTACCGTATATTCTTAATTAATTAGCCTGCCGATTACCTCGCAATAACTCTGCCACATAAGCTTCGCAATCTCATTACGTCTTTAGTTTATAACTACATCGCTTTCTACCTCTATAAGTCTTACGTCTTCCTTATCTATAACCTCATCCTACACCTCTAGAACGTAACCCAAATCATCTAGATTATTTATATTTATAAAGTTATACACCATAGTTAAAGCGTACACTACATCCACCTGTGTACTTAAAGGGAGACTACGCCTGCCGGCCTTAAAGTACCAGAAACAATTCTTAAAAACGCCTATAGTACGCTCCACTATATTCCTTAGGGCCGCGTATTAAAGATTAAAGAGCTCCTTTGCGTTCTATAGCTTTATATTTACCTACGCCTGCTTATAAAGATAATATTATACACCGCGGTAGGGAGCTAGAGTTATAGGCGTGTTGGAGTACCCAGCATCTACAATATAGTATCTACTAGGTAGGGCTTCAAATCCTTTAGCCTTTACTAAATTAAGGACTCTAGAGTCGTAAGTAGAGCCCTCCTAACTAGCTAGAACGTATAGGAAGTTTATCTAGAAATTAATAGCTATAAGAACATTCTATAATAATCCTCCCTTCCTTCTATACTATGGAGCTTGCCTTATATACCCGCCTTTAATAAAGACTGGTAGATAAGTACCGTTAAGAGCTCCAATACAATCAGCAAAGAAAGGATATTATTTAGGGTTATTAGCAATCTCTTCTAGAGTAAAATTCTAAGGAAGCCGAATAACTTCCTTATACAGTTTTAGAAGGCCAGGAAGGACTTTATATACAGCTCTATAAGGCAGTAAATTAGTACTAGAAGTTTAACTAGCAGGTAAATACTTACTAATAGATCGTTGCGGATAAGTATTAAGTTACCTCACTTAGTAATCTATATAACAAATTATTGCTAAATATTATTAGGAATATTATTAGCTTCTTAGCCGCTAATAGAAGCCTCGTATCCTTTAAGTTGCTATATAGTTGTAACTAATTAAGAAGCTTCCTAAACACCTTAGGCTTTATATAAGTTATATTTACAAGTCGTTGCTTATAGCCGTAGAGCAATTACGTTATCTACCTTGTTCCTTACCATATATTAGTATACTAAGTACAGGCGCCCCCCGGAAACAAGCTTATCGCGATTACAAAGGTTAAAATAATAACATCATATAAGGCTTGCAAATGCGACTGCAGTATCGCGATTGGGGCGTGTGGAGTCGCTATATCACAAGAAGTCGTCAATTTGGCGCGTATGCGAGAGCTCCATATTAAAATGGAATATGGAACAGGAGCTCAAAGCTACATATTGAAACGGTGCCAAGAGCTCCATTTCAACTACTGTATATAGTATAGCTTGCAAATTTGACGCGCTTACCGATAGAGAGGAGCTCCATATTCAAAAGTCGCCATATTTACCGAACGACACCCTCATATTCATATTTGAGCTCCATTTCGGTTACAATATAGAGCCTCCATATTCGTAACGGAGGTGCAACCGAACGACCCCTTACTCTTCCTACGCACTTAATAGTATTTGCTTGGTTTATATACAGCTCTGTGCACGACCAGCTTCCACCCCCCTTTGGCGAGATTTCAAATTCGCTACGCGCATCCAATCTCGCTTGGTTGCCACCAACTGTACATAGTAACTGTAGCGAGCGCCTATGCTTAGCTGTAAGAACCTTGCTTTTAAAGGACTTGAAGCTATTCGCGATCAGCTTTTCTCCAGTGTCGTGATCTTTGTCAAATACCGTGAGGTTTCCACCCGTACTATATTCGTAATATGGCTCCGCGAATAGGCCCATATTAGCACGCCTTAATTAAGGATCTTCTTTAACTTAGAGCAACCTAAGCAGAGTGTGCCTTCGTCGCTAGTTGTATAGTTCGCTTAATTACATCAATTAGAAGGAACTTGCGGATATTTAGATTAACTCAGGCGCCTTTAAACGGTAAAGGTAGCCAGTTTGTAATAAGCAATTGGATGATTGTGGTGGTACTAATACGGCTAGAGGAAAAGCCAACTCTCTTTAATAATGAGATGGAGTGGTTAATCTATGATATATTTAACGTTATAGTGAGCCGCTATACAATATTTTGAGAGCTCTATTTAGCTAGCTAGATAAGAAAGCGGGTAAGCTAATTAGATCCTCTAGTTATAGAGCTTAGAGAGTAGCTTACGCAAAGTAGTGTCGCTAGATAGCCCTTAAGCGCAGCGCTTACGATCGCGACATATATTTCGCCATTATATTATAGTATACCGCTAATCAACTAGTGTTTATAGATGAGTTAGGTGCAGACTTAAAGACGGGCGTATGGAAGACCGGCTGGGCTCCTTATAGTGTTACACCAGTTTCTTATACACTATATAATTGGGGTAAGACAAGGCTTAATATACTGCCTGCGTATATAATTAACGGCGTACTAGTAGCTTCGGTATATAAAGGCTTAATAAATGGCAAAGGCTTTAAGTTCTGGGTGGCAAATACTCTTCTACTACAGTGTAATCGCTTTCCTACTAAGCAATTAGTAGTTATTATAGATAACGCCAGCTTTTATTACTTAGAGAGAATATAGGCTCTCTTTAATACCTTTAGCGTTAAGCTTATATATTTACCTACGTACTTACCTAATTTAAATCTAATTAAAGAGTTTTTTAGAGAGCTAAAAGCTTTTATTTAGCGGGAGTGGTTCTCTTAGGCAGAGCACCCTAAAAGCTTTAACTATAGCTTTAAAGCCTTTCTTCTTTAGTATATAGATAAGGTTAGTAGCAAGAGCGAGAGCGCAAGAGGACATTTCTAACATAGTGGGTACAATTATTGAGGTTTTTGGTGTAGGAAAGATTAATTTTTAATGGCGTTTTTTTAATCGTACGTGACACTTATAAATATACTAAAGGCTTTAATCTCTTATATATATAGGGTGTCTTTATTACTATAGAGGCGCCAGTAATAATAGAGATACCTTATATTTTACTAATTATCTACGTCTTAGAAACTTCCTTTAAGCTATATATAACGCTCATTTGCCCACTTCTTTAAATCCTTCTATAGCCGCCTTATAACACCCGATTTAACACTAGCCTTTATAAGCTCCTTAATAGGATTAGCGCTATTAGATTTATTACATAGGAGCTTTAAGTCCTATCTTAGATCGCGGACAATTTCGTATACTGCCTTAAAGTTAGCCTCCTAGTTAAGATTACTAGATATACTCTGCTTCTAATACGTAAAAAACTCCTCTAAATCCTTTACGCGGTTAATACTATATAGGCGGCGTATTAGTAATATAGGTAAGGATAATAACATCAGTCGGCTTGCTAGTGTAGGAGTTTGCTAATTTAGTACTAGGCTTATAGAACTAACGTAAAAGTAGTTAACGACGCCTAGAGTACTAGTAGTAGAGCTCTTACCGGAGGCTGATTAGCGTACTCTTCTACTATTATTTCCTCCCTTTGCTGCTCTCTTAGTAAGCCGCGTAGCAAGCTTATAAGGTAGATTCTAAATATTCGTAATACCTTGCTAGATACTAGTTACCCACTCTCTTAAGTCCTTATCTATTAATTTAACGTCTACCTAGCTAAGAACGTAGTACTAATTAATATTTAGGTAGCGCTTCTTATAACGCCAATATCTAGTAAGCTTAACCTATAATCCTATGGCGTTACTAGCAGGAGATACGTAAGGCGTTAAGCTCCGCTCTAAAATCTGCAAGGGCGTTAAAACTTCACTATAGAGTTAATTAAGCATTAACGGACGAGAGCTAACTCTAGAGCGAGAGGCCGCTAGTTAATTTGCAGCTGGGGTATATACAATTAAGAGATTAACGGTAAGAGCCTTAATAGCGCCACTTCTATTAGTATACTTCGCCCATGATATAAGCTGGGTATTAATCTTCTGCCACTAGGCTGCAACCTTAACTTCTATAATATTAAATCTGACGTCACGAACGCCTACGTACTAAGTATTAACTTTAGCCTTAATTGGCTGGAGCTTAATGCGAATACCTTGCTCTTAATAATATAGCTCTCTCTCGCAAATAGGAAAGACTTAGAGTCGCTAAAGATTATAAAGCTAAAGGCTTATACCAATAAGAGTCTCAGTAAAAGGCGAATCCTTTAGGTATTAAATTACTATATTATAATTGTAAGTAATAAACAAGCCGCCGTTTCTCCTTTTTATATCACCAATCTCACTCTTAAAACGCAGGCGAGGCGGCGGCGGAATTAGCTCATCCTTATACTCACTAAGTAAGCATAAGCGAGCCCTTGGGGGTAAGCGAGAGACTAACGTTAAGTAAGTAATTAGAGGAGCACAAGCCTAAGGAGCACGAGCAACTTCCTAAGAGGGCGTGGCTTAATATCGTGATATTAATACTGGCGGCTCCTATGTCGAATACGGTGACTTATAAGATCTTAACTAAGGCAATCTACTAAGCTGACTTTAGCAGTATACACGCCAACCTTCTACCTCCTCCTCAGCGGCCTCCGCTGCGGCTTCTGGATCGTCATCTATTTCCTTAAGCTCCTTTAATATAAAACCTAGCTAAACGGTATTGTATTCACGTCTTAGCGGCTGTTATATTATATTCGGGCAATAGCTTAACGGCAGCAGGGGTCTAGGTAATAAGGAGGGAGGAAGGTAGCTTCGTCAAGTTCGTTAAGAAGGAGGACTCTCACCTATTAATTAAGCCGCTGCGCGTTTTAAAGAAGGATGCATATTAAGGGCAAATTGATGATAGTACAACACGATTTTAGGTGGATATTGCGGCTTTGGTAGGTCAGGCAAGTTCTGTATGGCTTTAATTCGATTATCCCTGCAACCAGGACGGTCCTTGCGTGCAGGCATAGGCGCTCGCTACAGTTACTATGTACAGTTGGTGGCAACCAAGCGAGATTGGATGCGCGTAGCGAATTTGAAATCTCGCCAAAGGGGGGTGGAAGCTGGTCGTGCACAGAGCTGTAGTTGGTGCAAAATAATA